>Ga0209284_10000726_pt1 | contig 53290 bp, 38 predicted proteins | sample FRY03_FD_187211 | JGI IMG/M metagenome (GOLD analysis project Ga0209284, IMG submission 187211) | Freshwater microbial communities from Lake Fryxell liftoff mats and glacier meltwater in Antarctica - FRY-03 (SPAdes) (version 2) | ecosystem: Environmental > Aquatic > Freshwater > Ice > Glacier...
TCTCGCATGGCTCCGACGCTTCACATTATCTCTGCTGAAGCAACATTCTGGCAAAGACAGCCTCGCCATGAAACGCAGAATCTGTGGTTGGAATGATGACTTCCTGATGGAAGTCCTTGGTATCAAAAGTACTTAAGTGTGCGCTGGCCTTGCTCCTCGGCAAGGAGGACCTACTGTAGGTCCTTTCTGCCGGAAAGGACTTTCGCCGCAAGGCGAACCCGGTGTGCAACTTGTTCGGAATAGCAGGCTGGATTGCATCATGTGCCCACAGGTCGCGGCAATGCCGCGACAAAGGATTTCTGCCGATGTCGATTGCTGATTATTTGAGTCTGCTGGACTGGACGGCTCGGCAGGTTCGAAGCGACAAGCAGGGCGCGACGCCGCAACATCTGGCCCCGATCTTCGATCGACTTGGAGTGTCATCGGAAGTCTGGTGCCACCTTGTGACGCACTTTGGCAAACTTTTCAGCATCGTGGCTGGCCAGCCGAATCAGATCGATGGACATCGCTCGAAATCGAACACGCACCGCTATCGAGCCCGCCGCGCGGCTCGCGAATTGCTGAGTTCTGTGTAGGCCTGTCTGGGACCAGTGAGCAGCGCCTGCTGCTGCCGTGAGTCCCGCCGTCGAACGTTCATCAATCACGACAGACCGCTTCACGCTGCGCACTTCTTCCCTTGCCCATCCCAATGTGCGGGGTTTTGGTCAGTTTTCCTGAATAGGCCGCTGACTTCCCGGGAAACTTCTCGCTCACCACGGATGACCCAACCTGAGGGGCGCGACAAATAGCAGTTTTGCCGCAATTTTGATTTTTTGATAAGGTGTTTTTTGTTTCAGAAACTTGCTGTAAGACACGGCTCGACTGGACTTCCGTCCCTTGCCGGCTTGCCCGGCAAGAACGCAGGATTTGAAATTAGTAGCCAACATCAACACCACCGCTCCCCTGCCCAGCTTGCCTGGCAGGAAGCCAGGTTTCGCTGCGTTGCTCATGTGGCATCGTGCAAAAACTTTCCGTTCCGGTGGGACAAGCCAATCGGGGCGGCTTCTTGTTCGCTCCCGTTGTATAACCACAAAACGTCCGCTCATGCCATGCAAGCTGGCACGGGGCGAGATCAATTGTTGCCTTAAAAACGTTTCGACAGATTACTATTTGTCGCGCACCCCACACTCCGCCGCCTCTGCCCCGCCGCAAAATCCCATTTCGATGAACTTGTAACGTTGAAGGAGATCACTCAATGGCAAAATGCGACATTCCACGACATGGCTGACTTGCGAGGAAAAGTGGTTTTGCTGAATTTCTGGGGATGGTGGTGTGGCCCGTGTCGTGTCCACATCCCGGAACTTATCAAACTTCATGACGAATTCTCTCATGCCGATCTGGTTATCATCAGTCTACATATCGACTACGACCACAAGGCCGACACTTTCAATGAACTTGACGAAATGTTGGCGTGGGACAAGGTGCATCAATGGGGTAACAGAAAACTTCCTTATGCTGTTGGACTGGCTGCTCCCAACCCACAGCCTTATCGAGAAGGCTCGAAACAATCGGCCGACACGGCAGCCGTGAGAGATTTCGGAGTGATAGCCTACCGAACTGATCTGCTCATCGATCTTGAGGGCAAGCTTCGCGGCAAGTACTCAAGGGAGAAATTGCCGCAACTCTTGAAGGAAGTTGCTGTTGATTAATACCGGAGCATTGAAGCGATGCTGTCATTTCAGTGTCAAGCTGGTGCTTGAGTTGACCTCTTCTGAGCTCGACGTTTTGGGCTGTCCTTGTCTGCGGGCACTATTCTTCACTGAACTCAACACCGTCGTAAACCGCCGCCAGCGACAGGCTGATGTTCAATTCTGGAAAGGGAATACTGTCGGTGGGGTGAGTGAGGACTCGGCGTTGGAAACCGGCCGAACCGCGTTCGTAGACCACGGCTCCGATGGCGGATTGTTCGAGGAGGATGTAGAGCGTGAGACTGGGGATGGTCAGGTACGCATCCCGTTTCTCGCCATCGTCGATTCGACGAGTGCTCTCGGAGCAGACTTCCACAATGACGCTGGGAAAATCCTGGAACACGTCGCTCTGGGGGTTCGGACGGCAGATGACAGAAACGTCCGGATAATAGAAGCGAGTCTGATCTGACATTCGGATACGAATTTTTGTGTCCGAATTGAAGGCTCGACATGGCTGTCCCTGGAGTTGACTGAAAAGGCAACCCAGCGCATTGCTGGCAATGATGTTGTGCGCATTCCTTGCGCCAACCATCGCATAAATCAGTCCTGCGAAGTACTCATGCTTTACGGACGATTTCTGCTCGCCTGACAGATAGTCTTCGACGGAAACGAAGCTTGTTTGTCTTGCAGTGCTCATTGTTCTCTTCCAGAAGTGCAAATCGCTGATCGGCAGCCTTCATTTGTCGAAGGACTGCGTCTGCCGGGAAGAATAACAACTCCGGCAGACCGAGGCACGCTGAATTCACGATGCGGGACTGTAAAACGAGCGGCAGAATTAAAGGTAACAATTGAGCCTGAGACGCAGCCCTGTGAAGGTGAGATTTATCGGTGATTTCTTCTTGCGAGTAGCTTTGCAGTGGCGACGTGTTTTCCGTTGCCGGAGTAATTTCGTGGAGGCTCTGGATTCTTGGTCCCCGTTTCTGCTTTTGAAGAGTTTCCAGCGACACGCCTTTCGCCAGTTGTTTCAGCAGCGATGCCAGTTGAGCCGTCGTTAGATTCTGAAAGACCGCCCATTCCTCAGCAGGAATTGCGATCATCATTCCGTGATAGGCCTGCGATATTTCCAGCGACAGATGATAACCCGACAGATTCTCTTCAATCGTTTCTTCGCCATGCACAGAACGCAGAGCCGCATGAATCACCGTTTCGACGAGGAAAAAGCGAGGAAAAAGGGTCAGGAGCCTAATTGGCGGCATGGGTAACCTTACGTGGTCGGCCTTGTTTTCGTAGCGTCAATTCAAGGTTGTATTGACGTGCGGTTGTTTCGACCCAACCGGTATCACCAAAGGGCTGGCCCCTGGCGATGCAACGCTTCAACTGCTCTGCCTCCTTTTCGCTCACCACCCGATTCACCCTTTCGAGCCAATTAGGAAGACGCGGTACCGGCCATTTCGCGAGCTTGATCCCACAGTGTCCACCCAACCAATTGAATAGCCCTCCGAAACTCCAGTCCTTAGCTTTTCCACTAGCCCTGCGGCCAAAGCATTGCGTTCAGTCAACTGGGAACTTCTGCAGTCCTTCGTTCAAGATCCGCTCGAACGCTTCATAGTCGCCATCCTTAAGTCGATCACCGAAAGGACCTGAAAGCCGATTTCTATTTGAACGCATTGCCGCAGGGATCCGAAAATTGAACGACCAATGCGTCATATGGTTGCACCGATGGCAAACTATTTAGGCTCATTGTCCATTGCTCGGGAGAAAGGAATGGAGCAAGGTCTCGAGAGGGGCCTTGAAAAAGGTCTTGAGAAGTGATTGGAGCAGAGCCTCGAATAAGGACGTCAAGATGGATGGAACGCCGATGGGCTGGATTCAATCGCTCCAGCAGATCCCTGGCGAGGCGATTGAATCGACAATCGTATTATCCCAACTGACTCACGACGAACTGCAATTGCGACGCAACGATTTGCAACAACGCGTCCGATCGCGTCTGGGATAGCACGAACGGCAGTCCTGTAATCATGCAAAACTGCTGGCCTGCAAAGCATGTTTAACTGAGTCACATCGCCATAAACGCGATCTTGATCCGTTGACAAATAAAGACGCTTTGTCTATTTTGTCCGAATCCATTGGATTTCAGGAGTTGGTGTTGTGATGTGACAGTTCGGACTTCGAGGTTTCAACATGCAGCGACGTCGACACTTGATGTTCGGAATGGTACTTCTGATGCTGGCGGCAAGCTCAGTGAGCTTCTCCGACGAAGCAGACAAGAAGACCAATACAGAAGAATTCATCGCCAGCTTGCGAACGTTCTACCTCCAGCGTGCTGAGGCGATGCGATTTTCAAAACCTGATTCTGAGAAGCCGTTTGCGATGGAAAAGAAGCCTGTTCTGACGTGGACCAGCACAGGTGACGGATTGTGGTCTGGCGATGTCTTCGTCTGGGCAGGTGACTCACGACCGGAAGTCATCGGCTGCATCGGATCGTGGCCGATCGATGAGAACACTCGTGGTGTCTTCGAAGAATTCCATTCGCTTTCGACAGGCCCACTTGGAGAGACTGATCTTGATGACTCGCTGAAGTGGAAGTCGGAATCGCCCGGCGTCGCGATGGCTGATATTCGAGGTGCCGACGTTCCCGCAAGTGATGCGCGGCGACGCCTCAGTCAGATGCGGCGACTCACGGATCGCTTCAAGGCTCACATGAGCATCAACAATGCGCCGGAAGAACTTCGCCTGCTGACTCAGCCGTTGTATCGATATTCGGGAATCTCCAGCACCGTTGTGGACGGTGCCATTTTCGCTTACGTCACAACAGCCGGCACAGATCCGGAAGTTCTGCTGCTGCTGGAATGTCACAAGGAAGGCGTCACACAAAAATGGATGTATGCCCCGGTTCGCTTTACGCATCGAGAACTCTGGCTGAAGCTGGATGACGCAGAAGTCTGGCGAGTCACCAATCATAATACGCCGTATCGCTCTTCGCTGATCACCGATCCCTATTTGTCGCGTCCGACTGAACCTGTTTCGATCGACGAAGTGAAGGCGCTGCAAACGAAATAGATCGCACTACGCACTCATGTCGCTCGTCTTTCCAGGACGAGGATTCCCGCGTCGGAGACACGGGGCACTTTGATGGATTCACTTCGCTTTGGATTCAACGATGTTTAAAACTCTGCAACACATCGCATCAGTCATTTTTTTGGGCCTTCTTGCTTCAGCAGCGGCTCAGGATGCTTCAAAGCCCAACGCCGCGAAACAGAAAATCTCTGACTCCAGGAAAGCCGTGATCGAGCATTCGCTGGGTGTCGCGGATGAGCTGTCAAAGGAGTATGTCTTTGCTCCAATCGATGCGACGGACACGCCATTTGAGTTGCAGGAGAAAGCCATCTTTCGGCATACACAAACGGTTCGCGGCGACGACATCGGTTCCGTTTACGTGTGGAAAGAAAAGTCCGGTCGACCGGCGATCGTCGGCGTGATTTTTGGCTGGAGCCAGGCCCGCGTTCGGAATGTGCAGCATGAATTTCACTCGCTGCACAGCAAGGGCATCACCATGGATCTGCCGGGAAAAAAGGTATGGTCTACGAACCTGCCTTTACCCAGTCCTGGATCGCCTTCACGCTTGGATTCGGCTGATCACGCAGGGCTTCAAGAGCATCCACGACGGCTGAACATCCCGGCATCGTTGTGACGCACGGGACTCCGTAAGTGACAGAGGCCGCTCTGATTTTGCCTTCGTCAGTCCGCGCGCCCTTTCCGCTCGGCGTGTTGAAGATCAGATGGATTTCGCCGTTGGCCATAAGATCGAGAAGATTCGGACGACCTTCCTGCACCTTGCGGACGACTTCCACTTCCACGCCGGCTTCCTGGAACACGCGAGCCGTGCCGCTCGTGCAAACAATCTCGAAGCCCAGCTTTTTCAAACGACGAGCCGGCTCGATCATTCGCTTCTTATGCACTTCCGCCATGCTGATGAAAACTTTTCCCTTCATCGGCAGGCGAGATCCCGCAGCGATCTGTGCTTTCGCAAAGGCCAGTGCGAAGTCGGCATCAATGCCCATGACTTCGCCCGTGGATCGCATTTCCGGCCCCAGCACAATATCGACGCCCATAAAGCGATTGAAGGGAAACACACTTTCTTTGACAGACGTGTACTTCGGCACAATCTCTTTCGTGAAGCCCTGAGCTGTCAGGGAAACGCCAACCATCACCTTGGCTGCAATTTTCGCCAGCGAATGACCAATCGCCTTCGATACAAACGGAGACGTACGGCTGGCTCGCGGATTCACTTCCAGAACATAGACGGTGGCATTGGTGTTATCGCCATCAACCTTCACGGCGAACTGAATATTCATCAGACCGCGAACCTGCAATGCTCCGGCCAGCGCCTTTGTCGCGGTACGGATTTCATCAACAACGCTCGCTGGCAATGAATAGGGTGGTAGCACACAAGCAGAGTCGCCCGAGTGAACTCCGGCCTCTTCAATGTGCTCCATGATGCCGCCGATGACGGTGATTTCACCATCCGAAAGCGCGTCCACGTCAACTTCGATCGCGTCTTCAAGGAACTTGTCGATCAGCACCGGCTTGTCCGGCGAAACGTCGACCGCTTCGGTCATATACGATTCGAGAGTGTGCTGGTCGTAACAGATCACCATGGCACGCCCACCAAGCACATAACTTGGGCGGACCAGAATCGGGTAGCCAATTCGAGCCGCTGCCGCTCGCGCGCCTTCGATGTTGGTGGCGATCCCGTTTGGCGGCTGATGCAGGCCCAGCTTCTCCAGAATTTTCTGGAACCGACCACGATCTTCCGCCGCATCGATCATGTCGGGACTGGTCCCGATGATATTGATACCCGCAGCTTCCAGTCCGCGAGCAAGATTCAGCGGCGTCTGACCGCCAAACTGAACAATCACACCATCTGGTTGCATGCGATCGCAGATGTTCAGAACGTCTTCAATCGTCAGTGGCTCGAAGAACAAATAGTCCGACGTGTCATAGTCCGTCGAAACGGTTTCCGGGTTCGAGTTGACCATGATGCTCTCGATGCCCAGCTCTTCCATCGCGAACGCCGCCTGGCAGCAGCAGTAGTCGAACTCAATCCCCTGGCCGATACGGTTCGGTCCGCCACCGAGAATCATGATCCGCTTCTTGCCGGGACTCTTCGCCGGAGTTTCGTCTTCCTGTTCGTAGGTCGAATAGTAGTACGGCGTGTGCGCTTCGAATTCGGCGGCGCAGGTATCGACTTGCTTGAAAGTCGCAACGATGCCCATGCCCTTGCGGCGCTGGCGAACTTCCATCTGGGAGCAGTCCCACCAGAAGGCAAGCTGAGCGTCGGAGAACCCGTCTCGCTTGGCGCGGCGGATCAGGTCGACTGAGGCATCCTCAAGGCGAGTGATGCTGCGAATCTCGTCTTCCAGTTTCACAAGCTGCTCGAGGTTTCGCAGGAACCATGGATCGATGTCCGAGATCTGGTGAATTTCTTCGACCGACATGCCGAACTTCAGAGCATATCGCAGATAGAAGATGCGTTCGGCGTTCGGAATTGCCAGCTTGCTCTGGATCTCGTCTTTGGTGGGCTGCTTATCGGTGCCCCAGAGATCCTTCTTGCCGCCGCCAAGTCCGAAGTGACCAATCTCAAGTCCTCGCAATGCCTTCTGCAGTGATTCGCGGAACGTGCGACCGATGGCCATCGTTTCGCCAACGGACTTCATCTGCACGGTCAGAGTAGGATCTGCTTCCGGAAATTTCTCAAAGGTCCAGCGCGGAATCTTGGTCACGACATAGTCAATGGTCGGCTCAAAACAGGCCAGAGTTTCGCGAGTAATGTCGTTTGGAATTTCATCCAGCCGATAACCGACTGCGAGCTTGGCTGCGATCTTGGCGATTGGGAATCCGGTTGCTTTCGAGGCCAGCGCTGACGAGCGGCTGACTCGCGGATTCATTTCGATGACAGTCATGCGGCCTGTGTCAGGCTGAATCGCAAACTGCACGTTCGAACCGCCGGTTTCGACGCCGATCGCCCGCATCACCAGGATCGTGGCATCTCGCATCCGCTGGTATTCTTTGTCGGTCAGCGTCTGAGCCGGAGCGACGGTGATCGAGTCACCGGTATGCACGCCCATCGGATCGAAGTTCTCGATGGCGCAGATGATGACAACGTTGTCGGCGTTGTCGCGCATTACTTCCATCTCGTACTCTTTCCAGCCGAGAATGGATTCTTCCAGCAACACTTCACTGATTGGCGACAGGGCGATGCCGCGGCGAACCATGTCTTCGAATTCTGAGATGTTGTACGCAATCCCGCCGCCGGTTCCGCCGAGTGTAAAACTGGCGCGAATGATGATTGGCAGCCCGATATCCTTCACCGCCACGCGAGCTTCGTCGATGTTGTGGACCGTGAAGCTGCGAGGCACATCAAGCCCGATCTGGAGCATGATCTGCTTGAATGTGTCACGCTCTTCGGCACGCTTGATCACTTCTTCTTTCGCGCCGATCATTTCGACGCCGTATTTTTCGAGCACGCCGTTTCGCACCAAATCCATCGCTGTGTTCAGGCCGGTCTGACCGCCAAGAGTTGGAAGCAAAGCGTCAGGGCGCTCCTTGCGAATAATCTCTTCGACGTACTGCCACGTGATCGGTTCGATGTAGGTCCGGTCGGCGGTGCCGGGATCGGTCATGATGGTCGCTGGATTGGAATTCACCAGGACGACTTCGTAACCGTCTTCGCGAAGGGCTTTGCAGGCTTGAGTTCCCGAATAGTCAAACTCGCAGGCCTGACCAATGACAATCGGGCCGGAACCAATGATCAGAATCTTTTTGAGATCGTTACGACGTGGCACTTTGCAGTGGTCCTTCCAGTGGCGAAACCTGATTTTCACAGGCTTTCGCAGGTAAACTCGCCAGAGCCTGGCCCGCGCGTACCGTTTTCGCAGACGGGTCGGAAGTTCTTCCGAAAAACAGCGAAGCGGATGGCGGACAGCCGGTGGCGTCAAAACGCGCAAAATTTGGAGCAGGTTACCAGCATTTCCCCGTGGTTCAAGAACGCGGGAACCCAATGTCCAAAACGAGGCACTGGTTTGCGCCGAATCCCCCGGATTGTCTCAGTTTTGACGATCGGAAATCGTTTTCATTTCAGAAAAACACCCGCCGTCAGGGAGGGCAAGGCTGCCACCGGACCGCTTGTTTGCACGACGACCGCGTTTTCCGCATGGGAGGACGATCCCGAAATGCGTTTCCTGCGTTGCACTTCCGCGAGTCAGATTCGCTGCGAATCTACGGTGCTGTGCTCGTTGACTTCCAACGACTTCTGATCCCCGGCGAGTAACCGAGACGACTCGCGGCTTAAGGAACGCATCCTGTGGGCCGGATTATTCACCCGATCCGCTGGTCAGAATTTCAGGACCCTTGCCGGTTCGGCGTTCATACTGACCGTCTCGGTTTTTACTGTACTTCGTAAAGCCTTTCTTCTCCAGATTTTTGTCGCTCATACTCTTTTGCATTTTCATGGGAGACCACATCCCCGCGACAAACGGAGCGCACATCACGCGCCGGACACGTTCCCCGGTGACCGGGTGATGGGTTAGCGCCGGATCCTTAATCCCCTGCTCCACTTCAAAGGTTTCTCCAACCGTGTCATCGTCCTCAGACAAAATGACGCCGTAAACGTATGTGGGCATACTGCGGTCTCACAGAACAGCTGGAACAAGGGCACGGCTGCAAAAAATGAACGGCACAGCAGCCTGAACGACAACAGCGTACGGCGAAACTCAGTTCTTTCAAGTCGATCGATGAATTGCAAATTTTGCGATCGATTCGAGGGCTCGCCGCGATTCTGCAGCGGGAAGCGACTGCAGGCTTCGAAGCGCACGAGCGACAAAATGCTCGGCACTGGCCTGAGCCGACTCAATACCTTTCCGAACCAGCGGTTCCCTGCGTAATTGCCGATGGTCACTCGGATCTGAGGAAAACAACATTTCCCTCAGCCGCAGCCGATCACTCGGCGGTGCCATTTTTAACGCCCGCAGCAGCGGCAAAGTCATACGATGGTTGGACAGATCGTTGGCCGCATCTTTCCCGGTACTCTCGGACGACTCCGTCAGATCCAGAACATCGTCGGCAATCTGAAACGCCAGCCCGATTCGATTGCCGAACTGTCTCAATTGCGTTTGCTGAGCCAACGAGGCTTCGGCCGCGCGAGCCCCCAGAGTACAGCTGACCGCAAACAGCTGGCCGGTCTTGCCACTGATCACACGAAAGTAGTCTCGCTCAGAAGTCGACTGCTCCAGGCGGGCGGCGATCTGATTCAGCTCACCCTCGCAGGTTCGATCGGTTGCCAGTCCGATCAGTCGGCAGGCTTCTGCATCGCCCGTGATGGCCGCGAGATGGAACGCTTTGGAAAGCAGGTAGTCCCCAAACAGCACGCTGGTCTCAGTGTTCCAGCGACGGTGAACCGTCGAAACATGGCGTCTGAGATCCGCGTCATCGATCACGTCATCATGCACCAGCGTCGCCGTGTGAATCATCTCCACGACTGCCGCAAGCATGTGCGCCTTTGTCACCGCCTCAGGCCCTGGGCTGAACAATCTGGCGCTCAGCAAGGCCAGAATCGGACGAATCCTTTTTCCCTGAAATCGGCTGACATGCTGAGCCACATCCTGCACAAACATATTCGGGTTGCGAAACTGTCGTTCCAGGAGCAAATTGACAGCAAACAGATCGGCCCCCAAAAGCCGCTGAATCTGCTGTTTAAGCTCGTCGCGATCTGTCACGACTAAGGACATGAGGCGTTCGCTTCAAAATTAAGTTCTTGCTCCGTCAGGTGCATGCACGGTGCATGCATTCTGCAGGATGTGGGCAACGGACGCTTCGCTGGGCTCAACAGGAACTCTAACCGGTCCGAGTCGATGCTTTTGTGAGGAAAGGATCAATAAGGGACGTCGCTCTGAGACCTTCTTACATAGTGCCCCGATCGACCGCCAGACTTTTCCAAAAGACGAATGCTGCCGATTTCCATCCCGCGGTCAACTGACTTGCACATATCATAAATCGTCAGACAAGTAATACTGACTGCGGTCAGAGCTTCCATTTCCACTCCGGTTTTTGCTTCCGTCGAAACCGACACTTCGACACCAATTTGATTTTCAAAAGGAAAAGTGAAATCAATGGACACTTTTTCCAGCGGAAGAACGTGGCAAAGAGGAATCAGGTCGGCAGTTCTCTTGGTGGCCATAATTCCGGCCACGCGAGCGACTTCCAGCACGTCCCCTTTTGCGAATTTTCTGTCTCTTAATAACCGCAAGGTGTCAGGCTGCATTAACACGACGCCTTCCGCCCGGGCATGACGCCGAGTCACCGCTTTGTCTCCCACATCCACCATGCGACTCGCACCGTCCGGGGAAAAATGGGTAAATTCACTCATTGGCAACTTTCTGGAAGCATCCTCGCAACCAACACGACGGATGGACACTCTGCAAAGGAACCGCGGCGACAAGCCTGCTGATTCAAATTTTTGGTCCCGCATTCACAAGGATTTCAAACCGCACCCCCCTGCGAATTTCCGGCTCAAGCCGCGCAAAACACTAAGATTGTGCCAAAGTGGCGATTTCCGGTCAGAGCAATCTCAGAAATTATAAGACAGAAACGAGCAACTAGCCCAGCAGCGGATCCTGAACGACCGAAAAGTGCCGATCTTTCTGATTTTGGGACGCAGCCGAACGTCCGCCTACGGCGTCTTCAGTCGCCAGGCGGCGTCGAAAACGTCGGCGTGGACGGTTTGCTCCGTGAAGTCGGCGGAGTCCCCTCGAGAAATCTTCTGTATGGCGATGTCGCCGAGACGAGGAAACAGCCAGGCGTTGGAGGAACGGAAATCCTTCTCGTGAAACGTATGGCCGGAATTCAAAACCACGTATTTTGCTGGATTGAGCGGATTCGGAAAGATCAGGCTGACACCATGATCACGGGCTGACCATTCCTGATCGCCAATTCGAATGGCACCACAGGACGGGGACACAGCACTTTATTGCCAGACGAACGTCCAGCAAATGCCAGCGTAAGAATTCGCACAACGCGATTGCCTGACGCGAATGGCGGATGACATCCGTTCTTTGAGGGTTTCCGAAGCCGCTTCACAGAATGCCTTTTTCCATCGCAGCAAAAACGCTCTGTGTTAAAAGCTTGGAAGCGGCGGCGGCATTGAACGGCGGAGCGATCTCGGCAGTCGCAATGACTCCTCAGGCCTGTGGCACCCGACGGAACATCCCTCAACGAATGCCCTCAGCGCAGGGCACGGCTTGCGCGGCAGACTCGGTTCGACACCGTAAAGGCAGGGCAACGTGAGCATCACACGCGGCGACTTCGGATGCAATAGAACGATTGGCAAAGCAAATCAATCCCGAAGTGCTTTGCCTGGTGAATGAGCTGCTCATCGATCCAGACTTTGCGATGGTCATAATTCTTCCCGGTGACGGCATCATCCCCCAACAAAAAACAGCGCCGCACCGCACGATTCATTACATGAACAATCGCAATCTCATCCGCCGAAAAGACCTCAACCCGAGCCAACCGAGCCATGATTCGCCTCGCGCCACAAATCCCAGCACCATCTGCAGGGCAGAAATCTATCGCCTAAAGTCCCGCCAGTCAACAAAGTGCTGTGTCCCCAAGATTCCGGATATTCGACCTGAAGGTCAGCTCCAGGCAAAAAAACTGTGGTATAATCTGCCCGGGTCAAGATACACTCACAGGCTCGCTGAATACCGGCTGATTTGTCGGTCAATGGGCTGTTCACCTGGAGTCAGGACATGAAGTACAACAAACGTGCTTGCTCGGGGCCAGTCGGCCGACGTGAAGCATTGACGGCAGGAATGCTGGGTGTCGGCGGGTTGGCGTTGCCCGATTTGTTCCGCCTTCAGGCTCGGGCGGAGGAAGCCGGTCGGACCGTTGACCGCCAGACATCGGTTATCTTTGTCTGGTTGCCCGGTGGCCCTCCGCATATGGATATGTACGACATGAAGCCCGAGGCTTCATCTGACTATCGTGGGGTGTTTCGTCCAATCCCGACCAACGTTCCTGGGCTGGATGTTTGCGAACTGATGCCGCGCCATGCCACGATTGCCGACAAGTACGCCGTGGTTCGCTCGATCTCGCATGAATTCGCAGACCATGGCGGTGGTCACAAGCGGATGATGACGGGCCGCGTTCCAGCGACCCCGGTTAACACGGTGAACGACGCCCCCGCGACCGGGTCGATTGTCGCAAAATGTCGCGAGCGCATTGATAACGGCGTACCGAATTATGTCTCACTGAATCCAGGTGGCCGCGTCAATGACGTCTTCGCTCAGGGTCCGGCGTATTTGAGTCAGGCCTATCTGCCGTTCAATGTCGAAGGAGATCCGACTCAGCCCAACTTTGCCATTCCGAATATTGAACTGAATACTGCGATTGCCGGCCGCGTGGATAATCGCATGAAGTTGCTCGGCAGTCTTGACCGTATGGAACGAAAGATCGACGCCTCGAAAATGATGGAGTCTATCGATCACTATCAGCAACGGGCGGTCAGCATGTTGATGGGCGATGCCGCGAAGAAGGCATTCGATCTTACGCGCGAGCCGGATGAATTGCGGGATCGGTATGGCCGTCACTGCTGGGGCCAGCGAGCGTTGATGGCGCGGCGCTTGGTGGAAGCGGGTGTCAGCTTCGTGACGGTCGTTATGGAGAACCCCTATCAATCAGGCGTTCCGGCGCTAAAGCGGGGCGTCTACAACTGGGACTCGCACGCGGTGAACTGCCACATCTGGGATGACCTCAAAGTGCGACTGCCGATCTACGATCAGGCTGTGACCGCGCTGATCGAAGACGTCTATCAACGGGGGCTCGACCGGAAGACGTTGATCGTAGTGACCGGCGAGTTCGGTCGCACACCGCGAATCGAAAACTCCGTCGGCTCCCAGACAGGCGTCCTGCAGCCTGGCCGCGATCACTGGCCGCAGGCCATGTCACTCATCATGGCGGGCGGCGGCATTCGCACTGGCCAAATTGTCGGCTCGACCAATTCCAAAGGAGAACATCCCGCTGATCGACCGCTCACGCCGAACGATTTGTGGGCCACGGTCTATCGACACCTGGGAATCAACTCATCCGACTCATTCCTGGATTACGGCGGTCGCCCGATGCCAATCCTGCCTTTCGGCGATCCCATCAGTGAGTTGATCCGGGCGTGACAGTGGATTACGGGGACACAGCACTTTGTTAACCGGGTTGTCTTGCATTGTCCACCCTGCCCTGCTTTCTGGGTTCTTTGGCTGACGCTGTGGGGATTCATGGCCCGATTGGCTGGTGCTGAGAATCTTTGCGGCGGATGAGATTGTGTAGCGGCTGCGCCGGGTTTTCAGTGTTCAGGAAGTCGCAGGTTGGTGATTTGAGAGAGCAGTTGGTTCATCACCTGGTGTTGCGGGCTCTGGAGGGGAAACGGGGACAGAGCACTTCGCGGTGCAGGAAGACCTGCGGCCTCTGCACGCCGTTGTGATCACCTTTGGCTGCTTCGGTGTTTGAAAAGCACTCGCTGGCGGATCAACCAAAATCCCAGTCGCTTTCCGGGGGCCGTCCGCATCGAATGCCATCCACGAAAGACACGAAACACACGAAAAAGAAGACTGGAAAATGATCTTCTGCGACTCTTTCGTGTCGTTCGTGGTTACAGACTTCCGCATCGTGGTCCGTCAAAACCACGCTCATACCGAAGACACCATGGCCCCCCTTCCGGCTTGCAGATTGTTGATTTAGTCGATTCATCAGCCGCCAAGCATTAACCCCCGGTTGCTTTTCCGCGTTTGTGGGGAAATCGGACGCTAGCGCGTTCCGGCTGATTAAATCAACAGACCGCAAGCCGGTAATGGGGCGGTGGTCCGCGGTGCTTATCTCATTCAAACCCAGTGTTTAAGCCGCGCGAGCCGACTCCTAAGGTTTTTTTAGCCGCCAGGCGGCGTCGAAAACGTCGGCGTGGACGGTTTGCTCCGTGAAGTCGGCGGAGTCCCCTCGAGAAATCTTCTGTATGGCGATGTCGCCGAGACGAGGAAACAGCCAGGCGTTGGAGGAACGGAAATCCTTCTCGTGAAACGTATGGCCGGAATTCAAAACCACGTATTTTGCTGGATTGAGCGGATTCGGAAAGATCAGGCTGACACCATGATCACGGGCTGACCATTCCTGATCGCCAATTCGAATGGTGTCCTTCGTCCACTGGATCGGAAGCCGGTCCGCAATCCTGCTCAGAACCGCGTTTGACCCCGGGTCTCCGAACAGGACCAGATGACTGCTCGCGATCATCTCATCATCCAGCCTGACATCATCCACAACTTGCACAGCGCCCCGCATCCATTGAGCGAACTCCTTAGCAAAACGATTCAGCGTCCACTGCGACCAGGCACCGACGTTTTCGTTCCACGGAGTTCCAGTGCCGCGCACGCAGACAAACGAACTCATAAACGCATCATCAATGGGCCCCTGCAAACCCGGTCGTTTTCGAACTTCCGGATTGTCCGAAAACCCTCGCGAATCGTCATAGTCCAGAACCTGCCAGCCTGCTGCCTCCTTCACATAAAAAACGTCGGGAAGCAGACCGTCCGCGGCCGAGCGACATTCGAGTACAGTTCCGTCAATGACCGCATCGGTGGCCACATCGCGCATCAATCTCATCGCTGAGACGTTATTGGTTGAGATCTCCACATCGCCGGTATCGGTGACTGCCGCTTCCACGGTGCTGGGTTCATAAACGTTCTCAACTTCTTCAATGGCCAGCCAGTCACATTTGTTGAACCGCAGCGTATGCGTCACGAACCGGATTTCTCTGCGCTGACCAGAACGAGGCCGGCCCTTCAACGATTGCTCCAGATGAAAGGCCAGAAACTGCTTCTGACTTTCAGGGTCGAAGGCGTGTCCCATCTTCGGCCCGACAATCACTTTGACAGGCACATCCAACACATCCGCCGATTCGGCCATTGACGTGCTGGCAAGTAACTGCGGATCGTTCTCACCGCCGTAGGTGCAGACCGGAACGTTGAACGCATTCAGGGCATAATTCACCGTGTCATAGATGGTCAGCGTCGTATGCTGAGGTTCCGGAAGGCGCTGTTCAGGATTTTCAGGATCCTTCTTCTGGTACCGATAGAAGTCCACGAATCCCGCGCCCGGACCGACGGACGACCACACATTCGGATGATGCAGACCCAGATGCCACGCTCCGGCTCCGCCCATGGAAAAGCCGTGCAGCGTGATTCTGTCTTCATCAATGCGAAGTCGACGTTTTACATCGGCCATTGCTTCAAACACATCCGTCTCCCCGGCAAAGCGATACGCGTTATTGCCTCGCCCATAGACGTCCAGCTGAATCCAGTTCTGCTCCGTCTTCTCGGGCGCAGTCTTCAGCGGTTTACCATCCATGCGATGAATGAAGTTTACCTCATTCATCTGATCGGCGCGACCGTGCAACACCACATGCAGAGGCCAGCGGCGTGCTTCTGCGGGATTCACGCCCCCCGGCAAGGTCAATGCATAGGGCTGTACAGATCCGTCAACGGTGCTCACGTAACCGCGAATCGTTGTGCCTGGTTGGAGCGCCCAGTCCGGTGTGCCTGCTGCAAGTTGTTCGGCCCGCAGCGCACCCTTCTTCAGGATACTGCTTAACTGGTTTACAGAGTCAACGCTGGGAAACTCCTGAAACCGCAGCATCCACGTGGATGCTTTTTCGAAGATGGCCACATCAGCCAGCCATGCTTCCCCGTCGCGGGTCTCCCGGTCAGGCTTTGTCCGCAGCACTTCGATGGCTTTGCGGAGAGAATCGCGAGATTCAATGAGAGGTCGCAGAGTTTCTTCAGACGGGGGTTCAGGCAACCGATTTTTTTCCTGAGCCGACGCGCAGGCAACGCTGAGGACAACAAAAATCAGCGACAGCCCACCAGTCGACAACCATCGAAAGCATTCTTTCACGGACTCACTCCTGTCATGAACTCAGTTGTGTCCTGGCAAACACACATCACACACTTCGATCCGGTCAACATCATTACCCAAAAATTGAGCAGACAAAAGAGACAAAAGAGACAAAAGCTGTCACTGCTTCGCCATTTGTAACTCGGCCAGCAGCTTCATCAGAAAAAAGGTATCAGAACCGTTTCCAGAAATTCGGCGTATTCGGTTATCGCGGTAGGGACGGCTGTTGCCAGCCGCCCGCCCCCCCGCACAGATCCGTACTTGAGGAACTACCTCATACGGCTCCTCCGTCAGGTCGAGCGATCGCGGAAATTCCGCTACCAGTCGTGATTGCCGTGCCACTCCAATTGATGCTCGATTCGGCTCGGAGTCCGAAGCATCGGTGACGGTTCAGCAGAACTTCCCTTCGGTGAACTCCTTCCCTCGACAGATTCCGCCACGGCGGTTGCCCCTCCGATCCGTCCCTCCGCTGAAGGCCGAAGTAGTTGGCTAAACTTTCTTCGTAAGACACTTGCATTCTCTATTCCAAACCGGTTTATCCCGTCGCACTCTGATCCCTTTTTTGTCCCCCATTATTCGGAAGGATTATTTTTCAGGACTGCCATCACGACATCGCTGCCACGTCGAGCAACGTAAGTGATTCGTCCACTCTGCCTTAACTTCAAGCCACCTTCCCAGCTGCCGTTCGAGTCGAATGCTCACTATGGTGTGTGAAGCAGCTCGGGTTCGCACGCCCACATGAAGGATTTCACGAGAACCGGGCGGCAAGCCCTGCCGCACAGAGGCCTTCCTTGAAGCCGAGTGTGCGTCTCTCGTGACGCCACACTCAGAACGCCCATTGATTGATCACACCTCCCTTCAAATCGCTCGTTACCGGGTTCTCAATCGTCTCCCGGGGCGACTCGTTCACGATGCGGAACACGGCGTCGAGAGGTTGCCTCATAGCCTCGGAGGTAGTCCACCCAGTCAGCGATTCGACCATGGTGTTCCCGTTGGTGATGCGACCCTGAATGTCGGTCGCGTTGACCGCATCACCGAGGTAGGCGAGAGGGTGGTTTGCAGCCGCTCAGTTTGCTCGGAAAACCGTCGCTGGGTAATCCGCATGGCCTCGCCGAAACCGGCGATGATAAGCCTGTCCACGACGTGCATTATCAGGCCCACCAAGTGTCGCCGGCAGGGACGGCGAACGCCGAATGGAGCGGCAGCGACATGTACATCGCCGCCATAAAACCCAGCGTCATCGCCACCAGTACATCCTGACACGCTATTTGCAAAACTTTTAGCCGCTTTGCCAATATCAATATTAGCAATAAAACCACGCAAATTCAGTTGGAGTAAACAATGGCGACCTTAGTCGAAGATAACGTTTCTCGCACCACCGAGGCAGTTCGAAGTCGAATCAGTTGGGCTGCAATCCTCGCAGGCGCTGCTGTCGCAATGGCAATCTATGCGTTGCTCATGTCATTGGGTGTCGCTGTTGGCATGAGTGTTGACGATAATGCCGGCAGCCGAAACTTCGGAACCAGCGCGGGAGCCTGGAGTTTTATCTCGTTGCTAGTTTCCTTGTTTGTGGGTGGTTGGGTTACGACACAGGTTACGGTAGGTGAAAGTCGTACTGAAGCTGTCCTTTATGGCGTTGTACTCTGGGCAACTACTTCCGTGCTGTTGCTTTGGTTGACGGCTAATGGCATTCAGGCTGGTGCAGAGTTGGCGAGGGCGGCGAATGATACAGAGGTGGCTGCCGGCTCGGTGGACAGCAATCTTTCGGAACCGCGCCAAATGACTGGTGAACAGATGCGAAGGGCCGGTCGCGAAGGGGCGTGGTGGGCATTTGCAGGAATACTGATGTCAATGGTTGCTGCGATTGGCGGAGCCCTCGTAGGGCCAGTCGAATTGACAGTTCGCCGTGATACACGTTATGTCCGTGACCGACAGCAACCAATAGCATAGACTCAGCCAAAGCCGGAAAATAAGTGCGCCTTGCGCTCTGCGATGGTTGCGAGTAAGCTGCTTTCGTGGAGCGGCCTTGAATTTATGTAGGGTGGGACCAGCAAAGCGCCGGCCCACCTTCGTCAACGCTGGAGAACGGTGGGCCGGCGCTCGCGATGCTCGCTGGTCCCACCCTACGAAAACAATAGATTCACAACCTCGGAGCGAAAGGCGACTTTAAAAAGCCGCACAATGCTAAGCTGTAGAAACAGGCGGATTATTGACTGTTGAAAGCTGACCATCCGAGAAGCGTGCCCATACCGTTTTTTCAAGGAGGGTGGCCGTGCCTGTGATCGTGGCGAACGCGACGTCAGCGGCATCGCGTCCCATTCCAATGCGGACCAGTCCGAGGGTGGACGCGATCCGTGTTGGATCGAAGAGATACCACTGTCCATCCAGCCAGGCTTCCATGACGCCATGGTAATCCGGTGGCTCAAGATCGACGGCGTACCCGGAAATATAACGCGCGGGAATCCCAACACCACGACACAGCGTGATCGCAAGGTGAGAATAGTCACGGCACACGCCCGTCCGCTGAAGCAGCACGTCCGCTGCCGTCGTCGTACCGTTCGTACTGCCCGGTGTGTATTCGAGGTGATCGTGGACCCAATCGCAAATCGTCTGAACGCGGGTATATCCCTGATTCAAATGCACAAATTCCTCAAACGCGAAGCGTCCCAGAAGATCACTTTCGCAATAACGACTCGGATTCATATACGTCAATACATCCGGGGGCATTTCTGCGGGAAGCGACTCGCGAATGTCTCCCCTGCGTTCGTTATCAGGCGTCAGCTCTGCGGTTGCCTGATAGTTAAGCGTCAGCCGACAGGGGTCCACGACGACCCGGTGCAGGCGGTTCCCATCCGGTCCGATCTGACAGGATTCGATGTTCAGACCGGGACTGGACGTCAGGCTCTCGTTGGTCACAAACTGGTGCTGAGTCCAGCTGGCCGCAATCTTCAGCAGCAGGACGGTCGGTCGTTTAATCTCATAGACAAGCGAACAACCAATATCGATTTGAGTCATATTTCGTGGTCTTCAGAAAACTATCGATTGAAAAGTGGTGACGCCCATTGAATCGGCAGGTTTTTCAGTGCTTGCGATAAATCGTAAGTCCATTGAGCTGTCGTCGCAGCAAGGTCGGCTTCCGTAAATCGATGGAACCTCGGAGTCGAATCATCACGGCCAAGGACTGCCACATCGATTGGGTAGTCCACGTCGGTCACGCTCATACGAGTTGCGTCAAACGCGAGCAACGCCAGCATCACTGCGGAAGTCAGCGATGTATTGTAATTCAACAGGCGGTCGAGAATGGGTTTGCCATAGTGAGTTCGGCCGATGATGAAGTAAGGTGAGTCGATCGCGGCTTCGATCCAATTGCCTTCGGGGTACATGTAATACAGTTGCGGAGTTTGGTCGGCACTGAGTCTGCCTCCGATGATCGCGTGGAGATTGAAGTTATGATTCGTTGCCGCCAGCGCATTTCCGTCCTCGGATTTGACGCGACGAAGCTGCTCCCCCCACGAGATTCACGAATTGGTACAGTCGATCGCAGGTTATGACATCCGTTCGCAGTTTCTCGTCGACGTAAGTTAACGTCTTGTCGCGAACGGAACGTAATCCGCTCGTCATCGTAAACAGAGACTGTCCCGCGTGCTGAAACTCCGCCAGCTTCTGCTTGTTCACTTGCTCGTTCTCGCGGACAATGCGAGTGTCTGCGAGTGCAACAATCCCGGCATTGACTTTGATGCCCACACAAAAAGTCATGATGAATTCCCACAATCTGAACAGGTCCCGACAATGCGGCGCACGTCCACGTCTGTTTTGCCCCGAATGTTGAATCACGCTGGAAATTGGACTTTGACAAGTCAGTGTAAGCATCTTGAGTGCCGAATCAATCATCGCACCATGGCTGGCAGGGGATTGGCGTTCTTAGGCACCAGGCATCCTGACGTTCAGCATCGCTAAAGGATGGGGGCACCTGGTATCTGAACAAGGTCGGGCTGGACGGTGTTCGATTCGATGCGGTCAGGCACGTCGAAGCCGGATTCTTTCCAGAGTGGTTGAAGCACGTTCGTGATCATGCCAGTCGAGATATCGTTGCTGTCGGAGCGTATTGGTCTTACAACCTGAAAGCAATGAAACACTTCCTGAACCTGACCGACGGCATGGTGACGTTGTTTGGCACCACTAATTTTTGAATACGTTGAAGATCCGAAGCTCGACCTGGCAAGCCTTCAATGATTCTCCGAGTTCCGCGTCATCAACAAACGAGAGTTGCTTCAACGTTCGCTGCTCAATGGACAATTCGATTGTCTCGGTAAGAAACGGCCAGGGAGAAATTCGAGTGCGATCGTGTTCGTCCTGCCAAATCTCAGATCGGCTCCCCTCAGAATCCGTTGTGATCTCAAGGCTTCGGTTCATCGCTGGCACATCGTTTCCGCAAAGGATCAGCGATAGACGGTCGCAAAAGTGCATCCAATCGTAAGTGCGCTGCACCGTGGCCGCAGCAATACCGAGTCGTTTCAAGATTGTCTCACGCCGCTCGCTTTCAGCGTCCAGCATTTGTTGCATGTCGCTCGATGTATCCTCACCGCAATACAGGCACTCAGCGTGCTTCGACTGCATAACGCCAAGCCCGGAATGCTTACGGTAGGCGTCATCGATTCGAGTTTGCATTCCACTGACGCGCGTCTCAGCCGTCATCGGCACAAGCGTGAAGTCGCGGGGAGCACCTGCCATTGTCAATCGCTCGCATTTTCCCACTGCGTACACTCGATGTACATCATCATGCAGCCCGATGGCCACCTGCGTCTCAAACCAGAACGGAAATTCGCGTGCAACATCGAGGTGGCTCGCAAGCCTCTGAGCAAGCAAGCCATGCGACGAATGAAAAACCACTTTCCAACCGGCATCGACGGACCGCACGATCATGATGGGCTTACTCTCATTGACTAAACAAATCTGGGTGAACCACGATGTCAATGACGTTTTGCTCTTCCGGAAGTTCGAAGATTGGCGCGTCATTTGCCACTGGTGACTTGTCGTTCGGTGTCTCGTGGTAGTCGGCGAGACAAAAAGTCCGTTCGCGGCAGGGCTCGTTTCCCCATCCACCATGCTCAAGCAAAATCCATACCTCGAAACGTTTTCCAGCTATGAGCAAATTTTATCATCTCGCAATCATCGGTGTTGGACCATCAGCGATCTATTTGCTGAAACATCTGCTCGGTAACTTCCAACAATCTCTGCCCTCGCTCACAGACGTCTCTCTGTTTGACAAACGAACGAGACTGGGCGTTGGTATGCCCTACGACCACTCCACGACCGACGAGTACAATTTCTGCAACATTTCGTCTGCCGAGATTCCACAGCTCGATCAAACACTTGTCCAATGGTTACATTCGCTGAGCGATTCGCAGCTTGCCTTTCAAAAGATTGAGCGATTGGAAATCGACGCGGATGAAACGTACTGTCGGACCACGCTGGGCGACTACTTTCACCAGCAGTACACATCCATCGTCGCCGCCCTGAAGCGAAAAGGGCTCACCCTGCATGAACGTGCTGGTTGTGAAGTGACCGACGTGGTCGACGATCGAGCACGCGAGTGCGTCGAAGTTCGCTTCAGAAAGGATCAAAGTGTCCTGGTCGATCGCGTCGTCATTGCCACCGGGCACTCCTTCAATCAGCCAGATACTCCAGACAGCGGCTATTATTCGTCGCCCTGGCCAATTCAGAAACTGCTTCCGAAGGATGGCGACTTCTACAACTTTGAGATTGGGACGCTGGGCGCTTCATTGTCGGCTTTCGATGTCGTATCGTCACTGTCGCACCGTCACGGGAGATTCGCGCATCGCGATGGCAGGCTGATTTATCAACCGTTGCCCGGAACCGACGGCTTCAAGATCGTCCTGCATTCCCTTAAAGGTTGGCTGCCCCATTTGCAGTATGAACAGAAGGAGACGTTCCGCAATATTTACCGCCACGTCGATCGGGACACGATGCTCGCACTGCGTGACGACTGCGGATTTTTGTCACTCGACGAATACTTCAATCAAGTCTGTCGGCCAGCACTGAAAAACGCTTTCCAAAACGATAAACGAGACGACATCGTCAAACTGCTCAGTATTGAAAACGTTTCACTCGAAGGGCTCATTACGAGGCTGAGCGACGAGCACACTGCCAACGACCCCTTCAGCCTGATGCGTGCGGAAATGTCCGATGCGGAGCGTTCGCTTCGTAAAGGCGTACCGATTCATTGGAAGGAAACGCTGGACGATTTGATGTTCACGTTGAACTTCCATTACGACTGGCTCCCCGCGGAAGACCATTTGCGTTACCGCAGGATCATTGTTCCGTTCCTCATGAACGTCATTGCGGCGATGCCGCTCCACTCTGCCAACGTCCTGCTGGCTTTACATGACGCTGGCAGGCTCGACCTGATTGCCGGCACAGTGACGGTCACGGAAAAAACAAACGGGCGTACTGTGGTGGAAATTTCGAACGATGACGGGACAATTGACAGGGAGTACCGCATGTTCATTGATTGCGGCGGCCATGGAAGCCTCGACTTCAAATCCTATCCCTTCGAGAGCATGACAGCCGATGGGACTGCCTCCGAAGCCTTTGCTCACTTTCGCAACACCAGGGCCGCCGATCTCGTGGATGAATCTGAAATTGGTAACATGGTGGATCACCAAGGCAGTCGGTCGCTTCGTGTTGGTGGCATTGCCATCGACGGATATTATCGTGTTGTCGGCGAGGACGGACTATCCAATGCACGAATCCATGACATCGCGTTCCCTCATGCCACGGGCGTTCGTCCGTATTCGTATGGTCTGCAGGCGTGCGAAGCAGCCGCGTCTATCGTCGTGCAGTCGTGGTGCGAAGAATCAGCCAACGGCCGCAATCCCTCTGCCAGGACCCAGTCAGTGACCGAAGTCTACGACGATCTCCCCGAACCATCGCAACCCGTCGCGTAAACAATTCACCACCACCAATCCCAACTGATGCGTGCGATGAGATTTACCCTGTTTCCAACTGTTATGGCTCGCCAGTCCCGAAGCCAGCTACGTCACCGCCGATGTCTACATCTGCACCGGCGGATTGACACCGTTCTAGTTTGACGATTCGTAACCCGACGCATGAGCGAGGGATCTGCTACCTGTCCGTGGCTTACGCGGCGGGCTGTGAAACATGGACTATTCGTTAACCCAAAACTGCTAAACATTATGTTCAAAAAACTCGCGATCACCGCTGCGGGGGCTTATGCAGCACTTCATCTCGCACGAACAATCGTTCGTCGTCGACGCGACTTTGATTGGCTTGGCAAACGGGTCGTCATCACCGGTGGCTCACGCGGACTGGGCCTGGTGATCGCGAGACAGCTGGCCAATCAAGGTGCTCGCTTAGCAATCTGTGCGCGAGGAGCGGACGAACTTGAAAGAGCTGACCGCGATCTTCGCCAGTGCGGTGCAGATGTCTTTAGCGAGGTCTGCGACGTTCGCGACCACGATCGAGTGCTGAGCTTTATCGACCGGGTAGTCTATCAATACGGCGGCGTCGACGTTCTTATCAACGTGGCGGGCATCATCACCGTCGGGCCGATCGACTCGATGACAGTCGACGACTTCCAGGATTCGATGCAGACAAACTGCTTCGGTGCCTTACACACGACGCTCAGCGTGTTGCCATCAATGCAAAGCCAGGGCTGGGGGCGTATTGTCAATGTCGCGTCCATTGGCGGGAAGCGGGCTGTGCCTCACATGCTGCCCTATGCCGCGAGTAAATTTGCGTTGGTAGGACTATCCAACGGCTTGCGTGCGGAATTGAAACGCGAGAACATCTTTGTGACGACCGCATGCCCAGGATTGATGCGAACCGGCAGCCCTCGCAACGCGATTTTTAAAGGGAAGCACCGCCAGGAGTACGCATGGTTCAGCATCGGCGATTCGTTGCCAGTCTTTTCGATGGACGCGGATCAGGCAGCATCACAAATCCTTCACGCCTGTCGTCATGGACGTGGCGAGATCTTCATCCACAGTCCACTCAATGTCACGATCGCCTTGCAACAAATGTTGCCCGAGCTTTCTCAGGAAATCCTCGCATTGGTCGCCAGCATACTGCCGGCGATGGGCGGAATCGGGCGCAATGCGGCCAGAGGATACGAAAGTGAATCAGCCTGGTCGCCGTCCATTCTGACAGCGCTCACCCAACAAGCCGCAGTTGCCAACAATGAATTGTGATGCGAACTGTCTCTCGGGTTTGGTTGCACCCGAAGATGGAATTTGCCAGAGTTTTAACCCAAGGATCTCAACCCGTGATAACGGCTTTCAACACGATCTTGCTGTTTCTGCTGGGCGTGCTCGTGGCCGGTTCAATGCTCGTTTTGAGCAGTAGCGCCCATTGGGTCGTCCGCTGCTGGGACTTCCCACGTCTCCAGATCATCGTGCTCGCCTGGTTGCTGACGTTCGGTATGTTCTTGACCTTATGGTTCAGCGATTCCACCAACCGTATTCCTTTTTGGATCCCGCTGGCGATTGCGATTGGCCTGACCTGCTGGCACGGCTTCCGCATCTTTCCTTACACACCGATCGCACCCGAGCAAGCCGCAGCAACTGAAAGTCGCCAACACCGGGACCGTGGCTCCGACCCATCAACCGTTCGAATCGTGATCTCGAATGTCGAGATGGAAAACAATCAGCACGATCTGTGGATGCAGGTCATGCGCGACGCCGACCCCGACGTGCTGATCGTCCTGGAACCCGACCAGAAATGGATCAATGCCGTCCAACCGTTAATCGACGACTTTCCTGAGCGAGTTATCATTCCACAGGACAACTGGTACGGAATGATGATGTTGTCGAAATTGCCGATGCTCAAATACGAGGTTCGGTATTTGGTTCAAGACGACATTCCGTCTATCGACGCCGAAGTGCGACTCGACGACAGTCGAATCATACGAGTCATCGCTGTTCACCCGAGACCGCCGGAGCCGATTCGCGGCAACGATGCGACCGCCCGCGATGCTGAACTGACGCTGTGGGGAAAAGAACTCGCTCAGGAGAAACGACCGACGATCATCGGCGGCGACTTGAACGACGTCGCCTGGTCGTCGACGACGCGGCTATTTCTGCGGGTCAGCAAAATGCTGGATCCCCGACGCGGTCGTGGCATGTTTAACACATTCCACGCCGATCACGTGTGGATGCGATTCCCGCTCGACCACGTCTTTGTCTCACCCGACTTCACGATCAGTGATGTGCGATTGCTGCCCTTCGTCGGCTCCGATCACTTTCCCATCCGGATTGAACTGCGTCACGCGCCAGAGGAAAAGAAAAAACACGAAGTAATGACGCAAAAGCCGGGCGATGAAGAAGAAGCGGAAGAGAAAATTGAGCGAGCGGTCGAAGACCCCGAAATGAATGGCGAGGCAGTTTAAGAATCCAACGCTGACAAACGGGTGCTATGACCATTTCTTCGCGAACGTTATCGGAGCCGAGCACCTCTTCCCACCTTCGCGGAGGACTGCGGATTGAGCGACATCACGATCGGGTCTTTGATTATCGGAACCGTTTTCCTGCTCGCTGCGTTGGGCGCAGGGCCGCTTCGTCGATTGGCAGTTTGGGGTCAAACGTCATACTGCGAAGCCCGCCGCCAGCGAGGAGTTACTCACGTTGGGCTTGATAGGACTCAGCTACGGGGCGGCACTTGCAATTTCTGCGTACGGCTTCCTGACATTGTCAATGGTCCGCACATCGCGGCGAATCCACTAAGCGAACGTGGGCAATGACAATTCGTTGTCACTGCTTCGCGACTTGTAACCCGGCCAGCAGCTTCATCAGGGCTTGCGGGTCCACCGGCTTCACCAGGTGATGATCGAACCCGGCATCGTGGGAGCGGCGAATGTCCTCGTCCTGCCCCCACCCGGTCACGGCGATCAACACGACGCCCTTGCTCCAAGGCTGTTCGCGAATGCGGCGACACGCTTCGTGCCCATTCAGCTTCGGTAAGCCAATATCGAGCAAGATCACGTCGGGCCGGAATTCCTCGGCCACGTCCACGCCCGCTTGCCCATCGTAGGCCGTGCAGGTGTCGTTGCCCATAATCTTCAGCATCATCGCCAATGTGGTCGCCCCGTCCCGGTTGTCGTCCACAACGAGGATGCGGAGCGACGACTGGATGGGCTTCTGCGCTTCTTTGTCCACCTCTTGCGGTTTCGACGCCTCGATCACCACTGGCAACCGCACGACGAACTCGCTCCCCTTGCCCTCGCCCTCGCTCCTGGCTTCGATGGTGCCGCCGTGCATCTCGACCAATCCCTTCACCAGCGACAGTCCGATGCCCAGCCCGCCGGTGGTCTTCTCCAGCGTCCGGTCCACTTGCGTGAACATGACGAATACCTTGTCGAGCATGGCCGGCGGGATGCCGATGCCGGTGTCCGCGACCGATACGGCCACCCCTTCACTGTCCCGCCGAACCGTCAGGCGAATGTGCCCGCCCCGGTGCATATATTTCGCGCTGTTGGTCAGCAGGTTGGAGACGACCTGGGCCAACCGGGTCGCATCACCGTCCACGAAGATCGGCTCCTCTGGCACGGCCACGGCGAGTTCGTGTCCGGCCTCCTCGATCAGCGGGCGGCTGGTTTCCACGGCGGCGTCGATGACCGCTCGCACGTCGAGCCGCTCCGTGCGGAGTTCGATCTTGCCCTGGCTGATGCGGCTCACATCGAGCAGGTCATCCACCAGCCGCACCATCTGCGTCAACTGCCGCTCCATCATACTCCGGGCCTGCTCCACCGTGCCGCTCACCCCGGCCAATTTCATGACTTGCAGCCCGTTCCGGATCGGGGCCAACGGGTTGCGGAGTTCGTGAGCCAACGTGGCCATGAACTCATCCTTGCGGCGGTCCGCCCCGGACAAATCAGCTGCAGTCAAACGCAAATCTTCCTCCAGTCGTTTGCGTGCAGTGACGTCCAGGTTGGTCCCCACGACCCATTCGGCCTGCCCCTGAGCATTCGTGCGAACGGTTTCTACCGCTTCGATATCACGTTGTTCTCCGTCACTTCGGCGCAGAATGCGGAACTCACGGTAGCTGTTCCCGCAGCGGCGCAGGGTGTCTTGCAGGATCTGCTCATTCTCGAGCAGCTCCTCGGGCAACAAGGCTCCGCTCCAGTCGGTGTAATCTACGAAACCATCTGGTGTGGGTTCGATGCCATAGATGCGGAACATCTGCGCGTCCCAGCGGATCGCATTGGTGAAGACATTCCATTCCCAAATGCCCACCGCCGTCGCCTCGGTAGCCAGCCGAATGCGTTGCTCGTGTTCCATCATGAGGGCCGCGGTCTGCTTCGCATCGTCGATGTCCGTACTCGTGCCAATCCACTGTTGCGCCGCGCCCGCGGCGTCTGTAAGCACCTCGCCGCGCGCGATGAACCAGCGGGAGGTCCCCGCTCTGGTGCACAGGCGATATTCGGTCTCATAGGTTCGGGCTTCAGCGACCGCCTTTTGCCATATCTCGCCGGTGCGTTCGCGGTCGTCGGGATGGATCATCTCAAGCCAGCCGTAGCCGAGCGCATCTGCGCACGACTGCCCGGTCGCGGTTTCCCACTGCGGTCCCATAAAAGTGCATTCGCCCTCGTTGGAGAACTCCCACACCAGTTGTGGCATCGCGGTCGCCAAGGCGCGGAAACGCACCTCGCTTTCACGCAACTTCTGCTCGGCCGCATAGCGTTCACGGATGTCGACGCCGGATGGGATCAGGTATTCGACTTCGCCGTCGTCACCACAGACCGGTGCGATCATGAAGTCGATCAGGACGCCCTCGTCGCCGTGTGCAAACAGCGAGACATCGTAGCGAACCACTTCTCCAGCGAAAGCTCTGCGCATGGCATCACGCATCTGCTGGGCAACTTCTGGATCGTAGTTCCACCAAGGCGCATCGGCAAAATGCTTCCCAATCACTTGTTCACGGCGGGCCCTGGCGATTGCCAACAATCGCTCGTCAACTTCGAGCAAAATTCCATCGCGGTCGATCACGCCCACCAGGCCGAGTTGATTGTTAATGACGCGACGGAGATGAGCCTCACGATCGGCCAGCTCGAGATCGGCACGCCTGCGCTCGGTGATGTCCTCGACCACCGAGATGAAATTCACCGGCGCGCCGTCCGCATCGCGCAACAGCGACACAGTGAGATTCACCCACACCAGATCCCCGCCCTCGCGAACATATCGCTTTTCCATCGAATAATGGACAGTCTCACCCGCGAGGAGCCGCCGCGTCTGCTCCCAGTCCGCCTCTAGATCGTCAGGATGCGTGATGTCGGCAAAGGTGAGCGTAACGAGCTTTTCGCGATCGTAGCCGATGATCGTGCAAATGGCGTCATTGAATCGCAGCCAGCGGCCATCGAGCCCGACGTCCGCGATTCCTACCGGAGCCGCCGCGAAGGTGGCGCGGTAGCGTTCCTCGCTCGCCCGCAACTGCTCCTCCGCCTGTTTGCGGGAGTGGATGTCCTGAATGACAGTAATAGTCCGATCGGGTCGACCTTCTGCATCGCGCAATAGTGTTGAGTTGACGAGCGTCCAGACAACGGTCCCATCCTTTCGCAGATATCGTTTCTCCAGTTCAATCAGTGAAACTTCGCCCCGGCACAACTTTGAACATGCGGTCTCGGTACGATTCCGATCCGCTTCAAAGGTAATGTCCAAAGGAGTCCGCTCAAGTAACTCGGCTTCCGAGTAGCCCGTGAGTGAGCAGAACTTCTGGTTGACACGGACGTATCGCCCGGTGGCGGCTGAAATCTGTGACTTTCCGACTGCCGACTGTTCGAAGATGGCACGGAACGATCGCTCGTTCTCCCGCAGCTGTTCTTCAATTCGTTTCCGTTCCGTGATATCGATCGCCGTGCCGATGATGCGTGACACCTCACCCGCGGCATTCCGCGCGAATACGGTGTCCCGACTGTGAAACCAATGCCATGCGCCAAAACTGTCACGCATCCGGTGCTCGAAGTCGAGAATTACATTGTCTGGAAGCATCCGCAGGGATTGGGTGTGTGCTTCGAAGCGTGGCAAATCGTCCGGATGCATCAAGGTCTGCACGACCCGGTTTCCCAGTGCCTCAATCTCGCGTGGGAGATAACCCGGCACGGTGGCGACGGTCCGATTGATGAAGACGCTGCGTTGCTTCTCCAGATCGAACACGTGGATCACGCCCGGTGTGATCTCCGTGACTCGTTCCAGAAAATGCTGGCTGGCACGCAGTTCTTCAGCGGCCCGCTTCTGAGCGGTCACATCTCGAATGGCAGCGATTAATCCCTGCGGCTTCCCGTCGTTGTCGCGGAATACTGCCACCTTCGACTCGACTTGCAGCTCACGACCGTCCCGCGTGACATGAACCACCTCCCACTGAGCCTGGCCTGTCTTCTTCAGAGTGGCCATCACTTCCGCTTCATACTCCGGACTGGACCAACGGCGATCATACAACTCAATGCGTGGCCGTCCGATCATCTCGGACGCTTTCACACCATACAGTTGCTCTCCAGCGGCGTTGAGGAACAAAATTCTCTGCTCGGTATCGATGGCTCCTACAACATCATTCACCTGTTCCAAAATCTCGCTGCGGAGCCGCAACTGCTGCTCGCTCTTTCGCAGGTCGTCTTCCGCTCGTTTCCGTTCGGTGATGTCGCGAAAAACCAGTACGCAGCCTTTGATGACAAGATCGGCACCGCGAATGGGAGCGGCACTGTCATCGATCGGACGCTCGGTGCCGTCCCTGTGGATGAGCAGAGTATGATTCGCCAGGCCAACGATCACACCTTCCTGGAGAGCTTTGAAGACCGGGTTGAGAACCGGCTGGCGTGTCACCTCGTTCACGATTTGGAAGACTGTGGTGAGCGGCTGGCCCTGGGCCTCAAGCGTCGTCCATCCAGTCAGAGCTTCAGCGACGGAGTTCAGATTTGTGACGCGGCCCTGCACGTCGGTGGTGATTAAGCCATCCCCGATGCTCTTCAAGGTGGTGTTCAGCAGTTCGCGATCATTGCCGAGTTCAACCAGAGCCTTCTTCAACTCCGCAGATCGCTCCTCGACCCGCTTTTCCAATTCAATGTTCGCCCGCTGCAATCCTTCCTCCGCCTGCTTGCGGGCGGCAATCTCCCGCTCCAGTTCTTCCGGGCTGCGCAGAGCCAGGACCCTGGGGACAATCGGAACCAAGGCGAACACCGTCGCCCATGAGACGAGGGCGGTGAGAAGTTTGAGAACTCCTGCCAGCCGATAGGCGGGCCACCAAAAGATGATGGCCTCCATTAAATGCGTCGTCCCACAAAGGAGGATAAACGCACCGAATAGCAGGAAGACCTTGCGGAATGGCAGGTCTTTACGCTGCTGGAAGAAGTACAGGAGCACGCAAGGAATTGCCACGTAGGCCGACCATACGCCAAGGTCGGAGAGGATGTGCAGCCAGCCGTGGCCCGCCGTCCAGCGTCCACTCATCCACCGTGCCGGGAAGTCAGTGGTATCGAAGAGATGAGTCACAAAATCCATGGCGGTTTTTCCCATACCTTTGCCGCAGCCACTTGCGACCATTCCTATGGCGAAATCGTTTTGCGTGTGCTGCATGACCGCACGACATGCAGCGGCCGACTTCAGGCAAGGCCATTCGCCTGGGTGCTACAGGGCTCAGACTTCAGCCCGCTCGGCCGATTCAAACCCACATGTCTTGTGAGCCCCATCACAGAATGGACGTCGTGCGGAAGCCCCACATCGACAAAGGGCAAATGTTTCCTTCCCATTCAGGTTGAATACATTGCCAGCCGCATCGGTGATTGTGGCAGGGCCTGTGACCAGAAATGGACCGTGGTCTTTGACCTGAACTTTAATTTCGGACATGTTTCGTGATTCCTGTTGCCAGCACTGGAGTGCTCAAATGTTAACGCCGTGTCACCCATTGCATGGGATGAACTTTCTGACGCACAGGCTAACGGTTTCCCATGACCGTCGCAATCGCCGCTCAAGTAGCCATGCGGCATTCGTTGAAGGAGCCATTCGCAAGCAAGTGCTTCTTCAATGTCGTCTTTCGCTCCGAGTCAGAAACGTGTTATGGCAACGAGGCCTCTATAGCAAGTGCCCGCTGCTCGCTTTACACGCGACGCGGGAAACTAAGCACCCACGCACAAGTTATTGGGCATAATTCGTTTAACGGCGAGCCGGAGGCATAGGCAAATTAACTGAAAACCGACGCCTTCGGCTTGCCGTTAAACGAGAAACTTTCTGCACGGGTGCTTACCAGCGGAGTGTACTCCAGCATCCGTTTTGTTTGCGGAGCAACCAACGACTATGGCTATTCCTCCGTAGCTGCGGCCTCACCGGTTGTGGGCTCCCGGACGAATCGATACCCGGTGCCGCGGATGGACAACAGATGCCGAGGCGAAGAAGGATCGCTTTCGATCATACGTCGTAAACGCATCACAAAATTGTCGATGGAACGGCTGGAAATGTCTGTCGAATCCTTCCACACATCCGACTGAATGCGAGCTCGTGACAGGACCACTCCATCCTGCTCCACAAAATATCGCAGCAGCTCCTGCTCACGAGTCGTCATGGTATGGACCTCGTCTTTGCGACGGATCTCAAACCGTCCGAAGTTCACCGTGACGTCACCAAACCGCACCACATCTTCGGTCGGCCGAACAGTCCGTCGCTCCAGACTACGGCGACGCTGATCCAGCAGATTGCGAACGCGACTTAGTAGTTCGGGCAGCGAAAATGGCTTGGTCAGATACTGGTTGACGCCACAATCAAATGCCTGGATCTTGTCTTCCGACAACGTCCGTGCCGTCATCGCCAGAATGGGAATTTCCCAGTCCAGGCGACGCAGCGTTTTACAAATTTCATAGCCGCTCATCAGCGGCAGCATCAGGTCCAGCACAACCAGGTCAACCGGTGGCTGAGCGGACTCATACAATTCCAGTGCCGTTGGTCCATCTCCGGCCAGATCGACCTGGTAGCCTTCCCGTTCAAAATTGAACCGCAAGCCTTTGGCAATCGCATCTTCGTCTTCCACCACCAGAATTCTCATGACGGTTTCTCCTGCCCTGACAACGCCAGTTCTGATACACGGCTGCGGGATTCACGGTGCTCGGATTGAGGCAGGTCCAGTTGTCGACCGGGGAGCGTCACTTCAAACACAGTGCCTCCACCAGACTCCGCATCAAGCACCGCGATTCGCCCCTTTAGAAGTCCGACAAGCGTGCGAACGATGTACAGCCCCAGCCCTGTACCGGTCTTGGTGCGATACAGTTCGTCATTGCCCCGCACAAACATCTGAAAAATACGCCGTCGATTTTCCGGAGCCACTCCGGCTCCATTGTCGCGAATTCGAACCACGACTCGATCACGTCCGCGTGAGAATGCATGCACGGTGACCTTCGGAGGTTTGCCGCCATACTTGACGGCATTGTCCAGCAGGTTGCCGAAGATCATTTCCAGCAGCAGTCGCCGCGACGTCAGAGCCAGCGGAGCGACCTCAAAACGAAACACATCATTGAACTCCTGCTTATGATGCAAACAGGCGGCTTTGGCACACTGCCGCAGCAGGTCTTCCAGATGAATTGTTTCGGCCTCCGTCTGATGGCCGATGGCATCCAGCCGACCGACTTCCAGCAACTGGTTGATCAGGCGATCGAGACGCCCCAGCTCCGAATTCATCGTCTCGTAAAACTCCTTGCGATCGGCCGCCTCAGGTTCACGCATCAGCAGTGTATCGAGGTACAAGCGTAAGGCGGCAATCGGCGTTTTCAGTTCATGTGTGACGCTGTCGACGAAGTTCGACTGACGACGGTTCAGCTGGATTTCCTTGATCGTCAGAAACGAATAGAAGGAAATTCCGAAGAGACTGATCGCTAAAGCAATCGACCCCAGTGTCAGAGCCAGCCAGGAACTCTGCCGAGCCAGCTGGACGATCAACACCGCCATCAGCGCAATGTTGACGGTCATTAAAAGAACGCTGCTCCAGATGGGCAGGCTCAGATGACGGCGTTTTCGACGAAAATCGGCCACAAGAATAATCCACTTGATTCGAATTCACTGGCAAATCTAACCCCATGGTACCGTCAAAAGCATGCAAACAACAACGGGCGGCCGTTCCATGCGTGAAACGGGGTCAGTCATTCGGTAGACTTCGAGCCCCGAGAAGATGACAGCAGTTGGCCATTTTGAACCGGCCAGCTTGTTTCTGCCTGGAATGCCGGGCTTCGAGTCTGTCCGACTGTTTTAGTTCCCTCAAGTGAAGTGATTTCGGAATGTCTGTTTCAGCTCCCGTTGTGCCTGCCGACTTTTCCCCTGGCGCTCTGTCATGGAATGAGATGGCGGATTCCGTTCTTGGCGGCGAATCGCTGTCGCGTGAAGACGCGATGCGTATTCTGCGGGCGGACGACGACCAGTTACTGGCGATTCTGGATGCCGCTTTTCGCGTGCGTCGCGAGTACTTTGGAAAAACAGTTCAGCTCTATTATCTCAAAAATGCCAAGAGCGGCCTTTGTCCCGAGGACTGTAATTATTGTTCGCAGTCAAAAATTTCTGAAGCGCCGATCGAAAAGTACGCGTTCCTGAATGCCGAACGCCTGATGGATGGGGCTCGCAAGGCGGCTGAAAGCAAAGCTCGCACCTATTGCATCGTTGCCAGTGGACGCGGGCCCACCGATCGTGAAGTCGATCATGTGGCCAATGTCGTCCGTCAGATCAAAGACACTTATGGTCTGCACATCTGCTGCTGTCTGGGTCTGCTGAAGCCCGATCAGGCATTGAAGTTGAAAGCCGCCGGTGTGGACCGAGTGAATCACAACCTGAATACCAGCGAACGCTTTCACGAAGAGATCTGTACGACTCATACGTTCAAGGATCGCCTTGAGACGCTCGATATCTGCCGCAATGCAGGTCTGGAACTTTGTGCCGGCATGATTGTGGGCATGGGCGAAGTTCATGACGACGTCGTTGATGTCGCGATGAAGCTGTCGGAACTGCAGGTCGAATCCATTCCGATTAACTTCCTGAACTCGATTGATGGCACGCCACTGCAGGCTGTTCGCGAACTGGATCCGCGTTTCTGTCTGAAGGTTCTGGCGATGTTCCGCCTGACCAATCCAAAGGCAGAACTGCGAATTGCCGGTGGTCGCGAAGTGAACCTGCGTTCGATGCAGTCGCTGGGCTTGTACCCGGCGAATTCGATGTTTGTCAGCGACTACCTGACGACGCCCGGGCAGAAGGCCGAGGAAGATTTCCAGATGATCAATGATCTGGGCTTCCAGATCACGGCCGGCGACTATGAATCCTCAAAGCTGCTGGAACTCTGGAACGTGCCGCACGCCAAGACCTGTTCTGCCGAAGCCGGCCCGTCTGGCAACTGCTGCGGTTAATGTCGGCCGATCTGTCTCAGATCGGCTGCTTTCGAAACTGCAAGCAGTCGTCGAAAACGATTTTCAGTGAATCCGACAAACCAGACATGAAGTAGTCCCGTCAATCCAGTGGCTTGAGCGATTTGCCGGGATGGATAATGACTTCCCAGCGGACGGGTTCGCCGGGCGGGTCGGTGGCGGTCAGGCTGAGTTGCTCAACGCCGGCGGGATAGGAAATGCGAAGGCCGCCGTTTGCGTAGGGTTCAAGCACCGCGCCTTTGGGAGAGGCGTCGTTCACGTAACCGGTGTACTCGATCGGCTCGAGGCCGGAAAATTCGAAGCGTCCGGTGGCGTCTGACTTTGTGTTCGTCAAACCATGAAACTCACTCCGATCAAAGTCGCGAGGCATCACGCGAAGTTCGGCATTCGGAATCGGCTTGTTGGTCGTAACGTCGATGAGATATCCGCTCACAGTGAGTCCACGCGAGAGCATGATCTCAACCGGCTGATTCGTCTTGTTGATCTCGATGGTCTGTTTCTTGCCTCGGTATGGCCCCGGCTCAATCGTAACGGTCAGTGTCAGCTCAATGCCTTCAAGCGGTGCGTCCAGCGAGAGGCCTCGAAAGACGCAGATGCCGTTGGAATCTGATACAGCATTTGAACTAAAACTGTAGCTGCCGAAGTCCTTTCCGGACTTGCGACTGAAAAGGCCGCCAGGTTTCTGGCTGAAATTGTAGCTGAGCTTAACATCCTGAGCGGCAACTGGTTTTGCGTCCGCATCGATAAGGCGAAGCGTGAGATCGCGGCCTGATGGCAGCACAACATCCATTTTGACGATCGGATTGCTTTCATCGATCGTGAACTCGTCGCTCACGGTCCACGCGCGAGCGTCATCAGACTGCTCATGCGTCAGCAATCGGTAGCGACCGCCAAAAGGTACGGACTTCATGAACAGAAAACCTGATGTCGAAGAGGACGAGTTGATTTTGCTTGAATCCTTTTCACCCGGCGGCAATTCTATTGCCAGAACACGCGTAGATGCTCCATCGGCCGGGCTTCCGTCAGCTCGTTTGATCGATCCATAGATTCCGCCGACCGCCATGACTTTGGCTTCGATCACCTGCGGTGTCGCGCCTGCCAAAATCGCAATTTGGTTTTGATCTTCAATGCGGTATCCGGCGAGACTCTCCTGTCGGAAGTTCAGAAAAGCACCCACGGGAATTTTCAATCGAACCTCGTTCGATGTGATGGGCATGTTGTGGTTGGCTACGTCCATGCGAGCGGTCGAATGGCTCCACGTGACGAACAGAGTGCCCTGAGCCGGAGCTTCTGGATCGGTCCCTGTCAGGCGAATCACGACTTCGCGAACCGGAATGTTGGATTCAGGTTCTTTTGGCTGAATCGGAATCTCAAGTTCATCCATCGATTCCGTGATCTGCAGTTCCCTTCGTTCATTCGGAAGGCTCAGCGTCAGTTGCTCACCCGGCGTTAAACGGTCGATCTCAAAGTGCCCAGTGGGATCAACGTCGATCCAATAGCCATCGGTCAGATCCCGCGAAGCCGATTCGATCAGGGATTGAACAGAAACCTGAAATCCGGGTTTCGCCACATCCGTCGACTTCTGGAGGGTCTGTAAATCCCCAGTCATGCGTCCCGAAATCTTTATTGAAGGACTCAGTGAAATCGTACGTTCCGCATCGCCCGCTTTAATCTCCAGAACGCCCACCCCATAAGTTTCGGCAACAACGGCGAAGGTGTAAGCCGTGTTGTCTTCAAGCTGGTCGAGAACTGCCAGACCGTCGCTGTTGGAAATCGCGTAGTCCTGCCATCGATCGGAGGTTATCGAGCGACGACTGAATCCGAACTGCATTCCTTCTTTGTCAGACTGGCGATAGGTGATTCGCAAGCTGGCATTAGCAATCGGCTGATTGGTCTGCTTATCAACGACGCGGACAGACACCGGGCGTGCATGTTTGAGCACCATTTTGAATGGCTCGTCCGAGTTGGCGACTGCCGATTTCCCTAACGATTCTTTTTGTCTGAGACGCTGATATCCTTTCGCCATGACCTCAATGAGATACTCAGAATTTGCAACGTGGGAAAACTGAACTCGGCCAGCCTCGTCTGTCTGTGTTTCCTGTGCGCCCGACCCTGAGCAGGAGCCACGGAATCCAAGTATAGCTGTAGACTTCACCACGGCCTGCGAAATGGGTTGCCCCTGTTCGTTTGTGATCAGAGCATCGACCGACAAACCTTTGGTCAGGATCAGCTCGATGGCCTTCTCCTTGTCTCCCGGCATCAACGTGATGATCGGCGAACTGACAGCAGCGAAATCGGGGTGTGATGCCCCGATTTGCAATTGGCATGGCGAGAAATAGTGCGTCTTGCGGTATTCGTCTTCTTCTGAGTTCGGGCCGCTCATGCTGCCTCCGCTGGAACTGTTGCCTGCACGAGTCATAGTGTGCAGACTCAGCTTTGGTGTGATCTTGCTGCCGTCTTCCGTCTTGACGATCAGATGCACGGCGATCTTTCCAGCGTTGGGGTCTTGAGAGTTCCCCGAACCGTCCGATGAGATTGCTGCGGGAATAAAGTTTCCATTTCGCTCGGCCTCAAGTTGCACAAGTTTCTCGACGCGTTCCTTTGGCGACATCCAGTTTGCGGCACTCTGCACTGCAATGTCAATTCCGCGTTGAAGCAGTACCAAAGTTGTCGCCAGGACCACCATCACAACCGTGACGCTGAGCCATGAGATCTTCGAGCGCGGCGCGCGGTCGGGCTGAACAAGCCGGAGGACTCGATCGGAGAGTTCGCCTTCGCTGGAGGGCTCCGCGAATGCCATTGCGGACGAGATCACAGGACGATGAATAGACGCTGCGACTTCCACAAGCGTTTTCGCCACGGCCATCGGCTGTCCACAGATTCGAGCGGCGACTGCATCGCAGCAGGCTTCGCGTTCGGATCGGATCGTTCGATTCAGCCACCAGACGAACGGATTGAAGAACAGCAGCGATTCGATCACCATCTGAATCAGACTCACGAGCGGATCCCAGCGACGAATGTGAGCCAGCTCGTGAGCAATCATGATCCGCCATTGATCGGCTGGAACCCCCGTCAGCATGGAAACGGGAACCATGATCACAGGCCAGAGCACACCAACGACCGCCGGCGTGTCGATGTGTTCGCTGATGACAATGCGAATGATGCGTCGCAACTTCAACCGTCGGCTGAGTTCCTGCACGATGTCATTCAGTTCCGTCAGACTGGATTCTGCCACCGCCGCAGATTCCACCAGCCAGCGGCGCACGATCACGAATCCGGCAAGGCCTCGCAGCAGCATTAGGATGGAGCCACAGAGCCAAATCGCTGCGAGCCATGGAGCGACGATCCGGCCACTGCCGTTTGCAGATGACATTACGTTGGAATCGGACGGCTTCTGACTCTCTACCGCATGATCAACGTGATCGATGTCTTCAGCGCGCGGCGATGCTTGAGTCAAGTCGTGCTGTGTCGAAGGCACTTCTGGAAGCGAATCATCCTGTTCAATTGTGTTGGTGCTTTGTATCGCAGAGATGATGGGTTCGTTGGAATCCAGTCTCAATACCGACCACGTCACCAGCGCCGCGCCGACGATGGTTGTCAGTCCGCCGAGCGCGATGGCATAGCGCCGCTCAGCGTGTTTTGCTGGCAGCGTGCGAAGAATGAACCACACACATCCGCTAATCAGAGCGGCTTGCCACAGGGAGTGACCGAGGACTCGAGTCAGAGTTTCACTGAGCTGGGTGATGGCGTCTGGCATGATTGAGTTCCAATGGTGGGAAAGATCGCCGTTGATTCATCCGTAAACCTGAGCCGCAAGGCGCTAGCCGCGGGTGTTTTCCCTGTGTGGTATAAAGACTCACCCGCGGCTAGCGACTTGCGGTTCATTTCGTGCGGCTTTCGAGATCGTCCAGTAGCTTCCGCATGGCGTCGATTTCGCTGCGATCGACTTTGTCAGAGTTCAATAGATGCTGCATGGCCGTCCTGGTGCTGCCGCCGAAAATCTTGCGGACCAGTCCCTGCAGCAACGGCACGGCCACCTGTTCGCGGCTGACAACCGGTTTGAAAATGTGAGCCAGCCCGTCACGCTCATCGGCGACGGCCAGAAGTTCCTTCTTGTGCATCACCTGCATGACAGAAAGAACCGACGTGTAGGCTCGCTCTTTGCCATCCGACAGCCGCTCCATCACCTGCCGTACCGTTGCTGGCCCGTGTTCCCACAAAGCCCCCAGAATCTGAAGTTCGAACTCCGATGGTTGGACAAACTTGATCTTCTTCTTCGCCACAATGACTCTCCTGTGAAAGACGTACTGCGGAAACAGTATGTACTGCTAGCACAGTAGATGTCAATGGGCGAATATGGAGATTTTGCATCTGCAAGACCGGCGGAATCGACGCTGAAGATCAATCACAGTGAGACAGATCGACCTACAGGACTTCAAACAAGGTCTGAATTCTGAGTACAGCGCCATTGTCCGGGAACGTGTGGAACGAGTGAATCACAAGGCCTTCCGGCAGAAGGTCGCTCATGAGGTAGCTCAGACAGTCCGGGCTGCTGGAACTGGATCCGGGGAGCGACGCCGTCAGAATCGCTTTTCGAGCATCCATTTCCATTTCACGATGCACCTGCAGATAAACGTCCGCTGGCAGCGTCTCCAGCTGATAACTGCAGTGGTAGCGAACTCCCACGCCCTCAAACATATGAGTTCGATAGCCAATCAGACGCCGATCGACCATTCGGCCGCCGGATGGCAGCGGAGAAAATTTGCTCGTCGCCACTTCGGTCACGATGCGGTGCTTCGTTCGGAACTCCAGCGCATGTCCGTACTGACTGATCTTCAGCGCAGCCTGATTGGGCCCCACCGGAATTGTTGTTTCGCACAGCGTTTCAATAAGTTCCGGATGCACCGAGCGATCGAAGACTCGCAGCACCATATCAGCAACATCCGGACGGACATACCCTACAGTCATGATGGAAATTCTTGCATCGCACCGAACGTTCAAAATGATCTCGAACAGGCTGCAGCAGCTTGTCCAAACGTTGCGATTGTAGGGCGGTCGTTCAGTTGCGGAAACAACGGAACCTGAATTTAAAGTGCGGCGAAAAAGGTCCGTAGAAAAAAATGATTTACCGCAGAATATCATTGCACTGGCAGCATCGGGACAATCCACTCGACAACAGCTTCAGAATCCGTGTCGGACGAAGAAAATGCCGCTGACATCTGCATGTCACGGTATCGCAGCTGGCCGTGGACACCATACGGAATGAGTCGAACCTGATTCTTTGACGGTTCTACCCGCACTTCCATGAAGCTCTGATAAAACGGTGCCTGATTGGAATCAAACGCAGCCGACAGAAACTCGGCCGAAAACGGCCAGCCACCCAGACGCTTTGTCCAGATCCAGGCCGGACGTTTCCACAGCGGCGTGGTTGCTTCGATTTTCGTTACTACCTGATCACGATTCGGAAAAAAAGCCCATTCCTCGGTGACCGGACTTTTCGGCCAGTCCAGAGCCGTCCCGAAACTCAGATACGCGCCTCCTCCGCCATTGACGAAGTGGTGAACGACGGCGGCTGGCTCAACGTTCTCTCTATTCTCTTTGTAGTATTCCAGGTCGTGTGTATCGCCGGCCATGACAATGGAAACATTGTGCTGTCGCAGCAGATTTCGCAGTTCAGCGAATCGGGTTGGCTCCGCCGTCAGGTCGACCTGTGTCGTCTGATCCACGCCGCCAGCAAAAAACGGATGACCGAGAATCACCATTTTCGTTTTTCCATTCGCTGCTTCCAGCGCCGCTTTTAGCCAGTCAAACTGAACAGGATCGACCTGTCTGGCGACACCTGTATCCACTGCGAAAAGCGCGAACGTATCCGTCTGAAGTTGAAAGAAGGGAGCCTTCTGGAGCTGTGTGGGCACGCCATACTCCTGCTGCAGTCGAGAGGCCTGAGCAATCAGCTGTTCAATGCGAGCATCTGTCGTGCTTGTAATGCGGGCATCCGAAACCACTCGCGCCCGCATGGCCGCGCGGGCGGCGGCCGGTTCAAAGAAGGTTGCGGCAAAACCTTCCAGAGCATCGTACCAGTCATGATTCCCGGGGATGGCGTAAACCGGTTTTGTGGTCCCCATGAACGGCAGCCAGAAGTTGGCTTCATAGTCCTTCATCGCGCCTGTCGGATAAACAACATCCGACGAAATGATCACGAACTGCACATCGTCACGCTCGGCAACATTCAGCAGCCGGCTCTTCAAACTGAGCTGCGATGCATCACCTTCTCCCGGATCACCAATCACCACAAAGGCAAAGTCGGAATCCGACGTCACGCCTTCCGGTGAAACAGCAAAACGTGATTCGGGATTTTCCTGCGGCTGCAGTTCCGAAACTGCTTCCACCATCGCGACTCGCCACGTATCCGTTCGATGTTCGGCCCAGGAATTCCAGATTCCAGCCGCCCAGTTTTCCGTATCAAAATACCAGCTCATGCCCCACATCGGAGCAGTAGCCGCAATGATGGCGGCCAAGGGCAGACCGGTCTGCAGACCACGGCTGAGCGCGTTGAAAAAGGAACAGCGGGCCAGGCGGAGCCGGATGACCTGGCGAATGCGAAACGCCAGCAGTGATTGAATAAATCGTCTTGGCCAGCAAAGGATGACAGACCCTTCACTCAGGCACCACAGCCAAAGCATCCCTTCCAGTCGGCGGGTGAGACGATTGGACGCGACAATGATCGGAATCACAATCAGAAACGCAATCAGCAGACCGGCGAACATATCACCCAGCACCGCAAAGCCGGGTGACATGAGTCCGAGAAATGTTCTGTCAAATCCCATGCGCCCCACATGAATGGCCAGCAGAGTTAACAGAAAGCTGATCACCCAGCCTCGGTCCACGGCGGCTCGTGCAGTTTCCTCAGCGGCAATCTGTTGAGCTCGATCATGCATTCGCTGTTCATCGGGAAACCCATAAATCAGCATGCCGGAGCTGATGAGAGTTTCCAGAGTGAGCAATGGCGATGTGGCCATCGTCCAGGCCGTGCAGAAAATGCGAAACGAAGCCGCCAGGGCGATGGCCCACATCAACCACTTTTCCCCCAGGCGGAACATCAACATGGCAATCAGGAAGTTCAGCAGGGCGAACAGAAGAGTTCTCGCCCGGAAACCATCGGCGTTCTTTTCTCGGATCGCTGAGACAAGCCCGCGGATTCCATCCAGGCCAAACCACGCCGCCAGAAACAATCGCAGGGCTTCCTCAGCGAACAGCGGGGAGTTGGTCAGTAAAACCCCAAGGGCCAAAGAAACAGCACCGCTGCCCCATGCCGACTTTTGCTGGTCATAGCTGACACGGCGAAACCCGTGAGTCATTTCCAGCAGAGCCGTCATGACCAGCAGGAAGCCAACCCGCGCTGCCGCGTCCCCATGCGTCAGGGGCGCGGCAGCGGCCAGTGCAGCCATGCTCGCCGTTGCTGCCGGAATCATGCGGAGACCGGCCCACTGCAGCCAGGATTTTGGATTCAAACTGGCTGGATTGTTGGAGCTTGAGGTCAATGGACGGCTTTCTTCAAAGGAGGCTTTGCGTGTCTCATTGATCCCGTCTGCAGGTGACTCATGCACGGCATGATTAGTTCGTCGGAGAATTTTCACGCCGAACAACTTTAACGCAAACGATGGCTCCATTATACCAGCAGTGACGATTTTGAATCAGCAAACGGCCTCCTGGGATAAATGCGTAACTCGGGCCCTGACGCACCAGGGAATCCCCGCATTTTGTGTCGACACGTTCAATTTGTGCAACATCTGCAGACATTTTGGTTCAACGTGTTCTAGCGTTGCCCAGTGTCATTGTTGGTAATTGCGCCGAGTCCGAATTTGAGACCCGTGGGTTCTCTGGGCTATCGTTGCTATGTCTATCCGTCGCCAAATGTCCGTGTTGCTGATCGCTCTGTCGACATTCTTTGTCGGCACGACGTGGATGATGCAGGCGCTGATGATGGCCCCCGCTTTTCTGCGTCTGGAAACACTGCAGCGTGAGCGATACGAAAATCCTGATGAGCTCCGGCGTCTGCAGGAAACAATTCGGCAGATTCGCGATGCCATTGCATCGCAGCAGAATCACGCTCTCCAGTCGGAATCCAGGGAAATGAATGAGAAAGCCGAGCAAGACGTATGAGAACAGACTTGCTGCGTTCAGAAATATCTCCGGCTCACCGAATTCTGATTGTGGACGATAATGCTTCGATCCATACGGACTTTCGTAAACTGCTGGAACCACCGCTGCGCTGCGAAGTGGAACAGGCGGAATGCGACCTCTTCGGAGCTTCCTCGGCCGGCACGCTCGCCAGTCCCTGCGACGAACATTTTGACATTCATTCAGCGTACCAGGGCCTGGAAGCTTTGGCACTTGTGCAGGCGTCCATCGAAGAAGGACAACCTTATCGCATGGCCTTCGTTGACATCCGCATGCCGCCAGGCTGGGACGGTATAGAAACCATCGAACAGCTTTGGAAAGTTGATCCGAACCTCGAGGTCGTGATCTGTTCGGCTTATTCAGATTATTCGTGGCGGCAGATCGTCACGCGGCTTGGCAGAACCGACCAGTTTCTTGTGCTGCGAAAGCCGTTTGATGCGATTGAGATTCGCCAGATGGCAATGTCGCTGACAACGAAAAGTGTGCTGAGGGATGTTCAGCGCAGGCACATGGAAAAGCTGGCTATGGTGATTGATGAAAGAACGCGGGCCATTGCCGCAGCAGAAAGCGCCAGTAAGGCGAAGAGTCATTTTCTGGCCAATATGAGTCACGAGATTCGCACGCCGCTCAACGGTGTCACTGGAATGCTGGAACTACTGGCGTCAACGGTGCTGGATGCTCAACAGGTTCGCTATGTGAAAGGTGCTCAGTCATCGGCCGACTGCCTTATGAGCCTGATCAACGGCATCCTCGATTTTTCAAAGATCGAACAGGGAATGCTGGAGCTGGATGCGATCGACTTTGAGCTGCCTTTGCTGATGCAGGACGTGTGCGAAATCATGGCGCCGGCCGCTCAGAAAGCCGGGCTGGAAATAAAATGTATTGTCGATGATCGGCTGCCAACATGGGTTTCGGGAGACCGCAATCGTCTGCGTCAGATCCTGCTGAATCTGGTCAGCAATGCGATCAAGTTCACGGAAGAAGGACGAGTTCAGATTGAGGCCAGTCTTTTGACCACGGACCTTGATACCGGAAACATCACGCTTCGCATCGCCGTCTCAGACACTGGCATCGGGATTCCGCTGGAGCGCAAGCATCGATTGTTTCAGGTGTTCTCGCAGGTTGATGGCAGTACGACGCGTCGCTTTGGCGGCACAGGACTGGGGCTCGCACTGTGCAAACGGCTGGTGGAACTCTTCGGCGGGGAAATCGGGGTGGAGAGCGAGGATGAAGTGGGCTCCACATTCTGGTTTACAGCCTGCATTTATCCGGCCGTGCAGGAGCATGCCACAGACAGTCGAACCAGCGATGCATGGAAGCGAACGCCCAGTGAAGATCCGGACAATTCACGCATCGCGATGAGCGAGGGCGCCGACTTTCGAGTTCTGGTGGCGGAAGATTACGAAATCAATCAGGTGGTGGTACGCGAATTCCTGCGCCGGTTTGGTCTGGAATGCGAAGTGGTTTCCGATGGACGCGCAGCGCTGCAAAGAGCACGGTCGGGCGAGTTTGATCTGGTCCTGCTGGATTGTCAGATGCCTTTGATGGATGGTCTGCAGGTGGCGTCGGAAGTCCGCGTCATCGAAAACACAGGCCGCGGACTGGCTCGCAATGGATTGCGTATTCCAATCGTTGCTCTGACGGCCAATGCGATCGCTGGTGACAAGGAAGCCTGTCTGGCAGCCGGTATGGATGATTATCTGACCAAACCCATGACCTGTCAGACGCTGACAGATGTCCTGTTGCGATGGCTGCCTGTGCCTCAGCCGCGCGGAGCCAGCCGCACCGTGTGTGAGCCCGTTCAACGTTCGTCCATCTGCAGTGCGTCGATGTCGGCAGCATTTGATGCGGAACAGCTGCTGAATCAGTGCTTTGGCGACAATGAACTGGCTGTTGAACTGCTGAATATGTTTGAGGTTCGGGGTGAGCAAAGCCTGCAGGATCTGGAAAAAGCTCTGGCAAATACTGATTGTGTGGCTGTGCATCATCTGAGCCACGGCGTGAAAGGAATCGCCGCCAATCTGTGTGCCGCATCCTTGAGGATGTCGGCAGGCCAACTGGAACATCTTTCGGGGGAGAAAATGGTCGTACTGGAATCGCTCAAGGATGAGATCGATAATTTCTGTCGCGATTTACGGGGTTGTCTGGAACATATTCCGCAACTGCGTGAATCACTTCAGCACACAGGGTGCAGCGTAGCCGGGATCGACTGAATTTGGCAATTCTAAGGAGCCCGGCTCCTGCCGACTTCGGATTCCACTTTTTATTTTTCTGGAACTGGTAGCCATGACCACTGCAATACTTTCGAACTGCCTTGATGATGTCCTCGGAAAAGCGTTGGGTGTTGATCTGCCGGATCGACCACTCGCCGCCGCGTCATCCGAAGGCTGGAAAGCTCTCACAGGAGCGGCCGGACCTTTTGCGTCCACGCTGTCCCACGGGGACGGTTACCAGCTTCGCAAGATTCTGATCATTGATGACGAAGCGATCAATGTGCGACTGATTCAAAAATGCCTGCACATGGCCGGCTATCGCGCCGTGGAGACTCACACAGATCCGGAAACTGCGATGGATCGCATCGTCATATATCAGCCCGATCTTGTGGTCTGTGATGTTGTCATGAGCGTTTCCGGGCTGCAGATTCTGCGTCAGGTGGTCTCCAGCCCCGACCTGCGAAACATTCCGATGATCATGATCACCGCGTCGGAAGACGAACGCGTGAGAATCGATGCTCTGGAACTTGGGGCCGCCGAACTTCTGACCAAACCGCTGCGAGCCACGTCGCTGCTGCCGCGCGTCAGAAATGCGCTTTTGCTTCGATCTCAGTTTGACCAGATGATGAATCATCGGCGTGAACTGGAACAACAGATCCAGTCGCGCACGGCCGAACTGATGATGTCACGGCTGGAGCTGATTCACTGTCTGGCAAAGCTGGCAGAATATCGTGACAACGAAACAGGCCATCATGTTGTTCGTGTCGGTCGTTACGCGGGTATACTGGCCCGGCAACTGAGGCTTGATCGAGCCATCTGTGAACTGATTGAACACGCCGCCCCTTTGCATGACATTGGCAAGATCGGCATTGGAGACGACATCCTGCGAAAGCCAGGCAAGCTGACTCCTGAAGAATTTGAAATGATGCAGCGGCATGCAGGTCTGGGTAAAAAAGTTTTTCAGCCGTTAAGCTTTTCAGAATCCCAGCAGTTGCGATCCCACACGCGGCTGGGCGAAATGATGGTCAATGTCGGATCGTCGCCTCTGCTTCGCATGGCTTCGGAAATCGCACTGACTCATCATGAACGATGGGATGGCACCGGATATCCGATTGGCTTAAAGGGAACCGACATTCCTCTGAGCGGACGTATCGTGGCCGTTGCGGACGTGTTTGATGCGCTCAGCAGCAAGCGAGTCTACAAGCCGGCCTTCCCGATTGATAAATGTTTTGCCATCCTTGAAGAAGAGAGCGGCACTCATTTTGACCCAACCATCGTTGCCGCGTTTTTGAGTGTTCGAGAAGAAATCGTAAAGATCCGCATCGAACTGGCGGACGTGGATTGACTCGGTCAAAAACGCGAACGTCATTGGATCGCGTTTCTACCGCAAACGTTGTCATCCGGAACGAAGCACCATTCCTGTCGTCGCGTTGCAACTTCACCGCAACGGCATTCTTCAATCCTGTTTCTTTCGCCCAGCGAAAGACGACGATCGCTCACGCCTTCAACGATTCCTTTGCGACTCGCATCACGTTGCCACCGATGATCTTACGGATGTCGTCGTCCGAGTAGCCTCGCTGAACAAGTCCCACCGTGAACAGCGGCCAGTTGGTCCACGCCAGGCTGGCTGTCATCTCCGCCGTTTCGGCGAAATCATCCTTCGGCCACAGCGACCGAAATGGCTCACGTGAACGAGCTCGCTTCGGCAGCTTACGATTTTCCTGAGCAAAATTCTGCGACGAATAAGCGACGTCCGTTCCGATCGCCACGTGGTCCACGCCGAAATGTTTTGTCACATATTGAATGTGATCCAGCAGCGCAGAAATATCCCCAGCCCCGTGCAGGAACCTCGAGATACAGCAAATGCCGATGTAGCCGCCGGATTCCACGATCGCCCGGATAACCTCATCCGGCTTGCTGCGAATATGCGGATGAATGGCAGTACAGGTCGAGTGACTGGCGACAACAGGCCGCGATGAAACTTTTGCCGCTTCCAGACTCGTCTGCCAGCCGGAGTGCGCACAGTCGGGAATCACGCCGATCCGATTCATTTCCGCGATCGCCGTGAGTCCGAAGTCGCTAAGCCCCGCGTTGGAAGTTTCTCCACACCCGTCACCGATCATGTTGCGACGCTGATAGGTGAGATGCATCATGCGGATGCCCAGCTGAAAGAAAATCTTCACATACGCCAGTTCGTCTTCTTTCGTCACCCATTCCTGAGTCAGCGGGATGCCGTTTCCAGTCATATACAAGGCACGTCGACCAGCAGCCTTGGCGGCTTCCACGTCGGCCGGGACAACAGCCTTTGCAACGAAGTCCCGCATCAGATCGGTGGCAAAACTGAATCGAGCCAGACGTTTAATCAGTCGCAGTGGATCCTGACATTCCTGGCCGGCGTTTTGAAAAATGCAGGTGACTCCCGAAGCCTGCCATGCACTTTGATATTCCTGCTGCTCGGCTGGATCGGTGACATAACGCGTCATCGTCATGTCTTCCTGCAGGTCTTCAATTTCCTGTGGTGAGGCGCCTGCTTCGATCGTTGCCGCCAGCAGATCGCCATCAATTGCTGCACGCGGTGAGAAACCATACGAGTCAAACACGATCGACTCCGCATGCAGCCGCAGCCCACGTTCCAGTTCCGCCGCCGACGGTTTCAGAATCGCCAGGGCCACATCGCGAGCATGCTGAATCTGCGGATTCAGGTTTTCCGTCAGCAGCCGCATCGAATTCTCGCCATCCGATTTCGATGACGCTTCGTCCGCCGCACCACTCGAGGCGACTGACGCCAGCGATGCCAATGTTGACGCCTGCAGGAAGGATCGTCGTTGCATGATTCTGCCTCTTTGAAAAAAGTGTTCACCGGAATCCGTTTGCATCTGCCCGACAAGGAGCACGCCCTTGACGCAGTTGACCTTCCTGCCCGTTACCGAAGTTTCCTCCGAAGTCAGGGGAGACAATGGCCAGCAGAGGGGACGCTGATTGTGGCCGCATGCAGACACTGTCCCCTCACACCACACAGCAATCGACGGACTCCGGCAGAAGTCCGGTTGATCAGAACTGTCGCAGGAGCTGATAATATCGTACAGCGACCGGGCACAACACAGGGTCCAGCCAGTTTGTCCGCGGCCTTCCGTAAGCAGGTTGTTGATCGAGTGAGCGGCAAGGCGCTAGCCCCATGGAGTCACTTTTGATAGGGGTCGAGAAATCCGGTTAGCCGGACTCCCCTACCTCCAAAGAGAGCCGTGTGCGGCAACGCCGTAACCGCGGTGGTGAAAAAGGCGTTTCTGTAAGGCGAATCATCGTAGCGGAAGCCGCCAAGGCTTTCGGAATACTGGCTTATCAAGCAATAAACCGAAACGCTTGGCGCGTTCCGCTACAAAGTGAATGCCATTGGGCTGACGCCTGCCGGTCGCCAGATTGAATCCGAGGTTCATCAAGCTACCGCTTTCCGCGCGGCACTTCTACGCCTTGGCGGATCAGTTCAGCCAGTTCTTTTGTGGACAGTTTTGCGGAGGCATCGGACCCGGACAGAACGCCGTCGACGAGGTCGCGTTTTTCGTCGTGCATTTTGAGGATCTGTTCCTCAATCGTGCCACGGGCAATGATGCGATACACCATGACCGGTTTTGTCTGACCGATTCGATGCGCTCGGTCGGTGGCCTGGTCTTCCACGGCTGGGTTCCACCACGGATCCATGTGAATCACATAATCGGCGGCCGTCAGATTTAATCCGGTTCCGCCAGCCTTCAGTGAAATCAGGAACGCATCGCTTTCGCCTCGCTGAAACGCTTCGACGCGTTCCTGACGCTGAGCGGGCGTGGTCTGCCCGTCGAGATACTGATACGTGATTCCGGCCTTGTCGAGTGCTTCGCGAATGAGGCTCAGGTGCGTTGTGAACTGGCTGAAGATCAGCGGACGGTTGCCGCGTTCCTTCAGCTGCTCCAGTTGCTCCATCAGAACATCCAGTTTCGACGAAGAACCCTTCCACTGGGCATCGACCAGACCGATGTGACACGACAATTGTCGCAGACGAGTCAGCATCTGCAGGACTTTGAATCGCTGATCGTGCGACATATTTGCGTCACCAATCTGATCGAGTTCAGTGACCGCCGCCAGACGCATCTGATCGTATCGCAGGCGTTCGTCGGGCGACAGATCCACCATGAGATTGGTCTCCGTGCGACTTGGCAGATCTTTCAGGACTTCGCTCTTGGAGCGTCGCAGAATGAACGGTGCGATCACCTGCGCCAGGGCGGCCCGTCGATCGCTCTGGCCATCCTTTTCGATCGGTGCCGCGAAGCGACGGCGAAACTGTTCCCATGAGCCAAGAACGCCCGGGGCCACCGTATGGAAGATACTCCAGAGTTCGCCCAGATGATTTTCCATCGGCGTGCCGGTAAGTGCGATCTTCCAGTCGGCTTCGAAGGTGCGAATCTGAGCGGCCGTCTTGCTGTTGCTGTTCTTGATGTTCTGCGCTTCATCCAGAACGAGCGTGCCCCATTTGATGTCCTTCAGCAGTTCGGCCTCGCGCAAAGCCAGCCCGTAACTGCAGATGACCAGATCGCCATCGCCAACTTTGTTCTTCAGGTCGAGTCGGTCGATTTCGCGGAACAGAATGGGCGTGAGGGCCGGAGTAAAGCGTTCACATTCTTTCTGCCAATTGAAGCCCAGCGAAGTTGGTGCAATCACCAGCGTTGGCCCCGATTCAATTCGCGTCAGCAGCAACGCCAGAGCCTGCACGGTTTTGCCGAGACCCATGTCGTCCGCCAGAATGCCGCCGATGCCCCAGTGAGACAGGCGGCTGAGCCAGCGAAAACCTTCCAGCTGATAGTCTCGCAGATCGGCGTTCAGACCGGCCGGCGGTTCATGCGCGGTGTCCGTCGCTTCGCGAAGTCGCTTGAGACATTTTTCCCAGTGCTTGTCGGATGCGACCTGAATCTTCGCCGCTTCCAGAGCGTTCATCACGGGTGCGGCCGACGCATCCAGTTGCAGCTTGCCGCGATTTTCCTGACTCACGTCCGACAATCTTCGCAGCGCGTTGCGAAGTTCTTCCGCAACGGCCGCCCATTTGCCGGGAGCGATTTCCATCAGGCCATTGGAAGTTCGGCCGTGCATCCCGGCCAGCAGATCCTTGAGTGGAATTTCCTGATCGCCGATCTTGCAGGTGCCGGTCAGTCCGAACCAGTCTCGCTGGCGAGTCACTTCGACTCGCACATTGTTCGCGGTAAGACGCCCGATCACATCAAAACGGCTGACGGAATCTTTGTGCCACAGGACGACCAGTTCACCGTGTTCGACCAGTACGCCGGCATCGGTGAGCAGTGTGCTGATATCGTCACCATCGGGAATTCTCCAGCCCCAGCGACTGAGCGGGACGCCTCGGCGAAGTTTCAGTTCCGACGCCAGCTCACCGCCGCGGCGAATCTCTTCAGCCGTGTTGCGAACGAACTGAGTCTTCTCGTCGTCGACTGTTTCGTAAATGCGGGCGAGCCCTTCGCCGGGTGAATGCAGCAACTGGTTGCGATCACGCACATGCAGCGTGGCATCCATCATGCCATTTCGTCGCAGCATTAGCATCAGCACCCTCTGCGCGTTGTAGGTGACTTCTTTTCCGGCAACCGATTCCGGCAGACTGACAGCCATGCACGATCGCAGTGGCTCCAGTTCCTTCAACAGTACGTCCTTCTTTTCGAGCGGCACGATCTCGCGGCGTTTCATCAATTGCTGACAGATCTCATGCGAGTGCAGCGGACCGTTAAAGTACACCGCCTGACGCCGTTCCGGAATGATGATCAGCACGCCTCGATTTGCGTCGATCAGGTGCGACTGCGTTCCCGCGGGCAGCTCAAGGACAAAGTCCGTGGCGTTCGTTGACAGCTGCAGGCCACCGTCGACTTCGCCGACGATAATCTCCAGGGGTTTCATCACCAGATCGTGTTGGTCGCGGTCAAACGAAAACTGTTCCGATCCTGCAAGGGCTCGGAGCGCTTCGGCCATTTCGATCGTCGGAGACTGCCAGCGTTCCTGTTTCACCATGTCGGCCAGTTGATGATCAACGCCGGTCCAGTGATCGCGGGGCGATTTCAAAAACGCGTCGATGGTGCTTTCCTTACCCTTGGTCCAGCCGCCGTTTTTCTTTTCCGTCTGAAGACAGGGTTTCAGTGAGACTGTCCTGTAATAGGTGTCCACAGAAATGTCCCAGACGAATCGTGACAGCGGCTTTTCTTCTACCGGCGCTGACGATGCCAGAGTTTGTTCCACCTGCGCGTTCCGGGCCAACACCTGCAGCAGGGACAACGTCTGCTTCAACTGGCGATCTTGCAGGTCCTCGCCGACGATCTTCAGGGCCAGCTCAGAATTCGGATCTTCCAGCAGGGCTTCAAGCTTTTGAGCCAGGAAAAAAGTGTGCTCACACAAATCCCCATGCCCGCAGTTGCAGCGACAACTGAAAGTTCGCTCCAGCAGGTCAAAACTCCATGAGGCCCGGTAGGTAGACGCTCCGCAACGAAGAGTAGCCTCGCAGCCCTTATCCCGGACGACAGATTTCAACTCGAGGGAACCTTTGATTCTTTCACCCGTCTTTTGTTTGCTGGTCGAATGAGCCTGGATCAAAGACTCCACACCATTCTGCCATTCGGCCAACATTTCTTCAGGCGTAAAGTCCCGAGCAGTTTGCGTTCGTCCCTTCTTCGCTAGCTCCTGCAGGAGTTTTGCGAACCTAGGATCACTGGCGATTTTTGAACCACTGAATCCCTCGAAAGGGTTCTTTCCACGGGCCATCGTTTCTTCCCTGATGTCGTTCTGATTTGCGTTGCGAGCTGATCGAATGTGGGGCCAGATGCCCGCCCTGGAGGTGGAAAATCGGCTATGCTCGCAGAGACGCCGGCGAATTCAAGACTGTCGGCTAGGAATTCAGCGAAGGAGCGGCAGTCAGGAATCAGACACAGCAGCCGGTCATCAGGAAGTGGTCGAGCGTACAGTCTTGGGCCGCCCGGTCATGGTCACATCGGCAGAAATACGTTGTAGAAATTGCCGGGCCTTTTTCCACGCAAAGTTAACGAACGCCCCTGACAAGCTCGAAGTGCCAGCAAGTATTCCTGATCGCATTTATGTGGGCGAAAGAATCGTTCGGCCGGCCACAACCTGAACCGATCCGCCTGCCAGCAACCGAATCGCTTCGGGATACGCAATCTGTTCCTGTTCAAAGACGAGGGACGCCAGCTGGTCGGGTGAGCAGCCCTCAGGCACAGCTACTGTGCGCTGCAGAATGATGGGGCCTTCATCATAATCGTTGTTGGCAAAATGAACCGTGCAGCCGCTGAACTTGACGCCTCGTTCAATTGCGGCTTCGTGAACATGGTGGCCGAAAAATCCGTGGCCGCAGAAAGCAGGAATCAGTGATGGATGAATATTGATGACTCGCATTTGGAAATCGTCAGGCACATGCAGCAGGCTCAGGAAGCCGGCCAGTGTCACGAGGTCCACATTCGCGGCTCGCAGTTCTGCAAATACGGCACGACTAAATTCGCCGGTCCCTGCATAATCGCGAGGCCGAATGACTTGGCAGTTCAGTCCCGCCGCCAAAGAACGTTCCACGCCTTTACAGGTTCTTTGACTGGCAATGACAACCGGTACTTCCGCATTGAGCTGACCGCTGCGAATTTGTTCCAGAAAATTAAGCAGAGTCGTGCCACCGCCGCTGATTAAAACACCCAGCCGAATGGGGCGATCCTTCACAGGAGAAAACGGAAGGACAGGAGTTTGAGTGCGTGCAGCCGAAGAGGTCATCCGCGAGTAGGCTCAATTCTGGAATCAGCAAACGGATCGGA
>Ga0209284_10000728_pt1 | contig 53171 bp, 44 predicted proteins | sample FRY03_FD_187211 | JGI IMG/M metagenome (GOLD analysis project Ga0209284, IMG submission 187211) | Freshwater microbial communities from Lake Fryxell liftoff mats and glacier meltwater in Antarctica - FRY-03 (SPAdes) (version 2) | ecosystem: Environmental > Aquatic > Freshwater > Ice > Glacier...
CTTCTCACTGATGCTGTCATCAACGATCAGAAGCCCAACGTCGGATTCCATGCGGCGCACGTCGCGTTTGACCTGCCTCCACAGGGCTTTGCTGTCGTGATCGGGTTGGTTGAGAAAGCGGGTCACCCCATCGTGGCTCACGGCATTGTCAAGCAGAGCGGACAAGCCAGTGGCACTGGTTTGCCCCAGGGAACTGATCAAATAATCCGTGTATAGATCAAGGTCTGTTTTCATCTGCCAAATTTAATTCGCTTTTTTTATCATATACAATAGACTTGCGTAACATCAGTTATTTAGTGCGTTCAGAATATCTTTTACCCTCAAATCATTTCTCGTGTATATCTTGGTAAGCTCACTTACCGAGTATTTACCTTTATCCCACTTTACGTGTGAAATATCAGTATTGTCTGTTATTCCAAAGTATTGAAAGGGGCAAAGCAATTTTTTATTCATTGCCTCGGGCAATCGAATTTCGGCGGCAATCCTGTTATCGAAATCACCCAAAATATCTCCACCATCCATCCGTTCGGGCGTAGCAGTGAGTCCGACCAGAACTTTGGGCTTGAAGTAATCTAAAAGGGGACGATAGCTATTTGCCGTAATATGATGTACCTCATCGACGATTATAAAGTCATAGTAGTAAGGCGTAACTGCTATACTTCCCAAGCTATTATTTAATGTCTTTATTGAGGCAAAAACATTTTCGAAGGAGTTAGGAATATTGCCATTTCCCCACAGCTCTCCGAAGTTACTATCTTTCAATACTGCCTGAAAAGTCTCTAACGATTGTTGGAGGATTTCTATCCGGTGTGCTATAAAAAGTAGTTTACAACTCGGGTTTTCTTGTTTGTATTTCTTGAAGTCGAAAGCAGAAATTATGGTTTTCCCAGTTCCCGTTGCGGCCACAATCAAGTTTCGGTACCGGTTATGAACTTGTCGCTCCACTTCTAACTGTTCCAGTATTTCTTTTTGATAGATATAAGGCTTTAAGTCAAAGTACGCGTGCGAAAAACTTCGGGTAAAACCACTTTTACCTTGTTGAAGGGCCTCTTTCAGTTTTTGGGAATGTTCTTTCTCTTCGAAGGTCTCAAAGTTACTATCCCTCCAATACCCTTCAAAAGTCTTCTGAAACTTATCAATGATGTGTGGTATTTCCTGAGTTGTGATTTTCAAGTTCCACTCCAACCCATCAGTAAGGGCTGTTCTAGAAAAATTAGATGAGCCGATATAGGCAGTATGGTACCCCGTATTTCGGTAAAACAAATACGCTTTGGCGTGTAGTCGCTCATTCCCCGTGTTATAGGAAACTTTGACCGTCGTGTTAGAAAGAGCCGAAAGCTGTTCAATAGCCTTGTGATCGGTAGCGCCCATATAGGTGGTTGTAATCACCCTAAGTAAGCCGCCTCTACCCGTAAACTCACGTAACTCCTGCTCTAAAACACGGAATCCTTTCCACTTGATGAAGGATACAAGCAAGTCGATTCTATTGGAAGAAAGAATTTCCTTTTTCAGTTCGCTTTCCATTGAAAGGCCTGAACCGCCCCCGGTAAATAGCTCACTTTGGGTTAGCCTCGTGTAAGGAGTAACTTTTTTTAAATGTAAATCAAGATCTGTAAAAAAGGAGTTAGTCTTCTTGAAAACAGCTCGAAGAATTTTACCCTCAGTCTCAATTAAATCATCCTCTACTTCTGAATTACTCAATTCAAGAGCAAGTACTTCCAGCAACTTATTCGAGATGATAATCTGTCTTTCCAGCTTATCTTCTTCTTTCTCCTTGATCTGCTCTAAGCCGCTTTTGATCGCAAATGCAAGATGTTTACTCAAAACCAGAGCAGCTTCGGCCTTATCAATTTTCACCGAACGGAAATCAAACTCATGGAGATTAAGCGATTCTATTTTCTTTCGAACCAGCTTTGAGATTAGCGACTCATAAATTCCTTGTTCCATTAAATAGTAAATAAAGTTGTGGATTTATCAAATTACTATTGATGCTTAACTACCCCCTCACAATTTCACCGTCCTATTATCCTGAATAAACACCCGGTCATTAAACACCAGCTTCAAGGCCTTGGGCAGTACTGATTTTTCGGTATCGCGGCACGAGGGTGGCCGTTTCTAAAATTCTGCTAATTCATAGTTCGTGCTCCGTCCACCGGACTGTTGTTGTTGTACTATACCTTTTTCTATTAAATCCTTGATGTCACGCAAGGCGGTGTCGGGAGAACATTTTGCTATTTTTGCCCACTTTGATGATTTCAGTTTTTCATCAAAACCATCTACTAGTTTGTTTAGTACCAACCGCTGTCTTTCATTGAAAAGGGTAGCCTCGTGTATTTTCCAAAATTCTGCTTTGCGCAGGATTTTTTGAAGGGTACTTTCCGTTTCCAAGAGGGCGTTTTTCAGACATTGAAGAAACCAGTCTAACCAGTCGGTAATATCACCGCTGCTGTACTGCACTTTTTGCAACACCTCGTAGTATTGTTTTCTTTCCACAAATATTTGACTAGACATACTGTAAAACCGCTCCGGACTCTTTTCAGCTCGGGTGAGTAACAAATCTGAGATGGCCCTCGCAATCCGGCCATTGCCATCGTCAAAAGGATGAATGATGATAAACCAAAAGTGAGCAATCGCTGCTTTCAGTACAGAGTCTAATTGGGATTCATGATTCATCCAATGCAGAAATTTATCCATTTCACTTTTTACTAACTGTGCCGCAACCGCCTCATAATGGATTCTCTCTTTTCCCATAACGCCTGATACAATCTGCATCTCCCCGGAACGATACCGTCCCACTTCGATTTTATACAAGCCACTATATTCCGAAGTAAACAGCGCAGAATGCCAGCCCAATAAACGTTCTTCCGTCAGAGGTTTATGATAGTTTCGGGTGGCGTCAAGCGTCATCTCCACCACGCCGTCAATTTTTCTCTCGGAAGGAACCAATCCGGCTACCCCTATCCCTAAACGCCTGGCAATCGATGAACGTACCTGATCGTAGTGAAGCTGTTCCCCTTCTATTTCTGACGATTTCATTACGTCAAGGGTGAGGGTTGTCAGCGTTACTTCATCTTTGGATGAAAAACCAAGCGCTTGCATCTGCCCCGAAATTTTTCCCTGTAAATGACGCACTTCCCCAAAAATGACATTGATCGCCGCATCGTTCCAGGTAAAATCCGTCCAGTTTTGGTAATGATGGATGTGTTTTGCCAAGGTATGCAGTGTTATTTGCGGTAAATAAGCCAATTATTCTCCGCAAGCTCATGACATTGAGCCTTGGAGCACTTATGACAATTTCAGCAGTTTACATATAACCCTCACTCATCCCAATAGGAACACTCAGTATCCAGGTTTCGCTTCGGATAGTGGTGTTGAGAAGAACTACCCCCTCTACAATATCACCGTCCTATTATCCTGAATAAACACCCGATCATTAAACACCAGTTTCAGGGCCTTGGACAGTACTGATTTTTCGGTGTCGCGGCCGAGGGTGGCCATGTCGGTGGCGGTGAGGCGGTGGTCTACTTCCTTTACATCCTGGGCAATGATCGGGCCTTCGTCCAGGTCGTTGTTGACGAAGTGGGCCGTAGCACCGATGATCTTCACCCCGCGCTCGTAGGCTTGCCGGTAAGGGTTGGCCCCCATGAAGGCGGGCAGAAAGGAGTGGTGGATGTTCACGATGCGGTTATTGTACTGCTGCACGAAGCCGGGTGTCAGTACCCGCATGTACTTGGCCAGTACCAGGTACTCGGGTTCGTAGATGGCTAGGGTACGCAGGATAGCTTCCTCGTGTTCTTCGCGGGTCTTGTGCTCGTGCGATATGAAGTGAAACGGTATCCCAAACTTACTCACCAGCGGCTGCAATACGTTGTAGTTGCTCACCACGGCCTGAATGTTAGCGTCCAGCTCGTCGAACGCATACCGGATCAGCAACTCGGCCAAACAGTGGTGCTCTTTGGTGACGAGTAGCACAATATCCTTCTTCTTTTTGGGATTAATCCGTAGATCAAGCCCTTTCGGAAGCTCCGCGTGGAGTGTTTCGGTGAGTTGGGTCAGGTCGGCGTCACCTTCAAACTCCGTCCGCATAAAAAACCGCCCCGACGGACTCACGTACTCGTCGTTTTTGATAATGTTCTGGTTATTTTCAAACAGGACGCGGGTCACGAGGTAAATCAGTCCCTTGTGGTCGGGGCCGTTCATCAGAAGGATATGACGGTGGTTCATGGGTAGTAGCTGTTTAGGTTGGTAGCTGTTCGCTTTCCTTATCTATATTGAGACAAAGTTCGGTCTTTCTTACTAGCAGCACCTTACAAAGAAACGACAAACGGCTGACTTTTGACAAAGGGATTCATAGATACTTACACGACCCTTGGCTGCCGTGAATAGGCTGAATTTTACCGTTGTCGGGTTACTTTTTTGATGTCGGCCTTATTGATATGTTCATTTGCTTGCTAACTTTTGCACGCCCTTGGGCAACGTTACGATTCTACGCCTCGCTCAATCCCTCCTTAATTAGGCGGTAAGCTTAGAAACTGTTTGAATTAATCCTGCAAGGCCAACATGTTGCTTTTTTGCCAACCCTGCGGCACATAAATCCTCCCGGCGTCGGCCGCTGGGTTGGCGCTGCCAAACGCCGGTTTCTTTGCCTTATTTTGATGAAAAATTACTCTTTTTGGTTCTAAAAATTTAACTCAAACAGCTTCTAAAACCAAAGTCGATTTTCAGGTAGGGTACGTAACCGTAAACAAAAAGGGTGAGTACGGCGCACATAGCATACTGAACGGCTTCAATTTTGCCCTGATCCAAAACAGCGAAAACGTAGTGATTGAGTCGGACTACTGGATGAAGTAGGACGTATATAAGTAAAGGCGAACTTTCCCGTTCTTTATGAACCATTAAGCTCGTTGGTAATACTTCTTTCTATCTAGGAAAGACCCATAAGTTTGTCGTGCTGAGCGTGGTCGAAGCATTGTTCTTCGACCACGCTCAGCACGACATTTGGGGTGAAATTATTATGCTACCTAAAAATAGTTATTGATTCTTATCAAAAAAGCACTGCAACTACTCTAACTTACATTCTAAAATACGAAGTCAAATGAAAAAAATACCGCTGATCATCGCCGGACTAGCCTTTTTACTGGCCGGGCCGTCTGATATCCTTGCCCAGAAAAAAGGCAAACCGCTTTACACGGACGCGTTGGGTGTGCAAGCCTACACCTACCGCGCCCAATTTCCCAAAGACGTACCCGGTACCCTCGATATTATTCAGGGATTAGGCATTACCGAAATCGAAGGAGGTGCGCCCAAAGGCTACACGCCCGAGCACTTCAAGAAAATGTGCAACGACCGTGGTATCTCCATCCCCTCTACCGGAGCGAGCTACGAAGAAATGGCCAAATCGCCGGAGGAAGTAGCCAAGCGCGCCAAAGCACTCGGGGCCAAGTACGTGATGGTAGCCTGGATACCGCATCAGAAAGGTAATTTTACCCTGGAAAACGCCAAAAAGGCGGTGGAAGACTTCAACCGAGGCGGTAAGGTGTTGCAAGAAAACGGCATCACGTTTTGCTACCACGACCACGGCTACGAGTTCCAACCCTACGGCGACGGTACCCTGCTCGACTACATAATTCAGAATACCGACCCGAAGTACGTGTCTTTCGAAATGGACGTACTCTGGACGCAGTTTGGCGGTGGCGATCCGGTGGCTTTGCTCAAAAAATACCCCACCCGCTGGAAACTCATGCACCTCAAAGACCTCAAAAAAGGCGTGAAGGGTGACCTCACCGGAGGTACTCCCGCCGAAAATGATGTACCCCTCGGTACCGGTCAGGTAGCGATGGAAGAGGTAATCCGGACGGCCAAGAAAATCGGCATCAAGCATTTCTTCATCGAGGACGAAAGTAACAAGGAGTTGGAGTACGTACCCGTAAGTATCGCCTGGATCAAAGATTTGAAGAAATAGGTTGCTAACTATTAGCCAATAGCTGTCGGCCATTAGCATTTTTGCGATTGCGCCAGTAAAAGCTGTTTAAACCACAAAGGGAGGTTTCTCGTAACGGGAGGCCTCCTTTTTCTATAAAAAAAATGAACTTTTGCTTTGACACCTGCATTATTCATTCACCAAACTGACCGCTGTTGCGAAAGCCGATCGCTAACACCTAACTACCTACTAGCTAACAACCTGAAAATGTCCGAAACACTCATACTACCTACTTCCACCAATCGGGCGGAACTATACGAAGCACTATACCCACAAATTGAAGCCTTAGTGTCCACCGAAAGCGACCTGATCGCTAACCTCTCCAACGTAGCCGCCGCCTTGAAAGAAGCCTTCGGATTCTTTTGGGTGGGGTTTTATATGGTAAAGGAAGGTCAACTGGTACTTGGTCCTTTTCAGGGGCCCATTGCCTGTACCCGTATTCCGTACCATAAGGGCGTGTGTGGTGCCTGCTACACCCGGCAGAAAACGATCATCGTACCCGACGTAGACCAGTTTCCGGGGCATATTGCGTGTAGCTCGGCCTCCAAGTCAGAGGTAGTAGTTCCGGTATTTCACCGCAACGGCACCGTAGCCATGGTACTGGACGTTGACAGCGATCAGCTCGACGATTTCAGCCAAGCCGACGCCGACGGACTGGAAAAGTTAATGAAGTTGTTGAAGAGGAAGCTGTAAGTGGAGGAGTGAAAAATTACTGATTATTATTGTAAACTAGTGTCACCCCGATGGGGCTGAACTTGGCGAGTTGGTTTACGATAGCTTTTGAATTAGTAGAGTCGCTATTCATCGCCAAGGCTACTCATTAACTCTCAATAAAACGCATCTTTAATATGCCGGATGTTCAGGTTGCCATTGGGTAAGATCAGTATGGACACAATATCGAAGCGGACATCGAACATCCAGTCGGTGTCGAATATGTACTGCTCGGCGGCTTTCATAATCAGGCGCGTTTTAGTGTAGTTCACAAACTCCTCGGGCATACCAAAGCCCGTACCATTTCGGGTTTTAACCTCTACAAATATCAACAGCTTATCCTGCTCGGCGATGAGGTCAATTTCGGCGTGCCGGTGCCGGTAATTCTTTGCCACTATCTTAAAACCATGCTGCTGCAAGTACTCTGCCGCGCGCTCTTCTCCCCAGTGTCCCGTGTCGTTATGTGTAGCCATCCGAACATTTTTAATCCAAAATAGTGTTATTTGTAAAGGAAACAAAGCTGACCTTATTCGGCTACGTTTTTTTTACCTAGTAAAGTATTCATGAATTTTCTTCTCAACAAGCAGACAGAGGTGCAGTACCTCGGTCTGCTGGATTATCAGCAAGCCTGGGACTACCAGGAAGAGCTGTTTAACGAAATTGTCTCCGTCAAGGTTGCTAACCGGAAATCACCCTCCGAAGAGCAACTACCCACTCCCAATTACCTGTTATTTTGTGAGCATCCGCACGTATACACGCTCGGAAAGAGCGGTAAGCTGAGCCATTTGCTGCTGAGTGAAGAAAGGCTGAGTGCCGTCGGGGCAACCTTCTACAAGATCAATCGGGGAGGGGATATTACGTACCACGGTCCGGGGCAGTTGGTGGGCTACCCGATTCTGGACCTCGACAACTTTTTTACCGATATTCATCGTTATATGCGTATGCTGGAAGAAGGGATCATCCGTACGTTGGCTGATTTCGGCATTTCCGCCGGACGCATCGAAGGACTGACCGGCGTGTGGCTCGACCACGAAACGCAGCAGAATCCACGTAAGATTTGCGCCTTGGGCGTAAAAGCCAGCCGTTGGGTAACTATGCACGGTTTTGCCCTCAATGTGAATACCGATCTAGCGTATTTCGGGCATATTGTTCCGTGTGGTATCGAAGGCAAGACCGTGACGTCCATGCAGCGCGAGCTAGGTCAGGCCGTGGATATGCAACAAGTAACAGAAATCTTGCAGCAGCACCTGACTGACCTGTTTCAATGGGAAATTTAAAAGTAAAAAACGAAAAAAAGCTAAGTCCCACTAGCTACTTAACTTATTTAAACAAGTGAAAAAAGACATTACCTATTTACCCGCAGAGGGAGTACAAATTGCCATCGTACGAACCATAAACGAATCCAACACCGAAGAATGGCACGTGGTACTGATCAACCGTAACCCTGAGCCTATTTCGACTATCTTTGTGACATCCAAAGGGTATAGTAGCTCCGAGTCGAAAGTTGCTAGCGAGCATAAGACATCGACACTCCGGCACTCGTTTCCCGAGGTACTATCTCAGCAGCACGTGGTGGTAGAACCAATCATGCCGGATCTTTTTCACCTCAACAACGAGTACTGGGTTAGTTACTTCATCGGAAATCAGATTTACGATAAAAAGTTTATCTTCGTACCAGACAGCATTGTCGAAGCTAATCTGATTAAACTAGAACCCTCAGGTTTAGAAGGTATCCTGCACGAATAACCCAACAGATCTTTCACTATACCCGCCATTAAATAATATGACCGAAGAATTTCGCCGCCGCATCAAAAATCTGCTTCTGCTCGACATTGAAACTGTCGCTGCCTGCTCTTCCTACGATCAGTTGGATCCGCGCTTACAAAAGTTGTGGGATAAAAAGGCGGATAGAATCCGTAAAGGTGATGACGAGCGCAGCAGCGCCGAACTATTTTACGAGCAAGGAGCCATTTATGCGGAGTTTGGCCGGGTGGTGACCATCGCTTTCGGTGGATTACATTGGAAAGGGAATGAGCTGGCTCTGAAAGTAAGTTCCTTCTCTAATACCGACGAAGCAGCCCTACTTCGGGAGTTTAAAGCGCTGGTTGAAAAGTATCCACCAAGGGAACTGGTAATGTGCGCCCATAATGGCAAAGAGTTTGACTACCCTTACCTCTGCCGCCGGATGCTGATCAACGGTATAGAACTACCCCCGGCCATGCAGATAGCTGGCAAGAAGCCCTGGGAGATTCTGCACCAGGATACCCTCGAACTATGGAAGTTTGGGGATTACAAGAACTTTACCTCCCTGGATTTGCTTGCGGCAATTTTTGACATTCCGGGTAGTAAAAACGAAATGAACGGGGCGGAGGTCACTCCTACCTTTTATGAACAAAACGATCTGGAAAAAATCAACCGTTACTGCCGTGAGGACGTCGTGGTACTTGCGCAACTCTACCTGAAATTGCATAGTCAGGAGATCGTTGCGGAAAAGAACATTACCCGGGTTGAATAAAAATCGACCTCGAAGGCACGAATCTTTTGAGGTTGTTTATCATCCATTAACACTACATACCAAGTTGGGGCCGCACTACTGCCAACCCACTTACAACAACCACAATCACCCGTCTGTTTATCGGATCAAAACACAACCCGATAGCCGACGGCTAAAAGCTACACATGAGAAACAAATCATCAAATCGGGAGCCTAAGAGCAAGAAAACAGGCCCCAAAGTGGCTGCACCCCGCACCCTACTGACTTTTGTAGAGGGGCTGAAAGCCGATATTGCCGCCTTCTTCGAAATTAACCGTACCCTTACTTTCCGTACCCAAGATGTACAGGATCACTTCGGGGCCGTTGATAAGAAACTACGCCACCTGGTCAACGAGATTGTCCACGAACTCGTGGACGAAGGCAAACTACTACGCCATTCCGACGGTACCTACGCTATCGTGGCAAGTGGCATCGAAACCGGTATCGTGGGTCGGGTCGACCACGTGAACCGGAACTTCGCGTTTGTAATCGTAGAAGATCAGGACGACGACATCTATATAGAAACTGACTCGCTGAAAGGAGCCATCGACGGCGACACCGTGCGGGTACAGGTATTCAGCGACGGCCGAGCCCGCGGCCAACGTTTGGAGGGACGCGTTACGGAAGTAGTTTCGCACGCCCGCACCGAAATGGTGGGTATCATAGAAATATGGCCCAAGTATGCGTTGGTGGAGCCGAGCCACCGGAAAGTCTACGACCCGATTCACATTCAGCTCGACGACCTTAAAAACGCCAACGATGGCGATAAGGTCATTATCCAAGTCACGCAATGGCCGAGCCGTACCCGCAAGGCCGAAGGAAAAGTGATTGAAGTACTGGGTAAAGCTGGCGACAACAACGCAGAAATGCACGCTATCCTGGCCGAATACGGGCTCCCTTACCAATTCCCAGCCAATGTAGAAGAGGAAGCCGAGGCCATTCCGGTCAGCATTCCCAAGAGCGAAATTGCGAAACGACGCGATATGCGCCCGACCACTACCTTCACCATCGACCCCGTCGATGCCAAGGATTTTGACGATGCGCTGTCGGTTCAATACCTCGAAGACGGAAACGTAGAAATCGGTATCCACATTGCCGATGTATCATATTACGTACTCCCCGATACCGAACTGGAAAAAGAAGCGTACCGCCGGGCTACCTCGGTGTACCTGGTTGACCGCACGGTGCCTATGCTTCCCGAAAAGCTTTCTAATAACCTCTGTTCACTACGTCCCAACGAAGATCGGCTGGCTTTTTCTGCCGTTTTTGAAATGACCCCCAAAGGCAAGCTCATAAAAGAATGGTTTGGCCGCACCGTGATCCATTCCAATCGCCGGTTTAGCTACGAAGAAGCGCAGGAGGTAATCGAAACTAACGTGGGCGATTATCCCAACGAGCTTACGCTGCTGAATAATATCGCCAAAACCATGCGGGCCGAGCGTTTTCGCAAGGGAGCGATCAACTTCGAAACCGTGGAGGTACGCTTTAACCTGGATGAAGACGGCAAACCGCTGGGTATTTACCAGAAAGAGCGCAAAGACTCCAACAAAATGATTGAGGAGTTTATGCTCCTGGCCAACCGCCAAGTAGCAGAGTATGTATACGGACTCTCCAAAGGAAAAAACAAGAACACCATGGTATACCGGGTACACGAAGCACCCGATCCCGAAAAACTCAAAAGCTTCGCTACGTTTGTGGCCAAGCTAGGCTATACCGTAGAGACCGACGACGAAAAGAAAATTGCCCAGTCAATGAACGGTATGCTCAGTCAGGTAGAGGGTAAGCCCGAGCAAAATCTGATTGAATCCTTGGCCGTGCGTACCATGGCCAAGGCCCGCTATACTACCCAGGATTTTGGCCACTTTGGCTTAGCCTTCCGTCGCTACTCGCACTTTACCTCGCCCATTCGCCGCTATCCCGATGTGATGGCGCACCGGCTGTTGCAGCATTACCTCGATGGGGGCGACTCCGTGAGTACGGTACGCTACGAAGAAGCCAGCAAACACTCTTCCGAACGCGAAAAACTTGCCTCGGAAGCCGAACGCGCCTCGATCAAGTACAAGCAGGTAGAGTACATGAGTACCATGGACCAAGACCGTGAGTTCGACGGTATCATTACGGGGGTTACGGAGTTTGGTATTTTTGTTGAAATCACCGAAACCGCTTCCGAAGGACTCATCCGTATGAACGACCTCGGCGATGATTACTATGAACTCGACAAAGAGAACTACCGTCTGATTGGTCAGAAAACCAAGCGGATTTACACCTTTGGTGATCAGGTAAAAGTAAGAGTGAAGGATACCAACCTGACCCGTCGGAGTATGGATCTTTACCTGGCCGGTGACCCCAGTGCTACCAAACGTAGCCGACGCATCGAGGCCACCAAAGGGAGCAGCAACCGCGGTGGTAGTAGCCGTCGGGGCAGCGCCGGAGGTAGTCGCCCTGCGTCTTCCTCATCGTCTTCCCGTTCGGGAAAGAGTAAATCAGGAGGCGGAAAGCGGAAACGATGAATTTGTAATAGAAAAACAGTGTTTGGCTTCTCCGAAGCCAAACATTTGTAGAACACAACAGACAAGCATAGTAACGGGGCTTCGAAGATGCCCAATGTTTATTGGGAGTAAAATAGTGCCTATACACTACACTTTTCCAAAGCTATTAAACAAGGCTTCGGGGATGCGGGCGGCCTAAGCCGCCCATTGCGGAAGTTTTAAAATAGGATAAAGTTTGAAACTTCGGACCGGTCCACAGTGCAGAAACTTGATATTTTAGTTTCAAGTGGGTAGTTATCGAATTCACGTTAAAATAAAAAAAGAGGCTGGTTGAAGAAACCGGCCTCTTTTTTTAGTGCTCGCTTTGACTAAAGATTAGGTGATAAATTCTGAAAGAATAAGCAATATTAAGATTTCAGAGCTGCAAAAGATGTCCGACATTTGTCTTGGACGAATAAACTACCCAACCATCCATGAGAATCGAGAATAGCTCTCAAGAAGATATTTCCGAAATTTTCCGCTTGTACAAAATAGCTTCTGACTATCAACGATCCAAAAAAACGGTGGTCGTATGGCCCGAGTTTGATCACGAAGTAGTGGAAACCGAAGTAGCCGAAGCCCGGCAGTGGAAACTGATCATCGACGAGCAAGTGGCCTGTGTATGGGCTACTACCTTTGATGATGCTCAAATCTGGGAAGAACGGAATGCCGATCCTTCGGTATATATCCACCGAATCGCCACAAACCCCGATTTTAGAGGAAAAAACTTTGTCGTCATCATTGTAGAGTGGGCCGTACAATACGCAAAAGAGCAGGGAAAAGAGTTTGTCCGGCTCGACACAATCGGTGATAATACCGGGCTGATCAAACACTATACCGGAGCCGGTTTTTATTTTCTGGGTATATTTGATTTGAAAAGCACTCAAGGACTACCCACCCACTACCACAATGCCCCCGTTAGCTTATTTGAAATCAACCTTTCAAGAAACTAAGTACGGGAGTTATCAACCCATTCCATGCGTAAGATTGTCGGCTACCTTCGCACCCATCTGCAAGAAGACTTTGATACCGGGCTCTACCTCAAAGTAGCCTTATTCCTGGTTGTGCTAATCAGTATCAACTACACCATTGAATTGGAAGATCGCATCATTGACTCTTACGTCGGCAAGCCTATCCGAACGCTATGGTACTTTCTCTTGTATGCCACCGCTTACTACGGAAGTCTGCTGATATGGGCCGCTCATACCCGGCAGTTGACGGTATTCCGCAATCCCCGGGTGTGGCTGTACAGCTTCTTTATCTTACTGGTGCTCGCCTGGGACGGGAGTTTTTATGCCTATCAGGCGTGGAGCAAGCAGCTTTTTGACGGGCAAATCTATTGGTTTGCCTTCTACGGTTTGGCTAGCCTTTCATCCCTGCTCACTACCTTTCTGCCCCTTATTCTATTTTATTGGCTCCTTGACAACCAGTCCACTCGTTTTTACGGTCTCTTCAAGCCCCAAAACGTCAGCCCGTATATACTGTTACTGTTGGCCATGCTTCCGCTGATTATCTGGGCATCCTTTCAGCCGGAGTTCTTACGCAACTACCCCACCTACCGGGATTCTCGGGCCGATGAGTTTTTTGGCGTAGCTCCCTGGGTAACGGCCTTGGCCTATGAACTAATGTACGGTTATGATTTTATCCCCACGGAGCTACTCTTCCGGGGCTTTATGATCATTGGAATGGCGCATCTACTGGGGCGGGGCGCTCTTCTCCCGATGGTAGTCTGCTATGCTACCCTCCATTTTGGAAAACCCTTGGGTGAAACCATCGGCTCCGTATTTGGTGGGTATATCCTAGGCGTTATTGCCCTCCGCTCCCGCAGCATCTGGGGAGGTATGTTCGTCCATATCGGTATTGCCTGGGCCATGGAGCTCGCGGCATGGATTCAGTTGACGCGGTAAAGTAGTTTTTTGTATAGATCGGCTTATTTCATTACAACATTAGTCTTCTCAAACTTCAATAACCTTTCGTCTTAATCCGTACAGAAATATGAAAAAAACAGGTTTCTTCCTTACCCTATTTTGCCTAATCGGTAGTACTATCTACGCCCAATCCAACACTCCCAAGCCATCCGACTGGATTCAACTCTTCAACGGGAAAGACCTTTTGGGCTGGGATATCAAGATTGCGGGCTACGCAATGAACGATAACTACCAGAATACCTTTGTGGCCGAAGACGGAATGCTACGGGTGAAGTACGACGGCTATAAAACCTTCGACGGGCGGTACGGGCATATTTACTACCGGCAGCCCTTTTCGTACTACCGCATCCGGTTTGAATATCGTTTTCTGGGCGATCAGGTACCCGGAGGTGATTCCTGGAACGTCCGGAACAGCGGCATCATGCTCCACTCGGAGCCCGCCTGGAATCTGGGAAAAGATCAGACCTTTCCGGTATCGCTCGAAATGCAGCTTTTGGGTGGCTTGGGCAGCGGTGAGCGGGCTACGGGCAACCTCTGCTCACCTGGCACCATTGCGGACATTGACGGTAAACTGGCCGAGGCTCACTGCGTCAACTCTACCTCCAAAACCTATGACGGCGATCAGTGGGTGAAAGCCGAAGCCATTGTGTACGGCGATTCCATCGTCTACCATCTCATTGATAATGATATCGTACTTACCTACACTCATACCCAGGTAGGGGGTGGTTTTGTTGGTCCCAATCACGATTTTAAAACCGGTAAGTTTTCCAATGCTGACGAGTGGTTGAAAATTCAGAATACCCCCTTGAAGGAAGGGTACATCGCCTTGCAAAGCGAAAGCCACGCCATTGACTTCCGAAAGATTGAGCTGCTACCCCTCAAAGGTTGTATGGATCCCAAAGCCTCCAATTTTAAGGCCTACTATCAGGTACCTAATAAAGCCGCCTGTACCTACTAACAAGCAACTTACTACTTTGTAAAAGAGGTCATCTGGGTTTCATAGCTTCGGTGACCTCTTTTTAGTGGGTTGCTACGTTACGCCAATTGTCTCTCTTCTGTGCCTTTACAATAATTAGTATAACAAAACATTTTCCATCCTATCGCTGTTTTAGCATTTTTACCTATTTTCACCTCTCTTTTTGAGATAGTGCCAATCCTTTTTTGGCCGCGCAGACAAATTGCCCAATAAATGGGTAACCTCTAACCTTTATCATTTTACACAAATCAACATGAAAAGAAGAGAATTCATGCAGCTATCCGGCCTAGGGATGGGCGCTTTCATGCTCCCGTCAGCCTTGGTTATGGGGCGGGAAGTATCGGTAGAACATTTGCTGGTACCCGGTGCCGACATAGCTTTTAAAAAGCAGATGGCTGACATTGCACTCAACGCTGCCCGCAGCAAAGGGGCTACCTATACGGACGTACGCATTGGCCGGTACCTCCAGCAATTTTTGTTTACCCGCGAAATGCAGGTTCAAAACGTAACCAACGCGGAGTCCTACGGGGTAGGTATCCGGGTAATCGCGAGCGGTTGCTGGGGATTTTCGGCTACGAGTGACGTTACACCCGACGGGATCAAGAGATGCGCCGAAACAGCGGTGGCTATTGCGAAGGCTAACGCCAAAATTCAGAGCGAGCCCGTGGTATTGGCTGCTCAGAAAGGGGTCGGAGAAGTAAGCTGGAAAACACCAATGACCAAAAATGCTTTCGAAATACCCATTGAGCAGAAGGTAGACCTCCTCATGAATGTAAACGGCGAAGCCATGAAAAACGGCGCTGCCTTCGTTACGTCCAACCTTTTCTTTGTCAACGAACAGAAGTATTTTGCCTCCACCGATGGCTCCTATATAGATCAGGATGTGCATCGTATTTGGCCCACTTTCACGGTAACGGCCCTCGATAAAGCAGCCGGTAAGTTCAAAACCCGCGATGCCATCAGTTCACCCATGGGTATGGGCTACGAGTATCTCGATGGACTGGCTTCCGAAAAAATACCAGGACCCAACGGACTGGTAGGCTACCGTAACTCCTACGATATGGTGGAGGATGCTACCATGGCAGCCAAGCAGGCCAAAGAAAAAATGTCGGCGAAGTCGGTAACACCCGGCAAGTATGATCTCGTACTTGACCCCAATCACTTGGGGCTTACTATTCACGAGTCGGTGGGCCACCCGCTCGAACTCGACCGCGTACTCGGCTACGAAGCCAACTACGCCGGTACTTCCTTCGCCACGCTCGATAAATGGAAATCCGGCAACTTTAACTACGGTAGCAAATTGGTCAATATCGTAGCTGATAAAACCCAGCCCTATACCTTGGGTACGGTTGGCTACGACGACGAGGGCGTACCTTGCAAGGAGTGGAATCTGATCAAAGACGGAGTGCTGGTCAACTACCAGGCAATTCGTGATCAGGTGGCTATTATTGGTGAAAAAGAATCACACGGTTGCTGCTACGCAGATAACTGGGATTCGGTACAGTTCCAACGAATGCCGAACGTATCATTACGCCCCGGCACCGAAAAGCGGAGTGTGAAGGATATGATCAAAGGCGTTGATAAGGGTATCTACATCATCGGCCGGGGGTCGTATTCAATTGATCAGCAACGTTATAATTTCCAGTTTGGCGGACAGCTATTCTACGAAATCAAGAACGGAGAGATCGTGGGTATGCTCGACGACGTGGCCTACCAATCCAATACGCAGGAATTCTGGAACTCCTGCGCGCAGCTTTGCGACAAGGACGACTACCGGACATTCGGCTCTTTCTTTGATGGTAAAGGGCAGCCTTCGCAGGTTAGCGCCGTATCGCACGGTAGCGCCACGACGCGTTTCAATGGTGTCAATGTGATCAATACCGGGCGTAAAATTTAGGGAGTAGGTCGTTGACGACGACCTATCAAACTAACATACCACCAATCAGCTAATAATCTACTACCAAACTGACATGGCCACCTTAATAAAAGAAGAAGCTAAAAAAATTATAGATAAGGTTTTGTCGTACTCAAAAGCCGACGAAATGAGCGTTTCCCTGAACGGTAACCGCACCGGGAATATCCGGTATGCCCGTAATTCGGTATCCACGAGTGGGGAGTCTACCAACCAATCTCTGGCGGTAACGGCCGTTTTTGGTAAAAAATCAGGTACGGCCACCATTAACGAGTTTGACGATGCATCACTCGAAAAAACGGTTCGCCGGGCCGAGGAGATTGCCAAACTAGCCCCCGAAAACCCGGAATACGTGCCAATGCTCGGTCCGCAGAACTACGCAGAAACGAAATCTTTTGCCCAATCAACCGCCGATATTACCCCCGATTACCGGGCTCAGGCCGCTTTTGACAGCCTTGACCCTTGTAAGAAAAAGAACCTGATCGCGGCGGGATATATGGAAGACAGCGTCGGTTTTACCGCCATCGGTAATAGCAAAGGACTGTTTGGCTACAATAAGGCCACTTCCGTTGACTTCACCATTACGGTTCGTACCACCGATGGGCTGGGCTCCGGCTACGCCATCCGCGACGTAAACGATGTGTCCAAACTAAGTACCAAAGCAGCCACCGAAGTAGCCATGCAGAAAGCATTGGCTTCGGTCAACGCCCGCGCGCTGGAACCCGGTAAGTACACCGTGATTCTGGAACCGGCCGCCGCCGTAGACTTGCTGGGTAATATGATGCGCAGCATGGATGCCCGTAACGCCGACGAAGGACGCAGTTTCCTCAGCAAAAAAGGCGGAGAAACCCGTTTGGGTGAGAAACTATTCGACGAGCGCGTAACGATCTACTCTGACCCAACCAATATCGAAATCCCCGGCTCTCCCTTTGCGGGTGGTGGTGGACGTTTCGGCGGCGGTGGCGTAGACGGTCGCCCGCAGGAAAAAGTTACCTGGGTAGAAAACGGCGTGGTGAAAAACATGTACTATTCGCAATTCTGGGCGCAGAAAAAAGGAGTTAAGTCCGTTGCTCCGCCGTCCGGTATCATCATGGTAGGTGGTACTGAGTCATTGGCCGAGATGATCAAGAATACCGAAAAAGGGATTCTGGTGACCCGTTTCTGGTACATCCGGGCGGTAGATCCACAAACACTGCTTTACACCGGCCTTACCCGTGACGGTACTTTCTACATCGAAAACGGCAAAATTAAGTACCCAGTGAAAAATTTCCGGTTCAACGAAAGTCCCGTAATTATGCTCAATAACCTAGAAGCGATGGGTGCCCCGCAGCGTATCAGCGGCAACCTTATTCCCCCGTTGAAAATCCGTGACTTTACGTTTAGTAGCTTATCAGATGCGGTATAGGTAATTTTGTCGGGGGCGCCCGGCGATAAGTGAATAAAACCATGAATAACGCATAATATAGTCCATCAGGGTTTTCTGATAAAAAAGTCTGTAAGCATTTCAAGCCTTCGGTATTTTCTGTAAGAAAACCCTGTTCATTTTGTCACCTTATCCAAAAGACTAGTGCGAGCCACAACATAGGAAAGTATGAAAAGTTGCTTGTAAACATTTTAAGGGGAGACTCAGACACCAGCATTTCGTTTGAGGAATTGAAAAATCTTTTGGTACGTTTAGGTTTTGATGAAAGAGTGAAAGGTAGTCATCACATTTTCACCAGACAGGGAGTAGATGAAATCATAAACGTTCAGTCAAAGTCCGGGAAGGCTAAACCTTACCAAGTCAAGCAAATCAGAACTATTATTGTGAAATATCAACTTAATTTTGGCAGTGATGAAAAATTATAAATACGAAATCATCATCTATTGGAGTGAGGGAGATCAGGCTTATATAGCCGAAATTCCGGAATTAGCTGGCTGTATGGCAGACGGATCTAGTTACCAAGAAGCCGTCTATAATGCGGAAATTGTTATTGATGAATGGATTGAAACGGCCAAACTAATAGGTCGGGAAATCCCTTCACCCAAAGGTAAGTTGATATACGCTTGACAAAATATTAGAATTCACCCAAAAATTAACTAGTAAACAAACAAGCCATGAACAGGAGAGACTTTATGCAATTAACCGGATTTGGTGCGGGGGCTTTGATGCTACCCACGATTCCGGTACTGGGACGAGCGGTATCGCCCGAAGCCCTGCTTGACAATGCCATTGACGTAGCAACCAAAAAACGCCTGGCCGATGCCGCCCTCAATGCCGCCACATCAAAAGGTGCGACCTACGCCGACATCCGCATTGGCCGGTATCTCAACCAATTTGTGGTAACTCGGGAAGACAAAGTTCAGAATCTTGTAAACACGGAATCCTACGGCGTAGGCGTGCGGGTTATTGCCGACGGATGTTGGGGCTTTGCTGCGGTGGTAGATGCCAAAAGTGAAGCCCAAACGGCGAAGGCCGCCGAAGAAGCAGTGGCCATAGCCAAGGCAAATGCCAAACTCATGAAAGAGCCGGTGCAACTGGCTCCGCAGAAAGGGTTCGGAGAAGTAAGCTGGAAGGCGCCTATCACGAAAAATGCCTTTGAAGTACCCATCAAAGAAAAAGTAGACCTGTTGCTGACCGTAAACGACGCGGCCCTGAAAAACGGTGCTAATTACGTCAATTCGGTACTTTTCATGGTCAACGAGCAGAAGTACTTTGCTTCTACCGATGGATCCTATATCGACCAGGATATTCACCGGATGTGGCCTATCTTCAATGTAACTACCATTGATCCCAAAAGTGGCAAATTCGAAACCCGGCAGTCGCTCAGTGCGCCAATGGGTATGGGCTATGAGTACCTGCAGGCCAACCCAACCGATAGCATAAAGGGTATCACGACCCGCTACAACAGAGGCTACGATATGCTGGAAGACGTAACCGCCGCCGCCCGACAAACCAAGGAAAAGCTGACGGCCAAGTCGGTAGAAGCCGGTAAGTATGATCTGGTACTTGATCCTTCTCACCTGTGGCTGACGATCCACGAGTCGGTGGGCCACCCACTCGAACTCGACCGGGTACTGGGTTATGAGGCCAACTTTGCCGGTACATCTTTCGCTACCCTGGATAAATGGGAATCTAAAAACTTCAACTATGGTAGTTCGCAGGTAACGCTCTTTGCCGATAAAACCCAACCCGGTTCTCTGGGAGCCGTGGGCTGGGACGATGAAGGTGTAAATACCAAACGCTGGGACCTCGTCAAAGACGGTACGTTGGTTAATTACCAAGCTATCCGGGATCAGGCCCATATCATTGGCGAAAAAGAATCACATGGTTGCTGCTATGCCGACAACTGGGGCTCGGTGCAGTTTCAGCGGATGGCCAACGTATCCTTGGCACCGGGTAAAACACCTCTCTCGGTGGAAGAGATGATCAAGGATGTCAAGAAAGGTATCTATATTATCGGCGACGGCTCGTTTTCCATTGATCAGCAGCGCTATAACTTTCAGTTTGGCGGGCAGTTGTACTATGAAATTAAGGACGGCAAAATAGCCGGAATGCTCAAAGACGTGGCGTACCAGTCCAATACGCAGGAGTTCTGGAACTCCTGCGTGCAAGTGTGCGACGAACGTGACTACCGGCTCGGTGGTTCTTTTTTCGACGGAAAAGGGCAGCCCAGCCAATCCAGTGCCGTATCGCACGGGAGTTCTACTACGCGGTTTAATGGAGTTAACGTGATTAATACAGCCAGAAAAATATAATAGCCATGTCAATCATTCTTACAGAATCAGAAGCCAATGCCATCCTGAAAAAGGTACTCAGCTACTCCAAAGCGGACGAATGCGAGGCTAATATCCTGGGCGAACAACGCGGTAATATCCGTTACGCCCGCAACGAAGTATCCACCGCTGGTGGGTTAATCAATCAAAATCTAGCTGTTCAGTCTTCCTTTGGTAAGAAAGTAGGTACCGCAAGTATCGATGAATTTGATGACGCTTCGTTAGAAAAAGTAGTTCGCCGCTCGGAAGAACTGGCGCGACTTGCTCCCGAGAATCCGGAGTACGTTGGAATATTAGGTCCTCAGACTTATAGTACTTCCAAGGGCTTTTTTGAGTCAACGGCCAACGTAGACCCCGCCAAACGGGCCAATGCCGTGGCGACCAGTCTGCTACAAACCCGCGAAAAGAACCTAGTGGGTGCGGGCTTTCTGGAAGATACCCGTGGCTATTCGGCCATGATAAACTCCAAGGGTCTTTTTGCCTACTACCCAAGTACCAATGTCAATTTCTCACTGACGGTACGTACACCCGACGGAAAGGGCTCCGGCTACGTGATCCGGGGTTTTAGTGATTTTGACAAACTCAATACCGGAACCGCCACACAAATTGCGGTACAGAAATGTCTTGCTTCGGTAGATGCCCGTGCCTTAGAGCCGGGCAAGTATACTGTCATCTTGGAACCAACTGCGGCGTCGGTACTCTTGGAAAATATTTTCTTCAACCTCGATGCCCGCTCCACCGACGAAGGACGTTCCTTTTTGAGCAAGCCGGGCGGGGAAAGTAAACTGGGTGAAAAGATCGTGGACGAACGGGTAATGATTTACTCTGACCCGTCCAACGCTGAACTTCCCGCCTCCCCGTGGTCGGGCGACGGGCGGCCCCAGGAAAAAATTAACTGGATTGAAAAAGGAGTCGTAAAAAATCTGGCCTACTCACGCTTTTGGGCGGAAAAGAAAGGTGTAAAGGCCACGCCCTTCCCCAATAATGTGATTATGGCCGGAGGAAACTCCTCACTGGAAGAGATGATCAAGAATACCAAGCGAGGTATTCTGGTGACGAAGCTCTGGTACATCCGAACGGTTGATCCTCAGACGTTGCTTTTGACCGGCCTCACCCGTGACGGTACTTTCTTTATTGAGGATGGCGTGATCAAATACCCGGTCAAGAACTTCCGCTTTAACGAGAGCCCGATCATTATGCTCAATAACCTGGAAGCATTGGGCAAACCCGAACGGACCGTCAGTACCGAATCGGACCAAAACTACCTGATTCCTCCCATGAAGATCCGGGAGTTTACATTCAGTAGCTTATCGGATGCGGTATAACTAAATAAAGAAAAGACGAAAATTACACGAGCGCCGCAAAAGTGCTTTTCGTGTAATTTTCGTTAAATTTAAGCAGTAATAAATCGTAGCACCCTATGTTCGAGAACCGGGTAAATAATCTTTTGGAAGCTCCCGATGCCAAGCTTGTCATTGAGCGGGCGCAGGCTATATTGGCCGATGAGGCCAACCGACGGCGGGCGTTTCGGGAGTGGCTTACCGATGATGTAAAAGCCGAGTTTATCAACGGCGAAACCATCATGCACTCGCCCGTCAAACGGCAGCATTTGGATGCTACACAAAATTTGATGATTCTCTTGCGGGTATACGTTCAAAAGCACGATATAGGTGCCGTAGATTCCGAAAAAGCGATCGTTGGCCTAAGTCGAAACGATTATGAACCGGATATTTGCTACTGGAATGCAGACACTGCCGCTTCGTTTGAAGACGATCAAATGGAGCACCCGGCTCCCAATCTGATTGTGGAGGTCTTATCAAGAAGCACCACCGGACGGGATCGGGGGGTTAAATTTGAAGATTATGCAGCCCACGGTGTGCTAGAATACTGGATTATTGATCCGGTTCGGAAAGCCGTGGAGCAGTATCAATTAGATGAGGCAACCATGGCGTTTGCCAATGTTGCGGTACTGTATGAAGATCAGGATCATACACTCTCGGCGCTGAGCGTGCCCGGCTTTAAAATTCCAGTAAAGGCTATTTTTGATAAAAAAGCCAACATGGAAGCCTTACAGGAGCTTCTACTAAACTAGTGATGGTAGAGATTTTAGGTTTGCTTCATCACCAATTAACAACATTTTACAAAGCCGGTAGCCGACGGCCGCTAACCGACCGCCACGCATGAAACCTTTTATTTTTACCCGACTTCAATACACTTCCGGCGATTGGGATACCGATCAGCGCATGCCGTCTAATATCCTGCATTCGCTAATTGAGTACACCACGCTACCCGTAGATGAAAAGGAGAAAACGGTGCAGTTGGGTGGTCCGGAGATTTTCAAGAGTCCGTTTTGCTACCTAAGTGGTCATAAACTCGTAGAATTCTCCACCCCGGAGCGGGACTCCTTCCGGCAGTACGTGCAGAATGGCGGCTTCGTATTCGTGGACGACTGCAACCACGACATCGACGGCCTCTTTGCCAAATCCTTCGAGCAGGAAATGAGCCGTACTTTCGGACTAAAAGCTTTGCAGAAAATCCCGAATGATCATCCCATTTATTCCTGTTTTTTTGAGTTCAAGGAAGGGCCACCCACCACTTCATTCGAGCTGAATGGCTGGGGCGATGATTTAGTGCATGATTACCTCAAAGCCGTCATTATCAACGGACGGATCGGCGTTTTGTACAGCAACAAGGATTACGGTTGCGAGTGGGACTACGACTTTCGTAACAAGCGCTTTCTGGCCCAGGACAATACCAAGTTTGGGGTCAATATTATTATGTATGCGCTAACTGCCTGATAATAGAATAATTGATGAATTCAGACGAGCACTTTTCAATACTACAACTATGCTAATTGATACATTAAAATCCCTATTCAAACGGGATCTTAACAAGTTAAAACAGGAAATTGAGCAATACAATCAGGAAGACTCCATGTGGCTCGTCGAGAAAACTATTGAAAACTCGGCGGGGAACCTTTGTTTGCATTTGATCGGAAATCTGAATACCTATATCGGAGCCGAACTTGGAGCATCGGGCTATATTAGAAACAGAGATCTCGAATTTTCAGCAACACATATTCCCCGTGCGGTCCTTGTTGAGCAAATTATAGAAACGGCAAGCATCGTTGACAAAACCCTCGATAACATTACCGAGGAGCAATTAAAGGCCGATGCCACTCTCCAAATCTTTGAAAAAGTGGTTTCAACAGAGTATTTCCTTATTCATCTTTCTACGCATTTGGCGTATCATTTGGGACAAATCAACTATCACCGGAGGCTTTTGGATAAATAGCCCCACTATTTTGTTCTTATCTATTTACTCAATCAGACATTCATCAGTTGAATACTACCGCGACGACAGATTTAAGTCATTATAAAGCATTAGTAGCTAAACTCCCCGCCTTGCGGCAGGAAATTGGTAAAATTATCATAGGGCAGCAGGAGGCGATCAGTGAAATCCTTATTGCGCTCCTCGCCGGAGGGCACTGCCTGCTGGAAGGGGTACCAGGACTAGCCAAAACCTTGATGGTCAAGACTATGTCCGAAACATTGGATATGAGTTTTAAACGGGTACAGTTTACACCCGACCTCATGCCCGGCGATATCGTGGGCACGGAGATTCTGGAAGAGGATCACGAAACCGGCAAAAAGTTCTTTAAGTTCAATAAAGGGCCGCTCTTTGCGCACGTAGTACTGGCCGACGAGATCAACCGAACCCCGCCCAAAACACAAGCCGCCCTGTTGGAAGCGATGCAGGAAGGCAGGGTAACCTACGCCGGAACGGACTACGCGCTCCCGAAGCCGTTTCTCATCATAGCTACCCAAAACCCCATTGAGCAGGCGGGTACCTATCCGCTGCCCGAAGCGCAACTGGATCGTTTTCTGTTGTACGTCAAGCTAGACTATCCCTCGGAGCAGGAAGAACTAAACGTGTTGAAAAGTACCACCGGTACTGCAAAACCGATCCTGAAGACCATCCTCACCGATCAGGACATTATCGATTTGCAGCTACTGACCCGGCAGGTACATATCGGTGATGAGCTGATTGGATACATCAACCGTTTCGTACGGGCCTCGCGTCCGCAAGGCAGTCCCTCCGATTTCGTGAAGCAGTGGTGCGATTGGGGGGCCGGGCCACGTGCGGGGCAGGCACTCGTACTATGCGCCAAAGCCAACGCCGTGCTAAACGGCCGCTTTGCCGTCATACCTGAGGATATTTACACGTTGGCTTATCCCATCCTGCGGCACCGTATTGCTCTTAACTTTAAAGCCGAAGCCGAGGGTATTACCACGGATCGGGTGATTGGGGAGTTGATAAAAGCGGTGAAGGTGTAGGGAGCGTTGCACTTTATATAGGCTATCCATCGGAAAGGCACTATCATAGCCACCGTATAAAGCACTAAGTAATTTTATTTTTAATCGTTATCATTTCAAAATATTGGGCAAAAAAAATACCGATGACAACCAATCAACTTAATGTACCCGACGACCTTTCAGATGAGTATCGGATGGCTAGCGAGGAAAATATAGAACTCTTGCAGGACTATTCTGATGTTGATGTAAAAGGGTGGGAGGATGAGTATTGAGCGCATTAAGAAATGGATGAACCACCCTGCCAACAATTCACTGAATCACCTCGCGGGAAAAGTGGCAAAGAATAAATTCAGTATATTCGTTAATGTACCTACCCCTACGACAGGAACAAATTCCCCCCTATGAACTACTTGATTCTTGATTCGGAAACCAATGGATTACCTCAGTCATACCATGTACCCATTACGGACCTGAGCAATTGGCCCCGTCTGATTTCGGTAGCTTGGGGGGTATACAATGAGCAAGGCCATCAGCTATCCTATCATTACCTTCTGGTAAAACCCGATGGTTACCCGTGGAACAGGGTAGCGCAGCGCATTCATGGCATCACACAAGAAAGAGCCGAACGCGAAGGAAAACTGCTGGTCGAGGTACTGCAGCTACTCCAAGCGGACATCAAACGGGCAGACGCATGGGTGGGGCATAACATTGATCTGGATTTTGGGGTCATTGGAGCGGAGCTGGTACGGACTGGATTCATGCGGGCAGAGCAAGTAGCGGAGTTTGCATCTACTCCTCTCTTATGCACCATGAACGCAAGCAAAAAGATCACCATCAATGGCGCACCCGTTCGGTTGGATGAACTGTATCGACTTTTGATGAATAAACCCATTAAAGGTATGCATGACGCACAGGCAGATATGCTTGCCACCGCCGAGTGCTTTTTTGAACTTAAAAATCAAGGGTACTTTTGATACCTCATACTGGGAAAAATACTCGTAAAGACTTGTCCTAATTAGCTAACCCACGTTATTAAAGCAAAATACACAAAACCCACATGGCCCACCTGGCAAACGACTTACTGAAACTCAACAACCTCCAACTCGCCGGAAAAGTGGTGAGTGACGAGCTATGGCTGGGTATACACGGCAGTAGGCGATCGGGGGCCGGAACGGAGTTTGAGCAGTACCGCCACTACGAACCCGGCGACGACCCCAAGCGCATCGACTGGAAACTCTACGCCCGCACGGGCAAGCATCAGGTACGCGAGTCCGCTACCGAAAGTAGCCTGCACATCCGGTTTCTGCTGGATCTGTCCGGCTCCATGAACTATGCCGAAGGGCCGGTATCTCGTTTACAATACACCCAAATCCTGCTAGCCTCGCTTGCTTACCTCGGCTACCGTCAGGGTGACGCCATGAGCCTGTATACTTTACAAAACGGCGATCTGCAGACCCTCGTCACCGCCGGAAAGCAGTCGTTTCAAAAAATTCTCTTTGGACTGGAAAAGGCCGAAGCGAGCGGAGAATGGCGCAACGATACCGCCGCTTTCCCGGAGTTTTATGCCCGGCGCAAAGAAATGCTGGTGATGGCGACCGATTTCTTGCAAGTAAATGAAGAATGGCTCAACCTGATCAAGAGCGTGGCTAACCCGCATCGGGAAGTTGTTATTTTTCAGATTCTGGGCGATCAGGAAATAGATTTTAACCTGAAAGGCTTTTACCATTTCAAGGATCTGGAAACGGGCCGTGAAGTAGAGCTTGACGCCGATGCTGTACGGGATACTTTCCGGCAAAATGCCACGACCTACCTCCAAAACCTTGACGATGCGCTCCGCATACCGCACGTGCATCTGATCCGGGCCCGATTGAGTGACCCCATTGCGGTAGTAATCCGAAACTTCTTAGCCAAACGAAAGGTATGATGGAGTTTTTGCAGCCCGCTTTACTATGGGGTACATTGGCCGTGGCAATTCCGATTGCGATCCATTTCTGGCACCAAAAAAAAGGCAAGGTGATTGCCTGGGCCGCTACGCAGTGGTTACTGGAAAAAAGTCAACAACCACAACGGGGTTTACACCTCGACCAACTACTCCTACTGGCACTCCGCTGCCTGATCCTGATTACGCTGGCCTTCCTACTAAGTGAGCCTTTATTCAAGCTTAATGCGGCTTCTGCTACTTTACAAAAGGTGCATCTGGTGCAACCTGATACTTTTGTGGTAGACAATTACCGCTTTGAATTGAAAGAAGCCCAAAACGAAGGAGAGGCTATCTATTGGCTGACGCCTGCGCTTTCCCCGGCCGACGAGCTTACCCCTCCCGCTACCGATGGTACTTTATTGTCAGGTCCTTTACTCCAAAAGAGCATGAATCAACTCAGCCGCGATGGCGTTGAGCTGCATCTTTACGTCAAAAACTCTCGTAGGATAACCCCACTACCCTTCATCCAAACACCAATTGAATTTGAGTTGCATTCGGTACCAGATACCGTGAGCCGGGCTATCCGGCCGTATCGAGTCGTCGCTGATAACCAAAAGTTGTACATCAATGCCAATAACCGCCTTCGGGTAGGTACCACGGATGCAGGCGTAACCTTCACCTCCGGACCGGTAGGAACGGGCCCTCTCCGTATACACCTGGATTTAAAAAACCCGGATGAACGAAAAACCGTAGAAGCCGCCTTGCGGGCTTTTTCGGAAGTATATGGTTTGGAACTAAACGTAGGAGCGCAAAAAATGGCTGACGTAAGCATAACCAACCTTGCTCCGGCTACACCGCAGCCCGGTACGTTGTACGTAGTGACCGGACAAACGGGGTTCTCTGCCCAACCCAACGTAGTGTATACTCCCGAACCACTCACCCCCCAAACATCATCGATGGTAGCTACCGGACGACTCCCGGAATGGCTGGGGCAACACATTCTGGATCATATCGGCTTAAATGGAGATTTGGCACCGTTAACCGAAACCGAGTTAACCGCCCTCTACAACAAGCCCACGAAGCGTACGTCCGGTGAATCATCCGCCACTACGCAGCGCATCTTTTTTATCGTCCTCCTTGTTTTGGTTTGTATAGAACGAGGCATTGCCCTTACCCGAAACGCATGAAAGAACTGAAACGCCTTATTTCCTCCGTACAATACCAACTCTACGCCAACGCCCTGCTGCGCTGTCTGCTCTTAGGTGCAGCGGCGTTTGTACTTGTTTCGGCCGTGACGGATAGTGTACTACTTCAACTAGGCGCGGCGGTACTTGGGTTAGCCGCGGGCGTGCTGGGTACTCAACTCTACCAATCCAAAAAGCAAGAGGCCTTGCGTCTAATCCATCAAAAGGTACAGGGCACGGAATATAGTTTGGCACTACTCGATGAGGCACAACCCAACCTCGCCGAACAACTTCAACTAGAACGATTGTACGAGCAGGTAGCGGCCCAACCTGCACCCCGAGTACTTTTTGCCCGGCTTTGGCCCTACGGTTTACTACTAGCGGTCGCCTTCCTGTTGCGCTGGGGAATTCCTTACCTCACCTCTGAACCAACCGAAATCCGTAACCTTACGAGTCAAATGATGATTACCGAGGTAAAACAGCGGCTATCCATCGGGGTAAAAAGTATGCGGGTATACATTCAACCGCCGGCCTACTCGGGCCTTCCGGCTACCGAAACGGCCGACCTTAATATCTCGGCACTATCCGGATCGAAGATCACCTGGCGGGTTGATTTGCTCAACTCCCTTGGACTTTCACTTCGCTTGGCCGATACCCGCAATCAGGAAGCAGCTTTTCGGGAAGTAAACGGGCAGTTTGAATACAGCGACCGACTGAGTCGCTCCGGCCTATATTCCCTCAAAGCCTACCGGGAAGACTCTTTAGTACTCCAAACTGATTTTTACCGGCTGGAAGCCCAACCCGATCTACCCCCCCAAATCACCCCGGCGAGTAAGGAGTTTTACCGCTATCATCTGCTAAATGATCCGAAAAAAATCACCGTTTCTGCGAAAATAGCGGATGATTTCCGGGTACAACAGGCTTTCATTGTCGCCACCCTTGCGCGTGGCTCGGGCGAAAGCGTAAAGTTTCGGGAAGTCCGTCTTCCGCTCAGTTCGGGTAACTTTAAGGAAGCCAACCTCACGAAGGTACTAGACCTTAAAGCCCTGCAATTAGCACCCGGCGATGAACTGTACTACTACTGGGCGGCGGTAGACAACCGGCAACCAGAGGCAAACTTTACCAAGTCGGATACCTACTTCATCGTGTACCGTGATACCACGGAGATAGAAGAGGCTGAACTAGCCACGATGGCCGTTAACCGGATGCCGGAGTACTTCCGGAGCCAACGGCAGATCATCATTGATACCGAAAAACTGATTGCCAAACGCAAAAAGATTACCACCAAAGAGTTCAGCAGTACCTCTAACGAAATTGGCTTTGATCAAAAGGTACTGCGCATGCGCTACGGGCAGTTTATGGGCGAGGAATTTGAAACAAATATTGGCGGCGGGGGGGCACTACCCTCGGGCGACGATGCCGGCTCACTGTTGGATGGGTTTACGCACAAACACGATACCGAAGAAGAACACGCTTCGCAGGTAGAAGTACCTGGTCACGATCACGCACCTTCCACGGAGTCACAGGACCCATTAGCGGCTTTGATGGAGCAATACGTACACTCGCACGATGACGGCGAAGTCAATACCTTCTACGAGCAATCTACCCGAAGCGTGCTAAAAATGGCGCTGGAACAAATGTGGCAGTCGGAGCTACATTTACGGCTCTACGAACCCGAAAAGGCGATTCCTTTTGAGAATAAGGCCTTGGAGTACCTCAAATCCGCCCAGCAGAAAGCCCGTACTTACGTGAAGAAAAGCGGGTTTGATCCGCCCCCACTCAAAGAGAAAGAAACCCGCCTGACGGGTGAATTGGATAAAATCAACGCCCGCTACCAGCAGCAGCGTACCTACGAGCAGGAACAACTCACCGCCAAGGCCGGACGCCTTTTGGGCTACCTAGAAGTAAGTACCCTCAACTCCCGTCAAAAACAGGACGTACAGCAGGCCGGTGCTGGCATCGCCGAACTGGTGATCAATAACGGTCTAAAAAACTGGGGGGTAATAGGTTCGTTGCAAAAGCTGGCGGGAGGAAAGAAACTCCCCGTGAAAGAAAAGCAAGAACTCAAAGCCTTCCTGCTAATGTTCACCAACCCAACCTGGAAAACCAATCCTTCGTACCGCAGCGAGCCTACGCTCGAAGCTTCCTTCTGGCGTCATCTATTATGATTTCTTTTGATTATACCTTTCAATCTTCCGATCCTGTTCATTGGCTCATACTCGTAGGGTTAGTGATACTGCCTTTGGTAATGGCCGGACTGCTGTGGAAGAATAACGCGCTACCACCGCATCGAAAATGGATCCGGGTCGGGTTGAACCTGCTTTTTTGGTTGCTGCTGGTAGCCTATTGCCTGCAACCCGTCTGGAAAACAACGGCCGATACCAAGCAGGCCCTGCTCATTGGAAAGGACGTACCTACCTCGGAAGCACGGAAGGTACAGGATAGCCTCGGACTGGAAGAACGATTCGGGCCGGACGAGTTCCTGCAAAAGAAGCTATCGGCCCATTTTGACTCCATTACGCTCCTGGGACAGGATTTTACCCCTGACCTGATGACGCAGATTAGCTCCGCATCCGTGGGTTGGATTCCCTACTACGCTGATGATCAGCTACGAGCTATCAACTGGCAGGGTATTGTGCGCCAAGGCGAAATACAGCGGATCACCGGATTGGTACATTCTTCCGAAAAACAGTAGCTGAAAGTAAGCTACGCCGGACAAACGCTGGATAGTACTCTCCTTAGTAACGGGCCACAGTCTTTTTCACTGGGCTTTCCGGCCTTTGCGGAAGGGCGCGCCTCCGCTGGGCTGTACCTCGACAATCAGCTACTGGACTCCGTTCGTTTCTTTACCCGTTCTTTACCCTTACCTGTCTACCAGTTTATTCTGAGTAATCCCAACTTTGAAAGCCGTACCCTCGCCGAGTGGCTTGGTCAAAAAGGGAGTCCGGTCACGGTTACTACCACCGTATCCAAAGGAATCCAAAGCACGACCATCCTCAACGGGGGAGTTGCTGCCAAAGCATTGCCCGACGTAGTCATCACCGATCCGTCCAACGCAGCCAATGGGTTGGTAAAAAAAGTCTTGAACGTGGGTAAGAGCATCGTGTTCATCAACCTTACCCAACCCGAAACCGAATTAACTACCCTGAACCGGACCCTCGGTACCGCGTTTTCTGTCCGAAGAATCAGCACCGAGAGTACCGTGCCGATCTCTACGCTCCTGACCGCGCTACCGTATACCTTTTCCGAATCGCTACCGCAGATTATTGCACCCGGCTATCCCGTAGCGGTTTGGAACAAAACCGGCAAAGTAGGCGTGAGCCTGCTCAACGAAACCTTTCCCCTCAAACTCAGCGGCGATAGCACCGCCTATAAGAAGCTATGGAATACCATTTTCGCGCAGGTGCAGGCACCCTTGGCTACTTCACTTACCGCCCAAGCTCCCCTGTTCAAGGGTACTTCGGGAAATCTTGGCTACAACACGTCTTCACCACTACCACCCTATGTATCCATCGGGACCGATAGCCTTGCTCTGCTACCAACCCCACTGAATGAGTATTCTGCCGAAATAAAGTATCTATTTGGGAAAGCGGGTTGGGTATCCCTCGGCGATTCCATCGAAGTATATGTGGAGGATTCTACCTCGACGTTGCTTCCAACCGTACGAACCATACACTACCTCCGGGCATTTCAGGCCGCCCGCTATACGCAGGCTTCGCAAAGCAACAAGCCCAGCCGGGAAGCAAAACTTCCGAACTGGGCTTGGCTGTTACTGTTCCTCCTCGGTGCTACCGCACTTTGGGTAGAGCCGAAGTTATAGGTTTGAAGGGGCTATTTACTGCGTTGTCATTGCCTAAAATAGGTTGACCACAAATCAACGTATGACAATGGAAAACACAAAAATACCAAGGTCAGATTCCGTAAATACTCATTTGATTACCCTTGCTTTAACTATCAAATTCACATTACTCTACTTCTAAATGCACACTTTTCCCCAGGTAAACCCCCTGAGGTAAGTCTACGATAAACAGCGTAACATTCTTCGATTCATCCACAAGGGTGCGGTAGCTGTCACCCTGCACTTTGTAAATACCACTCACCGATACCAGCATCCGGCTTAGCATTCGGGACGGGTCGGAAAGCGTCAGCTCATGTAGTCGGCCTTCCCGTGTTTTCAGCATGACCATACCCGGACTATCAAGCCGTACGCTGACCTCTTTCTCGATTTCTACGATTCCGGCTTTGTAGAAAGCCAATTGGCTGATGCCCAATTTATCCTGCCGTACGGCCTGTAATGCCGGGGTATTCGATAGAATTTTGACCGAGCGATTATTTTGACTGCTTGCGTTCAGCTGCTGCTCCGATACGTTGGGTACCACAATGTACTGGTACGAAGCCCCGGATGGCTTCTTGCCGTGATCAAACCATAGCGTGAATACCTCTTCGCTGACCACTTCTTTATTGATATTTTTCTGATCCGTAATATCCGACCAACGGCCCGTTTCGACCTGATTAGACAAACTCACGGTGGCTGGCTCCGGAAAAATATAACCTACCTTGTCGTGATGCACCCACTTTACGTTTTGAAGGCTCCGGTTTCCTTTCGCAATCTTCTGTTGGGTCCCCCCCTGCATCATACTGACATCACTCCGCATCAGTACCTGATTGAGGGTAGTGGCTACCGGCAAGTTAGACTGTCCCTTGATATCCGTACCGAGACACACGTACTCTTCGTCAAAGAAAAACCACGATTTTTTCGCTTCCAGCGGATCATGGGGACTTTTGAAATCAAAGACAACTGCCCCGTACAGTCCATCGGTGACGGCACCCACAAAATCGGTCAGTCCATCTTTTTGGATGTCGTCGGGGCCGGGCAGCGCGGGCTTCTGCATAATCGTCGTCCCCGAAATTTTCTGCCAATCGTACACCGCCCATATATTGTGGTACTCATCACCTTTCAGCATCAGGTAATTAGTACCATCTGCCCGGTGGTGGGTGGTTTTACCCGGCCCGTTGTAGGGTTCTTCCATGTTACGGTTACGGGTCGAGAACATGCGAACGGTGGTGTAGAAACTCGGTCGCTGAAACACAAAATGCTCCGTCTGCCAGAAAAACTTCGCAAACGACGCCGACGGTTCGGTCTCTCCCTTTCGCAGCCGGATTATTTCTTCCAGTTCGGCTTTTCGGTAGTCAGTATTTACTACCAACACCCGTTCGATTTCGAGGGTACTATACGGCTGAAAGGAAGATGCCCGATGGGAAATACTCCGGTTTTTAACGCTGATATCTTCGTACACCCCGTACACCATCTGCTTGTAAATACCATCGAGGTAGTAGTCGACCAGCTGATTTATCTTCTCTTTGGAAAACGCATAGGCCGTACCCGACACATAGTAGGACCACTCACCGTAGGCGTTGGCGTACTTACCGTAGCCGTACGAGGAGGTATTATTGACGCGGTCGACCCGGTGGTGAAAACTGTAATCGTGCTGCATGCCTCGTTCTCCGGTCGCAAATTTCAGTTCACCCTCAATAATCTTAATGATATTGTCGAACTCCTTAAAATCGCCTTGAAAAATCAGGTTTTTGGCCAGAATACCCGCAATCACAATCCGGTCGCCGCTGGGCCGGGCGCCCGATGCGTTCATATTGGCCCGGCCTATCATGGGCTGAGCTTTCGTCACCAGGTCTTTGGGTAGTTCATCACCCATCACCAACATCAGGTTTCCGAGGTTCGTCGGAGTCGTGATCTGATTGTCGTGCCAGTTATCTCCCACAAAGTCGTTCCTGACCCAAAACGCCAGTCCTTTTTCGATCAGGGTTTTGAGTGGTTTACTCTTGTGGTACCGCGAGGTTTTATTTTTGTACGCCTTGGCCATAAGCACGAGGTCACGGGTGTGGCCCCCGTGCGGAAAACTAGCCGTCCGGCTCAGATCCTGGTAGTTGATCCCCTGAAAACTGCCATCCGCATTCATTTTGTTCATCGCGGCCTCCACCGCACTATCGTTGATCGGGGTTACCATCAGATCCGCCACAATCCGCTCTTTAATGATTTTTAGGTCGTTTTGCGCCAGGCAAAACGAGGTCAACAGCACAAACATCGGTACCGCCGACAGGCATCGTATTAGAAATTTCATGAGGGAAAGGTTTTTAAAGGTTTGGTTTAGTACTTCCAAAAGGACCAACGCCGCGCGTTTCTATCGAGTACGAGGGCTAATTCATCAAAAAAGCCCGAGTAATAGAAGGGGATAGCTACAGCAAAACAACAGGCTCAGCCGGGAAGTACTACTTCCGGACTGAGCCTGACTCATGCTGTTAATCATTGGTTACGCAGCTCTTGGGGTTAAAGCTGGGTAGATACTATGTGCTTCATGTAGTGCTGAACGAAGCGACAAAAGCGCAGTACCTCAGAGTATTTTTTCAAATACAAACAAATCCACAAACGTCCATTCCCCGTCTTTTTGGTTTCCCCGGCGAATCACCAATTGGTTATCTTTTCGACGCTCGTAGATAATACGCACCGATGCATCTTCCTTCTCAAACAAGGCTTCGTTCTTTTTGGCCGACAGGAAAATATAGTGGTCGTGCTTTTCCTTTTCTTCCAGGGCTACCATACCCGGTTTGTAGTGTTTTACCATCGCCACCGGCCCGTTTTCGGTTTGTTCAAACACAAAGAGCTCGTACATGGTAGGCTTATTGTCTTTCATCATCCGGATGTACCCCACGATATTATCCGCCGCCGGGGCCGTCCAACCCGCTTCGATCGGGCCACCATTAAAAGTACCCAACCAACGGCCATCCAGAAAACTGATATCGTTGAGCGTACCTTTTTGGGCGTACGAGGTACTTGCCACTACCACACAGAGCAACAGAGCAAGGGATAGTTGTTTCTTCAAGTTTTTCATATAGAGTTTAGAATAAAGTAAAACGGCTGGTAAGTTAGCAAATTTAAGGAGATGGACGGATAGGTTGAAACGCTTGATTTACCATTGACTCAGGCGGCTTTGTCGTTCAGGCCCGATTGAATCATTTGCCAGAAAGTCAAAAACGACAGCCTTCTGATAAAAATATGCGATCAGCCTCGGAGAGGCTAAATCTTTGTAGAAATTACGTTTCTCGGTTCTGCCAAGGGCTTCGGGGAAGCCCAACGGGTGAAGCACTTCATTTTAAAATATTTCTGATTCCTCCCTTTGGGTTTTCACAATCCCCCGAAAAGCGCGGGATAAGGTATAGGTGTGGTCCATACGCTGCCCGGCGTTGCGCCCGATATTCATGCCTAACGTAAAATCCTCCGTCTCGTATCTACTTTTCAGTATTTGTTGCGCAAAAGCGGATAGCTGCACCAAGTCCTTCTGCTCATCGAAGCTGAGATCAAAATAATTACCTACATGGCGTTTGGGAATAATAAGCGTGTGGCCTTTGGCGACTGGATAACCATCCAAGACCGCATAACTTAGTGGCGTTTCGGCTAATAACTCTAATTTAGGATTGGGCTTACAAAATGGGCATTTCGATTCGCTCGCAACGGTCTGATTCCAATGCTGGTACTCGTAGAATTCTGTATTCTCATTGAGAAAAATGGATGTATACGGTAGCCTAACGTAACATTGGTAAGTAGGCTTACCATAAACCAGATGGGAGCGAAAGCCGTCCTTTTGAATATCACGCCGAACGGCAAAATAGGCCTTACCCGATGGTTTCAATAAGTTCGACACCTGCATTAGCACCTTATTTTGCTCTTCCGGAAACAGTACATTTAGGACGTAAAAGCAGATAATCGTGTCAAATTTTTCGGTTGGGTAATTGGGATAGTAGTGTGGGTCATACCCTTGGGCATCAAAACCCTTAATAAGCAGGTGATTCACGTCTTTTCCAAAACCACAACCAAAGTCAAGTACCTTACCCTGAATAAGCTTACGTTCAAGTAGCATTCGGACGGGGAGTGATGGAGTAGTACGTTCTTTGGCCGTCAGGTGGGCGTTGGGATTAGGTGTTTCACTCATTTAACTCAAAGCGTAAATGAAAGGATATTTAAATCCAAGGTTTCTTGCTGATTGAAAATGAGGCAGAATATGGCTTTTCAAAAGCTCACGAAAACTCTCCTCCGACATATCTACGAGACTTTGTCTTAAAATCTGATCGTAATCTTCTAGTAGTTTCAGTGTTCCCTTTTTCACATAAAACTGAACAGCCTGGTATTGTAAAGCTGAGAATTTCTCAAAATACCTCTCAAAGGAAGGGAGGGAATTACCTTTTGATGAGTTTATATTTTTGGGCATAGGTATGATATTCCAAAGCTGATCATGTGCTACGTATGACCACGGCAAAAAATGGTCCAGACTAAGGTTTTGTTTAGTAATAAGTTCCCCTGAATAAATACAGATAGTAGCCGGATTTTCGGCCAGATACCCTCTCCAAAACCGGTTGGCAATGTTCAAATCTCGTTTTGCTGGTTTTTCCAGCTTCTCGGTCAGGCCAATTACGTTTGGGTTGTACTTCTGCATAAACTTAACCAGATGCCAATGGATAAACCCTCGTAAAATGCCTTGATGCTTTTGAAAGTAATTTGCCCACATAGGGTTCATTTCAATGGCATCGCTCGAAATCCGGTAGACTACACGGCCCGGCTTTGCATCAAACAACTCATTGCTTAATTTCTCAACGGTAGTATTGACTTTACTATCAGGGATTCCCCTTATATCAGATTCAAGAAAAGGCCGAATGAAACGGAAAGGTACAAAGCGTGTGAGTTTTCTGTTTATCTCTTTTCCTAGTTCAGTTAACTCACTGACAGAAAATTGGTGCGTAAACTGTTGCAATAAACTCGGTGCATTGAGGCTATTATCAACTTCAATTTTTGAGGAGATAGATGCGGCAACCTGTTTGAAACCATCCTGACCACCAAACGACAGCTTATAGTAGTCAAGGGGGTACCAGACATTTGCCAGCATGCGTAAGGCAATATCTTGTTTTGAAAGAATTAGGCGTTCACCATTTTCCTGCAAGTGATCCAGAATAGCAAGAAACCAGTAAAACTTATAGGAGTTAGTAGTATTCTGAAACACCGCCGATAGGGAGGCAATGTCTAGCTCGTCGCTTTCAGGTAGCTGTGTCATTTGGTTGGTTTGATCCTAATTGTCCCTACAATATAAGAATGTTCAGGACCTTTTTAGATGTCACCCCGCTGGGGCTTATCATTTTGAAACGTATGTCTCTGTTGCTGCTGCTACTAAGATGTCGCCCCGCTGGGGCTTACTAAATGGGGAACGGTGGAATCAGCGAGACACCACACCATCAAGTCTAAGCTTAAAAATCACCATTTAGGGTCATCAAATGTACCCCACAAAAAGAAAGAGCCGGATCGAAACGATCGACCGGCTCTCTGCTTTCAACCAAAAAAACTAATGCAAGATTTTGTTAAATCGTTTCCACTTCTAACGTTTCTGGCTCGGGAGTGGTATCCACTTTTTTGCCAAACCATTTCTCCCGTACCCGCTCGTTGACGTAGTACATACACGGTACGATCACGAGGGTAAGGACGGTCGAGAACGTAAGACCGAAAATGATGGTCCAAGCCAAGATGTTCCAGAATACAGCACTATCGCCCCCAATCAAAATGTTGGGGTTGAAGTCTTGAAACAAGGTAACGAAGTCGACCGTGAGACCTACTGCCAGCGGAATAAGACCCAATACGGCCGCCGAGGCAGTCAATAGTACCGGGTTCAGACGAATGGCACCGCCTTCGATGATGGCTTCGCGCAGTGGGTAACCCCGCTCACGTAGCTCGTCAATAAACTCAATGAGCAGAATACCGTTTTTCACCACAATACCCGCCAAGGCAATGATACCTACTCCCGACATAATAATTGAGAAGGTTTTGCCCAAGGCCATGAAGCCAAGGAGTACACCAATCAACGACAACAGGATGGTAAAGAAGATAATGAGTGGTTTTACTACCGAGTTAAACTGCGTAGCCAAGATGAGGTAAATGAGCAAAATAGCCGCTCCAAACGCTCCGATAAGGAAGGTCACGGATTCCTGCTGATCTTCCTGCTCACCACCCATTTTTACGGTATAGCCGTTGGGTACTTCCATCTCATCCACCAAAACTTGAATCTGCGCTACAATTTCGTTGGCGTTGAAGCCGGGTAGAACGTCCGAGCTGAGCGTTACGATACGTTGTTGATCTTTCCGGTTGATCTGACTAAACGTGGTGGTGTAGTTCATATCTGCCACCGCCGAGATCGGCACCTGACGCAGGACTCCACCGGAGTTCATATCACGGTATACAATATTAAGGCTCAGTAGTCGCTCGATTTGATCGCGATCGTCTTTTTTGAGACGTACCATGATCGGGTATTCGTCTTCGGCATCTCTGAACTTGGATACTTCGGCACCAAATAGAGCCGTACGAACCGCAAAAGCAATTTGCTGTGAGCTGATTCCTTCGCGCTGCGCCTTGTTACGATTAATATCGATGGTGATTTCGGGCTTGTTGGTCACTAAGTCCGTGCGAAGCTGATCGATTCCCTGAATACCAGATGCCTTCACTTTTTCTAGTACGTCTTTTTCCAGCTTTTGTAAGATGGCAAAGTCGTCTCCCGAAACTTCGATGGCGATGGGTTTACCCGTGGGTGGACCGGTTCTCTCACGCTCTACGGATATCTCCGAGCCGGGTATTCCGACGAGAGCCTCCCGCACTTTGCTCAATATCTCTTCGGTAGATCGTCCACCACGCTCTTCGTTTTTCACGAAAGCTACCGTAACCTTAGACTTATGCGGCGTAGCCGAACGGTCGGGGTTGGATGGGTCTCCGGCGTTTTTACCGACATTGGAGATCACCGAATTTACCATGCTCATGGCGTTCTCTTTTTCCAATACCGCAAATACCTTCTTCTCAATCACCTTCGTCACGGAGTCCGTCACGGTGGCATCGGTACCGATGGGTAGTTTGTTGTATACGTACACGTAGTCAGGATCACCACTCGGGAAGAAGATCACCTTAGGCTGTACGATTCCCGTCAACACGAATGTAAAGATCAATAAGCCGAACATTAACACTATGGCCCATACCGGACGCCATCCTTTGATTAACCAACTGATCAGGTTACGGTAGTTGTTACGTAAGGCGGGCAAGAACCGATCCTGGAAAGGCACCAGAATCTTCGGCGTCAGGATGTAGTAGTTAAATACGTACAGCGCCAGAATAAAGACAAGGAAGTTACCGATTCCGCGATCAATGAAGTAGCCAATAAAGGCGGCAGCTCCGAGCACAATGATCGGACGACGAATAGCTTTAAAGCTTTTCTCTTCGTGTTTTTCTTTGGTGTCATCGTGCCGTTTCATGAACGTTACCGCAAAAACGGGGTTCATGACGTACGCCACAAACAGCGATGACATCAGCGTCAGGATCAGCGTTAGGGGCAAAAACTTCATAAATTCACCCACAATACCTGGCCAGAACAGCAGCGGGAAGAAGGGAGCAATGGTAGTAAGCGTACCCGATACTACCGGCACGAATACCTCGCCGGCGGCCGCTTTCACGGCCTGTTTGATGGTCCAGTCTTTGTGTTGGTTAAAGAGTCGGTGCGTATTTTCGATTACCACCACGGCGTCATCAACCACCAATCCGATTCCGAGTAGGAACGCGAATAGTACGATCGTGTTGAGCGTAAAGGCAGTGCCTATCACGGGACCGACAACCGGCATTAATACAAACGCGACCAAAGCAGAAAGCGGGATAGAAAGACCCACGAATATAGCGTCAGCTACCCCCATGAAGAACATCAGGATCAGTACCACAAAGATAAAGCCCAATACGACTGTATTCACTAGATCGTGCAGCTCGGCACGGGTTCGCTCCGACTGATCGGCGGTAATACGGATATCCAATCCCTGCGGGAAACGGTTTTCCTTGTACTTATCAATCGTTTTTTCGATTTTGTCGGCAGCCTCTACCAGGTTAGCACCAGCACGCTTGATGACGTTCAGGGTCACGACCGACTTGTTGTCGAGGCGGGCAAAGTCTTGCTGCTCTTCGAAGTTGTCACGTACATCGGCTACGTCGCCCAATCGAAGAATCGCTCCCGTACCTGTACGGATGCGCAGGTCAGCAATTTGGCTTACGTCCGAAAACTCTCCCTTTACACGAAGGGTACGGCGTACGCCATCCACCGGTAGATCTCCACCCGATACGTTTACATTTTCTCCCTGTACGGCGGTCTGAATATCGTAAAACGTAAGGCCGGTAGCTTGCATACGGGTCAGGTCTACGTTGATCTGAATCTCGCGATTTAAGGCTCCTATGATGTCTACGCGGCTGATTTCGGGCATCCCCTCGATCTCGTCCTGTAAGTCTTCGGCGTATCCTTTCAGTTGTTTCAGCGAATAGTTACCCGCAATGTTGATGTTCATGATTGGAAACTCCGAGAAGTTGACATCCTGAGCCGTGGGGCCGGAGTCAAGTTCCTGGGGTAAATCACGCTTGGCTTTGTCTAAGGCATCACGTACCCGTTGCAAGGCATCCTCTACGTTTACATCAGGGTTGAATTCTACCAGAATAACCGATACGTCCTGCAAGGCGTTGGACTTGATCCGCTTCACGCCCGAGATGGATTTGAGCTGCTTCTCGATGGGTTTGTTGATGGTATTCTCCACATCGGCCGGGGCGGTACCAAAATACACCGTATTGATGTACACCTGCGGTATTTTAATGTCCGGAAATTGCTCCTTCGGTAAATTAGTATACACCAGCAATCCGGCGAGCGTAATAATAAAGGTAAAAATGTAGATCGTCGTCCGATTCTCTACGCACCAGTTAGTAAAACTGAGCGTTTTGTGATCGTCAAGTTTGTGATCGTCTGCTGTTTTCATGGATTCTTTCAATTTTGAATGATAGAGTGATGGAATGAACACGGCTTACCTAGTGAATGAGTGAATCAATAAGACTATTCTATCATTCACTCAATCTATCATTTGGTTTAAAAACTTACCGTTTGTCCGTCGGCTACTTCCTGATATCCTTGGGTGATGAGTTGTTCGCCGGCTCTCAGTCCCTCTAGTACCTCTACTTTTCCGTTGTAGCTCAAACCCGTTTTGATAATTCTTACCTTCGCTACTTTACGATTTCCTTCCATTTCGGCCACGTATACTACCTGTCCGTTTTCCGTCGTCTGAATGATATTCTGATCAATCACAACGGCCCCGTTTTTTGTTGCGTCGTTAATCTGCACCTGCGCCAGCATGTTAGGCTTCAAGGCGCTGCTCGATGGTAAATTTGCTTCAATTTTGAAAGTTCGGCTCAGCGGATCTACCGTGGTGCTTACAAACGTAACCCGGGCGGTGTACTCCTGGTTGAGGTCAGGAAACTTGATCAGAACCTCGTCTCCTTTACGAATACTAGCCACGTAGCTATCGGCTACTTTGGCGACTACTTTTAGGCTTTTAAGGTTTACCACGCGGGCAATGGGCATACCCGGAGATGCCATTTCGCCTATTTTGGCGCTTACCTGATCTACTACTCCACTGATCGGAGCCGTTATTTTCGACTGCCCCAATTGGGTGTTCAAGGTAACCAACTTCTTTTCCAGGGCTTCCTTGTTATTCTTTGCTTGCAGGTACTGCAGCTCCGTTCCAATTTTCTGCTCCCACAACCGGCTTTGCTTTTCAAATACCGTCTGTACTAACGAAAGTTGATTTTTTACTTCCTCCATCGACTGACGTAAGATGCTGTCGTCTACTTTGGCGAGCGTTGCACCTACCTGTACATTATCTCCTTCTTTTACGTACACGGCCGTGAGTACACCCGGCGACTGAGGGCTTACCAGCACGTTGTTTTTGGCGTCAACCGATCCCTGTACTTCTACGTAGTGACGGAATGTCTCGGTGGTAAGGGGCATTACGACCACGGGCTTAATCCGTTCTTCGTTAACAGCGGACGTATCCAATTTAGCAATTTCGGTTTCCAGGGTGTTGATTTGCTGCGCAAGTGCGCTTTCCTCCCCTTTCAATTTGGTTAGTTCGGCCTTTTTGCCGGCCAATCCTTCTTTGTTTTCACCCGAGCAAGCTACGAGTAAGAGTGTGGCGATTGCAACTACTAATGCACTATTGGTTTTCATGATACAGGTCCTAAATCTAAATTGATTGATTTTATTATGGATATTGGCTTTCAACGGTCGGCGGTTGGCCTTTTTTTATTTATTCGATGTAGGCTACATTTACTGTCTGCTTTTTTATTTATTCAAAACCGGGTAAATCAACTATCACTTGCAAGAAAATGCAGCTGAAGAAGCCGATGGCTGGTAGCCACGACTACTCTCCTGTATAAAGCTCGCCGCGGGCTTTGGTCAGGTCAACCTTTGCAATCAGCGCATCGTACAGCGCGGCAAAGTAGTTGGTCTGAGCTTCTTTGAAAGATGATTCCGCGTTAATTACCTCAATGTTGGAGCCCACACCTTCCTGATATTTAATTTTGGATACCCGCACTACCTCTTCGGCCAAGGCAATATTCCGCCGTTGTATTTCGAGAGTTTCGAGGGCATTTTTTAGGCTGATATACGACTGCTCTACCTGGAAGTCAATCGTCTGAGACAATAGGTCCCGGCTTAGGTTGACCTTATCCAAGGTGATGGTAGCTTGCTGTAATTTATAATGCTTACTCAAACCATCAAAAATGGGAATCTGAACATTCAGACCCAGAACCGAATTATTAAACCACGTCGAGCTAAACAGATCGCCCAGTGTATTTCGACCGTTGTTATGTCCATAAGAAAGTATGGCAGATACTGATGGGAGATAGCCTGCTTTAATATTTTTGATGTCCAGATTAGCGAGTTCACCCTGCGTATTCAGGATAGAGTATTCAATCCGCTTTCCGTATTCTACCGTAAAAGAAGAAGAATTAATTCCCGTAATATCTGCTTCCGAAAGGGCATCGGTTAGTATGATCTTCTCGCTCAGGGGCATGCCCATCTGGTATTTCACGAGCGTATAGCTTAGCTCAATCAGATTATTTACTTTCTGATATTCTGTTCTCAGGTTGTTCAGCTGTACTTCCAGGCGATCCACATCAATTTTTTCCACAAACCCGATTACGTTCATGGCGCGGGTATCCCGCATGAGGGAGTCGAGGCGCTGAATGTTGATGGTCAGCACCTTAGCGCGCTCTTGGGCTATCTGAGCCGAATAGTAGGCCTTTGTGACGGCTTCTACTACGTTTACCTTTGACTGTACCACATTTTTCTGAGCCAATTCACGGTAGGTAGAGGCCGCCTTCAGGCCTACCAGGTAAGAACCGTTAAAAATCAGTTGATTCACCATGGCACCGATACTGCCAGAGTAGGTTACGCCAAACTTTGCGGCGATAGGAGCCGCATCAGGGGCCGCGTTGGGATCCGCGAAAGAGGCTGGTAAGAATATCCTCTGAATAATGAGGTTATCATTGAGACCAAACTGTCCGTTGATTTGGGGCAAACCAGCCGCCCTAATCTCGCCAATGCGTGCCTCGGCCGAAAGGGCATCGAGTTGGGTGTTCTTTACGTTAATATTCTTCTTGAGGGCGTATTCGACGGCCTCTTGGAGTGTGTAGGCAGTCTGAGCCTGAGAAGCCGTAACCCCTTTCAGCACCATCAGGGCCAGGAGCCCCATTCGTAGTAGCGATACTCGTTTCATGAATTAATTGATTCTATTACTGTTTTTTCTATGTAGGTATTATAAAGTTTAAATCCGTTCTCGGTCAGGATACCACGCAAGAAATGGTGGATAAACTGTATCTGAATTTCAATCATGCCAAACTGCTGCGGCGGATAAATAGTGGTGTCAAATGCCATCTCAATTAATTCTATGCGCATCCGGGCCAGCACATCTACATTGATGTCGTTCCGATACAAACTCAGCTCTATTCCTTTGGTCAGGTTGCGCTTAATGCTATGGATGATGTGCTCGTGCTTGTGCTTCTGAAACAAGTCCCAGGCTAGGGGGTGGTACTTTTTCAGGTCATACAGCAGGGCAGGGTTCATCGTGGCCAAGTTAGCCCTCATGTAATCTGATGTCCTTATTACCTCATCAATCGGATCGTTGGCTTCGCCTTCCATCCGTTCGATATCTTTCTTCTCACAGTCTAACTCTATTTCTATTACTTCCGCTACGATGGCATCTTTATCAGAAAAGTGCTGATAGATTGTCTTTTTCGATATTCCTAGTTCTTTCGCAATATCATCCATCGTGACACTCTTCACACCATAGCGCCAGAATAGATCAAATGCGGTTTTCAATATTCTCTCTTTCACGGGCACAAAGTTGCAATATTCTAATGCTAAGAACTACGGAAACTTTAAAAAAGTTCCGGGTTTCTTACTAAGAAAGCAAAGTATTGCAATTAACCCCGGTAGATTACTTATCCAAATAATATGAAACTATTTGTTTTTCAATTGATTACTTCTTTTTTCAATGGCTAAGATCAATCAATTATACGACACTTAAAGTGATTATTTAGTCTAGATAACTAGGTTTTACACAAATATAAAATTGTATTATTTATCTATTTTCTGTAATAAATTATACTGTTTAGTGTTTAGACCTGTTTACCTGCCTATGGTACCTTGGCAGCCCTCTTCATTACCGCATAACTTACAATATAAAATTAGCCAATCGCCTCGTTGGTTTCCAAGGGTAATCATATGAACAAGGGAATTCAGGGTACGAAGTCGAAAAAAAACGGGATGAAACAAAACTGGCCTGGAATGATTTATATAGTATATGTGTTTGGAAAACACGTATACTAGAGGCTATTTTGCGTTGTATTACCCTGTACTATTTTAGCCATTTTATAATTTTTATGCACCTTACGAGAGAATGAAAAGTTACATTGACCTGATTCAGCAGACGTTTGAGTTTCCCACGATGGAGTTCCACGTTGATGAAGATAATGAATTGCTGTTCAACAATGTACCCCTGATGGATATCATTAAGGAACATGGTACACCTTTGAAATTAAACTACCTGCCCAAGATTGGGGAGCACATTGAGAATGCCCGGATGTTTTTCCGGAATTCTTTTAAGCGCTTCAATTATAAGGGTAGCTATACCTATTGCTATTGCACGAAGTCCTCACATTTTAGTTTTATCCTCGAAGAGGCCCTCAAACACAACATCCACCTCGAAACATCTTCGTCGTTCGATATTCCCATTATCCGGGAGCTCTACCGCCGTGGAAAGATCAGTAAGTCTACCTTTATCCTGGCCAATGGTTTCAAACGCCCGCTGTATACGCAGTACCTGAGCGAACTGATCAACGAGGGCTTTAATGCCATTCCGATTCTTGACAACTTGAAGGAAATTGAAACTTACGAACAGTCGGTAACGGCCGAGTCGGTTAGTTTCGGAATCAGGATTGCTACCGACGAAGAGCCCAACTTTGCATTTTATACGTCACGATTGGGCGTTCGCTACAACGATATTAATCAGTTGTACAAAGAGAAAATTGAGCCAAATCCTCGGTTTAAGCTCAAAATGCTCCACTTCTTTATCAATACTGGTATTAAAGACAGCGCCTACTATTGGAGTGAGCTAACCCGCTTTATGTTCAAGTACTGCGAGATGCAAAAAATGTGTCCCGATCTCGACTCGATCGACATTGGAGGTGGGCTACCTATCCAAACTTCCCTGCAAGCAAACTACGATTATCAGCAGATGATTGATGAAATCGTGGAGAATATTCAGTGGATCTGTAACAAAAACAATGTACCCGTACCCCATATTTTTACCGAGTTTGGTAGCTATACCGTGGGTGAGAGCGGCGCGGTAGTTTATAAAGTTATCGATAAGAAACTCCAAAATGATAAGGAGCTGTGGTACATGATCGATGGATCATTCATTACCCAACTTCCCGACTCATGGGGTATGAATCAGAAGTATATTATGCTTCCGATCAATAACTGGGACAACCCTTACCAAAAAGTAAATCTCGGTGGCCTTACCTGTGACTCGCAGGATTTTTATAACACCGAGATGCACAGCGCCGATTTGTACATGCCGATTTTCAATGATGACGAGCCGCAGTACATTGGATTCTTCCACACGGGAGCTTACCAGGAATCACTAGGCGGCTACGGTGGTATTCAGCATTGTCTGATTCCGGCACCAAAACACGTATTAGTAGATCGCGACTCCAACGGGCGCATCACTACTCGGGTTTTTGCCAACGAGCAGGACAGTGAAAGTATGCTCAAAATACTAGGTTTCCGGGACGAGTCTTACGTACGGGCCGACACGTCGGCACCGGCAGAAACGGTAAAAGAAGAACCCGCCGAACTGATAGACTCAAAAAATTAGTCAAGAAAGATAACTTGTTTGTTTCTCGTTCGTTATGGTAAAACCGATACCGCTTAGAGTACGGTATCGGCTTTGTCGTTTTATGGCATTATCTTTGTCGGATATTTAGTAAAAACTCATAATTAACCCATTATTAACTCTCGTTGTAATGAAAAAGATAATTTTACTAGTAGTACTTGGCGGAATGTTTTTGGCTACTTCGTGTACCCGCAAGCAGTGTCCAGCGTACGGATCAACCCAACAAACACAAACGCCTCCTACCCACCGGGTGTAATCTGTTAGTTTCGGTATCTCTTCCCTATTGTATTTGGCACTTCGCATCTAACCAAATTAGCTGTTTATTTCCTCTCTCGTAATTTTTAGGAATAATGGTATTGAATCATCGGCACGTCCATTTGGCTCCATGAATTCAGTACCTTTGTCTGATACTATCCAGTTGAAACAGGCAGGTACCCGTCTTGTGTTAACGGTAATTACCCCATTCCTACGAATTACCCCAAGCCCATGCGCTCACTAGTGGCTCCAACCCGCGTCATTCCATTTTCTCTTTTTTTGATTACGCTGGCGGTCAATGTATCCATGCCGCTGTTTCGACCGTATGCCGCCGCCGCCGGACTCAACAACGCCCAAACTGCGCTTGTGCTGGCAACCTATATACTGGGTATGCTACCATGTTACGTTTTTTTGGGAGGAGCTTCGGATGTAGTGGGTCGCAAGCCTATCCTGATCATCAGCCTGTTTTGCGCCTTAGTAGCCGACGTTATCATTACGGTATCTCCCACGGTACAGGCCTTAGTTTTTACCCGGTTGTTTCAGGGTATTGGGCTTGGGTTAAGCATGGGCACTGGCACCGCTTACCTCGCCGAAATCTTGCATCCGGAGCCTGATGCCTCTACCCGGGCGGCGAATGCCGTTTCTCTGTCCACGGCATTTGGTTTTAGCGGAGGGGCTTTCCCCACTACCATTGCGCTTCTATTCTATTTTACCTTTCGGCCCGTTACCAATTACTTTGTGATTACTCTTACCGCCTTGGGCCTGATCGCCTCGTTTTGGCTACCGGCTATCAAACCCATCGGGGGAAAGATCCTGCGCTTGCCCTACTTTCCGAAGGGTTCACTACCCATCAATCTGGCCATCGCTATTTGCTGGGCTTCCGGCGGCATTGTCATTACAATTCTACCCAGCCAATTGGCCACCTTTGGGTATACGGCCTACGCAGGATTTTGTCTGGTCTTAGTCAACTGGACCGGGGGATTTATGCAGCCCTGGATTCGGAAAAATATTCACCCGTCTACCTCTATGCGGATAGGGTTTATGCTGATGCCCTTGGGCATGGGGCTGGTCGTGCTGGGAAGCTACCTGACCAATATGATTGTAATTTTACTGGGCTCGGCCGTCATTGGCTCGGCCGCTTACGGATTTAGCTTTCAAGGAGGGCTCGCCATTATGTCTCATTTGGGTGGTGCTCAGCGGGCTCGGGCCGTGGCGGGTTTTATGTTTTCGGGCTACATCGGGTTTGGTATTCCGGCCATCGGGATTGGCTACCTAGCTGATACCTTCGGGATCGTGGGTGGATTACTGGCGTTTGAAATAGCGATCCTGCTACTTAGTATATACCTCTACTTTTCTTTTGACAAAAAAACCGCCTCGGTACCTGACACCGCTATTCCCGAAGAGAATGTAGTCGCAGCAGAACGCTAAACTACTTTTCTTCGCAAAGGATGATTTTTGAGGCTTTCAATAGGTTGGTGGCCCAATAATCACCGGAGTCCTTTTCTGCCTTGGTACCTAGCAGTACCGTTCTGACGCCCGCTTTACGTCCGGCTTGTACATCGCTGAGGCGGTCGCCCACCATCCATGACTGTTCAGGATCAATGCCGTGCTTCGCCATGGCTTTTTCAATCATCAGCGAGTCAGGTTTGCGGCGCAAGGAGCGGGACGAATGCTCAGCGTGATGCGGCGAAAAATACAGATCATCGAGCAGGCCGCCGCTTACTTTCTGCATCAGTTCGTGAATAGCCCTGACGTTTTCCGGAGCGTACTCTCCCTTCGCAATGCCGGCCTGATTGGTAATTACGATCAGTAAGTACCCCGCTGCTTTGAGATTTTGTAGCGCCTCAACTACTCCATCCAGAATCACGACGTCTTCCAGAAGGTAAGTATAGTACTTCTCATCCGCATTCAAGACACCGTCACGATCCAGGAAAACACATTTGTTATTCATAGATAGTCTACCATTTCTACCCGGTTGCGGGAAAGATGCACGCGTCCGATTTTCTCTAATTGTTTCAATAACCGCGATACTACTTCCCGTGAAGTACCTAATTCAAGGGCGATTTCTTCGTGGGTGGTACCTACTACCTTCGAGGCCGTCAGCTGAGCTTTCCGTTGCAGGTAGTTCCAGAGACGTTCGTCCATTTTCTGAAAGGCTACTCCGTCAATCGTGGCAAGCAGATCATCAAAGCGGCGTTGGTAGGTCTGAAATACAAACGAGCGCCAAGTAGGGTATTTAGTAATCCACTCCTCCACATTCTGTACCGGCAATAGTATCATTTCCGTTTTTTCTTCCGCAATAGCGCTTACTTCGCTACGCTTGGCGTTCAGGCAGCAAGTCAGCGACATCGCACACGACTCCCCGCTACCTAGGTAGTACATCAATATCTCGCGGCCGTCTTCATCCATCCGGAGTATTTTGATAGTACCACTCAGAATAATGGGCACGGACCGGATATACCCTCCCGGACTCATGAGAACCTCCCCTTCTTTTAACTGGGAATAATGCCCCTTTTCGGCAAGTTCTTCCACCAAAGCGGGTTCAAATCTTCCCTGAAATTTTTCTTCATAAAATGATGTCGACTGTCGCATGGCAAAGTATTTTATCGCTTTTTTTAAGCACCAGTATTCTTAATTTCATCACATTACTCCTAAAAGAACCTTATTTTATCGTATGAAGTTTACCCAAATCAAAGAAACATGCCTTTATGTGAGTAACCTTGAAAAAACCAGGAACTTCTATTCAGAACAACTTGGTTTGGAAATAATTTCCTTTGTCGAAAATAGTCGCGTTTTTTCGGGTAGATAGATGCGTACTACTGAAAAAAAGACACAGATATAACGATCATAACAACCAGGTGTAGAGCATTCGTTCGCTCTACTTCCATGATTCCGCGAGGGCCATTGGGGTGGTCTAATTTAGCGGCACACTTTACTTGCGAGTTTTTGGTAATACTGACTCTCAAAATGTTCCGGGCTTTCGTAGCCCAGCGAGGAGTGCCTGCGCACTCGATTGTAATAGATTTCAATGTAATCAAATACTTCCACTTTGGCGTCTTCCACGTCCAAAAATGCTCCTCCTTCCAGCATTTCGGCCTTCATACGGCTCCCTTACGACTCGGCGAATGCGTTGTCGTAAGGGTCGTCGGCCCGGCTCATGCTTGGCCTTATCCTCCACAATCTGACTAGTTCACGCAGATCATTTGAGGCGTACTGACCGCCCCGATCTGAATGCAATATCAGCTCTGCGGGAGGCTGTCTGGTCTTCAAAGCGTTCCGTAATGGAACGATTACCAGCGCATCCTCCATGTTGTCGTCAACTCGCCAGCCGACTATCGGCCTGGTGAATAACGGGGTGGCCCGAGCCATCCATCCAACTGGCTAGATAGGCCCATCCTCCGTCGGCCAGGGGCAGGTACGTGATGTCGCTCACCCAGACCTGGTCGGGCGCTGTGGGCGGCGGCTGATCCAACAACAGGTTGGGCCAGTAGCCTCTGCCGTGCGTACTGTCGGTCGTGCGTGGTACAAACGACTTCGGCTGGATGGGGTGCAACCCACTGACTTTCATTAGACTACGAACCTGGTGTCGCCCGATTTCATGACCCCACTCACGTAATTCTGCGGTGATCCGACGACTTCCATACCTACGCTTGTGTTCGCTAAACACCCTTTCCACTAGACGCTTTTTTTCTTCCCTTCTAGCTGTGGGCTGGTAGCTGCCGCCTCTCTTGTAGCGGTAGTAGGCCGTGCGGCCGACTTCCAGAACCGAACAGAGCGTGCTAACGGCGAACTCGTTGGATAAAGAGTCGACCAGATCATAAAGCACCGTCAGCTCGCGAGGCTGAAAATGCTCAAGGCTTTTTTTAAAATGTCCCGCTCAGTCTCCAGCTGGCGGACCTGGCTTCTGAGTTGCTGGTTTTCAATCGACAGATCACTTTGACCAGCCGATTTTTCTTTTCCCATTTTGTTCTTACTTTTCCAGCTATAGATCAGATTTTCGGAAATCCCCAACGCCTTGGCGGTGTAGGGGACGGATTGGCCGCTGTCAACCATCCTGAGCACCTCGGCTTTAAAGCCGGAATCATACTTTCGACGTTTCTTTTGTTCATCCATAGTCCTGCTAAGTTAAGCAAGTTCACTGTGCCGATAAACCGGACCATCTCACATATCCTAGAAGTAGGCGAGCGGGGGATATGGGTTACTTTATAAAAAGGCTTCTTTTGGGTTACCAGAGAACTCCTTCACGGCATCAATAAAACACCGTACGTTATCGGGTGGGGTGTCAGGGTTACTCCGTGGCCTAGGTTGGCGATATAGCGTTGGGTACCGAAGCTCTTCGCCATTTCGTAGGGAGGCCATACCATCGGGTACTATCAGAAAAAATAATGGCGGCTTCTACTCCCAGAATATCCACGGGCTTAAGGGCCCACTAGGCCGCTAGCTTCGGGGTAGTGGCAAGTTTTATACGGCTTGCGGCCCGCTTGCGCACGGCGCGGTATTCGGCCAATATCCCGGCCCGCCTGCCGCATGGTCCAAACGGGAGTACGTTCCAGGCGTTCACTGCAAGCGGCTCGTAGTAGTAAGTCGTTCTGTAAGATCATGCCGCAAAGGTAAGGAAGAAGGGCGGCTACCACGACAGAGAGTGAAAAAATCTTACTGGTAAAAGTACCAACTAAAACGCCAAAATACATTAAAGCGGGTAAGAGCCAGACTCCTACCCGCTTGTAGAATAGACATTCTCCCTTTTCTACTTCACCACCACCACTTTCTTGTACTCCACTTTACCAGCCGAAGTAATGGCTTCCTTGTTCAGGAGTAGGATGTACGAGCCAACGGCCTGAGCGGGTAAGTGCACGGTTTCCTTTTGATTTCCTTCACCTCTTAGGGCCTTTTGCCACACTTCTCTTCCCTGCATATCGGTAACGCTCAAAACCGCCTTGCGGCCTGGTTCCACATAAAAACTGGCTTCGAACTGTCCATTGTTCGGGTTGGGGGATACCGTCAGCTCCTGATTCTCCACAGTAGCCATTTCGAATACCCCAAGCCGCCCACCGCTGTTGCTGGCACACAGCTCGCGGAAGCAGATGAAGCCGCCACCGCTGGACAGTTCCACCGTGTTACTACCACTGTTGAAGGAGTAGCTGCCAATGCCCGTGCTTAGGTAGGAAAGATTTCCCGGTGTCTGGTTGAGCGGGAAGGTCTGCCAACTGCCCCCGTTGATGCGGATGCGGCCCGTGCCATTGCCTTCGTGTGACCGGTAAGTGAGGGCAACGCTCTTGCTACCACCGGACGACAGATTGATGCTGTAACTACGGATTTCGGAAGAATTCCCCGAGCACTGATCCCCCAGATTGATGCAATTGTTGCTCTGGCTCCCTACGTTTACGGTGACCTGGGCATTTTGGGAGTTACAGCCGGACTTGCTCAATGCCACCGTGTAGACGTAGGTGCCCGCTGTCCCCGGCGCATTGAGCGAAAAGCTGGCGGAGTTGCTGTTGGCCCCGTTGCCGCTCCATGCGTAGCTCACCCCCGAGCAGCCACTGCCCGAACAGGACGCCGAAAGCGTGATGGAACCATTGGGTGTGGTATTGATGGTGGATGGGTTGGTGGACGCCGAAAAACTACAATCCGGATTGCCCCCTCCTCCACTGCCATCGGTACACAGCTCGCGGAAGCAGATATATCCGCCACCACTCGAAAGAGCGATGGTGTTGCTGGTGTTGAATGAATACGTACCCGGCAGCGTGATGGTCGCGTAGCTGAGCGTGGTCTGCGGCAGTGCAATTGTGTGCAAGGTGCCATTGAGCACGAAGCGCAGCGTACCCGGCCCCTCGTGCGAGCGGTAGGTGAAGGTGACGGTTTTGTTACCCCCCGAAGACAGAGACATATTGTAATTCCGTATCTCCTGGGAATTGCCCGAACAGAGATCACTCAGGTTTAGGCAGTTGTTAGAGGGCTGTACGCTGCTGACATTGACCGTTACGCTTGCCGAAGGACTGGTGCAGCCATTGGCCGTGCAGGTGGCCGTGTAGGTGGTGCTGCTGCCCGGATTAACCGTTTTGGTGCTACCCGTGCCCAGTCCGTTGCTCCACGTGACCGTGCCGGAGCAGCCCGAGGCACTCAGGGTACTGGACTGGCCGCTGTTGATGGTGGAGGGATTGGCGGCCAGTGAGGGAGCGAGGGTATTACAGCCACCGCCGCCCGATGGGCAGCCTACCGAACTTACAAAAAACCGCTGGTTGTCCCCGGCATGTTGGCCCCACAGGTGTAGCCCCGCACCATCGGAAGTGCTAGTACCCTCTACATCGGCTAAAACCGAAGATTGGTGTTTGGGAGCAAGACGGTAAGTACCGTCTCCCCAAGCGCTAACGAGCCACTTTTGGTAATTACCCCCATTGTAGTCGTTCTGTTGGATGCCGGTACCATAGCCCGTACCTGCGCCACTGGCCTCCCACACTTTGCTGGTGCTGAAGGGCTTGATTTTATAGGCATCACCGTCTACCGCTTCCAGCTCAAAGACCTGATTGTTCTGCCCATTGGCTGAGTATTGCCGGATGCGGGCCCCGTTGTTGCCATTTTCGGGCTGCATGTACTTATCCGAGTGCTTGGCTTTGATGGTGTAGCAGCCGTTGGAGAGGGGTAGGCCACAGTTGGTGGTTATGTTGACATTGGCAATACTAAAATTACAACCAACTTTTGTCACGTTAACATTGTAGGGTGTATTTCAGTTTTGCAAAATAGGGAAAAAAAGTTGAGTTTTGAACTCACCCAAAACCTGCCCCCCCCCCCATGACAGAATCAGAATTCGTGGCCCTGGCCCTCA
>Ga0209284_10000732_pt1 | contig 53025 bp, 38 predicted proteins | sample FRY03_FD_187211 | JGI IMG/M metagenome (GOLD analysis project Ga0209284, IMG submission 187211) | Freshwater microbial communities from Lake Fryxell liftoff mats and glacier meltwater in Antarctica - FRY-03 (SPAdes) (version 2) | ecosystem: Environmental > Aquatic > Freshwater > Ice > Glacier...
TCCAAAATGCCGATAAGATCAAAATATAAAATCAGTTCTTCAGGAAGAACATGGCTGATCAATGATGTATTCAAATGATTTGATTTTACACAAATCTATCATTCTCCCCGTAAAATTTACTTGACCCTTAATATTGAGGTATTTCAAATTGTAATGTATTGTATATAATCGTGTTGAACTCTATAATTTTATCGAGTGCGGAAAACAAAAAAAAGGCTGTTTCAATTAATGAAGCAGCCTTTATAAAATGTAGAATACTTTGTGATTTTATTCAGGAATCACTGCACTTTCGGCTGAGATGCTTCGTTCTACTTTTTTAAATAGTCCTTGCAATACTTTACCGGGGCCAACTTCTATTACTTCATTACAACCATCGGCTATCATTTGTTTCATGCTTTGGGTCCATCTAACCGGAGCGGTTAATTGAGCAACCAAATTTGCACGAATTTCATTAGGATCGTTGACTGCCTTTGCGCAAACATTCTGATAAACCGGACAATTTGGAATATTGAAATTTGTTGCTTGAATTGCGGCTTCTAGCTCTGTTCTTGCCGGCTCCATAAGCGGGGAATGGAATGCTCCACCTACTTGCAAAAGAATTGCTCGTTTAGCTCCAGCTTCTGTTAGCTTTTTGCATGCTTCATCCACGGCTGTTAGTTCACCACTGATTACTAATTGTCCGGGACAATTGTAATTTGCAGGCACTACGATGCCATCAATTCCAGCGCAAATACGCTCTACTACTTCATCTTCCAAACCAAGAATAGCAGCCATAGTTGAGGGTTTCGCCTCGCAAGCTTTTTGCATTGCCATAGCTCTTTTATACACCAGAGATAGTGCATCTTCAAACCGGAGAGTTTGATTAGCTACCAATGCACTAAACTCTCCCAATGAGTGACCTGCAACCATATTTGGTTTAAAAGAAGAACCAAGACATTCAGCCAATACTACGGAGTGCAAAAAAATGGCTGGTTGGGTTATTTTGGTTTGCTTCAGCTCCTCTTCCGACCCACTAAACATCGTATCAGTAATGCGAAATCCAAGAATTTCATTGGCTTGTTCCAATCGCGTTTTAGCTAAATCAAATCGATCATAAAGATCCTTTGCCATACCGGGAAATTGTGCACCTTGACCGGGGAATACATAAGCTTTCATAGCCACAAATTGATTCATATTTCTTGAAATAAAAATATTTTACCTTACAATTCTATCAATATAAATTGATTAAAATACGTATGAAAAGCCTATAGCCAGTACTTCTTTAAATTGCGTGCCGGGCCCAATAGACGCAGGCTCCAGCACATTACCATCATCATCCAGTTGAGCAGCTTTGCGCAAAACATCAATATCATCATCATAAAGCAATTGAGTGCTTATAGAGGTGGTAAGATACTTGTTGATTTTCATAGAAATTAATGTTTCCCAGTTCACATCGATGTTCCCTGGATTATTTTCGTAATTGCTGAAAAAGTCAACTTTCGTCTGTAATCCTACATTTTCCATCAAATCAGTTTTAAAGGCAATCTTAACATATCCACCTATTTCTGACCTCATATTTTCACCATCTGCAATTTTATTTCCCAAGGCGTCAAACTGGGCAGCTTCTACGCCAAATGCACCGGCATCTGCTAACTCTTGATTCATTACCATAGTCATTTTCAAGGTTGCAGGAGCAATAAACGCGGAGAATTTGTCATTCGGTTTAAAGTCCATACCCAAAGCAACCAAACTGTAGGCTGGAGCCAAAAAATCGGAGATACGTGCATCAACCGTTTCTTCACCTACATCGCTTGTTCTAATCTCCTTCCCATCAACGATAGTATATCCGGGAGCGAACTGAGATCTAAAATTCAGTAATCCGCTGTAATACCAAAATTTAGATGCTTGCCTACCATATTTAGAAGAAATGTCGATACGGTCATCGGTTTTAATCCACTGTCCGGCATCACCTTGACGAAGTAATCCGTATGCAAAATCAAAATTATTGTCCCAATTGTCTTTTCCTTTCTTGTAATTTGTAAAGTAGCTAAATAAAGCAGTAGCCGATACAGAACTTTGTCCACCAGACGCCCAATTATCTAAATAGGTCTGGGCAAAATTCAATCCAAATGTTCCTCCTTTTTTCCATTTCAAAGTGTCGGCCGCTTCCGTTTGAGCCCGAAGTTTATCGGTAATTGCTTTTTCTTCGTCTGCTGTGAGTACTTTATTTTCTTGTGCAAAAGAAGACAAAGGGAGTAATAACAAAAGGCCGAGGCTCAGTCCAAGGTTTTTCATAACCGTTTTTGTATTGGCATTAATGGTTAAAAATATGAATATCGCGTTGTGGGAAAGGTATTCCGATTCCGGCTTTATCGAGCGCAAGTTTGCAATTTTCCAAGGTATCAAATCTAACATTCCAATAATCTTCTAGGGTGCAAAATGGTCGGACTACAAGAATGATGGAATTATCGGCAAGACTAGAGACTGCCACTATTGGCTCTGGAGTTTTTAGCACGCGTGAATCCGTTAACAATGTTTCCATTAGAATGTTTTTTGCAGTAGTAATATCAGATTTATAATCTATACCTATCGTTAAATCCACTCTGAGCGTGCCTTCTGTAGATACATTAGTAATATGATTATTCATTATGGCGCCATTAGGCATTATTACCGTTTTGTTCTCAGCAGTTGTGATAATGGTATTGAAAATTTGAATCTCCTTTACCGTTCCCAAAACTGATTGAGACTCAATCAGATCTCCGATTTTATAAGGTTTAAAGATCATTACTAATACCCCGCCTGCAAAATTGGCCAATGTTCCCTGTAATGCTAAACCTATTGCCAGTCCGGCGGCACCAATTATGGCGATAAAACTTGTGGTTTTTATTCCTATCATATCAGCCACAGCTATAAACAGCATGGCTTTCATTACCCAGCCTGCGAGATTCGCTAAAAAGGTTTGTAGTCCAGGTTCAAGATGGCTGGCTGCTGAGATTCTACGAACAGTTTTCTGTATATATTTAACAATTCTAAGTCCAATAAATAAAACAACGAGAGCAAAAAGTAACTTAGGCCCATACTCTACAGCCATGCTTAAAAGCTGTTGTTTTATTACATTCCAATCGAGTGAAATATTTTCCATCATTTATATTATTAATTCAATTAATAGTCCATTCATTAACTTAAACATTCCGAGGCCAAAATCCTTGATCTCTATACTATTTTAAAGATTTGCGAAGTTAATAATTCCGTTTAAAGGGCAGCAATAAAATCCATGCGCGCTGAAGTAAAAGTGAAAAACTGTACTTAATCTGTGTTCTTCCTTTCAAACTTTGCAGCAACAAAAAGGAGATAAATGAGACTTACAAAGGCTATTGCGGCGGCAAGGAAAAATGTAGCAGGAATTCTATTAATATCATTATCATAAATTTCGCCGGAGATAAATGCGCCTGCACCAATGCCAATTTCAAGTGCAAGCAGCATGGTTGCCAAAGCTTTTCCAATCTTTTCAGGATTAGCTAAATCGGTAGTCCAAGCAAAAATAGTAGGCCGATTAATACCAATAGACATACCGTACAGCACCGCGCCAATGATTAGCACCGTGCTGTTTCCAGCAAATCCCAAAACCAACAGAGAAATAACAAGGAGTACTGTGCCTGTTCTCAATAATGGTACGCGTCCAAACCTATCACTGGCATGTCCGGCGAAAAAACGCATAGAAATGGATGCCAATACAAATACGGCATTGAAAATACCTTTGTATTGAAAGCCCATACTTTTAACGTAATCCGGCGCCACGGTGAGAATTACTCCAAAAGAAAATGTATCCAACACCATAATGATAGAGGTAGGAAGTGCTGATCGTTCTAAAACATCGGAAACTTTTACTTGACGAATGCTCGTATTTACCTTTTCCTTTTTCGGTATGGTTTCCTTCAGTCTTAGCGTTAACAAAAAACTTAATAGTCCAAGCAAAGTAGATGTATAGAACATCATTTCGAAAGAAAACTCCTCTCTGATAACACTTCCGAGCACCGGCCCCATGGCCATTCCTATGCTACCAGCCATTCCGAGATAGCCCATAGCCTCTCCCCTCCTCTGTTTCGGAACTATATCGGTAAGGTAAGTGGTGGATGCCGTTGGCCTAAATCCTGTTGACAATCCATGAATGAATCGCAAGCTTAAGAAAAGCCAAACCGTTTGGGCGAAAGGGTACAATAATCCTGCAATTGTAGTGATGGCAGAACCAAAGAGCATAATCTTGATTCGCCCACTTTTATCGGTGAGCACTCCACTAATAGGCCTAGACAAAGCGGCGCTCAAGGTGAAAATACCAACGATATAACCAATATAATCCTGTCCACCCATAGCGCGCAGAAAATCGGGCAGTTCAGGTAAAATCATTGAAAAACTCGCCATAAACAATACCGAGCTCCAGTTTAGCGTCCAGAATTCAGGGCTAAACATTTCGGATTTGCTTTTTGACCGAAACACCGGTGCTTCAACTGGTGAACTCATTGGATGGCTTTGGCTTTCATTATTATTCGCAAAATTAAGACTATTGCACTTATTAAAACTTGCATTTATACCCTGGAAATCAACAAATAGAATTTATGGCATAGGTATTGAATAAGCTCTAAAAAATTGCATTATGCTCAGAACATTCAATCAGCTCAAAAACCTAGGCCTGTTTATTCTGGCAATTGCATTACAATCTTGCATAGTAGTAGCGGAATATGGCCCTCCCGGTCGAGACGGCAAAGCTTTTTACGGAATCGATTATGATTACAATCCGCCATACTCTTATTGGGATAATAACCCAAGTTTGCCTTCCGCTCCATTTTTTGCAGAGTACTATCGCAGTAATCCGGGGATTTATTCATTCGAATATTTTATCAATCAAACAGATTATTGGTATGGCACATATCAAATTCACATCAATGGTGGACAAGCAGGACAGCCAATGGCTAAGCCGGGAGCCAACGGTTTAGACACCTATCTTATGATGATCTGTAACGACGATGGATTCTATTTCGAGAATTCGGATAATTACTGGTGCGATATTCGTGATGAGAACGGTGTTCAATATATTGAAATAGATCAGGGCCAGTATCACTTCTTCATCGAAATGAGAAGAACAACCATTTCGGAGAGAGCAGCACAAAAAGATCTCAAATACAAGAAATAATGAATAAAAGAACCGCTTAGGCGGTTTTTTTCATTTATTTGGGGCATGCATGGCATAGCCTCTTTCCTTTTTAAAAATAACTACATCTGGTCCTTGGGTTTTTACCAACTCTTCAAAATGAAGATTGTAAGGCCTGATCCCGCTATCAATCAAGTGCTAAATAAGCATATAAAACTGTATCGCCACTTAAATGCAAAGCATAAATACAAGTTCTATTTGCGCTGTCATATTTTCCAAAACCAAATGGAGTTTATTCCACGAAATGGATTTCAACTTCAAAAAGAACATCGTTTCTTAATTTCAGCAGCTTATGTGAAACTAACATTTGGAAGGAGTTATAAGCCATTATCTGAATTCAGTACAATACTCATCTATCCGGAAGCTTACTATTCAAGAATTACGAGGAAAAAACACAAAGGCGAAGTGAACAGAGCTGGCATCATTGTGTTGAGCTGGCAGGATTTTCAGTCTGACTGGATCAATGAAACTGACAATATGAATCTGGGCTTGCATGAATTCAGTCATGTAATGGTAATTGAATCAGAAATGAATCAGGCACATTCGGACTTTAATTCTGCTTTCCAACGCTGGTCGAAATTGGTAAAGCAAAAGAATATTGGAGATAAATATTTGCAATCTGAGTATTTCAGACCTTATGCTAATACTAATTTTGTAGAACTCTTTGCCGTAATGACGGAATGCTTTTTCGAAACACCACATGAATTTCAGGAACGATTTCCGGGAATGTACGGGAATATTAAAAGCATATATGCAATAGATCCATTAAGAATATACAATCATCCTCAAAACCTCTCACTGCAATAATGAATCTTGAAAAAATTGATTTCCAGGGTACGGTAACTGCCATCCTCTTGAGCACCGCAGATTCCAAACTTGAAACCAGAAGAATAGATAGTCTCTCTGTTGGATTTGAGGGCTTTCCGGGCGATAGACACTATGGCTTTTTGAAATCTGCCGGTGGTCGAGACAAGCCATTCTACACTCGTGGTACTACCATAAAAAATCATCGCCATTGGAGTGCTGTATCGGTAGAAGAGTTGAGCAAAATTGCAGATTTGATGGGTATTTCAGAACTCCAACCTGAGTGGATTGGTGCCAATTTAATTTTTAAAGGGATTCCCAATTTCACTAAGCTTCCGCCGCTTAGCAGAATAGCAATAGGAAGAGAATTAGTTTTAGTGGTTTATGAAGAAAATTTGCCCTGTGATTTACCGCTGCCATACATTGAATCCGGTGCTGGTCGCAAGCCAAAAATGGGATTTGCAAAGGCTGGCAAAGACAGGCGAGGATTGGTTGGATGGATTGAAAGAGAAGGGAAAATAAAAACTGGCGACGATGTGCATGTTTATATTCCTAAATTGTGATTAAATTTTCTTTAGATTTTAACGTTGAATTACTATTAGCAATTGAACCATGGAATTAGCATATCCACCTAAAATAATACTAGCTTGGGGAGAAGCCATCTCGGGCAATGGCAAAATTCGAGATTGGCTTATTAAAAATGGCTATCCGGAATTGGGATTATTCGTATTTGCATTGCATTTAAAACAAGATGCGAGAGAGTGGCTTTTAAACAAAGGTCATGCAGCACTGATGGCTTTAATCCATGGAGCAGAAGGCAATAACAATGCGTTAAAATGGCTTGAGAAAAATGAATACATAGTGCTGCATAAAATGGCAATGGGAGCAGACAATGATGATAAAGCGATAGAATGGCTAATAGTAAAAGGTTTCCCGGATTTTGCTGTGATTGCACAAAAAATTAGATTCGTGAAAAATGAAATCGATAGGGATAACAATGATGTACACAGGATAAGTTCGGAGTAATTAATATATAATTAAATAGCAATATTAATATTTATCATTTATTTAAATTACTTAGATGCATAAGTCAAAGAACTCATATCCTTCTCTGTCATGATTTCATTGGCAATTTCTAATAAATCTGAAGCGGTAATTTCATTGATTTTTCTATAAACTTCTTCAATAGAATCAACTTTATCATAAAGTAAAAAGGTCTTCCCGATAGCGAGCATAATACCCGAACCACTTTCTTGAGAAAGAGCAAATTGACCTATAAGTTGTTGCTTGGCACTATGTAATTGTGCAGTACCCAATTTCTTCTCTCTTAATAATTTTAATTCATTAAATATTAGTTTCTTTCCTTTCTCAAACATTCGATCGTCAGTACCTAAATATATTTCAAACACACCGGTATCTGAATAGCTTTGATAATTAGATTCAATATTGTAAGCGATACCGTGTTTTTCTCTGATCATAAGATTTAACCTGCTGTTCATGGCCGGACCTCCAAGATAATTATTGAGTAGAATAAGTCCCGGTTTCAGAGGATGATCATGATGATAGGCTGTATTCCCAGCTAAATAATGAACCTGATGAGTATCTTCTGCTTTGAGAATATGAGAAGGTTTATACGATTTAAAGACTTTTCTTTTCTGATAAATTCCGGAATCCATTTTATCGGAGAAAAACTTTCGGACAATTCGCTCAACCGTTTTAGAATTGATATTTCCCACAACACTAAAAACCATTTGATCAGTCCTATAGTGGCGGAAAATAAATTTCAAAATAGATTCTCGATTAAATTTCTTCACACTCTCAGCAGTTCCCAAGACGTTTCTACCCAGAGGATGCTTGGCAAAAACTTGTTCTTCAAAATCATCAAAAATCATTTCTGTTGGACTATCCTGATACGAATTGATTTCATCAATAATGACATCCCGTTCTTTTTTAATTTCCTTTTCAGGAAATGTTGAATTGAAACAAATATCAGATATGAGTTCTACAGCTCTCTCAAAATGCTTGTTGATGAATGAGGCATATATCCAAGTTTCTTCCTTGGTTGTATAGGCATTTATTTCAGCTCCTACCGCATCTAATCGACTTAAAATATGATACGTTTTTCGCTTTTTTGTTCCTTTAAAAATACAGTGTTCTATGAAATGGGCGAGTCCTTGTTCATCTTCCAATTCATCTCTTGAGCCGGCATTAACAACCAGTCCGCAATGGGCTATTTCCCTGTCGGTTTCTTTATGAATGACTCTGATGCCATTCGCCAATGTAAATAAGTGAAACTCCATAATTCTACAAGAAAGGCAAAGATAAGTCCCAATTGAAGCCAATCTGCCTTTGGCCTCATAAATTATGAAACCCATTGCAAATGAGCACAAATCAGCAAATCAAGGAAGAAAATCCCGAGTTTAATGACTCAAATATTCAAAATCACTTGCATCATAGCCTAAAAGAGTATTAATTTATGCCTGATTTCACTGCCTTGGGCTCAATATTTAGATTTCTTTCGAATTTCTTTATAATTAGAGCATTGCATTAGTGAGTTCAATATTAGGGGAATAGTGCTAAATGAACCTAATTGAAACTAAACAACCTTCTTAGGATATTGAGATTTACTATGTTAAGTCTAAAAAATATATTGCTGTTTGTTTTAATCCTAGCCATACAATTACTAAGTATTGCACAGGAGTCATTCAGAACCTTGGGCCCCGATCAAGGGCTTGCCGGTTATGAAACCCATGATATTCTTCAAGATAATGAAGGATATATTTGGATCGCTACGGATCAAGGTCTTAGTCGGTATGATGGAAAATCAGTTAAAAATTTCGACACAGAAGATGGATTGCCTGATTTAGTTGTATTGCATTTAAGCCTAATGCCTGATGGGGCCTTGCTCGGCATCACTCTGAGTAACAGGCTATTCGTATGTAAGGGTGATAGCATAAGCGTGTATCCGGAGGAATTTAAACTTCTCAACCGAATTAGAAATCAAGATATTCCGCAGTTTTTGGATGTTAATTCGAATTCAGAAATTTTTTATGGCGGGAATCAGTCAGGGTACGTTGCTTTAAATGAGAATAATGGCGAAAACAAAGGATACAGGAATAATGGACATGGTATTTGGCTTGAAAACTTGCCGAATGGACTACATTATGGAGCCTGGCTTGTTGATGAAGATAAATCAGAAAATCGCGTAACAATTATTCTCGGGGACCAGGGAGAAAAGGAACTAATTTGGGAAGGCATTCCATTTACAACTGGCCCAGTAAGAGCCTTAAAACTGGCTAATTCAAATACAATGATCAGTTATGCAGGATATTTATGCCTACTCGATCAAAATAATATCATCAACTCTTTCAATTTTGGTTCTCAGATCAATGCATTATTTGAAGATAGTTTAGGGAGAATTTGGTTAGGAAATAATTTAGGATTAAGTAGGTTCGGCTCAGTTGATGAATTGTTCTCCGGAAGCCAAGGACTGAACTATGTGAGCGATGCGGTAAGTGCCATCCATTTCGACGCTTCCGGGGCATTGTGGGTTGGAACCTTGAATGAAGGAATCAAATATTTTCCTAGACCAGAAATTAGAATCTGTCAGAAAGAAGAATATTTTTCCTGGAAAAGTATTCGACCGCTCAATAACGATCAATTCATTAGTCTGAATTCGAATTCACAAATCATAGAAATTGAATTATCAGAGGAGGGTATAAATACTTTCGATTTGCATGGGGAGCGCATTCATGCTGGTTGTTTAAGTGCGGATGGCAGCATTATTTTAGCGAATGAAAGAGGGCTGTTTGAATATACGGGGCCGGGTGAATGGATGCCAGCACTTACCGGCAAAGGACCTCAACATTGCAAACAGGCGCTGAACCTGCTTTCAATATCCGATAATGAAATAGGAATAACGGAGCGAAAAGGATTTGAAATAATTGATAAATCAACCTACGAGTTGCGCTATGATTCAAGGCAAGATGGATTCACGCAAAGAACATATTCCTTAATTCGGGATTCCAAAGGCACTTTATGGATTGGCACTAGCTCGGGTTTCTACAGAAAAGGAAAATCAGATTTTGAATTAATAAAAGAAATAAGCGGTATTCCAATTAAAGGAAGAGTGGAATACATGCAGAGGATTGATCAAGACAGGATTGCAATCGCATTAAAAGGGCAAGGATTGATGATTTGCAGTGGCGATATGCAATCTGCCATTCTTTACACCCATGCTGACGGTTTGAAATCCGGTATTATTCGCAATCTTCAGTATTATGAAGAATATGGATTACTCGTTTGCGGCTCCAAAGGGATGGACAGAATAAAGGTGAATGAAAATAGCATTGAGATCATTGAACACATGGATAAATGGAGCGGACTTCCATCCAATGACGTTTTACAATGTCTAATTTTGGGCAATTTCTATTGGTTCGTTTGTCCTGATGGTATTTGTAGAGTCCCATTAAATTCAGGAAATGACCTCCCTCCTACTTTACACCTTCAACACATTCAAGTAGGGAATGACCTATTCTTTGAAGCCCCAAAAAATGCATTTCAATATGAACCCGGAACGATAAAAATTTCATACACCGGATTCAATTATCAACGTCCGCAAGATTTGCAATATCGCTACAAATTGAATGTAAGCGACACAGGATGGAACTACACTACAGCCACTTTACTAGAATTTGCATCACTGGATCCCGGTAAGTATAACTTCAGTATTCAAGTTGGAAATGATAGAAATATTTGGGGTGAAACACAAGAATTAAATTTTAAAATAGAAACACCATTCTGGTTAACATGGTGGTTTGCAGTGCTGCTTTTTATCATTATTTCGGGCATCATATATTTAATTGTAAAATGGCTCATGGTGCGATTAAGAAAGGGAGATATTATTGAGAAAAAACTGGTACATCTTGAGAGGAGCGCCCTTTTGGCTCAAATGAATCCACATTTCATTTTCAATTCGCTCAATAGTATACAATCCTATATTGCCAATAATGAAAATGATAAAGCCAATCGATTCTTAGCCAAATTTTCTCGATTGATCAGAGCCATGCTCAACCATTCCCGATCACCAAAAGTCACACTGCATGATGAAATCAATTCACTGGAATTGTATTTGGAATTGGAAAAAATGAGGTTTAAAGAAAAATTTGAATATGAAATTACAGTTGATAGGGACATAGACACCCAAGATATTGAACTACCTCCGCTCTTGATTCAACCCTATCTAGAAAATGCGATAATACATGGACTCGCCAAAAAAGAGGGAACGGGGAGAATTGAACTTTTTTATATGCTAATTGGAAAATACCTCATAGCCACTGTAACTGACAATGGAATAGGAATAGAAAAATCCAAGCAATTGAAAGAAAATCATGGCTCGTTGCACAAATCGGTAGGAATGACGATTACACAAAAACGTCTCGAATTGCTTGACGAAAACAATAAAGACAGTAAAGTGAGTATACAAGAAGTGAAGGATCGACATGGTAAAGTGCTCGGGACCAAAGTGGAGGTAAAAATTCGAGTTATAGAATAAATGACTAATTTCATGCTTATATCCAAAGCGTAAATGAAAGCCTTACTAGTAGATGACGAGGAAGATGCAAGATCAACTATGCGTTCGTTTCTCAGAAACTATTGCACTGATATAGAAGTGATTGGAGAAGCAAACTCCGTAGAAGATGGCTTCATGAAGATCCGAACCCTAGATCCGGACCTTGTTTTTCTCGATATTCAAATGGAGGACGGGACAGGTTTTGATTTGTTGGAAAAATTCAGATCTATTGATTTTGCTGTTATTTTCACTACTGCTTTTGATGCTTTCGCTATTAAAGCCTTTCGTTTTTCTGCCATTGACTACCTGCTTAAACCGATTGATCCGGATGAATTGATTGATGCTGTTCAAAAAGCGAGAAAAAAATTCCCTCAAAGAGCAGAACAGATTGACGATCTATTGAAATTTAAGAAAGGAGAATCTCCTGATCGGATTACAATTTCATCTACAGAAGGCTTAACACTTGTACAGTTGGATGATATTATTCGACTTGAATCTGATTCTAATTACACCCATTTTTTTCTGAAGAGCGGTGAAAAAATTACCGTGCCAAAATCATTAAAAGAATACGAAGAAATTCTTCCCTCTGATCGTTTTTTTAGAACTCATCAGTCATTTATTGTGAATCTGAAATATGTAAAAAAATATATTAAGGAAGACGGAGGATATGCTTTAATGGAAGATGGATCTCAAGTATGGATTGCACGAAGACGCAAGGATGACTTTATAACTGTGCTCACCGGAAAATCGATTTGAGGGGGGTAACTTCTATTTCTCGTAGGGGTCAGTTTGCCGGAACGAGGCGTCAATATGAAATGGAATTTACTGTTGTGCGGACGTTGGAAAGGTTCGCTTCGGTTTACTGCCCAGTAATGTGAAATTTAAGTACTTCGATTTCCTCTCTTAGTTTTGCATTCTCTGCTATTAGAGCTTCAGCTTGGGCTGCTAATATTTTTGCATCTTCTTACATGGAATAAAGATAAACTAAACCATGCTTTTTGCAAAAATTTAGCTTATTCAATCCTAAAGCTATTCACTGTGATAAAATCTCATTTCAGGCATTTGTGTTTTTCATAGGCCAAAAGAGCAGGAAAAGAATTAAAATAGCAAGATGTTTTGGCCGTGGGGTTACCGTGAGAGTGAATTACAATTATATATGTTGTTTTAGCTATCAACATTCGAGTAATTTCCGCTGTTCAATCATGTATGCTCAAAAATTATGAGCGTTTTTGATCTCCTGAAAACAAAAAAACCACTATCTCTCTGCATAGTGCTTGTGTATAAATCAATCAACGCGATTGAAAGTAAATTTAAGGCGTTATCGCCAAACAAGCTAGACAACAACTTTCTTAAACACAAGACTAAATCGTCTCTATGCTTTGCCGCACGTGTTCAATCCTTAAATATTATGGTTAGTTTACTTCTTCTCTTTCATGAGATCTGCGTCAACTATAACTTTGCGTGATTGTGCTAATCCTATTGTAAATAGATTTATGAAGAAATTGTCAATGCCTGACCTAATGGTAATCGTTGTATTGATTACAGCATCAGGCTGTTTTTCTGCAACCTTTTTTGAAATGATTTCGGAGACATCGAATGAAGAGGTCCAGTCAAAATTCCTATTCTTTTTAATGCTTATGTGTTCCACTAATTGCATCCGTTCAGATGGTTGATTGAGCAAAACAGGAACTGCCCCTTTACCACTAATTTTCCCCACTGTGGATGAGAAATAATATCGTGCAGCTGGATGCCGCCCCTTCCTAGATGGAAGTGGGCAAATTTTAAAGATTAACAGATTTTAATGTGCCTTTTGTAAAATAAAGAACTTTGTTAGGCATTATTTCTCAATTCCTAAAGGAATCACATTATAATTCTAACCCATAAATTTATTGGTATGCCAGGTACATATTCTCAGATATACATTCAGCTAGTATTTGCAGTTAAACATCGTGATGCATTGATTGATGCTTATTGGGAAGAAGAACTGTTCAAGTATATTACAGGAATTGTAAAAAATAAAGAACAAAAAATGATCGCCATTAATGGTATTCCCTATCACATTCATATACTTATAGGTTTGAAACCCTCGTGCTGTCTATCGAGATTTAGTGAGGGAGATTAAAAAAGTCCTCTACAGAATTTATCAATTCTAAAAAAATTCTAAATTCAAATTCAATTGGCAAGAAGGTTATGCGGCCTTTTCATATAGTCATTCAAATCTTGATAACGTAATTAACTCTGTTTTAAATCCAAAGAATCACCATCAACGGAAATCATTTCAGGAAGAATACGTGGAATTTTTAAACAAATTTGAAATTGAATTCCATGAAAAACATTTATTCAATTGGTTGACCGAATGATTTTACCTGTTCCATATTAAATTAAATGTGCGTAGAATTAGGTCATGAATTATTGTTCAATTGACCCGATATTAATATGCGACCCTTTCAGGGTCGGCAGGTATGGTGAGTCAATTAGCTATAAACATTAAATCCCTATAGGATTCAGAACCTACGCCAATCAAGTCAACATTTTAAAATAATTAATCCTATAATAATGCCCTCCTTTAAAATTGCAATTTACTTCTGAATCTCGTTATTAATTCGGAATTGAATTAAATACAATTAATTAACAAAAAAACCGCCCCTTTTCAGGAGCGGTTTTCTCATTGGACTTGCCTACAGATTACGGGCAACTTTGGCCATAACCAGCTAACACGATAATTAAATCAGCAGTGTTAATCACACCGTCACCATTGGTATCACCAGGGCAAGGAGGATCACAATCTACTGTTACATCCCAACAGAATGTTTGCTCACAATTACCGTCTGCAGAAGAACCGTAAACAGTTAAACAAACTGTGTAAGTTCCAGTATCAGGGAAAGTGTGAACAGGATCAAAAGATGTAGATGTATTTCCATCACCGAAATCCCAGAGATAACCTGTAATTGTAGTGAAGGATCCAGCTTGACTTAGATTGAAGAAACACACTGAACATTCTCCGGCAACCGGCATGAATGAAGGGAATATTTCACATGGTTCAGGGCATCCACCGCAATCAATCTGAACTTCCTGACAAATGGTGTATCCCATAGCAGGATTATCACAGCAGAAGATATTCAGACAAACAGTGTAGATTCCATCAGCAGTGTACGTGTGACTAGCAAACGCAGCACCAATTTGAACTGTACCATCACCAAAATCCCAGCTCCAGCATAATTCATCTGGACAAGTTACAGCAGGGAGATTGATATTAGTGAACACAGTACACATATCCTGACCATAGCTCCAGTTGAAGCTTGCATCTGCAGGAATACTGCATGGGCAATCAACGGTGATTTGCTTACAAACCGTCGTTCCTATTGATTGATCTTCGCAGCAGAATACTGTTACACAAACATCATAAACACCATCACAAGTGTAAGTATGAACTGGACAGATATCTACCGGAAGATACTCTACAGTGCCATCACCGAAATCCCAAACCGCACAATATTTGTTTGGATCGAGCAATGTGCTGATGCAGAAACCTTGCTCACAATTATCACCGCTCAGATTAGGGAAATAATCCCAATCAAACTGTGGAGCTTCACAAGGACATTCAGCGCAGAAATCAATGCAAGAGATAGCCTGATTAACTGTTCCATCTGGATTCACGCAACATTCTACTCTGCAAATGGTGTAGCATCCTGCTGGCAAAATGTAGGCAATATCCCATCCATTTCCATAAGAACTACCATCAAGAGTCAGAATCAAATTGCCTAGTGCATCATAGATATACCAAACATCACATTGATCTCCTGCTACATCCTGCTCAGCATCATGAACCAATAAATCCGCATACAAATCAACATAGCATTGTCCATTAATATAGGAAACCCAAGTGCTGATTGTAAACGTTGGATCAGGTGTACAAGGAGGACATTCAATAACCACCTGAGTGCAAATCACATAAGCTTCAGAAGGATCGTTGCAGCAGAATACTGTTGCACAAACAGTGTAAACACCGCTTGCAGCGTAAGTATGCGTTGCAGACCAACCTGAACCTGTGTTGCCATCACCAAAATCCCAGCTTACACATATATCTCCGCAGTAATCGTCTGTGCTGCCTAGATTAAATGTTGCAGTACAATCAACACTACTTGCAGTGATGAATGATGCCGATGGTAATTTACAACCGCAATCAACAGTTACTTCTGTACAAACTGTAGTAGAAATAGATGGATCTTCACAGCAGTAAATAGTGAGACACACATTGTAAATTCCGGCACAATCATAAGTATGAATTGGGCAGAATAACATGTCAGCACCTACGAATGGACCAATGATAGTACCATCACCAAAATCCCATACAGCGCAGTAATCTGAAACATCGAAAATAAAGTTCGGACAGAATCCTACTTCTCCACATAGATTGTTTTGTTGGAATACATCGATGGTGAAATTTCCTACTGGCTGACATCCACAATCTACTTCTACTTCATAACAAATAGTGTATGCAATAGAAGGATCATCACAGCAGAATACAGTTAAACAAATAGAATAGATTCCACTAGCTGTATAAGTGTGATTCACAATTGCTCCACCCACTTGAGTGGTACCATCTCCAAAATCCCAAGCCCAGCATAATTCATCAGGGCAAGGAGTGAGTGGAAGATCAATAATTGCTGTAATACTGCAATTATCAGCATTTGTTGCTACAGTGAAATTAGCATTGGCAGCAAGAACGCAAGGACAATCAACCGTAATGTCTTTGCAAACTGTAAAGCTAACAGAGGGGTCTACGCAGCAGTAAACTGTTACACAAACGGTATAAACTCCGTCACAAGCATAAGTGTGCGCTGGACAGATGTCGATAGGATGATTTACTACAGTACCATCACCGAAATCCCATGTAGCACAATAGATGCTTGGATCAACAGGAGTAAAAATGCAGAAACCTTGATCACAGTATGGACCGTTCAGATTAGGGAAATACTCCCAATCGAATTGAGGAACTTGATTACAACCGCAATTGACATCAATAACCTGACAATTTTGTATTGTATTGATAGTTCCATCAGGATTGATACAACAATCGGTATAACAAACGGTATATACACCACTACCTGGGAAACAGAATACAAACTGATCACCTGATGAAGATGCTATTACATTTCCAAATTGATCTAAAATGTCCCAGCGATCACAATCAATAACAGCAGGATCCGGAGTAAGATCTGTGAACTCATAGCAACATCCATCGAGTTCAGTCCAACTGAAGTTGGCATCTGGCACACATGGCCCTCCGCCGCAATCAACCCAGATATCTTTGCAAATGGTAGCAATGGTTATAGTTCCATCAACATTAATGCAACAATCGGTGAAGCAAACTACATAAGAACCCGTTCCTGGGAAGCAGAAAATGAAGTTTTCACCTAAACCATTTACAATTAAATTACCAAATGCATCATATATTTCCCAACGATCACAACCTGCATTTGCAGCCGGATCAGGACTGATATCATAGAATTCATAACAGCACTGACCGAGATCATTCCATGCGAAATCAGCATCCGGCACACATGGCCCTCCGCCGCAATCAACCCAGATATCTTTGCAAATGGTAGCAATGGTTATAGTTCCATCAACATTAATGCAACAATCGGTGAAGCAAACTACATAAGAACCCGTTCCTGGGAAGCAGAAAATGAAGTTTTCACCTAAACCATTTACAATTAAATTACCAAATGCATCATATATTTCCCAACGATCACAACCTGCATTTGCAGCCGGATCAGGACTGATATCATAGAATTCATAACAGCACTGACCGAGATCATTCCATGTGAAATCAGCATCCGGCACACATGGCCCTCCGCCGCAATCAACCCAGATATCTTTGCAAATGGTAGTTGTGGTAACCGTTCCATCAGCATTAATGCAGCAATCAGTATAGCATACTACATAGCTACCTGTGCCTGGGAAACAGAAAATGAAGTTGTCTCCTACAGATGTTGCCAACAAATTCCAGGATATATCAAATATTTCCCAATTGTCGCAATCAGTTACCTGACCAGCCGGTGCCGGAGTTAAATCATAGAATTCATAGCAGCAATCCTGCAATTGATTCCATTGGAAATCAGCATCCGGAGTACAAGGCTCACAGCAGTCGATATACCAATCGATACAAAGTGTTGGATTTACGGCAGGATCGTATTGCTCAGAGCAGCAGAATGTGCCATAGCAAATACCATACAAACCGCAGTAGCCTGTGAAATCTTGAGTCCAAGAGAATGGTAAACTCACCACACCAAACAAATCTGTCCAAACACAAACTTCAGCATCAGGACTACCACCGGTATTTACTAATGCGTAAGTATAGAAACAGCCTTGTTGCTCCACGAGAATATCAACCTGAGGATCACAACAAACTACCTCTATTGTTTGACAATTTTGAACGATGTTGATAGTGCCGTCAGGGTTAACACAGCAATCTGTATAACAAACGGTATATACACCACCGCCTGGGAAACAGAATACAAACTGATCACCTGATGAAGATGCTATTACATTTCCAAATTGATCTAAAATGTCCCAGCGATCACAATCAATAGCAGCAGGATCCGGAGTAAGATCTATGAACTCATAGCAACATCCATCGAGTTCAGTCCAACTGAAGTTGGCATCTGGTGCGCATGGCTCTCCACAATCAATATAAATTTCCTGGCATATATCATCAAAGTACACGGTTCCATCAGCGGTCATGCAACAATCATGAAAACAAACAAGGAAGGTACCTGATGTAGGGAAGCAGAAAATATATTCATCGCCAATTCCGGAAGCAACCAGATTGAGGGCAAGGTCATAGATTTCCCAATAATCACAATTGTATACCTGATTAGGGTCCGGACTGAGATCATAAAATTTGAAACAACAGTCGCCTAAATCAACCCATGAAAAATTAGCATCCAATTCACAAGGCCCACCGCAATCAACCTCAATGTTTTTGCAAACAGTGGAGATGCTTTGTGTTCCATTTGCATTTACGCAGCAATCATTATAACAAATAGTATAATTGCCGGTATAAGGGAAACAATAAGTGAAATTATCACCTGATCCATTGGCAATTAAATTACCAAAGGAATCGTAAACATCCCAATAATCACAAGCAGCTGGCTGACCTAAGTCTGGAGTAAGATCGTAGAAATCATAGCAGCAATCTCCAATTGCATTCCATTCAAAATCAGCATCAGGAGTGCAATTTCCACAACAATCAATATACCAGTCGGCACAAATTGTTGGGGTTTGATTTGGATCAAAACCTTCATCACAGCAATATGCAGCATAGCAAATACCATAAGGTCCGCAGAAACCGGTGAAGTCAATTGTCCAGCTATAAGGCAATGTTACATTACCAAAAAGATCGGTCCAAACACAAACTTCAGCATCAGGATTACCGCCTGTATTTACAATAGTGTAGGTGTAATAACATCCTTGCTGTTCAGCATAAACGCTAACAATAGCATCACAACAAACCACATCAAAATTTTGACATGTTTGTGATTGATTAACAGTGCCATCATCATTTACACAACAATCGGTATAACACATAGTGTAGGTTCCCGAAATGGAGAAACAATGGGTAAAACTATCTGAGTTACCAGAAGCAATTAATGCACCACCTGTGTCAAATAATTCCCATAAATCACAGCCTTGATCTGCAACATTTCCAGGTGTTAAATCTGTAAATACATAGCAGCAATCTCCGGTGTCTGAAATAGAGAAATTTGAATCCGGGGTACATGGATTGCCAGATACCGAACATGCTGACACCAGAGAAGCGATTGGTGTGGCTGTAAAATTTGGACCAAGTCTGAAATTATTCTGACCAGAAATATCCAAAACTTGATAATCATACCAGTTTCGAGCTAAAAACTGCAACTCTACCTCAGATTTGCTACAGTTATTATCACCTGCAAGATCGAGTTCAATTAACTCCGTTTCGAAATCTGGAAAATTACCGCGATAAGCAGCAAGCACATAACCTGCACCATCCTGTTTAGTCCATGCAATTTCAGTATGCAAAATACGCGGTTGTTGACCAGCAGAAAATGCACTGAAAATATCAACATTAGTATTGTAACCAGTTGCAGGAACTAAGTAGATATTATCCCAAACAATGTTGGTTGCCATTTTATCGACTTCCATAGCAAATGGAACCGAACCATTATAAAAAGCATCAGGAATTCCATCACCATTTTCATCTTCATTCCAATTATGATCTCTCATATAACCTGAAATAACCAGGTTGTTAGGATCCTGACTTTCCATAATGCGGAATGCCTGAATATTGTAATATCCAAGATTCGAGAAAACGCCATAAGATTTAGGAAGATTTCTTACGCCCGTAAATACGTTAAATACGTTTACGCCGAAATGATGAATAATAGATAAATTACTCAATTGATAGATTTCATTGGTTAAAGCATCAAAATAGGCGCCTGCACCTACTGAGTAATGACCGTTTCCGCCGTTGTCATCATATTGGTTTTCCCACATCAGATTTCCATTGTACTCGAACATTGCAGCGAGGATAACTTGATCTCCCTGATTCGGACGATTAGAAGAACCAGAAAGAAAATATCCGATACCATCAGCTTCAACCACATGGCTACCCATATCGTAATCTAAATTGCCTGAAGCAGTATCTAGGTGTCTTGACCACAATACATTTAACGCTCCATCAAGCTTCATGATTAAGGCTTCCTTCTGTGCATTAATGTTTGGTGCCACCGTTTCAAATCCTGCAACCACATAACCTGGTTGTGGATCATTCGCCGTTTTGAGAATGTGAAGTCCGTAGGAATTAGCATTAAAAACCGCATCATTATAAATGGCTTGATTGGTAATTGCCCCGAGCGCATTAATGGTAATTACAAGTAAACGTTGAGCTCCACCTTGGAGGGTGCTACCACTGAGGTAGTATCCCGCGCCTTGAGGACAAGCACCGATATGAAAAACCCGGTCTTGATTTGGAGTATTGTATTCCAATTCCCAAACGATATTGCCGAGATTATCAACTTCCATCACATGAATACTGCGATCGCCGGTTCCCAAGTCTGTAAGTGTTGAGGCCACCACATGGTTATCAACATTCGTAACGCTAGGAGCTACCGATTCATGATCATGTGATTCGGGTAAGTTGTAGGTGTTTTGAAACTGGGCCTCCATGCTCAGATTCAAAATGGTGCAACATAGTATTGCGAGGCACCATCGAATGATTAAGGTTGTTCTCATAAAATTGATTATTTGGTTTTAGTTAAAGAGATTGTTTGGTTTTGAGTTTTCGTTTTTTTCGATTTCATATCCTGAGGTTTTGATGTTATTCTGGCTCTAAGTTGCGCAGTAAATACGTTAGCCGTTTGCAAAACGCTTATCCTGCTGGTACGATTGAGAATTCGGTAGAGAAGAGAAGGAATTCGGTTTTTGGATGGCCTTTGAACTAAAAATTTGAGGTGTATTGATTTTAGGTGTCGGTACTTTAGAATTATTTGTAAATCAAAAACGTACTTCCTATTTGTTTTTGCAACTGCAGTAACTCTTGTGCAACTGGTGGTACAGAAAAAAATAAATCACAAAAAAAACCCCGGTTACATTTAACCGGGGCTGCCTTATGGTCCAAGGCTGTATGAATGGATTTTTCAGTTTAAGCATGAAGCAAAGCAAATATTCACCTGGACCAATCCTTAACCGACACAGCAATATTAAATGCAATTAATGAAAGCAAATGGCTTCATTGATTAAGTGGTAGTGTTTGTTGAGAATTCGGTAGGCTTGAATTAGAATAAGTAAAGCCCGAGCATGAAAATGACCAATCCAACTAACATCAATAAAAATGAATACGGCAAAATATCTCTCGCCTTTAGTCCGGTTATTGCAAGAAGTGGCAATGCCCAAAATGGCTGAAGCATATTGGTGAGTTGATCGCCATAAGCCAATGCCAGAATGCTTTTGGGTATTGACACTCCCAGATTCAATGCCCCTTCAATAATTATAGGACCTTGCACAGCCCATTGTCCGCCGCCGGAAGGAACAAATAGGTTGATGAAACTCGCTGAAATAAAAGTTAATACTGGAAATATGGTTCCGGGATCATTGGAAAGTCGACTCCATACTACAAATTGATCTGCAATTTCACTAACAAGTCCTGATGAACTCATCACTCCCATTATTCCGAAATAGAGCGGGAATTGAAGTAATATTCCTGAAGCACCCGAAATAGCCTGATCACCGGCACTTAGAAATTTACTAATGGAGCCGTGTGCAATCAATACTAAACCTAAAAAAGTAAGATTTATCCAATTTGGAGTTATGAAACTCAGGTTTGTGCTTCCTCTTGAATTGAGAGCAATCAATATAACAGCAAGAATTATTAGTAATCCGGGAATTGCCGCTGAAAACCGAAAATTGTCCAATCGCTCCGCACCTTCAGGTTTTTCTATTATTTCAGCTTTCGCATCATTCCGAACAAGATGAAATGGTACTTCAAGTTTGTTTCGTTTTGAAAGCAAAACCATAAAAAGAGGCAAAGCAATTAACAGCAAAACGGAAATCGTAATATTCATTTGCGAAAAAACTGTTTCACTGAAAGAAATTGCATCAGGTATCCTTTCAAAATCAAGGGTTTTACCTTCCACTAAGTTCCTGAGATGTCCAGGCTCTGCCACTTTTGCTAAAGAAGATCCTGAGAGACCGCCATGCCAAACCATTAATCCCGAATAACCGCAAGCTCCGATTAAAGGATAATTAATAGGGATATTGTTATTAGCGGCAAATTCACCAGCTTTTCGAGCGAATATGGCTCCAAAAATAAGAGCCAATCCCCAATTGAACCAAGCCACAATTATGGTAAGCAGCGTTACACTGAAAACTGCTGATCCCGCTGATTTACAAAGTATAGAGGTAGCCTTATCGATAATTCTTTCAACTGGTTTCGACAAGGCCAACATGTGTCCGAGCACCAAAATCAGCATCATTTGAACTGTGAAAGCCAGCAGTGATGCATTCCACAATCCATCATTCCACCATATTGTTAGCTGCTTTAAATATTGAATACTTGCGGTTTCTACTGGTTTGGTGAAAACCATGGCCATTACAAAGCTCAATAAAGTAAGAAATAACGCAATAGTGAAAGGGGCCGGCAAGACCCCTTTCAACACTTTGAGAAGAATATCAGATAACCTTTTCAAAAAGATTAGAATGGGAGGTCATCACCTTCATCCAAATCCGGTAAATTGCCGCTGAAAGGTGAATCCATAATCGGAGCAGCGGCGGCTGCGCCACCCGTTGATGCAGCAGGAGATGCTCCTGAGCGTTCAAGTTTCCATGCTACGAGATTGTTGTAGTATTTGCCCGAATACTCTCTGCCCCTTATATCAAAAAATATTTTTACTCTTTCTCCAACCGGAAGATCTTTGAGTAACTCCACTTTTTCTTTCAGGACTTCGAATTTAATATCTTGCGGATACTGTTCATTTGTGGTAATCACAAACTCACGCTTATAAAATCCGCTCGGATACTTTTCTTCTTCCATCATTAGTTTAATCGTCCCTTCGAGTTCCATAGTAAATAGGTATTATGTTAATTATTGAATGATAATAAAGTGAGCCATGCTTCCTGCACATTTCCCTGCTTCAGAAAATTTGCTGCATGGCGGTGTAGTTCTTTTTCCAGTTGGACGGCATCATTTTCAAAATGAATAAACAGTTCTGCCAACTCTGTTAATTTGTATTCGTTTACGCTGGTTTCATCGGGCAATACCTCAACATTCCCAAGCATACCAAGATCATTACCAGTTAATATCTTGCTATTTCTAATATCGAACGGTATCAAATCGACACCCATTCCTAGTTTGGTTAAGGGTTTAGCCACTTCAAACATTGCCTCCGGTGATAATCTGCAATACCAATCTCCTCCACATCTACCAATTTGGTCCATTTTTAATGGATCAATATTTCCATCTGCATCAAGAACCCGGTCAGCAATATGGATTTTCAATACTTCACAAATCACCAGATTCCCGGCTCCACCTTCTGTTCCGAGTTCAACCACATCATTCACCTTACATTCTATTTGCACAGGCGATTCTGCAACACGAAATGGTTTGATAGTATCCGATTCAATAGAAGTAAATCCTGCTTTTTCAAACTCACTTACGCCTTGCGCATATTCAGTACTTGCCAATGATGTTTGCTGCACCATATTGTAATCCACAATATTGATTACTACCTCTTTTATTCGCTTTACATTCTCGTAAGTATGCTTTGTGGTATTATCTCTACCTCTTCTTGCAGGCGAAAAAATGAGTATCGGTGGATTGGCACTAAACACGTTAAAGAAACTAAAAGGGGCCAGATTTGGCCTGCCTAACTCGTCAATTGTACTCGCAAAAGCAACAGGCCGCGGAGCCACAGCTGCAAGTAAATAATGATGAAGTTTACCGGTAGTGATATCTTTAGGATCAATTGTTTTCATCGCTCTATTGACCGCTTTCAAGATTTTTTGCAGCTTCCAAAACCTGATTTCGCAGCATTTCTTTATAATCGACTATACGTTGTTGCAGTTTAGGATCAGAGGAACCAAGAATTTGGGCTGCCAGTATACCTGCATTTTTTGCGCCATCAAGAGCAACCGTTGCCACTGGCACCCCTGAAGGCATCTGTAAAATAGACAATACACTGTCCCAACCGTCAATAGAATTACTTGATTTAATAGGAACTCCGATTACTGGAAGAGGTGTTATAGCAGCCGTCATTCCAGGTAAATGTGCCGCACCGCCGGCACCCGCAATGATCACTTTAATTCCGCGACCCACAGCAGAAGTTGCGTACTCAAACATGCGTTCTGGAGTGCGATGTGCCGAAACAATATCGATTTCATAAGGCACCCCAAGTTCTTTCAAAACATTTGCTGCCTGCGACATAATTCCCAGATCAGATTTACTTCCCATTATTATTCCAACCACGGTTGTATATATTTCAATTCAAATCAAAGGAACATTCCTGCAATTGATGCAGTAAACAAACAAGCCAAAGTCCCTCCCAATAATGCAATTAATCCAAGTTTTGATAGCATTCCTTTTCGGGATGGCATAAGCGAACCAATGCCACCAATTTGAATACCTATTGATGCAAAGTTCGAAAAACCACAAAGAATATAGGTTGCCAAGAACACAGATTTTGCTTCGTGAAACATTCCCAAGCCACCCTCAGGCCCGCCAGTTACGTTTTTCATATTGCCAAGCGTCACGTAAGCGTAAAATTCATTGAGGATTGTTTTCTCGCCGATTAATTGTCCAACAGCAATCATATCTGCACTGCTCACTCCTATCAACCAAGCAACCGGAGCTCCTACATAGCCCAAAATAAATTGCAGTGAAAACTTATCGTAGCTAGTATTTTCTGCAATCACTTCATTTAAGCCGGTATAATGACCAATCAAATCACCAAGAATCCAATTGCCCATGTAAATGAATGCGGTAAAAACCAATAACATTGCCCCAACATTCACAGCTAACTTCAATCCATCACTTGTACCATTAGCAATGGCTTCCAGAGCATTTGAACCGATACTCTCGGTATTGATTTCCATGTTTTCATTAAACTTTTCCGTTTCCGGAACTAACATTTTAGCACATATTATTGCCGCTGGTGCCGACATGATTGATGCGGTAAGGAGGTGTCTAGCAAATTCTATTTTACTCGCTTCATCTGGTCCGCCTAAGAAATTAATATACGAAGCCAACACTCCACCAGCAATAGTAGCCATGCCTCCTATCATCATGCAAGCCACCTCACTTTTGGTCATTCCATTGAGATAAGGCTTGATCAAAAGTGGTGCTTCTGTTTGTCCAAGAAATACGTTTCCAGCGGCAGAAAGACTTTCCGCGCCACTTAGCTTCAAGGTGTGTTTCATAACCCAAGCAAAGGCATAAACAATTTTCTGAAGTATTTTGAGGTAATAAAGTAATGCGGTAAGAGCCGAGAAAAAAATGATTGTTGGAAGAATTCTGAATGCGAAATTGTACAAGCCTTGAGAAACCTTACCATCCGAAAATTGCCCAAAAAGAAAATCCGAACCAAAATCCGTAAAAGAAATTACTTTCACAAATGCCTTGCTTAAGTAGTCGAAAATAGTCTCTACAAAAGGAACCTTCAGGATTAAAAGAGCCAGAATTATCTGTAATAGCAAGCCTTTCAGCACCAAAGGCCATTGGATAGCTTTTCTGTTGGTTGAAAATAAAAAGGAAACTGAAAGTAAGAACAGTATACCTATTAAACCCCTTAAAATGTCCATTGTTCTGATTGAGGGGCTAATATAAAAGAAAGAATTGGTTTAGCTTTTAGAACTTTTGCGCTTTTGAATTTCATCTCGCAATTTTGATGCTCTTTCGTACTCCTCGCGATCAATAGCTGATTCCAACATGCGTTGAAGATCATCAAGACTTAAATCTTCGGCTTTTTCTGCAATAGCAGTTGCTTCCTTTTCATTGTCAATTTCCATGGAATCTTCTCCCTCTTCCAAACTTTCTGTGCTCACCCCAGCGCGGTCGAGAATAAAATCGTAACAGTAAATTGGGCATTTAAATCGAACAGCGATTGCCACCGCATCGCTTGTTCTGGAATCAATTTCATGTTTTCTCCCTTCTAAAACCGCTACAATTCTTGCGAAAAAAACTCCTTCAACCAAATTGTAAATGATAATTTCTTCGATATCGATATTGAAAGAAACTGCAAAACTTTTGAATAAATCATGGGTTAGCGGACGACTCGGAGTCATGTTCTCCATTTCAATTGCTATTGCCTGAGCTTCATTACCACCAATAACAATTGGTAACCGGCGATTTCCACCCACTTCCCCCAACACTAGTGCATATGCTCCACTGGCCGATCCGCTCGGGGTGATGTCCATGACTTCCAACTCTATCTTATTCATTTTCTAAGTAGAAAACCTGATATTCAATAATTTATAATTCGAAAAGAATACAAGTTACAAAAAAATTCATATTCAATTTTAGTGTTTGGCATTATGTGCTTTAACAGCTTCAATCAGTTTTGGAACCACTTCAAAAGCATCGCCTACTATACCATAATCAGCTGCTTTAAAAAACGGAGCTTCCGGATCTTTATTGATGACCACAATTACTTTGCTTCCATTTACCCCTGCCAGATGTTGAATTGCACCTGAAATTCCGATTGCGAAATACAAATTCGGACGAATGGCAATACCGGTTTGACCAACGTGTTCATGATGGGGTCTCCATCCAATATCGGCAACCGGACGACTACATGCTGTTGCCGCTCCTAATTCTTTGGCAAGCTCTTCTATCATTCCCCAATGTTCAGGCCCCTTCATTCCTCTACCAGCAGAAACAACTTTTTCAGCTTCAGGTAATGGAATGTGCCCGTCTGTATTAGTGGAGCGAAATTCTCTCACTTTAACAGAACTCTTTCCATCGAAAAGATTTACCTGTTCAACGTTTGCAGTACTTCCTAAATTACTGATAGGATATGAGTTAGGAATCAGGCTCAATATTTTTACAGGGCCTTCTAGCTTTACCGTTGCAATAGCTTTCCCGGAAAACACATTTCTTTTTACTATAAAATCAGCTCCTAATTCTGGTAAGGAAGTTACTCCTGTTGCCAAGCCGGTATTGTACTTTGCGGCAAGGCGAGGAGCAATAAATTTTCCTGTATGATCGTGAGCAATCACAACAACATCCCCTTGAGATGAATCAATTACGGAAGAAATTGCGCTGGTTATAGCCTGTCCATCACTGGATGGCAAAGAACTATCAACCAGCACTTTATGCGCGCCAGCATTTCCTGCGCCACCATCGTCATCAAGTTTTCCGGCACATAACACTATAACTTGGGTATTTCGCTGATCAGCAATAGCTCGAGCATAAGACACTGACTCCAATGCTGCTCGGCTCAGTTTTCCCTGACTATTTTCTGCAAAAACTATAATCGACATAATCCTGATTTCAAAAATGAATAATTAAAGTGCTTTGGCTTCTTCACTCAATAAACGAATGAGTTCCGCAGCATTCTCGGGATCAACATATTTGCAAGATGCTTTTGCCGGAGGAAGAGTGAAATTCAACACTTTAGTCATTGAATTAACCGGTACCGCTTCTATTAATTCAAGAGGCTTAGTGCGGGCTGCCATGATACCTCTCATATTAGGAATTCTTTGTTCGGCCATTCCTTTTGCTGCGCTTAAAACGAATGGTCCGCTCACTTCCACTACCTCATCTCCACCTTTTACTTCACGAACCATTAGAGCGGTGCTTCCTTCCATATCTAATTTGGTAGCCAAAGCAATGTATGGCAAATCTAAAAGTTCAGCTATCATCCCGCCTACTGAAGATCCATTATGATCAATAGTCTCCTTTCCGGTAAGTATCATATCAAAGTCTTTTCCTTTGGCATAAGCCGCTATCTGATGAGCTACCACCAAAGAATCTTCGATGTTTGAATTTACCCTTACTGCATCATCGGCACCAATTGCAAGTGCTTTACGAATAATGGGCTCACAATCTGCTGCTCCCACAGTTATTACAGTAAGATTTCCTCCCAATTGCTCTTTTAACTCTAATCCACGTACCAAGGCATACCATTCGTCATAAGGATTTACAATAAATTGTACACCTTGTTCATTGAACCGGGTATCGCCGTCGGTAAAGCTGATTTTAGAAGTTGTATCAGGAGTTTTAGCGATGCAAACCAGAATTTTCATGATTGATTTTCTTCTTATTTTTATAAAGGCGAGCAAAGTTAGTAATTATCTAAGAGTGATGATGCAAATACTCTGCACACCGAATTTAATTAATACAAATAATTGTACTTCAATAGAATACACAGTAGAGATTACTAATCTCTCAATACTCTTCTGATTACTAATTCTTTTCATAATTCGTATTTAAAACATCAACAATTGAGGAGGATTTCAATAGCTGCATAGAGCTTCTGTAAATTTTGTCGATGAATAAAGCATTTACCTTAATTTTGTGCCTCCAAAAATGCTGATATGAGAGAAATTCAGTTTCGTGAAGCCATCTGCGAAGCGATGAGCGAAGAAATGCGCCGTGATGAACGTGTGTTCCTTATGGGTGAAGAAGTTGCAGAATACAATGGCGCATATAAAGCTAGCAAAGGAATGTTAGAAGAGTTTGGAGCGAGAAGGGTGATTGATACCCCCATTGCAGAACTTGGATTTTCAGGAATAGCTGTTGGCGCTGCCATGAACGGGCTCCGACCCATTGTAGAATTTATGACTTGGAATTTCGCCATTCTTGCGGCTGACCAGATTATTAATAGCGCCGCCAAAATGCTTCAAATGTCAGGCGGACAGTATGGTTCACCTATCGTTTTCAGAGGTCCAAACGGTCCAGCGGGTCAACTTGCTGCAACCCACAGTCAGAGCTTCGAGGCATTTTATGCTCATGTGCCCGGGCTTAAAGTTATAACGCCTTGCAATCCTTATGATGCAAAAGGCCTATTGAAAGCCGCTATTCGTGATAATGACCCCGTTGTTTTCATGGAATCCGAAAAAATGTATGGCGATAAAGGAATGATCCCAGAAGGTGAATATATCATTCCTATAGGTGTAGCTGATATTAAAAGAGAAGGTACTGATGTTACCCTTGTTTCTTATGGGAAAATCATGAAAACTGCATTGGCAGGGGCTGAAGAATTGCAGAAAGAAGGGATTAACATAGAAGTTATCGATTTGCGTACTATTCGTCCTTTAGATATTGATACCATTATCAAATCAGTGAAGAAAACTAATCGCCTTGTGATCTTGGAAGAAAGTTGGCCGTTTGCATCTATTGCAACTGAAATAGCATATCGGGTTCAACGTCATGCTTTTGATTATTTGGACGCACCTATTCGTCGAATTTGTCAGGCCGATACTCCATTTGCTTTCTCTCCAACGCTCATTGAGGAGGCCTTACCTGATGTGGGCGACGTGGTGAGAACCGTAAAAGAAGTGATGTATCGCTAATTACCGGAATTAACTATTTAATAATCACATCTTTAAATCAGTTTTGTCGCAGTAAGCCAGAAATCCTATTTTTGCGCTCGATTTAAACAGACCTTAATTCAAAATAATATTATGGGAGAATATGTGCTCTATCTTGTGCCTGTATTGGCAATATTAGGACTTGTGGTGATGGCTTTCAAGGCCAAATGGGTGATGAAGCAAGATGCTGGTGACAGTAAAATGTCGACGATTGCCAAACATATTCGCGAAGGAGCCTTAGCTTTTTTGGCTGCGGAATATAGAATTTTGGCCATTTTTGTGGTGATAGCCGGCGCATTACTGGGCTTCATTTCCAGTCTTGTTGAAACTACTCATTGGTTTATAGTGGTAGCATTTGTTATTGGCGCTGTGTTTTCTGCACTTGCTGGTAACATCGGAATGCGCATTGCAACTGCGGCAAACGTGCGCACTACACAAGCCGCCAGAACCAGTTTGACTAAAGCATTAAAAGTTTCTTTTGGCGGTGGTACCGTTATGGGCTTGGGTGTTGCTGGACTTGCTGTATTCGGCTTGAGTTCCTTATTTATCATTCTATTTTTCTGGTTCATGGGCGGAGAATGGGTTGGACGTGAATTTGCAGGTGCGCAACGCAGCCCAGTTGAATTGATGACCATTATTCTCGAAGCACTTGCTGGTTTTTCCTTAGGTGCTGAGTCGATTGCGCTTTTTGCACGCGTAGGTGGTGGAATTTACACTAAAGCAGCTGACGTTGGCGCAGACCTAGTAGGCAAAATTGAAGCAGGTATTCCTGAAGATGACCCTCGCAATCCAGCTACCATTGCTGATAACGTGGGCGATAACGTGGGTGATGTGGCAGGAATGGGAGCCGATTTATTTGGATCTTATGTAGCAACTGTATTGGCGGCAATGGTGCTTGGTAACTATGTGATCCGAGATATGGGTGGTGATATCGTTCATGAAGGTTTTATGGGAATGGGCACCATTCTTCTTCCTTTGGTGATTGCGGCCTTGGGTATTGTATTCTCTATTATTGGAACTTTCTTTGTTAATGTTCGAAAAGAAGATGCTAAGGAAGCCGATGTTCAGCGTGCACTTAACATGGGAAACTGGGGCTCTATTGTTCTCACCGGTATAGCATCTTACATAATTATTGATTGGATGCTTCCGGCTGAAATTACCATGCAATTCTTCAGGGCTAGCGGTTTCGAATATGAAACGATAGGATCTATTAATGTTTTTTACGCTGTATTAGTTGGGCTTTTCGTTGGAGCTGCCATTTCATATTTCACCGAATTTTATACCGGTCTGGGCAAAAAGCCGGTGCTTAGCATTGTTCAAAAATCAAATACCGGAGCTGCAACTAATATTATTGCAGGTTTAGGGGTGGGTATGATGTCTACGTTTGCACCTGTGCTGTTGTTTGCAGCAGCTATTTGGAGTGCTTACGAATTTGCTGGATTTTATGGAGTATCTATCGCTGCTTCTGCAATGATGGCTACCACCGCGATGCAACTTGCCATCGATGCATTTGGTCCGATTGCCGATAATGCCGGAGGTATTGCAGAAATGAGCGAATTACCAAAAGAAGTTCGCAGACGTACCGACGTTTTGGATTCAGTTGGTAACACTACTGCGGCCATTGGTAAAGGCTTTGCCATTGCATCTGCTGCTCTAACGGCTCTTGCGCTTTTTGCGGCCTATGTAACTTTTACAGGCATCAACGGAATTAATATTTTTAAAGCGGATGTACTTGCTGCCCTATTTGTAGGTGGAATGGTGCCCGTTGTGTTTTCTGCTCTTGCTATGAATTCTGTAGGTAAAGCTGCGATGGACATGGTAAATGAAGTTCGCCGTCAATTCCGCGAAATACCTGGAATTCTGGAAGGAACAGGCCAACCTGAATATGGCAAATGTGTTGAAATTTCAACTAAAGCTGCACTTCGTGAAATGTTGCTCCCAGGCGCTCTTACCATTATTGCTCCTATTCTCATTGGCTTTGGAATGGGTGCTGAAGCACTAGGCGCTTATATGGCAGGTGTTGCAGTTTCCGGTGTGCTTTGGGCTATTTTCCAAAACAACGCAGGTGGTGCATGGGACAATGCCAAAAAATCTTTCGAAGCGGGTGTAATGATCGATGGAGTAATGACTTTCAAAGGTTCTGAAGCGCATAAAGCAGCAGTTACCGGCGATACGGTTGGTGATCCATTTAAAGATACATCAGGTCCATCAATGAATATCCTTATTAAGCTTACTTGCCTTATAGGTCTTGTGCTTGCTCCAATTCTTGGCAAAATGTCCGGTACTGGTCATGGAAACGTACCTGCACCAATTGAAAATAAAGCTAATATCAATAACGATTTACCTGAAAACACGGTTGTACTGACTAGCCTTTCAGAGAACTAAGCCTATTAGAATTTCTGTGCATTACAGATCATAATTCAAAGAATTTGAGACCTTTAAAAGGTCTCGTTTCTTTTTATACTACTTTTGCAGCGTTAAATAAAAAACAAATATGACCCTACGAATTCTTTCATTTGTTGCAGCAGTTGCCATTTTGGCTTCATGCTCCGAAAAAGCACCTACTGCATGTGAGTGCTCCGACATCATTAAACTTGGATCTGGAGAAAGCAAATTTGCTGTTTGTCAGGATTTGATGAAAGAAGCTGCTTTCAGAAAAGAAGTTGGTGAGTGCACCGTTAAAAGCATTGTAAATGGGGGTAGCTCGGCAATTTCAGAATCTGCTTTAGTGCCTGCTGATAATGGAAGTTTTATTGTTGATACTCAAACCTCTGAGGTTATTTGGATGGGCACTAATGTAACCGGCAAAACACATCAGGGAGTTCTGAAATTCTTCTCTGGTGAATTTGTGATTGAAAACAGCTTGGTAACAAGTGGAAAATTTACCCTTGATATGAATTCGCTTACCAATACCGACATCTCTTCGGAAGAAAGTAATGCTAAATTGGTAAAACATCTTAAGAGTGAGGACTTTTTTGATGTTGCTAAACATAATACCGCAACATTTGTGATTAATAGAACTCAAGATAGCGGCAATGGCAGTTGTTTAGTATATGGTGATCTTACCATCAAAGGAATAACAAAACCGAAAATGGCAGAGTTGATTCTTAATCAGCGCGACAACACTTTAATGATTGCGGGACTTTTTAACTTCGACCGTGCTGAATATGATGTTCGTTATGGATCAGGTAAATTCTTTGAAAACCTCGGTGATGATCTGATTAAAGATGATATCGAAATGCGAGTTAAAGTGTTTGCAAAAATACCTTCTGCGAGCTAATTTAATCTCGACTGAATTAGAAAAGCCACCCTTGAGGTGGCTTTTTATTTTTAGCTCTATATGTATCAATCTAATGAAAACGAATTCCCCAATAAACTCAGGTGAATAGTCCGAAAAGTTCTGCATCTATACCTCTGATGATCTGACCAAGATGCTCCTGATCTGCATGGAATTTATTATCATCCACATCAATAATCATCAGTTTGCCTTTATCGTAGGTTGATATCCATGCTTCATAACGCTCATTCAGGCGGGTAAGGTAGTCCAAGCGAATTGCCTCTTCATATTCTCTACCGCGTTTCTGAATTTGATCTACCAAATTAGGAACGCTGCAACGCAAATAAATGAGTAAATCTGGAGCCTTAATGAACTCATCCATGCCTCGGAACAATTCAATATAGTTCTCATAGTCACGGGTGTTCATCAATCCCATGGCATGAAGATTTGGCGCAAAAATGAATGCGTCTTCGTAAATGGTTCTGTCTTGAATAATTTTCTTGCCACTTTTACGCAAATCTTGTAATTGGCCAAATCGTTTGGTTAAGAAATAAACCTGCAAGTTGAACGACCAACGCTGCATATCTTTATAAAAATCATTCAGATATGGATTGTCATCAACATTCTCATAATGAGGAGCCCACTTGTAGTGTTTGGCTAATAAAGTGGTAAGTGTTGTCTTACCGGATCCGATATTACCTGCAATTGCGATATGCATTTGAAAAATCTGTTTAGGGACTCGAAAATTACGAAGAATGCAGTCGGTAAAAACTAATTTCTATACACATCTACACTACTTTCTTTCAACAAAAAACGATAATCCTTGCTGATCAGAACTAAAATTATATCATCAGCATAGAGAAATGTCTCCGATTCAGAAATAATAGCATTCACTATAATATGAATGCGACCTTTGTTGAACAAGTAAATTTCATTTTCAATAACTTGAAAGCGATCAATATCGGTTATGGGAATCATTCCCATATAAGTACCAAATAAATCAAACATAAAAATCCCCTTCTTAGGATCAGCAACATACAATTTGCTGTTTCGTTCCATCATCCACGTTGGCACCAAGGCTTGCCCGCAAACCTGAAATAGATTGCCACTCCGAACCACTATTGATAAATTTCTATCTAAACGTACTAGTTCAAAATTATCGAGATCATAAACCCAAAAATGACTATCGGAACTCTGGCACATCGCCCAAGCCTGGCCAATTTCTAAGGCAAACAGATCAATAGCGGCACCTTGCTCGCTCAACGTATTATCTAGCATCACCAGTAATCCCTGATCCCTGTAAAACATGATGGGCCGCAGCGGATCTGTAGCATCAAAATGACTCAATTGACCATATCGTTTTGGAGAAATCTCATACTGAAGTATGCCATCAGGAAGATATTTGCGAAGATTTGATTCAGCATACACGTACAAATTCCGAAGATCATCGGTATAAATAGTACTTCCTTCACTCAGTGGTACCGTGAAGAGTAAAGTTTGGGCTTTTGAAAAAAAGCCAAGAAAACACAGCAGGGTTAAGCTAAAAATCAATCTCATGCTAAATCCTGCTGCAAAAATAATACCTCTTCTAAAATTTTACGATCATTGCTGAGTCTGGGAACTTTGTGCTGACCGCCCACTTTGCCTTTTTGTTTGAGCCAAGTCAAAAAGGTATCCCGAGGCACAGATTGAACAATTGGTGCTCTCAATGAAAGGTCAAAAGCCCGCTTAGCATCATAATCAGAATTGATTTTTCTCAAAGAAGCATCGAGCTCCTTACAAAAAAGTGCAAAATCCTCGGGTTCTTTTTCAAATTCAATAAGCCATTCATGCGCTCCCGTTTCAGTTCCCGTCATATAAATAGGAGCAGCAGTATAGTCTCGCACAACGGCATCAGAAGCTAAACATGCATCGCGAATGGCCACATCCGCGTTATCTACAATCAATTCTTCGCCAAAAGCATTAATAAAATGTTTGGTTCTACCTGAAACTTGAATTCTGAAAGGCCAAGTTGATGTAAACCTCACGGTATCACCCGGCATGTAACGCCATAAACCGGCATTTGTAGAGATTATAATGGCATAATTCTGACCTATTTCAACATCATTTAGACTGAGTGTGATTGGAAACTCTTTGCCCAATTCTTCCATGGGCATAAACTCATAGTAAATGCCATAATCGAGCATTAAAAGCATATCATCTGCACCCAATCTATCTTGAATCCCAAAAAATCCCTCCGAAGCGTTGTATGTTTCAAGATAATGCATTCCAGGGCCAGGGATAAGCGATTTGAATTGCGCTGCATAAGGCTTAAAACTAACGCCACCATGCATAAATAGTTCCAAATTTGGCCAGACTTCCCTGAGGTTCGACGCTCCCTTTATTTCAAGAATCCGCTTGGCTAGTACTAAGGTCCACGATGGAACGCCCGCTATCATGCGAACATCCTCATCCATTGTACTCAAAGCCATACTCTCAATCTTTTCATCCCAGTTCTCCATCAATGCAATTTCCCTACTTGGTATGCGCTTCAGCTCTACCCAAAATGGCAAGTTTCGAATAATAATTGCCGATAAATCCCCTACATAAGAATCAGAAGAATGAGGAATGATATTTGAACTTCCACCTAACACCAAATGCTTACCTGCGTATACATCCGCACTTGGATTCATATTGTAATAAAGTGCCAAAAGATCTTTACCTCCTTTGTAGTGACACTCGTCTAATGCTTCCTTAGAAACAGGAATAAACTTGCTGCGATCACTAGTTGTACCGCTGCTTTTCGCAAACCAACGCAATCGTGAAGGCCAGAGTAAATTCTGTTCACCTTGCTTCACTCTTTCAATGTAATGGCTGTAATCCTCGTAGGTTCTTACAGGAATTCTCTTTTTTAACTCCGCTTGAGAATGTATAGTGCTAAACCCATATTCTTTCCCAAAAGTAGTATCCTCAGCGGTTCTGAGCAATTCATCCAATACCTCCTTTTGCACCTCAAGAGGGTACTTACGAAACAGTTCAATTTGATGAATCCGTTTCTTCATGAACCAGGAGAAAACTGTATTTAATGGCATTGCTTAAATTATGATTGAAAGATAATAATTCTTATGGCAAGATTATTGAAGTTCAAATGCAAATTTTTCAATACTCAAATTAAACAGCATGAAAGTTCCGGTATTAACGATCTGTATGATTTTTGGAACCATTATCCATTCATTGGCAGCTAACTATAAACTATCTGAAATTAAAGGCAAACTAACGGATTCAGAGCGACTTCAACGTTTGTTTAATTTGCCTGCCGATTCGGAAATGTCGGTCACTTTTGATTTAGAAGGAGCTGAAATACATTTAGATCGCAAAGTACTTTACAAAAAAGTGCACAATCGGATCACTGCGATTCAAGGAAATGGAGCCATAATTCACTTGGATACGCCCGAAGCCATGATTGCACCGTCAAAAGGAAAAGATTTCAAAGTTGGAATGGGCTCTTCACCGGATGATATCATGGCCAATTTTGATACATTTAGAATTAAGGATGTGCGGTTTTATGGCAAAAAAGCAAAATTCGCACTTCAAATTGTTGGGACCTATCAAAGTCGAGTTGATAACTGTGGCTTTTATGGCATCGAGAATCCATTGGAACTTATTTTCTGCTTGCAGGCCATTGTTGAACATTCCGAATTCAACAAGAATATTAATGCACTAACTATTCGTTCCGGTGCGGCAATTAAAGAAAATGAAAACTTCCCTCAATGGTTCAGCAATGCCACTATATCCAATTCATCCAGCAATAGAACTCAGGTGAGGGATTGCCGTTTCTTTAGTTATCAAAAATCCGAGAAACTATTACGTATTGAAGCTTCTGATGGTGTGCAAGTGAGCAATTGCATTTTCGAAGGTTTCAATCCTGAATATGCTGTTTATATGGAAAGTCGCAATAGTCCAACTGTGCCATCCTTTTATCTCGAAAACTGTCATTTTGAATTTGTTACGTATGCTAAAGGCACTCAAAACGAAAGAACAACTAAGGCTTTGATCCGGGCACATGCACAGGTAATTGTAGAATTAAAAGGCATTTATTCACAATATGCAGATTGTGTTCAAATAGAAGCTGATGCGGTAGAAGTGGTAGTAGATCGACCGGCATATTTACCACTCGGTCCGGGCAGTTTAAAATCAGGTAAATCAGGCGCATGGAAATTCATAGAACTACATAATGATCCGGATGATTTATTTAGTCCCGATACTTGGGTTAATAATATGCCAGCACAACTACTATTAGAACGACATGGTAATTTAATTGGTGAAAATAAAACCTGGAGCATTAAGAATAGAGCAGATAGTACTGCCATTATTCTCAATGATGGAAGAATCAAATTACAAGGAGAAGGGTTTGAGTTAATGCATGGATTTGATCGCTGGATTGATACTTACAATGTGCTGGAACCCGGACAAGATTTGACTGGATTTGAAGTAGGCAAACTAATTCCGGTAAGCATTGAAAACGAAGATGGAAAAGTGGTAACCGCCTACCTCCCTTATCTTGTTAGGAAGAAAAAAGCACAGAAAGATTCCAATAATCCAGTGAAATAAATGAATTAAAAAAGATTATGCTTACTATTATTAGTTATTCATTATTAGCACAAATCGAGGCAGTGGCTCTGTTCCGATAATATTCCCTTGATCATCTAGTGTTTTGACTAAAAAAGTAAGGCCTTTCACCTGTTTTTGAATACCAAAGCCTGCGCTAGGTAGATACCAATCCTCAATGAATCTGAATCCTACCACATCTTTAAGTAAAATTGGTTCAACAGTTTGAGTCATCAATTTTTCACCAGTCTCCGAGTCTTCAACATAAGTCTCTTCAAAATGGTTAAAGCCTTCTATAAACTGCTCTGGTCCAACTTCCGACCCGATTTGAGCTGCCAATTTTTGGTCGTATGTATGAACTTTAATTTTACCCTTATCAAGATCTGCGAAAATAGCACTCATAATCTCAAATTTATCGGCAGCACTAATATAACCGTTTGCATCAGTGGCATAAAGAAGCTCCTGCATTCTTTCTGGAGCAGATTCTCCTGAATTAAAAAGAACATCATAAACTACATCTTCCGCAAACACATCATAATCGACCCCTTCCCTAGTTCCATTTGCAAAACACTCAAAAAGGATAAAATTCTGCATGCCTAAAAGATCACCGTTGCGGATCATATCACGGAGCAAGCCCGCATGAATTACGTTTTTTATGAAATTGCCGTCAGAATATTGCCAGGTTTCAGTGAAAGCAAGACCTGAAGACTGCTTCAATGCAAAATCGAGACTTCTTACATTTTCCTTTTTTGAATCCAAGCCAGTGCTCATTCCCTTCGCCATGTCTCGGAAATAGTAATCAGGACCTATTAATTGATCCTTTCCTACCAGTTTTAATTTTTCCAAAGAATAGGTAGGAACATACATATCACCTACTTTGATAAATTCCGAATTCTTCATAACCTCTTTCGCCCCCTCCAAACTCTCGTGTGGAAATGCCATAGGGATCCTCATACCTTCAGGAGAAACGAAGTTCATTACTTCCTCTTTATCTTTCAAATAGTCTGCAATATGTTTTCTGTAAGCATTCATTGCTTCTATCGGAAATGCGCTTCGCAATGCACTTTTGCCCTCCCCATAACGGGGCGAACTGGCTTGATATAACTCAGAAGTAAAGAGTGAATAATGGATAGGCGTTTGAGCGAAGATGCTCAAAGGAAGAGCGAAAATCAAAATCAATAATGATGCACGTTGCATTGTGTTTAATATTTTAGAGCTTAAAAATATGAAAAATTCCTTGTTCTCTTGGTATGATCAATTTTGATCCACCAAATAAGCCTATCATCCAAAGCATGCATCTGCTTCTGAACTACAAAAAACCATCCATCGGAAATAAATTATTACCTTCCCAGTCTATGCCTTAAAGATGTCCTTCAAAATCTACCTTTTTTTGCCTGTATTGGTCATTTTGCTATGTCAAAACATGCCACTTTCCTCTCAAATACTCTTGAATGAGTGTTCGCACACCAATATCAGCACTATTGCCGATGAAAACGATGATTACGAAGATTGGATAGAAATTCGAATTGTTGATCCCATCGCAGATTTGAGTCAATATTTCTTGAGTGACAGAGCCGATAACATCAGCAAATGGCCTCTTCCTTCCATTTTTTCTGATGGAAATGAATTGCAATTGATATGGGCTTCCGGTAAAAACAGAAGACCTGAATTAGATCACTACGAAGCAGCGGTGCTGGCAGAACTCAATTGGAAATACCGCATTCCAGTAAATAGTGATGATGATTTGATTTGGTTCGGAAATGCTTATGATGATAACGATTGGCTTACGGGCCCTGGAGGAATAGGATATGGGGACGGCGATGATGGGACTATTATTCCCCTTTCAAGATCGGTATATATGCGCCAAACTTTCCTTTTAACAAATGCGCAAGATGTGGAGGAAATGAAGTTTTTCATGGATTATGATGACGGATTTATTGCCTACTTAAACGGCGTTGAAATAGCTCGCAACTTTATGGGTATGCCCGGTATTCCTGCCAGCTTTGATCAATTTTCAACCGATCTACATGAAGCCAATGTTTATCAAGGGTTTGCCATTGAAGAATATGCAATAGACTCAGAATTAATTGAATCTTTGCTTGTTGATGGATTAAATGTGCTCGCTGTTCAAGCTCATAATTACGACGCAGTGAGCAGTGATTTGAGTTGTATTCCATATCTCATTTTCGGTATGGGCGGAGAAGTATTTCAAACTAATCAAGTTCCCGCTTGGTATAACCCCCTTTTGAGCACAGAATGGCATACGAATTTCAAATTATCCACTGGAGAGTGGCTCTATCTGAGCAATGAAGAGGGTCTTATAATCGATTCGCTACAAATGCAAATAATAGACACTGATCACTCCATGTTTCGTTTTGGAAATGATTGGTGTTTTACCAATGAGCCAAGTCCGGGATTGAGCAATGATCAGGAATGCATGCTGAACTACAACTCTTCAGCGGGATTCAATTATCCTGCTGGTATTTATCCCTCATCTCTTGTTATAGAATTGAGCACAGATCAGCCGAATGCTGAAATCTATTTTACTATGGACGGTAGCGTTCCTGATACGAATGACATCTTATATACAGAACCGTTTGAAATACTCGTTAGTACGGTAATTTCTGCCCGAACATTCAGTTCCGAAGCGGGATTACCTTCCCATGTAGAAAAAAATTCTTACTTCATAAACGAAGCCGGCCTTAGTATTCCGGTGATCAGCATTTCAAGCAATCCGGAAAATATTTGGAGCGATAGTATTGGGATTTATGTTTTAGGTTATCCTGATTATTCACCCAACTGGCCCTATTACGGTGCAAATTACTGGGAGGATTGGGAACGCAGTTCGTACATCGAGTATTTTGATGGTGATAGCGTTCAACAATTCGAAGGTTCAATTGGACTGAAAATATTTGGCGGTGCTTCCAGAACTCAATCCCAAAAATCGCTGAGAGTGAAATGCAGAGATGATTACGGCATGGATGAAATTGCCTATCCGCTCATTCCTGATAAACCGCATATTACAACATTTAAAAATTTCAACCTGCGCAATTCAAGTCAGGATTTTTACAATTCAAGGATGCGGGATGCCTATATGCAGCAAGCCATGATTGATACTGATGCAGACATAATGGGATATAGACATGTGGTGGTATTTCTGAATGGCGAATATTGGGGGCACCATGAATTAAGAGAAACTCAAAATGCTGATTATATTGAAGATAATCATGATGTGCCGGCAGAAGATGTTAGCGTTGTAGCTAATGGTTTCGACAATGGTGCACTCTTATTTCAAGCACTTGATGGAGATCTACAAAACTTCTATGAAATGTTTAATCCGATTGTGCTCGGAGATCCCAATGATGCAGCATTTTTCGCAATGGCTGATTCAATGCTCGACACCAAGAATTTCGCTGATTATACCATAGCAGAAACCTATTATGCCAATACTGATTTCAGTTATGGATATCCTAATAATATAAAATGTTGGGGAGCTCCCGGAAAAAAATGGCGGCATGCCCTTTGGGATCTAGATTTCGGCATGGGCTTCACAGGAGCTAGCGTGAATGATGATTTCATTTATCACGCCAGAAATGATAATTTTCATTTTGATCGACTCTGCAATGCGATGCTAAACAACTACCATTTCAGAGTGTATTTTATTAACCGATATGCTGATTTAATAAATACCATTTTCCAACATGAAAATATGTCGGCGTTGGGGCAAGCTATGAGAGCTGAACTTGAGCCAGCTATAGCCCGTCATCATCAACGTTGGGGGGGAGATTACTGGTCATTTTTCAATGGCATGGAAAATCTTATTAATTGGAATCAAGGGAGAGTGCAAGGAGCTAGAAATGTGGTTCAAAGTCACTTTTCACTGCCAGGACAAGTTGATATTGTACTGGAGGTAATTCCATTTAATGCAGGACGAATACATATTTCAACCATTGAACCATCCGAAGAAGAATATCCTTGGGATGGCGTTTATTTTATGGATGTTCCAGTGCGCATTACGGCCATTCCTAATCCCGGATTTACATTTGATTATTGGGAGCCCAATTCTGTTTTTAATCTTCCGGTATTGAACAATGACACCACTCTATTTTTTCCTGAAGATATCAATTTTACGGCTGTATTTCAAGGCGAGGCCAATGAAAACACCGTTAAGATTTCGGAGTTAATGTATCATCCGGATAGCTCCCAAACATGCGGAGAATGGCTTGAGCTTTACAATCCACTGCAAGTCCCCATAAGCTTAAGTGGTCTGTATTTTAAGGATTCCGATTACTTCCATCGCTACGATTTCCCTTTTAACGGCAGCGTAGGTCCCGGAGAATATTTGATCATTGCAAAAGACACTGCCGCATTCAAAAATGCATGGCCAGATGTACAAAATGTGTTTGGACCTCTCCATTTTTCATTTAATAATAACAACGAACATCTTTATCTATTTAATCAGTCAAATGATACCATAGCTAAAGCTTATTACAGTGATGAGGTGCCGTGGCCACTTGGCACAGATGGTTTTGGCAGAAGTCTTGAATCAATTGAACCTTCAGCGCTTCTCGATTCAGCAGATCGTTGGTTTAGTGGTTGTGTGGATGGTTCTCCGGGAGCGCAATACTCACCATGTTCTAATAATTTAGTTATTTCCGAAATAAATTATAATTCAGCTTTGGAAAATGAAGCTGGAGATTGGTTTGAATTGCATAATCTTTCGAATAATAACATAGATTTATCAGGATTTGTTATAAGCGATGCGAACAGTCTTTTTGAATACGAAGTACCTTCTGGGACCATTTTAGAGCCCGATTCATTTCTCGTTTTTTGTAGTGATGTATTGCTATTTAGCGAAGTCCATTTTGAAGTTGAAAACTATATAGGAACTTTGCCTTTTGCATTCAATTCCACAGGTGATTGCATTAAACTTTATAGTTCTATTGATGAATTAATTCTCAGTGTTGAATATGATAATCTTTTTCCCTGGCCATTAGAAGCAGATGGATTGGGTAAAACACTTGAATTACTCGATCCCCTAGGAATTATGTGTAATGGAAACAATTGGTTTCCGGGTTGCGATGGCGGCTCACCTGGAATGGCTTATGATCCAGAATGCCCCGAGCCAGAGATTATTCATGTTAACAATTCAGCCATTTCTGCCTACAGCTTATATCCCAATCCGGCATCATCCGAAGTGTATGTGAAAGGTTTGACGCGTCAAATTAATGCTGCATTATTTGATTCTAATGGAAGAGCATTGAAGTTCTACAGTCTGAGTCCGAGTCAAAATCAGATTGAAGTTTCCGGTATTTCCAATGGAATTTACATTTTGCAACTTCAGAATGATGATAAAGTGGAATATTTGAGAGTGGTGCTGCGTCGTTGAGAGGGTAGAGTAGGTTTTTCTCAATTTCAAACTTAGCTCTATCTGAAATTCATTTTATTCTACCAAAAAATTCATAGAGATCACAATATGTCTTAGGGCATTTCAAAAAACCGCGTTCAATCATTGTTTTTACGGGTCCATGTATTGGAATTAAACTACTACACAATTCATTGAATTCCTCAAAATTAAATGGATGAACTGGATTTTCGCCATCACGACTAAATCCAGGATGGGGCCCCCAAACCGAAATAAATACTACACAGCCAGAATCAAAATTATTTAGAAGTTCTTCCATTTTTGATATTCTTTGTCCATCTGAAGGATAGAAATGAAGAATCTGCTTTAAGATAAGCAGGTCAAAACCCTTACAATCTTGTTTACTTACAAAATCTGTTAATTCCTGTTCATAGTAAAAATCAAATGTCTTTTGAAATTCTTCGAATTCTAACAATTTCGATCCAGCAATTGGCGTCATATATCTAACATACCTTTTATAAACTGCTACACTTTCATCGCTTTCAATTTCCGGCTCTTCTTCATTTTCATCCGAAGTTGAGACAGCATCTATTTCTTTCATACTATCAACACCAACTAAGAGCTTTGGATTCAATTGAAGTTGAATCCGATAAAGATCTTTTGGAAAATTACATCCTAAATCAAGAACTTTTTTGATCTTTGAAAATTCAGCCCTCATAAGATATTGGAGCAAAATTGAGTTATTCATACTTGTGATTTTTGTCTTAAAATAAGAAATGTGCATTTGTGAATTTAAAATTGAAATCCTCAACAGCCAAGTCAAATTACTACTGCTGCGTTCAATGTTCCAAATTTGAAATCTTACGTATTTATTAATAATATACGCATTATTTTATGGAATATAATCTGCTACTTCAAAAGGAGAAGCTACAATAGACAAAACTTCCAATTATATACTTATACAATTTCTCCCCTCTCCTACTCGCTCTGTCTTTATTGGCATGTTGTTCCATAATCCGCAAGTAACTCAAGCAAATCTGCTGTGTTCACAGTGCCATCACCATTTATATCAGAAGCACACTCATTAGGTTCCGCTGCAAACATGCACGATCCATCATCCTGTGTTGCATTAATTTCATAATTGATTGCATTTATATAAGTACAACCCAAACAGGAATAATCACAAGATCCATTATCCAATCCAGCACAATCTGAGTAGTTACAGGCCAATGGATCAGTGCAGCCTTCCCCTTCAAAAATGCATGATCCATCATCAGTATTTGCATCAGCATTGTAGTTGGAAGCTGAATAGTAAGTACAGCCCGGAACAACACAAGAACCATCATCAGAAGTAGCCGTTGGATTATAATTAATGGCCATTGGATTGGTACATCCTTGAATCTGGCAAGTGCCATCATCAAAATTTGCTTCCGAATTATAATTATCCGCCAAAGGATCCGTACAGCCGGGATTACACTCCGGAATAGCAGGACCCGACCATGAAATAATCACTAATCCATTACCAACTTGTCCTCCTGCACTTACAACACCATTTAGCACTCCAGCAATATAAGAGGAGCCGCCACCACCGCCGCCGGCAGCGCATTGTGCATCGGCAGATCCGCCACCACCGTAGTAACCGCCACCACCACCGGCACCCGAATTACAATTACCGTAACCTGCGTTGTATCCAAAGTTTCCTCCTTGTCCTAAACTACCTGCTGATCCCGGATTTCCGTATCCTCCGGCAGGACTTCCATTGCCGCCACCGGTCATTCCGGCGCCACCACCACCACTCGAGAATCCGCCATTTGACACCCCACCATTACCACCAACTGTGCAAGTGCCATTTCCTCCTGATCCTGCATACGGATTGCAACCTACACATGCTCCTCCTTCGCCACCAGCGCCGCTTGGACAAAGATTACCTCCACCGCCATCACCACCATATCCGGCACCACCGCCACCGCCACCGCCGCCGGCAACAATCACTCGATCGATCAATGCATTTCCATTGACGCGAACATCAGAAGCACCGCCACCATTGCGATTGTTTGCACCAGTACCCCCTCCATTAAAACCAATTTGTCCGCCTACATAAATAGAGAGTACCTGACCTGCGATTACTGCTAAATCACCCGAAGCAAATCCTCCTTGTCCCGCTTGACTTCCTTGTCCTTCAGCACCTCGACATTCAATATGAATTTGTTCTACACCATTAGGAACCGTGAATGTTTGCACTCCTCCGGTATAATTAAATTGAACCAAATCTTCCCCACCTTGATTATTAGGATCGTAGCAATTTCCGCATGCATCAAGAATATAATTACCGCCGCAAACCCCGCTGCAATCAACAATGTAGATGCAAGAGCCATCGTTACATGCAACTCCCGGATCAAAATTACATGCCGCCGCATCATCGCAACCTGCATAAACACAAGTGCCATTATCACAACCGGCATTTATGTCAAAATTACACGCTAAAGGATCGGCGCATCCATCCGGATAAGTACATGAAAAATCTTCAATATCTGCAATCGGATTGTAATTACAAGCCAAAGGATCGGTGCAACCAGCATTACACTCCGGAATTGCAGGACCCGACCATGAAATAATCACTAATCCATTGCCCAGTTGACTACCTGCACTTACAACACCATTTAGCACTCCAGCAATATAAGAGGAGCCGCCACCACCGCCGCCGGCAGCGCATTGTGCATCGGCAGATCCGCCACCACCGTAGTAACCTCCGCCACCACCAGCACCCGAATTACAATTACCGTAACCTGCGTTGTATCCAAAGTTTCCTCCTTGTCCTAAACTACCTGCTGATCCCGGATTTCCGTATCCTCCGGCAGGACTTCCATTGCCGCCACCGGTCATTCCGGCGCCACCACCACCACTCGAGAATCCGCCATTTGACACCCCACCATTACCACCAACTGTGCAAGTGCCATTTCCTCCTGATCCTGCATACGGATTGCAACCTACACATGCTCCTCCTTCGCCACCAGCGCCGCTTGGACAAAGATTACCTCCACCGCCATCACCACCATATCCGGCACCACCGCCACCGCCACCGCCGCCGGCAACAATCACTCGATCGATCAATGCATTTCCATTGACGCGAACATCAGAAGCACCGCCACCATTGCGATTGTTTGCACCAGTACCCCCTCCATTAAAACCAATTTGTCCGCCTACATAAATAGAGAGTACCTGACCTGCGATTACTGCTAAATCACCCGAAGCAAATCCTCCTTGTCCCGCTTGACTTCCTTGTCCTTCAGCACCTCGACATTCAATATGAATTTGTTCTACACCATTAGGAACCGTGAATGTTTGCACTCCTCCGGTATAATTAAATTGAACCAAATCTTCCCCACCTTGATTATTAGGATCGTAGCAATTTCCGCATGCATCAAGAATATAATTACCGCCGCAAACCCCGCTGCAATCAACAATGTAGATGCAAGAGCCATCGTCAATAGTTGCATTTGGATCGAAGTTACATGCTAAATTATCTATACAACCTGTTTGAGCAAAAGCACTATTCTGGGTAAGTGCAAGCAAGGCTATCAATGAAATAAAATAAATCGTTCTCATAGCAAAAAGAAGAATTAATTAAGGGATCCAAATTCGAAGGTAAGTCGGAAAATGTGATTTTACCTATTAGAATTCAGAATTATCAAAAACTTTACATAGGTCTAATGTTTAAAATTCTGATGATACTACCATTTTTTGCGCAGTTATAAAACAGAATTCAGTTCTGCCTTAAATTGACAATAATCAATCAAATTCTCCATCACTGTGGTTTTAAAAAGAGGCTGAGTTAATGTGCACAGCCTCCGCTTCCATACCTAGACCATCCATCCTTTATTTTTTATCTCATTCTGGCTCTTTGCATAGGTAGCGTTGACTTGCATGACCTCCAATCGGTATGTCGCCGACTTCCTGGTGATGCAAAAGTGCATATTTGGGAGTAAAATTACTTACTGTCCTCTGTTTCGACTTTACTGTGCAAAAGACGCAATAAATTATATGTTCAAAAGGACTTCTTCTCAAACCAGCAGTTACTAGCTTCAAAAATGTGCTAATTATGTAACTTAAACATAAAATGATGTAACTCTTTTGCGTTTAAGTCTCGTATCATTGTGCGAAATGAGAAGCGAAGATACCTCAGAACTGGAGATTTCATTGCTATTAGAGGCTATTTTTCAGGAATACGGTTATGATTTCAGGCAGTATTCTAAAGCGCACATCAGGCGCAGAATTATGAACAGGTTGTTAATGTCTGGTTTAGAGAATGTTTCTCAAATTCAAAGTAAAGTTCTCAAGGATGAAACATTTGCGAATGAACTTTTGCAGGATCTATCAATCACAGTAACCGAAATGTTTCGTGATCAAGATTTTTACAAATCTTTACGCGAAAATGTAGTTCCAATTTTAAAAACCTACCCATTTATAAAAATATGGCATGCGGGATGTGCAACGGGTGAAGAAGCCTATTCGATGGCAATCATTATGCTGGAAGAAGGATTGTATGATAGGACAACAATTTATGCTACCGATTTTAACCAACACGCATTAGACAAGGCAAAAGAAGGAATTATTTCGAATGCATTGATGAAGGAATATACCATCAATTATCAATTATCAGGAGGTAAAGAATATTTTTCAAATTATTATACTTCCAATTATGATAATAGTATTATAAATCAATCATTAAAAAAAAACATTGTATGGGCAAATCATAATTTGGTTACTGACAGTGTATTTGCTGAGGTGCACCTGATACTTTGCAGGAACGTGCTGATCTATTTTGATCATACGCTACAAAATAAGGTGCAAGAACTTTTTTATAACAGTCTCACTAATGGTGGCATTTTATGTTTGGGCACTAAGGAAGGGTTGCGTTTTACCAACTTTTATGAAAGCTATACCGAGTTGGATAAAAAACAAAGAATATATAAAAAGAAATATTGATAATGCAATATGAAGCAATTGTAATAGGAGTTTCTTCAGGTGGGATGAATGCGCTGAAATATCTATTTTCTGAATTGCCTGCTGATTATTTAATACCAATTATCATAGTGCAACATGTTAGTGCACATTCTGATAATGAATGGATAAAAACATTAAATAACACAAGCAATCTTAATATCAAGGAAGCGGATGAAAAAGAAAAAATAGAAACTGGAAATGTATATATAGCTCCAGCTAATTATCATTTAATGCTTGAAAAAGATAAAACTTTTTCGCTTACAATTGATGAGCGTGTAAATTTTGCAAGACCATCAATTGATGTAATGTTTGAGTCGGCAGCCGAAGCATTCCAAAAAAAATTGATTGGCATCGTATTAACAGGTTCTAATAGTGACGGGGCAAAAGGGATAAAGCGAATATCAGAACTTGGTGGTTTGGCCATAATTCAGGATCCAGAAACAGCTGAATCCCCAACTATGCCCTCGTCAGCAATTGCGGCAGTTCAGCCGGACTATATTTTATCCTTGGAGAAAATAGTTCAATTGCTCATAAAAATAACACAACCCAATCCCGATAGCCATTGGGACAAACAAAATAATAAAAATGACGCTTGACAAAAAAATACTTATTGGATTTCTAGTTTGCGCCATTATACTTTTCGGGGTTGCAGGTTTCTCCTTTAAAAACAGTGAAAAATTCATCGCTTCCAGCACTCTGGTGAGTCAAACCAACATGGTATTGTATGAATTCGGACAAATTCTAGCTACCAACGTTGCCGCTGAATCAGACATTCGGGGGTTTATCATTACCGGCGATGATAATTATCTGGAAACTTTTACAAATGCTGAAAGAACAATTGGCGAACATCTTAACACAGTAAAGGAGTTAACAAAAGATAATGCCGTTCAGCAAAAGATTAAAGAACTTGAAAAGGAGTTAAAGATACGCTTCGATCATTTAAGAACTTGTATTGCTCTTCGCAGAATAGTGCCGGCAGCAATTGGGATTGAGAAAGCAAAGGAATTTATTGCTTCCGGAGTAGGGACAGAATCGCAAGAAAAAATACTAGAAATAATTGATAGTATAAAAAAAATAGAACACACTTTGCTTGCTGGGAGAATGCAAGATAGTGAGGACGATGCCAACAATTTTACATTAGTTTTTGTCATTTTAATGCTCATCATCATTCTCGTTCTCATTTTTGTATACAGCCTAATTACATCAAATTTAAAGTCACTTAAAAGGGCTGAATCGGAAACTGCGGATAAAACCTGGCTGCTTGCAGGAAACAAAGACCTTAACGAAAAATTACTAGGAGACAAAAGTTTAGAAGAGCTGGCGAACAATACTATAAGTTTTTTATGCACTTACTTGAAAGCACAAATCGGTGCAGTTTATCTGTTTGATGATAAAGAAAATGCTCTAATTTTAAAAGGACGCTATGCTTTTACGTCTTCAAATGACACAAAAGAAAAATTTATGCTGAGTGAGGGATTGATTGGTCAGGCAGCTCAGGAACAAGAACAAATTTCTTTAACTGACATCGCTGAAGAGCATGTGCGCATTACCTCCTCTATTCTGAGTGCAAAACCAAAAAACGTATTTATTACCCCATTTTTATTTGAAGGCAAAACAATGGGTGTTATAGAAATAGGGAGGCTCACTAATTTTAATCAAATAGAAAAAGAATTTATCAATGCATCAATGCGCAGTATTGCTATAGCTGTAAATACGGCCTTCAATCAGGCAGGATTAACGAAGCTATTAGCAATGATACAAGCGCAAAAAGGAGAACTGGAATTAGTGGTATTAGAAATAGATCAGCAACTAAACGCTCTGAATCAAGCAGCCATTCTATCTATAGTTGACGCAAATGGAGATATAACCTATGCCAATGATAATTTCTGTAAGATTTCGAAATATTCAAGAGAAGAATTAATCGGGAAAAATCATAGAATTTTGAAATCAGAAAAACAACCTGAAGGACTATTTAAAGGTATGTGGAAATTGATTAGTAGTGGACGAACTTGGAAGGGAGAAATTTTAAATAAAGCTAAAGACGGAACATTTTATTGGGTTGATACTGGTTTGACCCCCTATTATTCGGACATCATTCGCGTTTGCCAAATTGATTCCATTTTCTTTAACTATTTTGAAAAAATTGTTAAGGTTGAATACAATTTGGCTGATGTTACATCTTAATAAGGTTTAGTATCCAATTCTGAAATCAACTTCCGTGATTCTAAAATAGTGGCTTCGACAATTTTCATTTTCAGTTTTTGCTCCATCAGATCTTTAAGGCCATTACTACTCAGTTGTTGTTTGAGTCTGTTGCCTATAATTAACTGCCAATCATCGTGACTGGCATCCAAGCCGTGGTAATCACTTAATTTTATTTCGCTCAAACGAATACTTAAGTCCATTTTCCTTTGATATTCTTGTTGATGCTTCACCAACATTCTTTTCAATTGATCTAGCTCGAGCTCTGAGCTCTTAATTAAGTTAGCGAGATATTTCCGGGCATTTTGCAAATCAGAATTTGGCTTTTGTTTAACCGTTTTAGATTTTGGGGCCAATGCACCAACCATACAGGCTGAAAGGATTGAAAATTTAGTTGAAGCATTCAAACCTAAAGATTTGCGATTCATCTCAACATTAGCCAATGTTGACCTGCTAACTCCAAGAAATCCCGCTAATTCTTCTTGAGTAATTGCGAAGGCCTTTCGCAATTGAACAAATGGATTGTCTTTGCTTTTCATCTCAGTAATTGGGGAAACAATTTATAGGAAACAAAAATACAAATGTTTCCTTAAAAATGTTTCCTTAAATCAAATAAAAATTTGGAAACAATTTGCAGGAAACAAAATATAAATGTTTCCCTAAAATTGTTTCTTGAAAATGGAATTTGTTTGTTCTAGCATTTGGAATTAAGTTAGAAAATTACAACGCTTTGGGGTAGCATGCGCGCAGCAAAAGTAAAGTATGATTCATAATTTTGTTAAGCAGTAACCTTTTCAAACTTTGTTTCTTCGCGGAAATAGGACAGGCAAATCTTAACTAGGCTTTGCTTGAGTATTTGTGATTGGCGGAAAGTGCTGATTGTGAAACAGACAGTGGGGCAAAAACACAAAATGGCTGCTATTTCTTACAAGATTCTGAACTTGCTGAACGATTATATAGGTCATTTTAGGACTAAAATATGAGCATTTCAAGGATTGATAGAGGTAATCTGTAAAGCGAGAAGAGTTTACGTTGCGATCTGCTCCAGAAGTAATAATTACGAACTTCAGCAGCCTATTTCATTGTATTGGCTCAAACACTTTATGCCATCCATTTATTGGAGTGTGGAAAAGACTTGCTGTATATTCAAGAACAATTAGGTCATAATAGCAGCAGAAACAACAAGAGCTATAACCCTGTCAGCACGCGAAGTTGCACTCAGATTAAACCGCCATTTTATGATTTGTAGGGCCCTTTAGAAAATGTTAACAGCAAATTACAGCCTTGATGTTAAGAAAGACTTGAGGAAAAACCCTGGTTTTATATGATGCTCATTAATGTATTTTCATGAGCGGTGCAAGCGTAGAAATACGGTAAAAAAAGGTGTTTTACCATTAGGACTTGGATTTGAAATAGTGTACATTTCGTCAGACAAAGCCGCGGAGTAGGTGTGCGAGGAAGGATGGGAAATACAGACAAATAAGTAAGTTATAGGCAACCAATGACGACCACTCAACTAACGACAATGAACTTAAGACACGAACTATAAACATAGACATTAATGAAAAAATTTAGCAACATTTTTTGGACATTTTTAATTTCGACTTTGCTTCTCTCTTGTGGCGGTGGTAGACAAACAGACAATAATAAACCGACCAAACAAGAAACACCAAAAGCTCTTCAAGACGACAAACTTGAAATTAAGAGTTACAGTCGTTCAGGCGACCTGACAGAAGAACTTTATCAAGAACTTGTTGACAAAACACCACAGCTCAAAAAATTTGAAGACGACCTTGCCGCATTTAGACCAAAGCCTAACGACCTTAGTGAAAAATTTAATCAGTACGAAAGTAAATCAAATAACTATTACAGTTCTGCAAACTATAAAGCAACTGCAATTTCAGACAGTTTGCTAAGAATGAAAATTATTGAACTTATTACGACAAGTGGTAAAAAATATACAAGCAAGACCGCAGAAATTAATTCGTTAATTAAACTAATTTCAAAAAATGGTTCTACGCTAAATGACCAGCATATAATTTTAAAAATCGTGTTGACACTTCCTTTAATCGAGAAATACCAGGACGACAATAAGCCTAACAAAAAAGAATTTAAAGACTTAATAAACGAGCAAGAAAAATTAATTTTGCGGGCAGACAGTTTAACACCGAAATACTAAACGACATTATAATAACGTACGAAATGGAGAATTTGGCTGCACACAACATATAAGGATTAAACGCGTGTAGCGAAGCGGAGCGGCGATTTAATCTTGTGTTGACCGCGAAGCAGCATGAATACCAAAACTAAAAAAATTCCCATTCATAAAAAAGCTTCTGTAGAGGATACTTAGCGAGAATTTCTGATATGTACTTTCAATCGCACTGATTGAATTTTATACAAGCACTTTGCAGAACGCAATATGATTTTTTTGTCTTCAGGACATTAAAAGCGCTTATTATTTTAGCTCAATCATGATTGGTTAAACTTTGAATTTTGCAAGGATGGAAATTTGTTCACCTTGGTCAATAGGATGGCTATTCGTTCTGAACTATGTGATTTTTATTTCGTGATTACCAGCGAAACGCATACACCGAGCAGCTTCGGATGTAGGTTTTATGTTTATAGCCTATAATCTGAAAAGAATCCTGAATATTATGGCTTGGGAGGAGTTTGGGAAATACATGAAAGCGCTTGCAACGGACGTAAAACGGGCTGTTTTAAGCATGATACACCCTTTTGAAATTATTACTTCTGGTTTCTTAAGTTTTCAGCGGAACGTATTATTTTGCAATGGCTTGCGTCAGGGTTCCGGATATTTGAATAAATTGGGGGAAAAAGAGTGTTTTTAGACAGACTGACGTTATGGGGCAAGCTTATAAGAAGGCAAGAACAACACTTCAAAAGTTTGTTATGATCTGGGAAGCAAAAATAGTAAAACATAAAGGAGAAAATCGCAT
>Ga0209284_10000733_pt1 | contig 53002 bp, 38 predicted proteins | sample FRY03_FD_187211 | JGI IMG/M metagenome (GOLD analysis project Ga0209284, IMG submission 187211) | Freshwater microbial communities from Lake Fryxell liftoff mats and glacier meltwater in Antarctica - FRY-03 (SPAdes) (version 2) | ecosystem: Environmental > Aquatic > Freshwater > Ice > Glacier...
GACTGTTACGAAGTTCTGCACCCAAACCCCACCAGTCGGTGTAACGCCAAATGTCCATCCAATGCCTGCCCCAGCGTTCGCCATACTGTTTGCTTGCGATTAATTTATCTACGACTTTTTCGTAGGCATCGGGAGAAGAGTCATTAAGGAAAGACTGATAATCCTGTTCAAGTGGTGGTAAGCCAGTTAGATCAAGATACAATCTTCGCAGAAGGGTTTGTTTGTTTGCAGGAACCTGAGGGGTTAGGTTTTTATTCTTCCAAGCAAGTTGGGTGAAGAAATCGATTGGGTTGGTGTTTGCAGGAATATTAGTTTTAACGGGAGAGTTAAAAGCCCAATGATCTTTAGGGCTGACCTCGGGCTTATCATCTTTGGGGCTAGGGGCACCAGCTGCGATCCAGCGTTCAATAGCTTGAATCTGAGCAGGAGTAACAGGTTCGCCTTCGGGTGGCATACGCTCGGTTTCTTCCAAAGAAGTAATGCGGGCGATTAAATGGCTATCTTTCGGTTTTCCTACATTTATGATTTTCGTTTTGCCATTCCCTGCGCTGATGAATTCGACGGTATCGAGCCGTAGTTTGCTGTTTTGCTTTAGCGCACCGTGACAAGAATAGCAGCGTGATTGTAGCAAAGGTTTGATCACTTTTTGGTAATCATCAATTGGGTCAATTGCAAAAGTTAAGTTCAAAAGTAAGAGGGTATGTAAAATCATAGTTTTAAGTCTTGGTAGGATCGATATTAAAGCTTATTTATCATAACCATTGGTGCGAAGAAATGCCAGAATAAACAGGATAATTGCAGGGCACAAAGGTTGAACTAAACTATTTATCTTTCAGGTTTTTAGTGCCTTTTCTGAAGTATTGATTGTAATGTTTATTAGGAATCGAGCTTAATTTGTTTTAAATGCTAGGGCTATAACTATGTTCAAATATCTTGTAATAATTCTCTTTCTTGTAGTTTCAGAAACATTTCAATACGGTTTTGCCCCAAGCTTAATTTTTGCAGCAGAGCCAAAAACGAATGTTATCGTCATCCTTGCAGATGACCTAGGTTGGGCTGATTTATCTTGTTATGGCAACCCATTTCACGAAACCCCTCATCTAGATCAAATGGCAAAAGAGGGCGTTCGATTTACTAACGCCTATTCTGCCTGTACCGTTTGTTCACCAACTCGGGCAGCCCTCTTATCAGGCCAATACCCCGCTAGGCTTCGTGTTACCGATTGGATTCCGGGCCATATCCCTGCCAATGCCAAACTTAACTCCCCCGATTGGATCAAACAACTTCCACTTAATACCAACACCATCGCTGAATATTTTTCAAAGCAGGGATACTTTTGCGCATCGGTAGGAAAATGGCACCTAGGCAACGAAGACTCTTATCCCGAGAAACACGGCTTCTTGGTAAACATTGCGGGGACAAATAAAGGTCAGCCACCTAGTTATTTTTCCCCTTATAACATTGCAACCCTTCCTGATGGCCCTAAGGGGGAATACATCACCGACCGATTAACCGATGAAGTCATTAAGTTGATTGACCAGAATGTTGCAAAACCTTTTTTCATTTATCTACCTCATTTTGCGGTTCATACTCCGCTTCAGGCAAAGGAGCAACTTGTTGCAAAATACAAAGCAAAGGCAGGTTTGAAAACCAGCCCAGTTTACGCTGCGATGCTAGAATCTTTAGACGAAAGCGTAGGTCGGATTCGCAACCATTTAAAAAGTAAGAAACTTGATCAAAACACAACCGTAATATTTACTTCCGATAATGGTGGGCTCAGTGATCTATTCAATAATGGTACGAGAAGGCCGGGGCCAACCAGTAATTTACCCTTGCGATTAGGTAAGGGATCTCCTTATGAAGGAGGAACCCGTGTGCCATTCATTGTTTGTTCATCGAAAATTTCCAAGGCCGGAAAGATCAGCAAGGTGCCTGTGATGTCGATCGATATTTTGCCTACGGTATTAGAGATTGGATTGGGGCAAAAACCAGAAGGGATAAGTGATGGGAAAAGTATAGTGCCCGCATTACAGGGAGCAGAGACCTTAGGCCGTGATGAACTTTTTTGGCATTACCCTCATTATCATCCGGGTGGGGCTACCCCCTACTCTGCGGTTCGCCAAAACAATTGGAAATTGATTCATACTTATGAAAAAAATAAGTTTGAACTTTATAACCTTGAAACCGATCCTTATGAAACGCAAGATGTTTCAGGTTCAGAAACTACACTGGTTAAAACCCTTAGTGCAAGGCTAGATGCTTGGCGCAAAGATGTGGCAGCTCAACCCCCTGTGCCCAACCCAAAGTACAACCCATCTATACCCGAAGATGGAACTAAAAAAGACCAGAAAAAACAAGGAAAGTAAAACGATGCGTTCTATTATTTTACTATATACTTTCTTATTGCTTACCTCCACTTCATTATTTGCACAATCAAGACCTGATATTGTTTTTATTCTTGCAGATGACCTGGGGTTTTCTGATATCGGTTGCTATGGTGGTGAAATTCGTACCCCTGCACTTGATAATCTTGCTAATTCAGGCATTCGCTTTAGGCAGTTTTATAACGCTTCTCGATGCTGCCCAACTCGCGCTTCTCTTCTTACGGGCCAATATGCACACCGCGTTGGACTTAAAACTAATGGCAAAAGTTTAAGCAAATCAGGAGTTACCATTGCTGAACTCCTTAAAGCTTCGGGGTATCAAACTTCGATGTCCGGGAAATGGCACCTTTCCTTCACGCCTCAGCTTCAAGATAAAAATCTACATCAACAATGGATTGATCATAGGCACGGTAACGATTTACCTTTTGCTCCGCTTGATTCTTATCCGGTAAGAAGGGGGTTTGACAGGCACTTTGGCATCATCTGGGGTGTGATCAATTATTTTGATCCCTTTTCCCTAGTAGATGGCACCACAACTGTAAAAAATGTTCCTGAAAACTTTTACATCACTGATGCGATTACAGATCACGCAGTTAATGCGGTGCAAGATTTCTCTAAAAACGAAAAACCTTTTTTCCTTTATGTTGCACATTGTGCGCCTCACTGGCCCTTGCACGCCCTGCCCGAAGATATTGCCCGTTATAAAAATGTTTATAAAGAAGGCTGGCACGCTTTACGCGAAAATCGTCATAAACAACTCAAGAAAATTGGGGCGATTGGCACCCAAGAAATTGTCAAGTTGCAAGGCATTGGTAATGATTGGGATTTACTTAACCCACAAGAAAAAGAAATAGCCCAGACCAAAATGGCTGTCCACGCTGCGATGGTTGATCGTATGGATCAAGGGATTGGTAAAATTGTTGCTGCGCTAAAAAACGCAGGAAGATTTGATAATACCTTAATCATTTTTCTTTCAGATAATGGCGCTTCCCCTGAATCAGTTGGCCAACCCGGGTATGACCGGTCTTCTATGACTCGTGGTGGAAAGCTTATGCAATACAGCGGTTTTAAACCTGCGGATATTGGTGCTCAAACCACTTATTCTTCTATCGGTTCTTGGTGGGCTAATGCGGCAAACACCCCGTGGCGCTACTGGAAAAAGGAATCGTATGAAGGGGGAATTCATACGCCTATGATAGTTCACTGGCCAAAGGTTTTAAAATCTAATGGAGGAAGTTGGAACGATTATCCCGGCCATGTAATCGACTTACTCCCCACCTGCTTAGATGTTGCAGGGTTAAAATATCCCGCCAACTTTAATGGTAATCTTCTTGGAGATTTAGATGGGCAAAGCCTTATGCCAGCACTGTTAGGCAAAATAAAACAACGCCAAGCCCCTTTGTTCTTCGAACACGAAAGAGGTAGGGCGGTCCGTAAGGGAGATTGGAAATTGGTTGCTTCTTCTCTTCCTAATTCTAAGTGGGAACTTTTTAACCTTTCTAAAGATCCTTTTGAAAAATATGATCTCGCTGCTTCAGAAGTAACCATTAGAGATGAACTTATTACTTTATGGAATGAGTGGGCAAAAAAGATCGGTGCCCAAACAAAAATGTCTCCCTGATTTAGGAAGACATTTGTTTAGGAAGACATTTGTTTAGGAAGACATTTGTTTAGGAAGACATTTGTCTAGGAAGACATTTGTTTAGGAAGACATTTGTTTAGGAAGACATTTGTCTAGGAAGACATTTTTTAAATTTATCAGACTAAACTTTCCTTAATATTTCACTTCAACACCAAAGGTCATACCTTGTGCCCAAATCCCAGATGGGGAATAATTCATCTCGGGGCGCGGGGTACCTACTAAAGGTTGCCCATTCCGTTGGCTCGTGTTGATTACCGAATCAACTGCTGCGCCTGGCCTTAAAACACTCGTCCAGTAAAAGTAATCGTAACCTGCATAAAGCTGAAGGTGCTTGGTGACATCATAGCCTAGCCTACATTGCAATTCGGGTATCGCAGAGAATGCAGAGTAGTTGAACATCGAACTGTTCGATGGCTGAGAATAGACAAAACCATTAGTCGGGTTTCCTACAGGCGAACCATTAATGGAAGTCGACCGTGAGCCAGAGATTGCGATATTCTGCTGTGTTTGTCCGAGGGCAATTTTTCCAAGGGCACTGGCGTGAAAGCGCTTCCAATCGTAGCGAACGCCCCCGCCCACTTGAACCCCATAAAACCAATTACGGGTCAGGTATTGATCCACACCTTGAACCCCTGCGATGTTGTTACCGGAGGATCGTTGAGAATCAAAGGAGTAAACTAGATTTTCTTCCAGTTCGGTAAACTTTCCACCAAAGAGTAGTTCGGAAGAAAAGCCGTTCCCTACTTCTCCAAACCTAGCTTTGGCATTCGCTTCGCCACCGGAAAGTTTGCTGTAGGAATAGATGCCGATTTGGCTAGAGGGAAGATTATTAAGGTCGTTATGAACCGTAGCGAAGATGGAACTAGCGGTACCATTGGTGTTAAAGAATGGAGCGGTAACAATGGGTTGTCCAGCACCAGTTGAGGCGCTGTAATTAAAAGAGCGTTGCTCCATAATAAAGGCGGAGCCTTCGAAGCTGAAGATTTTATCATCATCGAGGAAGAACCCAGCATTCATACGGATGCCCGAAAAAGGACCGTAATCCATACCGTTACTATTGTTGCCACCTAAAAGGATTTGAGTCCCAGGCTGGCCAAGCGCTCCGGGAACAGCATCGTTTGGTGAGCCTGCTGTGATCATGGTGGTGGGCAGGGGTCCATTTTTAATGCGCCAATTCAAATAATCTACACCTACCCAGAAATGATCCATCTGATCAAGAAAATAACTCTTTGGTATAGGGTTGGTGATGGCATCAAGTGGTTCTGGAAGAGAAAAAACTTGTTTTGGTAAACTACCCGGTACTTGAACCGAATTGGTTTCTTCAGATTTGTTTTCTGGTTTTATTAGGGTTTCTTCTGCAAGTGCGAAACCTACTATGCCTGCTGCAATGCCAAACCAAACTGGGAATCCTTTCCCCATGTTTGACTCCTCTAAACGGTAAAAGTTCAAGGTGCCTATTAATTCTTGTAATTGTAGAATCGACATTTAAAGTGATTAAAAGATGGTAGAAGGCAAGTCGGTACTTGTTTTTGCCGTTGCTCTGAAGATGCAATGATTACAGCCATTATAATCGGAAGTTTATTGTGAAATATTTCCGTAATTTAGGAAGTTTGTTCCTATTATAACAAGAGCCTTTACTTTCCATAAAGTAGGTTTTCTTTGAATGACATTATAAATTCTTTCGCTCTAGGTCCTGAAATTCCTTCTATGAAACCTTCGATTGAGCAACTTGAAGTCTGGGATAAACTTTATAATTGGCACCCTTTTACGCCTATGGCGGAGTACCTTGAAACTAAACCGATTATGATTACTCGGGCTTCTGGTTTTTTTTTGTTCGATCAGTTTGAAAAAAAATATATCGATGGCTTTTCTTCTCTTTGGTGTAACCTGCATGGCCATCAAGTGCCCGAGCTTGATGCTGCACTTTCTGAACAAATGGGTAAGGTTGCTCATAGTACTTTCCTTGGACTTTCTAATGAACCTGCTACCCTCCTTTCTAAAAAATTAATTGAGATTGCACCATCTGGATTGACTCGCGTTTTTTATTCTGACAGCGGGGCTACCGCGGTTGAAGTTGCTTTGAAAATGGCTTTCCAATTCTGCCACCAAACTCAACCACCTCTTCCAAATAAAAAGTTGTTCCTTTCTTTTGGCCTTGCCTATCACGGCGATACGATGGGAAGTGTAAGCATAGGCGACCTTGGTCAATTTCACGATATGTTTAAGCCTTTGCTATTCCCTACTATTAAAGCACCTGCTCCTTTTTGCTATCGCTGCCCTTTAAAACTACAGCGCGATAGTTGTAATATGGCTTGTGCTTTAGAACTCGAAAAGCTTGTTGAAGAAAATGCGGATCAGCTTGTTGCGGTAATCATAGAACCGTTGGTACAAGGAGCCGCTGGTATGGTTACAGCACCTGCGGGTTTTTTAAAAAGAGTTCGCGAAGTTACAAAAAAAAACAAGGTGTTATTAATTGCAGATGAAGTTGCGGTTGGGTTTGGGAGAACAGGTACACTTTTTGCCTGTGAACAGGAAGAAGTCGTGCCTGATTTTCTCTGCTTAGCAAAGGGGATAACCGGGGGCTATCTGCCTCTTGCTGCTACGCTTACCACCGAGTTAATATTCAATGCGTTTTTAAACCAACCGGGCCAGCCAGATAAAACTTTCCAGCACGGCCATACCTTTACCGCAAATCCATTAGGTGCTGCGGTAGCGATTGCTAGCTTAAATCTTCTAACCAAAGAAAATGGAACTTTGGAAAAAGTGGCTGCAAAAGGCCACAGATTACAGCAACATCTTGACAGACTCAAACAATTCTCATTCGTAGGCGATATTCGTAGGGTCGGCTTGATGATTGGTATTGAAATCGTCCAAGATAAAGCTACCCGTTTGCCTTTTCATATTAAAATGAAGGCTGCTCATAGAATTTGTCTGCTTGCAATCGAGCAAGGTTTAATGATTCGGCCTTTAGGAGATGTAGTTGTGGTTATGCCACCTTTGGCAATACCTGAAGAAATGCTGGATGTAATCGGAGAAGTTCTTTACAATTGTTTTATGGAATTTTCACAACAAATAGCCAGCCAAGAGGGCTAATTTTTATGGCGGGCTTTTTTATCACTGGTACTGATACGGGCGTAGGCAAAACTTGTTTTGCTTCTCTTCTTGCTTATTGCCTTTTTCAAAAAGGGGTTAAGGTTAAGGTTTGTAAGCCCGTTGCAACTGGTGCTAATCTTCACCCCTGTGGAAATCTTATTGCGGATGACACCCTTGCTTTAAGCCAAGCTGTTTCAGATCCGGACTTTAAAGCTATTACGCCCTTTTGCTTTGAAACCCCTGCAAACCCAGCACTCGCTGCAAAACTAGCAGGAAAAAAATTACTCTTTCAAGATTTGGTGAACGCTGTAAAAATACGAAGTACGGATAATGACTTTATGATTGTAGAAGGTGTGGGCGGGCTTCTTTGCCCCCTGACAGAAAACGAAACAATCGCAGATTTAGCTCGCGAGTTGAATTATCCGTTGTTGATAATCGCCCGTCGAAGCTTAGGGACATTAAATCATATTTTTCTGACCCTTGAAGTCGCGAAAAGTCGGGGGCTAAATATCGCAGGGGTTATTATGTCGGAAACTCAACCTTGCGATGACTTGGCTGCAAAGTTTAATCCAACTGAATTCACATCCCGTTCTGATGTGCCTTTACTTGCGGTACTGCCTTTTGAAGCAGATGCCAATAAGCTTAAGAGTCGTGAAATCGTTGCAGCAATAAATTGGCTCGAAATAGCAACAAAAATGAATTTAAATGTTTCCCATACACCAAATAAAAAGTGTTCTCAACCCTACGAAAAGGTAAGATAGTTATTATGGAAATATATCATTTTAAATGTGTATCCTGTAGCAAACTAATGGGATTAACCAAAGAGTTTTTGGGAAAGCAAGTGCGCTGCCCACATTGCCAAACAATTCAAATTGCACCGTTTGTCGATCCCCCACCTTCTAATAATGAAGTTCCTCGCGAAGAATCCTTTGGTCAAAATAATCAAAGTTCAAATATTGAACCTGAAACATCGGAATTACCTTTTACCCAAACTTCGGTAGAGTCGACTACGGTACCAAATGAAGATGCCGGAACTACGCAAGTTTTGCCCTTTCCTTCCAAGTCAGAATCTGCTCAACAAGTACCTCCATTTTTTGCAGCAGCAAATGAAGTAGCTACAGAAGCCAAAAGTGAAATAAGTTTTGAAAACAACGCTTTTGCTAATGCTTCTAATGCCCCTTTAGGCGCCCCTTGGGATAACGCCCCGTCGGTAACAGGCGAGGCTGCAAAGAAAAGAGCCCCCGTTTCTAAATCGATGGCAATGCCCATCATTTTCTTCTCGCTTCTTTCTTATAGCATGATGGCAACCGCAATTTTGGTTTTGGTGCTGTTTCGGGTTAATGCGACTCCGAAACATCCTCTTGAGTTTATTCCCGATGTTGATGGCGATAACCCTGGTGCTAAGCGCACAAAAATACGATTTAACAATGATAAAGAAAGAACCCTGGTGCCACTTCCTAGGCATTTAAAAACTAAAATGGGTCAAGTGATTCGAGTGGGAGAGTTAGAAGTTACTCCCTTGGCGTTAGAAAAAACCAAGGTAGGTGTTTTAGTCTCTGGGTTTTCAAAACCACAACCTTGCAAAGATGATTCCCTTATCTTGAAATTAAAATTAAAAAATGTCTCAGCAGATCAAAGTTTTTCTCCCCTTGACTACTATTTCAATCGAAAATGGAAAGAGAAAACTAGAAATAATTATCCCCCCCCATTTACTATGGTGCAACTGGGTAGCGAAAATCCAGAAAAATCTTTTTTCGGCGGGCCTGCAAAATGGCTGCCTTTAGCCCTTTCGGGTGGCAAAAGCTCTCAATCCACTCGTGAAACCGTCGAAGGCGGAAATTTAAATAAATCTCTTGATCCGGGCGAAGATACCACCGCTTTTCTTTGTACCGATGGCGATGATGAAGCCACTCAATCTATCTTTAACTATAAAGGGCCTATTCTTTGGCGTATTCAAGTTCGACGAGGGCTTGTTGAGGTTGGCTCTAAGCAGATTCCGGCTAGTGCTGTTATAGGCGTTGAATTTAGTATTACAGATATTAAGCCTTTGGTAGAGGGCTGATTTATTATTTTACATATCTTAACCATCAAATTATTAAGATTATCTTAATGTTGGTCTTGTTTAGGTCTAATTATTTTCTGTTTTTTTATTTTTCCCTATTGTTGTTTTATTCTTAACTTGTAACTATTAATAGTAATAAGCTTGTTAATTCGCTCTCATAATTAGTTTTGGTTAAATTAGTTTTGGTTATCAAGTTGTTTCTTTGTCGCTGGTACGCCTAGTTCTAGCGAAACTGTTTGGTTTTTATGTTACAGCTCTGATTGTCAGACTGTAGATTTATTTTTTAGGAGGAAGACTTTTAAAAGGTCTTTTTTATACTATGAAGTTGACTCGTGCATCTAGTTACGCTCTCCACGCCCTTTCTTACATGGCTACCCAAAAATCGGATAAGCCTGTTGCTTCGCACCACATTGCACAAGATCGTGGCATCCCTGAACGATTTTTGCTCAAGGTTTTGAAGCCTCTTGTCTCTACCCGCGTTCTTATGTCTGTTAAAGGACCAAACGGCGGTTACAAACTTACCAAAGATCCTTTCAAAGTTTCTTTGCTGCACATTGTTGAAGCGGTTGATGGCCCAATTCGTGGCATGGCTCCTTTTGCTGAAGATGTTGGTGGACCTCTTAACAATAAGCTAGAAAGCATCTGCAAAATTGCTGCTGAAACTCTTCGTAAAAGCTTAGAAAAGGTTTCTTTAGCGGAACTTGCTGGCGTTCGCAAAGGTAAGTAAAACTCGAGTAACTCGGCTTTTTTGCCGGTTCCTCAGATTTTATCTTGGTTTTTCTCTTTGGGGGGCACCTATCATTAGGCGCTCCCCTTTTCTTTTTGCCTGTAATTTTGTAATTCATTATTATGGCGTTACGCATTTCCAACATCAGGCTGACTGTCGAAGAGCCGGAATCCTTGCTTCCGGATAAGCTTGCTCGTTCGCTAGGAATTGCTACCTCGGATATCTTACGCTGGCGTATCTTACGCAAAAGCCTAGACGCTCGTGATAGGCAGACCCTTCAGTTTGTTTATAGTGCCGAAGTTCAAACCAGCGATGAAATGAAAATTCTTAGCCATAAGCCAAGGTTTCCTTCTGTTTCCATTGAAACTTATTCGGAAGAACCCTTCGTTATGCCCCCGTGTGGAATGGGTGCTATTACTAATAGGCCTGTAGTCATTGGTTCGGGTCCGGGAGGCCTTGCAGCAGCTTATTTTCTTGCTGAAATGGGATACAAACCTATCTTACTTGAAAGAGGCAGGCCTGTACGCGACAGAATTCACGATGTTAATCAGTTTGATGAAGGGGGAACTTTTAACCCCGAAAGCAATTATTTATTTGGCGAAGGTGGCGCTGGTACCTTTAGCGATGGAAAACTTACTTACCGTGGTTCTGGCCCTGATGTTACTCGTATTCTGCAAATGTTCGCTGATAATAAAGGTAAACCCTCGGTTCTTTATGACTTCAGGCCGCACTTAGGCAGTAATCGCCTTCCTGCCGTTGTTAAATCTATTCGTAGAAAAATTGAAGCTCTAGGCGGCGAAGTTCGCTTTTCCTGTAAAGCCGAAGACCTTGATATCGCAGATGGCATCACCCGGGGGGTCTTTACTTCTTCAGGTTATATTCCTGCCAACATTGTTATTCTTGCCATCGGCCATAGTGCCCGCGATACTTATAATGCGCTTTATAACCGTGGCATCTTGATGGAACAAAAGCCTTTTCAAATGGGTGTTCGTATTGAACAACCTCAAGAAATTGTCAATCAGGTAAAGTATGGGTCATCCGATTTAGATAAAGTTATAGGTGCTGCTGATTACAGTTTGGTTGCAAATGGGAAATACGACCTGTTCACTTTTTGTATGTGTGCGGGTGGTTATATTATGCCTAGTGTTTCGGAACCGGGGGCTTTTTGCACCAATGGTATGAGCCTTTCAAAACACGATTCACCTTATGCTAATAGTGGTTTGGTAGTAACAATTAACCCGAAGGATTTTGGAGGCAATCACCCTCTTGCTGGTGTGTATTTTCAAGAAAAATATGAAAAGCTTGCCTTCTTAGCAGGGAAGCAAGATTACCTTTGCCCTATTCAAGGTGCAAAAGATTTTCTTGGCGGTAGAATCGCCGCTGCTACACCCCCTTCCAGTTATCCTCGGGGAACCATTGGAACTAATCTTGAATCCATTTTACCTTTGCAGGTTATCGAAGCCTTGCATCACGGGCTACCCATTATGGATCGGAAATGGCAAGGAAGGTTTCTTAAGGAAGCGACCTTGGTTGGGCCAGAATCGCGTGGTAGTGCGCCTGTAAGAATTGTTCGTGACGCTATATCAAGACAAAGCCCATCTTCAATAGGATTATACCCCGTGGGAGAAGGTGCGGGCTACGCAGGCGGCATTGTCAGCGCTGCACTGGATGGCCTGCGCACCGCAATGAGCATTGTTTCCGCCTACGCTCCAATTTCTTAAAAATCCTCAATAATTAGGCTACCCCAGCAAGCTCTAGGTGATTAGAGCCTAAGATTTCGGGGTGTTGCGGAGATTTAGAAGCATCCATCGGGTGCCAAAGGCAAAGCCCATTAGTCGCCCTTTCCATTAAAATTCTTATTTTCTCCTCGGTGCCTGGAATAGCACGGGTTGGCTCAAGAGAAAGCACGGATGTTGTTACATCTACCCCCGCCCCTTTTTTTGCAAACTTACTGGTCGATGGAAAAAGGTTTCGCACTTCTGGATTGTAATAACAGCAATAGCAAAGGCCCCGAGGGCGGTTGGCACGAACTTTATTGCAACTACGGCAAATCATAGTAGGTCTCCCTAAAAAATTAGTTGTTGGTAAATAATGGTGAAGATGGATTGATTGTTACTTGGGATTTAATTGTGACTTTTCGTGCTTTTATTTCTCTGCGCACTTCTTTTAACAATTCCTTGCGCATCAATTGCCGTGGCGTTTTATCAAACCATTCGATGAACCCTTGTGCAATGTTTACTGCCCCAAGTTTTTGCGCAGCAGCTTCTTTTAACCGGTTGTGGAATTCGGTAACTTCAGCAACCGAGAATAACCCTTCTCCTTCTTTGCCTATGTAAGCGAGCAAACCAGTAGCGACAGCAGGAACATCCCAAAATCCTGGGATAAGTTTTGGGAAAACAACACAACCTTGAAGTAAAGCTGGGTCATCTTGCTGGATGCCAGATTTCAAAGCTTCAAGAGCGGAGAAAGAAAGTAAGGGTGCGAAACCCTTCCTAAAAATAAAGCGCCAAGTTTCCATAGCAAGCCCCCTAAGAATTACTTTTCCTGTTTACTAGGAAGTGCTAAACACCTCCTATACCTATAGTGTAAATAAGTACACTTATTTAACAAGCGAGGAGACCTGTTTATAAGGTTTAAAATGGCTTTTATTTAATAAAAGTATACAACAGTTATTTAAATTAATATCGTAAAGTATACTTTAATATACATTCTGAGCTTGGCTCATCTGTTACGGAGGCGGTTTCTGCTTTTGCTTTCATCTTTACTAAGTGCTGGGGGTGCAAAAAAAATCTGCACCAAGCTTAAGATTGCTTGCCCGCATTTTCTCCCCTAACATTAAGAATTGAAGTTGCGCTTTTAAAAACCAATTCTGCGGAGGCCTTTCTGTGCAAAACTACTTTGCTGCATTTTTATCTTTGATAGTTCTTTCTTTCTCACTCTTCTCACAAGAAATCGATGGGCCTAAAAATATTCAGCTCCAAGTTGATAAAAACGACCGCAATGCTCTTGTTTTCTTACCACCTAAATCGAATGCCAGTTCTCCGGTGGTATTTGTTTTCCACGGCCACGGCGGTACCGCAAAGAATGCTGCAAAATCATTTGCAATTCAGAAGCATTGGCCCGCTGCAATTGTCGTTTATATGCAAGGGTTGAACACCCCAGGGAAATTGACCGATCCGGAAGGAAAAAAATCAGGCTGGCAGCATAAACTTGGTGCTGAAGGCGACCGCGATCTTAAATTCTTTGATGCACTCTTAACCCACCTCCGCAAAGATTATAAAGTCGATGATAATAAAATCTACTGTACGGGCCATTCTAATGGGGGTGGATTTACCTACACCCTGTGGCAAACCCGAGGTGATGTTTTTGCTGCGGTTGCACCCTGTGCAAGTGTTGTAGTTAAGCTTGATGCAATTCCCAAGCCTTGTATTCACTTTGCGGGTGAGAAAGATCCTTTAGTAAAGATTGAATGGCAGAAAAAGACAATCGAAAGTGTAAAAGAAATTAATGGGTGTAATAGCGCAGGTGAAGAATGGGCCAAATATTGCATCCTTTTTCCATCATCGAAAAACACACCTTTGGTCGCTTGCATTCATCCCGGTACCCATCAGTTTCCCGACTTTGCACCAGAACTTATGGTGAAGTTTTTTCAAATTCACACGAAGCCTTCTTCTAAAAAGTAAACTAGAAAATTAATCGATGTGAGGAAGAACTCCACGATGCACTTGGCCGCTTCGTATGATGAAAAACCGTGCAGGTTGAAAAGTGGAAAGTTCTGGGTGATTAAGCACGAAAGAAATATTTTCGATACTGATCATTTCCCATTGATGCAGGCCAACAAGAATATCGCCCTTTAAAAACCCAGCCCTTGCTGCAACGCTTTCGGGTCGAATGTCGGTAATAAGTAACCCGCCGTGCAGTTGACCATTGGCTTTCGTAACGGCCTCCGAGCCTATGCCTTGCACCTTAACGCCCATCCTTCGCCAAACCAGTTCGTTAACCGAAATCGCAGGCTTACCTTGATCTAAGGTAATCTCAACTTGTAATTCAGAACCATCCCTACGGAATCGAACCATCACCTTATCGCCCGGATTTTTATCAACCAAGGCTCGTTCTAAATCAAGGCTAGATTTAACAGCATAATCTTCAATAGAAACCAGTTCATCGCCCTTGATAATACCTGCTCGAAAACCAGAGGTTCCGCCTTCAACCGCATCAACCATAGCAACTCGCTGAATTCCTTCCGCCTGTTCGAGCTTAACTTCATTACGAATCCCGATGCCGTGTTTTACCAACCCACGCTTACTGCCAATTAATTCAGCAGAAACTTTAACCATCGTATCAACAGGAATAGCAAAGCCAATTCCTTGTGCTCCAGCGCGTATAGCAACATTCACTCCAACGAGTTCGCCGTGAATGTTAACCAGAGGCCCCCCCGAATTACCTGGGTTGATACTTGCATCGGTTTGGATTAATCCCTTGTAGGAAATCTCTTTGTTAAGGCTAACATCTCTGCGAGTTGCACTAACCACACCAACGGTTACGGTATGCTCGTACCCATAGGCATTGCCAATAGCAACGACAGTTTCGCCAACCATAAGGTCGGAGGCAGTACCGATAGTAATGATGGGAAGTAATTTCTTAGCATCGATTTTAAGTAAAGCTAAATCGTGTTCGGGGTCGCGTGCTAATACTTGCGCAGGAAGAGAGGTGTTATCTGCAAGTCGAACGCGCAGGATTGAAACATCTTCAACCACATGGTTGTTGGTAATGATGTAGCCACGCGCATCGATAATAATACCAGTACCCATTCCATTGACATTATTTTTAGCAGACCCAAGGACTGAAAATTCATCAGAAGTAGAAGGTTTTTCGCTTTGAATATTAACTACCGCGCCTCGAACTTTTCGTACCACCTCGGTAATAGGTGTTTGTCGTAGATTCCAATATTTGCTGGAGGGTTGAGAAGAAAAAGGAACGGGTGCGGGAGTAACTGCCTTGGCAATAGGTTGCATTTCAGCACCGATTGCAAAGCCACCCCCCATTACCGATGCAAATAAAATGAAGCTAATTTTTCGCATAGGGATTCCCGTTCGAGTCATCACTTGCACTAAATGGATTGGGGAAACTCCATAATCCCCAAAGGCGCAAGTTATGATGCACTCAAGAGTTAATTTCGGAAAAAGCCTTAGTTACGCTGTAACCTCATTTGCATTAAAAACGGATCCCTTGAGGTAACTTGAACGATGGGTATGATCAAGATAGTTTTGCGTAAAACAAGAATCTTGAGGAATTTGACTTTTGTAAGTACTAGATAAGTTATGCTAATACATAACAAAATAATTTAAGTGGAATTAATACTTTTTGTTAAAGTTTTGCCAAGCTAAAAGAAAGGAATAACGAAGATGCCTACAAGTAGAAGAAGCTTTATGACCCAAAGCGGGCTTTCATTAGCTTTTACACCTTTAGGGTTTTCGCAAGCAGAAGGCCAAAGTTCCCCCAAGATTGTAGATGGAATTATTGGAGAGACGGTCGCTCAAAGTGAAGGAAAAAAAATCTTGCAAGAAGGTGGTAATGTTGTAGATGCCATCATCACAGCAGCGGCAACTTCTGCAATAACCTCGCCACAAATGTGCGGGTTCGGAGGGTATGGTGGGCATCTCATCCTTGCTCTCGAAAATGGAAAAAAAATAACTTGCTTCGACTTCAACACTCAGGCACCCAAAGCCAGTAAACCAGATATGTTTCTTGCGTCGGGTAAACCAAATCTTGAATCACATAGCTTTGGATGGCTCTCCTTTGGAGTTCCTGGCATACTCGCTGGATTGTTTCAAGCATTAAAAAAGTATGGAACCATTTCTTGGAGGCGTGCGCTTTCTCCAGCCATCCATTATTGCGAAAATGGTTTTATGCCTTCACTTGCTCTTACCACTGCCCTTAGAAATGCAACGCGTTTATTCAAAGACCCCACCTCAAAAAAACTCTATTTCCCTCAGGGTAAACAGTCTGCTGACTCTCCCTCTTTAATTAAAAACCCAGCCTTGGCTAAACTCTTAAACGCCTTGGCGGAAGATAATAGCGTCGCACCTTTCTACCAAGGTGAATTCGCAAAAAAGTTCGCCAATTTCGTTCAAGCAAATCAAGGCATTCTTTCTTATGAAGACTTAGCTAGCTACAAAGCAATTGAATCTGAACCATTACGATTTGCTTGGAATGATTTTGAAGTTTGCACTGCCCCTCTGACTTCAGGGGGATTCACTATTTTAGAAACTCTGGGAATTCTCAAGCAATTAGATTTAAAATCGCTTGCCCCGCAAGATCAACTCTTTGCTAGAATCGAATCTCTTCGACTTGCTTGGCGCGATAGGCTTAAGTTTCTAGGTGACCCGTTGGTTTCTAAGATTCCGCAGGACAAATTTCTTTCCATTTCATACCACAAAGAAGCTGCTGAAAAAATCAGTGCCGCTGTCAAATCTGGGAAATGCCTTCCCCCCGATAAACCCACGATGACTCAGAATGGAACTATCAACCTTAGTGCTTTCGATCGCCCAGGAAATATGGCAGCGCTTACGCTAACGCACGGTGGGTATTTTGGCTCGCAAGTATCAATCGAACCGCTGGGCCTCACCTTGGGTCACGGAATGTCTCGGTTCAATATTCAGCCAGACCACCCTAATTCGGTTGCACCTAACAAACGCCCCCTTAACAATATGTGCCCTACGGTTCTGCTTCAAAATTCGAAAACTGTAGCAGCTCTAGGCGGCCGAGGTGGAAGAAAAATTCCTAACGCTGTTTTTGAAGTGGTTTTTCAGATGATCAATAACGCTAAAGAACTACCCGAGGCAATTAATTCTCCTCGAATTCATACCGAAGGAAACTTGGAAGTCGAACTAGAAAAAGAATGGCCTAAAGAATATCTCCAAGCATTAAACAACCACGGGCTTAAAACCCTGACCTCATCCTCTGCAAATGTTTCTGCAGTAGGTAAGTCAACTTCGAAAGGAACTTTCCAAGTTCTTCAAAGGTAAAAGTTAAACCTACTATTTCGCAACATTGCCTAATAATTCAAATAAGGCGCTGGTAACCTTTACAGAGGCTTTGGTTTCAAGATAACTAGAACGCGCCCGCCAAGTTTCATAACCACCTAGCTTGTGTTGTTCGAAGGTAGGCAGATAGCCGTTGTATCCGTTTGCCAAACTAATAGTGAAGGTTTGCTTCAGGGGACTTTTCTTTTTTAATTCGAGCCCTATCTCGGTAAAAACTTCGCAAGGAATGGCACAAATACCTAGTTCGCCTATTCGCATAGCTTGAATAATTACAGGAACATTCGCAGGGTATTTTGCAATTAATACTGTCTCTCTTGCATAAATTTCAGCTTGGGTATCTAGCACCGTCTTGTTGGCTTTTACGATTATTTCATTAGCCTTTGCCAGTTCCGCAGTTGTAGGAAGCCTAACGCCCAAAGAAAGTTCTTTCTGCTCAGAAGCCAAAGAAATATGCTGCTTATACTTAATATTTTTGACAGCTTTGAGAGCCGTCTTTGCGACACTATCAGCAACGATGCGGATTTGTTCCCCCGGCAAGCGTTTCCCGGGTGCCATCCCTCCAAAATTAACATTGTTCACATCGCCACTTGTCCCATTACTCATTATTCCCACAAAAGATTTATCTGCATTAAGTAAAACCCCGATTTGTTCTGCAAATGCACCAAAGTAATCGGCACTTATCGCAGGGAATCCACCTACATAATGCAAGCTATAGTTGGCAAGTAATGCAATAGGCTTGTCTTCTTTGCTAACCAAAGAAAGGACACTAACTTCAGGATCAGTTGGCCCGGCTGACTTATCAACCCGCATATTCATATAGCCGGGGTTCATAATAACTTTATCAGTAGTTTCCCCAAAAGGATTGATGTTCATCTGGCCTGGTTTGATAAGCCATCTACGATTGAAAACTTGCGTAGGGTCGGTAGCAATACCCCAGCCAATCTTTGCAGGGATAAGCCTGCGATGCGCTTCAATAATTCCACCAGCGATTTTTTTAGACAGAAAATTTGGATAATCTTTTTCTGGCTCACTTTGAAAAACACCAGTCGCTGTTGGCGCTGAATGAGTATGCGTTGCAGAACAGAGTATGTTCACCGCGGGTATTCCTATCGTTTCTGCGACTGTTTTTTTAGCATCATCAAAAACCTCTCTTGGAATCATGCACGAATCACAAACCACTATTGCTAGCTTGGTACGACTGTCATCTAGCACAATACACCTTGCATAAATCTTGTCGTGTACGGTTGTTGCTTTAAAATCTTTCATATTGCCATTGATGCTAATGGGGAGGTCGAGTGGTGTAATATCCATAGCAAATGCACCAGCTTTAAAAACAGGAGCTTGTGCAGTTGCAAATGCATTAAAAAGTAGAGTAAAAACTGAGCTAAGAAATAGAATTCGCATAGGTGATTTACCAAGGGGTTCAAGTTCAAATTTAATTGCAGTGAAATAGTGTATCAAGAAATAGGGTGCATAAGTAAAAACCCTTTACATTTCTTTAAAGTTAGAATAAAATAGTTAAATTAAATTTCATTTTTGAGTACAAATTTTATGAACATTATTCCAATCAAAAAAACTGCTTTTACCTTAATCGAACTCTTAGTTGTAATAGCGATCATAGCTATATTAATCGGCCTGCTTCTTCCTGCAGTGCAGAAAGTAAGAGAAGCTGCAAATCGTGCAACCTGCCAAAATCATCTGAAACAAATCGGATTAGCAATTCATAACTATCACGATAGTTCGACCCAGATCCCTTACAGTAGAATCGATTCAAGTTGGACTTGGGCCACTCTGATACTTCCTTACTTAGAAGAAGCTGCGCTTTTTGAACAATGGCGCGCCGCTGGGGGAAACTATTACAGCGCTTCTACCGCAACGGTTCGAATAAAGCCCGTAAAGGTTTATTTCTGCCCCGCTAGAAGATCTGCATCTAATGGAATAACTGTTAGCAGTTCAGGCGATGTAAGCGATACCATTGCAGGGGCACCAACAACAGGGCCTAATACCTCGGGGGCACTTGGAGATTATGCGGCCTGCAATGGAGACCCTTCAGGAACTATTGATTATTACCAAGGTTTTGCTGGGCTGGTAACTGCAGGAAATCCCCCAGCAGCTAATGGCGCTTTTGTTTATCAAGGTGGGAATCTATCCTTCAAAAATATTACCGATGGCTTAAGCCAAACTATCTTCGTTGGAGAAAGGCATATTCCCCAATCTAAATATGGCGTGATTCCCGATACTTCTATTTTCAATGGAGATTGGAATGCTGCGGGTCGTAAAGCAGGGGTAGGTGTACCTATTGCTAAAGGGGCTTTGGATCCCAGTACAGGAAATTTATTTGGTAGTTATCATACCGGGGTTTGTCAGTTCGTTATGGGCGATGGTGCAGTAAAAGCGATTAATATATCAATTGATGCAACCAATTTAGGAAGGTTGGCAAATCGGGAAGATGGGCAAGTAATAACTTGGAATGATTAGCAAATAAAAAGTATCAATGTTACTTTAATTTTTCGAGCAATTCTTTAGCTTTTGCCTGATGATTAGCGCCTGATTTTTGCAATTCACTGAATCCTTTTTCCAAAATGTCTGCCTTTGCAGGATCCACTTTTCTTACCGTATTAACATAATCTGGAAAGGATGTGACTTCGCTTCGCATCGGTTGGCCTTTAGCATAGCCTTCTAACAAGGTACGAACATTAGCAAGCGGGTCTTCTGCAACTTTAACTGTGATGGTTTCATTACCAGAATTGGAACACCCTAGAACAAGAAAAACCAGAAGCAAAAGCATAACAGAAAAGTTTAAAAATTCCCGCATGAACACTTATCCTTTGGGTTTAATAGTCGCCTACCACTTGGCCATCTGCTTTATTTCCAAGTTGTTGGAAAGTAAGCAAGCTGATCGAATCTTTGATAAAGCGCAGAGAGGCATCGCCAAACAAGGAATTAACCCCACCTGTATGCATACTTCGAGGTGGAATAAGTCCAAAACCCCAATCGTGTGCCCCACCTGGGCAACAATCGCCACCCGCTGTAGGGTATTTCCAATTTGGGGTTACCGCAGTATTTAAAGCTGATTGCCCAGCAGAATACCAAGCCCAGTTCCCACCCATAGAACCTCTTACCCCCGTTGGGGCCGTTTTTGCGCTTAAACCTATGGCATCTACTTCGGCTTGAGTAGGAAAGTTTTTGTTCACAATCGAATTAAAAATCCCATTGTTTGTGTAAAAAATATCCCTTGGGAAAACACCAGTTGGACCAGATGACCCCGTTCCTGTCAAAAATTCTGAAGCAAGTATCGTGTTGGATAAGCCATCTGTGGTATCGCTCATTTTGGTATCAGTCTGGTAAGAAATCATACCATTAAATCGACTACCCGCCCAAGCAGTTTCAACACTACTTCCAGTCGACCACCCATAATTACAACCCGGTCCACCCCAACTTACAGCAGTTCTTGAAGCGGCATTCTCGGAAGAAGGGCAAATAAATACATTCAGCTTAGTATTTGCAGCAGTCCAAGTGGTAGCCCAAGCAGCGGCATTTCCCACCGCAGGGTCAACAGGCAAAACAAGTTGCTGAAAAAGTGCTGTTTGTTCCAAATAAGGTAGTAAAAGGAAATTGACACTAACCGCTTCCCAAGCATTAATGCCAATGCGGGTATAATTTCGAGGAAAAATCCGAAAAACATCATGGTAGGAATGCATTGCCAAACCAAGTTGCTTAAGATTGTTGGAGCACTTTGCTCGGGAAGCAGCTTCTCTTACTTTTTGCACCGCAGGTAAAAGTAAACCAATTAATATTGCGATGATAGCAATCACTACTAATAACTCGATTAGCGTAAAAGCTTTTTTTACTTGAGAATACATAAAAGTGTTCCTCTAAGGGTAACAACCTAAATTAAAGTAGAGCGAGTAGCGATAAACCCTTAATATCATTATGTTTTGTTAAGATTGTTAAAGCAATGCTAATTAGCTTTATTTGTTAAGATACTATTACTTTATGCACTACTTTTATAATTAGTAGGAGTTACGCAGTTGGAACTAAATCGCCCCTATTCGGGTGAAATTTGGGAAAGACAGGATGATCAGAAAAAGATGAAAACTGCCTAAACAACCAAATTATGGGCAACTGCGTAAGTCCTAAAGATTGTTTAAGCAAGATTAATATTACCAATTTGCTATGGTATTATGTATCTATATCTTTCCTTTATAAAAAGAAAAGATTCTTAAATGCTGTTGTTTGAAAAGAAAAACCCAAGTTCTCTTATTTTTTAGAAATTTCAAGCTTTACTTCAGATTTGCCCACTTCCACATTGATGATTAAACCCGACATTCCGAGATCCCCATAGCGACTTGGAATAAGCGGTTTCGGTGGCGTGGTATCACCAACGGGCGCAGGTGGGGAAATTGCAACTTTATGCTTACCGGGAACGGCACCATCATTTTGTTCAAAGGTTGAAACTTTAAAAGTTCCATCTGCACCCACTAACCCAGATGCAGAATGCTTCTTTCCATCTGCATCTGGAGTTTCAGGTTCAAGCGTAATACTATAGCCAGCAAGTTCTTTAGCAGGTTGATTATCGGTAAAGAAAATTGAGCCATTGACTGGGTAAGTTTTTGAGCCCCCACATCCAGTTAAAATAATGAGTAGGAAAAAGAAGAAATATCGTCTCATGGTTTCGTACCGTTTCGTTCAATGGTGATGTTTAAGGTATTATCTTTTTTTTCTATTTGGTAGGTAAGGCCACTGGTTTTATAATCGCGGTACTTTTCAGGGATGTTGACTTCGGGTTTCTTAACATCGCCCTTTTCTGGATCAAATTCAGCTACAGGCGTACTGATAACAGCTTCAACTGGTCCTGCATAAGCCCCCTTACCTCGGGCAAAGGTTTCCATTTCGAAGGTGCCATCTTTGGCAATTCGACTATTAGAATTACGGCCTTTGGTTTCTGGTGCTTGGGAAGAAAACTCAATCCAGCCATCAGAAACAGGATTTCCATCAGTAAATTTTACCAAGCCTTTGACTGAATAGATTGGGAAATCAGGCTTACTTTCGCACCCTGAAACAGTGATTATTGCAAGCAAAAGTAAAATCCGGCAACTAAGTTTATGCATTCTATTACACCTTTTGTAAGAAATGAAAATCTAAGCTAAAGAATACTTTTAACCAATATTCTCATCCTGTTAAAGATTGTATATAATATTTGTAGATTTAACTAATAGAAAGTAAATTCTCTTAGTATCAGATAAAGTTTTATTCTCTTTATGCTGCTAATACAATTTATAAGGAATTCGATGACTCATCAAAATAAAAAAGGGTTTACATTAATTGAGCTATTAGTTGTTATAGCAATCATTGCTATTTTAATTGGCTTACTTTTACCTGCGGTGCAAAAAGTAAGAGAGGCTGCTGCAAAATCTACCTGCCAAAATAACCTTAAGCAAATGGGACTTGCCGTCCATAATTTTCAAAGTACCTATAATTTTTTTCCTCCCTCTCGTATTGCCGACCTTGGACTTACTTGGGCTGTTTTAATCCTCCCTTATATGGAACAAGAAAGCCTTTACAAACAATTCGATGTTACTAAACAATATTATCAGCAGTTAACCACCAATGGTGATCCTCGCACCGCTTTGGTTAAAAATTTCTTCTGCCCTTCCTTTGCTCGAACCACGAAACTTAGTACCGCAGGTGATGTTGGTGGCGGATTTGCTCACACACCTGGTGCCTGTACCGATTATAATACCGTTTCAGGTAGTCAAGAAAGGTATACCGCACCTGCTGGCGCTACTGGTTGGGTGGATTGGCGTGATGGCAGCGGGGCTAATGGTATGTCCAAAAGGTCACCCAATGGCACGATTAAAGGTGAGTTTAGTTTTACTCATATCACCGATGGAACAAGCAACACATTTTTAATAGGCGAAAAACATATCCCACCCGGTTCTTTCGGCTTAGGCGTTGGCGTTGCACCGGGGGGCGGGGATGGTTCCGTTTACAATGGGGATCACGAATGGCATTTTACCCGAGTCGCAGGTGCTAATTACCCGCTTGCTAAAAGCCCCTCCGATACCACCCCACCAGATAAAAATTCTATCTTTGGAAGTTATCATACTGGCGTTGTGCAGTTTGTTTTCTGCGATGCCAGTGTTCGCTCTATCAATGTAAATGCTCCTACCGCAACCTTAGCCTTGTTATCACAAAGAGACGATGGCTTGATTATTCCTGAATACTAAAGTTTGCTCAGATGGTTTAAAAAGAAGTGGCCTTTAACTTATGTTAGAGGCCACTTCTTTTTGTAACAACTAAACTAAGGGCTTACGCAGTTTTGATATGTAAAACCCGATGATGGCCTACTGCAAGTAAAGATTTCATATTATCAGAGCTTGCAATAGCGTGAATATTCATCGCAGCTTTTTCTTGATGGGCAACTTTCTTCTCTTTAAGATCCATAAAGGCAAGGAAGCCTTCACCTGCACCACCTGCACCAAGTAAAATATTACCATCGGGGTGAAACTCGAGGTGTTCGACAAGCCCTTTGGATTTATCGGTAACGAATTCGTGAAGTCGTTCGCTTTTTTCCCAATTGAAAACTTCGACTCTGCCATTAGCTTCTAGGTGATCAATATTTCCAATCTTCCCAGTACCACCTACAGCAAGAAGTTTTGAATCAGGGGAAAAAGCAATGGATCTGGGGCCGCCAATGGAATGCCTGCGGGCATTGGGATCCCAAGTGTACATAATGGGTGCTTCCATCGTGGCAATTTTCTTGCCGGTGAAAGTTTCCCAAACAACAATATGGCCAGTTTTATCAACGCTTGCAACGAGCTTTCCATCTTTGTTAAACGCACAGGCATAAAGCATAGATTGGAAATCATTAGGAGTAAGGGGTTTGTGTTCGCCTGTCATTTCGCGAACCATTTTAGCATCTGCGATGTTCCAGATTTTTAAAGCCATATCATCTGCAACGCTGGCAAAGTGCTTTCCATCGGGACTGATTGTTGCTTGTCGAATCCATTTTTTATGAGCATCGATAGATTTAATTTTTTCGCCTGAAGAAGCTTTCCACCAAACAAGCTTCCCATCATAAGCACCAGAAATTAAAGTATCGTCTTTTAAAATAAGTGCTGTGACATAGCTAGAATGAGCAGGAAAAGATCGGATCTCTGGTTTGGCTTGTTGAAAATCAATTTCGGATATTTTAAAATCCGAGCCTGCGATGAAGGCTTTCGATGAATTAGGAACGCGGGCAACTGCAAAGAGTATATCTTGCCTTGCAATATTCTTTTCGACCTTGATGCTGGTGAAATTCATAGTGGCCTCAATGTTAAGCAAGAACTTCTTGAACAGGTTCTGTGCCAGGATCGGTTAGAGGAACTGGGCGTGAGCCCACATAATAGTTTTTCTGGGGGTTAATACCAAGTGCCTTGTAGATGGTGGCAAAAAGTCTCGCAGCACCGATTTCGCCTTCAATAACTTTCTCACCCTTTTCATCGGTCTTGCCATAGATCGAACCGCCTTTTACCCCGCACCCCGAAAGCGAGCAACTCCAAGCAGAAGCAAAATGATCACGACCCAAGCTAGAGTTAATACCTGGAGTACGGCCAAATTCAGAAAGGGTAACTACAAGGGTGTTTTTCAGCATTCCCCGATCTTCAAGGTCGGTAAGCAAAGTTGCCATTACATGATCTAATTCGGGAACAAGTTCTTGATGAGTTTCGAAGTTTTGGCCGTGACTATCCCACCAAGCTCTGCCAACGCGAACAAAAGGAACGCCCGATTCAGCAAGCCTGCGTGCAATAAGAACTTGCTCTGCAAATTGAGTAGGGCCATACATATCGCGCATTTTCTGAGGCTCTTTCGAAACATCGAAAAGCTTTTGACTTTCCATCAAACCGTGAACACGCATAAAAGCTTGCTGATGGCTAGCTAAAGTTCCGGAAGACCTACCGGTCTCGAAATTCTTGCTCCACAAATCGCGAAGAGCCATTCGGTCAAGGAAGTCGGATTCACTGATATGATCGGGCTTATTGATATTTTCTGGCATAACGCTTTTAGAAAGTTCCATAGGGCCAAACCTAGCGCCTAGAAACCCGGAGCCAGAAAAGTTGCGCCCTTCCGATTGCAAATAGAAGGAAACATAATCAGGAACTTGGCTTTCAGGCTTGCCTAGTTCTCGTGCAAGAACAGCTCCCATATCGGGGTACTTAAGGGAAGCTTCATCTTTGCGCCCTCGCATCATCAGTTGAGAAGCACTACCGTGGTCGCCGTTCTTGGTATTTAGGGAACGAATGACGCAAGTATCTTTGAACCGAGCAGCCATCTTTGGCATCAGTTCCGAAATACGAACGCCCGGGGTTGAGGTTTGAATTGACTGAAAAGGCCCGCCTGTAATTGCACCGGGCTTTGGGTCAAAAGTTTCAAGCTGACTTGCACCGCCTGCAAGCCAAAGCAAGATGACACTTTTACCTTGTTTTTTTAGTTCAGCAGAAAGGGCATTTTCAGCAAAGAGCGAAGCTCCTGCAATGCCGCTCGCTGCAGAGCCAATAAACTGCCTGCGGGAAACCGCATGTTCGGTTGATCCACAATAATTCTTTCGAATCTTATTCATTGAAGACTCGCTTTCTTTTTAATGATTGAACCTGAATTCGGGGCTTGCCATTAACGACCAAACCACTTGCTTGCTTGCATCCTGCGCATTAGCACCGTGCTTTTTTATATACCCTGCAATCACTGCTTTTTCATCACTGGTAGCAGGCCGACCTAAAACAGACCATACCGCTAAATCCGCTTGCTCTTCTGGAGTTTCCATCGTTGTCATTGTTGTTACTAACTTATCTTTTCCTTCGGGCAAACATTCCGATTGAAACTTCGTGCTGTTGCTGAAAAACAAAGCTTCAGTAACACCAATCTGGAAATCTTCACTTGGCTGAACAAACTGGTCGGCAAGCCCTTTGGCCCCGTTATCAATGTTGTCGAGCTTTTTCTCTAAGTCGGCGTTGCTGGTAGCTCCGCCCCCAAAATTATTCCCAGCTAAACGAAGCGATACCCCCATTTGCATCGGCGTTAATGGCTTAAGCCTAGCTACTGCAAAATCTTTTGCTAATGGGGTGGAAGCCCCTTCATAACGGCTTGATAAACCATACACCTTGGACGAAACTAATCCTTTTACAAGGCGGGGGATATTGAAGTTGTTACTTGCGAAATCTTGGGCTAACCAATTCATCAACTCGGGGTGACTGGGCGGATTTTCCGAATGCATCTGATCCAGTGGCATAACCAAACCAAAACCATAAAACCTGTGCCAAAGTTGGTTGACAAACGCCTTGGCAAAGAAATCTCTTTCACTTTTTCCTAGTGCTATTTCCACTAACATTGCACGGGTCGATGTCTTGGGCTTTGTCGGTTGTGTCTTATTCTTCTTCCACTCTTCTACCATCTCTTTTTCTTTTTTAAGTTCATCTTTGGTAGGCTCGGTCATTCCAACTGGTTTTACAGTCTTACCAGTTAAGAACATATAATCTGCTTGTTTTTCTTTACCTTTATTTGGCAGAAACTTTACCACGCCATATTCCTTCTCTGCTAAAAAATTCCCCACTTCATAAGTCCGTGAAAAGAAAGACTTCATCCCATAAAAATGATCTTGCTTCCAATCGTGAACCAAGGGATGGTCGTGGCATTGCGCACAAGAAACATTCACCCCAAAAAATGCGATGCTTACATCGTTGGTTAATTTATCTAAGTCTTTAACTCGGTTTTTTAGAAATTCACTTGATCCTTTGTTGGCTACATCAGTTTCATCCGCTAGGATGAAATCTTTAAAAATTCTATCCCAAGTCCTGTTCTCATTTAATGCCTTGGTCAGATATTCGCTCAGATTCCCTTTGGTGCCATTCATCAGTAAGGTTTCAATTTCACGGGCCTGATGTCGTAAATGCAAAGGGGAAGCGATTAATCGGTCGATAGCTTTTTGTTTTTTGGTTGGGTCTTTATCTTCTGCAAAAGTTTTTGCTTCAGATGGGGTGGGAATTCTGCCATTTAAATCAAGCGAGATTCGCCTTATCCAAGCAGTATCGGTTGCTGCATCCGCGGGCTTGATTTTCTTTTCTTTCCAAGAAGCTTCAATGTAGTGGTCGATCACTTTTTCGATAGGCATATTTGAAGGCAATAATTTTTCCTGAGCTTCTACTTGCTCAGTAAAAGTTATTGCCAATGCAAGCATTGCTAATGGTTGTAAAAAGATAACAAGTAGTTTCTGGTTCATAAGTCAGTATCTGGCAGGAGTAACAATTCGAGGTAAGTACTACTATAATATCATCGGCACATTTTAACTTCTAGTGTAATTTGGCATTATGACTTATTTCATTTAAATAATTTAGCCTTAAAGTCGGCATCGGAAGCTGCCCCTTTTTAAATTGAATTAACCAGGTGATTCCTTAAAAGAAGCGATAACTTATTACATATTTGATCTTTATGGCTCCAATGATTACCATTCTGTTAAGGTTTATGGCTTATTCTTATCCTTGGCTTTTGCCTCCGATTACTTTGATAAATCAATCTCTAAGGGTAAGGGTTTTTCTGATTTTAAGCTTTGTTTATCTGACCATTTAACTTGCGCATCTTTCATTCTAACTAACATAAAGTCTAACTTTACCTTGTATTGAGGATCTTCAGAAATGTCGTTGATCTCATCGGGGTCGTTATCTAAATCGAATAATTGCAGTTTATTCACGGCAGTGTAGGCAATTAATTTAAAGCGATCTTCGCGATAGCTGCGCATTAGACCCCGGTAAGCGGTGAAAATAGAATCGCGGTGCTTGTCCGTTTTTCCTTGAAGCACAGGCCAAAGGCTTTTGCCTTCCATCCCTTTTGGGCTTTCCGCTCCAGCTGCATCACAAAAAGTGGGGAACAAATCGAAGGTGTAACACATTGCCTGATTGCGTTTATTTTTCGCAACGCCCGGGCCAGCTATCACTAAAGGCACTCGAACAGAATGTTCGTAAACATTCTGTTTTCCCATTAAGCCATGACTGCCAATCGCCAATCCATTATCAGCTGCAAAAACAATGAGAGTGTTTTCAAACTTCCCTGTTTCTTTTAGTGTTGCTATTACCCTGCCTATTTGCTCGTCTTCATGAGTAATGATTGCATAGTATTCTGCCAGATGTTTTTGAATTGCGCTTTTAGAACGAGGCCATTTTTCCAACGCTTCATCTCGAATAAGTAATTCCCCATTGTTGAATGGGTGCTGGGGAAGATAATTAGCAGGCACGGGGATTTTATCGGAATCATACATTTCTAAAAACTTCTTTGGCGCTTGCCTTGGATCATGGGGCGACTTCAATGCAATGTAGGCTGCAAAAGGTTTAGTTCCTGTTCTTTTCAAAAAACTTATCGCTTCGTTTGCGAAAACCTCGCTGCAATGCTCGGGGGGAGTTCGCGCATTGACCATTTTTCCCTCGGCTCCTACATCAGCTACAGGCGTGCCAAACTGATTACTCATGCCTCCCAAATAAATACTCCGCGCATTGGGAAAGGACTCTGCAAGTGAAGGCTGCCCATTATGCCATTTACCGGTAGCAAATGTTTCATATCCTGCATTACGCAAAACCATTGGCCAAGTGATGGTATCCTTTAGCCGTTCGTTAATCCGAAAAAGTGATTTACCTGAAAGCAGCATTGCACGCGAAGGCACACAGACCGCCCCCTGCGTTCCCCCCATAATATAAAAGCGATCAAAGGAAGTGCCTTGCGCAACTAAGTTGTCGATGTTAGGCGTAATGATAGCTTTGTTACCTAAGGCAGCAATGGTATCTGCTCGCTGGTCATCCGCAAAAAAGAAGAGGATGTTAGGTTTAGTATTTGTCTGATTTTGTTGAATTGGAAAAAGTAAGGCAAAGAGAATCGTTAATGAGATATTCATTTAAGAACCAGTTGTTTAGGAACGAGAACAAAGATTTACGATTACTTTAGCCAGCGTTCGAGCCAAGCAAGAGTTTGAGTTCGGAATTCTGGTGTAACGGTATGAGGGACACCCGGTGCCTCCACGATTTTTAATTTATCAGATGCGTCAACTTTTTTGTATTGATTAGTTGCGAAGGAAAAAGCAATGCGAGCCCCTTCAATCGGGCAGTTAGGATCTTTCTCGCCATTGAGAATCAGCAAGGGTCGGGGTGCGCAAAGATTAAGCATATTAGGGCAATCGAAGTCGCTGAGTATGCCTGGAATAATCTTATTCCAAAGTTCTTTGCATACTCGGGCGTTGATTTCTTTTTCACCTAAATCGAAAGCAGCAGCCTCGTGCGCCTTGCGAATTGTATTAGCCCGAGCTTGCCATTTCCCGTTTTCAAGGGTCCATTTGAAACTCTGTACCCCAATTAAAGGCACCATCACTGCAACCCGTTCATCGACTGAAGCAGCCAGCCAAGTTTCAATGCCGCCCATACTAATTCCAGCCATTGCAATTTTATTAGGATCAACATCAGGCCGTTGTAATAAATAATCAACAGTGCACCAAAGATCCCAGCAGGTATCGAAGTAGAAAGGCATAGCTTGAGGCTTGTCTTTAGGGGATCGCCAAGCTTGAGCAATGGCATCGTTATAAGCTTCGGAACCTTTTTTGCCATTGGATCTAGCGCCGTGATGTCGAGCATCGATAGCAACGCCAATCCATCCTCTTTTGGCAAAGTCATCGAGCCAAGATTTAAGGCCTTCTTTATTTCCGCCTGTGCCGTGAAGCATAATGACTACGGGCTTTTTAGAGGTGTTATCTTTTGGGGAAACGATGAGAGTTGGAACTCGTTCGAAGGAGCCATCAGCTTTTTTCTCGGTTGCAAAATCAAGAGTTTCGACAGTAAAATTCCCTGTGGTTACTTTCGATATTTCTTTAGGAGAGAGAGAAACCTTTGGCCTGTCTAAAAGTTTTTTAAACGCCTTGCGAGTTTCATCAACCGATTTCCCCTGTTCTTGGGAAAAACTTAAAATGCAGTTTGTTAGCAACCCAACCAGAATAAATACTGACAAGCGAATGCAAAGCATAATGAACCCCTGAAAAGAATTATTTCTTAATGGTTAGCGTGATGCCTGAAGAAGTATGAACCTCTTCTTTATCTTTACTTTTTGCCTTACCGGTTACGGTGATAGAAGGAGTAGCAACCACAGCTTTATCAGTGGAGGTGATGTCGAATTTTACTTCGTTCATATTTGCAGGAATAACCGCAGCTTTTGCAGAAACATTTGCAGGAAGTCCCCCTACGGTGATGGCAATTTCAGCGTTAAAATCTTTGGCTCTGCTAGCCGTGACCGTAAGGGTAGCATTTTTCCCTGGTGCAATCGTTGCTGGATCTATCTTAAGCGAAAGAATAAAAGCTGGCCTTACTAAAACGCCTAGGCCAATATCATTCCAAAAAGTTCGTGGCGGAATGGGCAACCCCGAAAGAGAAGTGCTTAATGCGCCTCGAACACTTGCATAAGTCTTGTAGGGTTTGCCATTGATTTGAGCAGTCCCAACGATGCGAATTATCTGTGGCCCCTCGGAGATGGATTCATCGATTTCGAAGTTGAGGTTTCCAGCAGGTTGGCCAGCTTGAGCGGGTTGACCTTTAGGAATGGTAAGTTTGCCTGCAATGCCTTTGGGGCCTTCAATCGAGATTTCAATAGGTTCAGCGAAATCTCTTCTGTTAACAAGGATTGGAACAGAAAAAGGCGCCCCAGCGGGGCCATCAAAATGATCACCACCAATGGAAATATCAAACCCCGGTTCAAAATTAGTAAAGCTAATACGGTAGATTTCATTTGGCCCACCCCAGAGGTGCAGGTGTTCCACTGCAAGGGTGAAATCACCATCTGTAGGGGCTTTAAAATCAAAACGAGTTGCGGTGGTTGCGGTAGATTCTGCAAGCTTTGCACCTTTAGAATCTTTGAGAACCATATAAATTTCTGTAGGGGAATAAAGGTCTTGCGTGGTCGCTTCGATAATGATTCTTTGCTCCTTTTTTGCAGTGAAGGAAAAATGATCTAACTCGCCTTTAACTAAACATCGCCCTGTAATTGCAGAAGGAATATTTACCTTGTTTGCCTTCGTTGGTTCGTTGTTTGGTTCTATTTCTAGTACTTCATCAAGGTTTGAAAGCATTAAGCAAACAGGCCATCCGCTAAGTCCGCTTTTCCCCTTAGGGGTAATCCAGACGCTATCGATCGCATTGTCAGCGGGTGCAGAAAATTCTTGAGGTAATGCAGTTTCAACGGCGGGCCCTGCAAAGTTAAGGGTAGCTTTACTACCCCGCTTCATTGCCATCGGAATGGGTGAAGTTGCCAAGGGGAAATCGCCAATGCGTAACCTATACTGAAAATCATCTCCCCCTTTATAACTGACATCACGAATCTCCACCAAATAGTCGCCTTCTTTTGCAAAGACAAAACGAAGCCTTGGATCAGTCTGGGCACCGGGTGAATCATTGCTGTGGCTTTTAGGAATTTCTCTCATCGTTTTGGCATCAAGTAAATTAAGCTGCGGGTCGATTGCACTTCCTAACCTTCTACCTAACACTTCAAAACTAATTTCTTGACCTGCCTTGGCGCTAATCTTGTAATAATCGTTTGATTCGCTTTCAACTTTTCCAGAAATAACGCAGGGGAAAGCTACGACTTGAGGCGTGGCTTTATTTCTGTTGGTATCTACTTCTGTAATTTCGAGAAGTTCATCAATGCAGAAAAGTCGAGTGTTAGAAATCCCCTTTGCAGTTCCTATGCGAATTGCGTGAAACCCGAGGGGCGCCTTGGCATCAATTTCAAGTTTTACTGCAAGCTTGGTAGCTTCCTTACCATTGTTGTTTTCTGTTGGTATGGAAGCTTTGCAAGGAAAGGAAGTAAGAATTTTAATGGGGCCCGCTAGATTGGTGCCTGTCAGATTGATAGTAACGGTGCTGCCTTGCTTAGCGCCAGAAGGGAAAATAGGCTTAAGAGTAGGAGCCGCTGCATTAACGGGAAAGGTGCCAGCTTTTTGAGCAATCGCCCCTTCGGGTACCATAAAATAACCAAGGAAACCAAAAAGGATAACAAAAGAAATCTTACGCATAAAAACCTCGGGTGAAATATCAAATCCTGCGGGTGGGAAAGTCGTGATTAAATCTGCAGACTTCGCCTAACCATTGAATCATAAAGGTTTTACTTGGCTTGGGCAAAGAAAAAGACTGGAGGTATTACTTCAAAAGTAAAAGTGATGAAATTTCTTTCTATTTCAATTATTCCATTAATTCTCAAAAAACTCATTTTAAGTTAACCGGTTACTTCCAAAAACTTGAAACTTAATGTTTCTATGTGTTAAGCTAATATTAGTTAAAATTGTATATTTTTAGCAGGCAACCAATGATTATTCATACTAATCGATTTAAATTAAACCAAATTGCCATCGTAACTTTAAGTGTAGTTTTTGGTTTTTGCTGGGTGAAAGAAATTAAATCAGCAGAAAAAGACCCGTTTTCCCATCTTGGTTCTGTTTCGTGTGCATCAGCGTCCTGCCATAATCAAAATCTAGGTAAAGGGATACCATTTAGCGAGTACACAACTTATACCGGTTTTGATCCGCATCATAAAGCCTACGATTCACTATTTAATCCAAGATCCGACCGAATGATGAAAAATCTTTATGCAACGGGTGCAGGGTCTGCAGCTACCCATCAACTTTGCTTAAATTGTCATTCACCCAGTCAAGGAGAAAGTAGCCATAAAACAACAGGCTTTAGTGTTTTTGAAGGGGTGGGTTGTGAATCATGCCACGGTGCAGGTTCAGGTTATATTGCTGTTCATTTCACACCAAAATTTTTAGAATTAAGTTCAGAAGAAAAAGAAAAGCAATTTGGCCTAACTAATACGAAAGACCTAGTATCGAACAATAAAATGTGTGCTGATTGTCATATAGGAAATACTAAAAAAGGGATGATAGTAAACCACGACTTAATAGCAGCGGGTCATCCAAGGTTAAACTTCGAATTTTCAGGTTATTTAGCGCAATACCCCAAGCACTGGAAAATCGAAAAAGAACTCAAGCGTCAACCAGATTTAAATGCCAAGGCTTGGGCAATTGGTCAAATCGATGGCTCAAGGGTTGCGCTGCAGTTATTGCAAGACCGAGCCGAGTTGGCAGGGAAAAAAAATCACCCTTGGCCCGAATTCACCGAATTCGATTGCTTCAGTTGTCATAAAGACCTTCGTATAGATAGCCGAAAATACCAGTCGGGTTATGGTGGTAAACCTGGTGCATTACCTTGGGGTGGTTGGTTCAATGGAAACACTCTAAAAATTGCGCTAGAAGATAAGAATGCAAAGGCATTCCCAAGTGAAGTATCATTGCAGATGAATCAATTTGGTCAGTCACCGGGAAAAGTAGTCGAGTCTTGCAAAATCGCAATTCAACAATTGGAACAAGCAGCAAAAGAATTAGATAATAGCCCTTTTTGGGGCAAACCCCAGTTAGAAAGCTTGGCGCAAAAATTAATCGAATCAGGAAAAATCAATGAAGCAAAATATTCTTGGGATGAATTTACTCAGATTTACCTCGGCCTTGCTGCAATCCATAACTCTTGGAGCGACCTAGACCCTTCTGGTGTTCCACCAGAATTTACAAAAGATATGGTGAGATTAAAAGATTTACTTAAAAATGTCTTTCCAAATCAGTTTGATAGCCCGAAACTATTTGAGGATAGGTTCAGCACCAAGAAAACAATAGTTCAAACAAAAGAAACTTTTTCTTCAGTGTTTAGTTCTCTAAGAATAAAATAAAAGCGGAGATATTAAATAATGAAACAATTCCAAATCTCAGCAAATCAGGGAATCTTTATTGCTTCCTTGATAGTATGCTTTTTACCAACCAATACCTTTGGCCAAGATAAAAAAGATGCTTGGGCCGATCTCAAATACCAATCGGCTGGCAAATGCAGCGAATGCCACGCACTCCCCAAAGGGAATCAATTACCAAGCGAAGACCCTAACTCTAAAGAACCTCGTGCTTGGGATGTTGTATTACTAACCGAATACTCCATCTGGAAAACGCATGATAAACACGCCCAAGCGTATAGCGTATTGGTTGGCCCAAGGGGTAAACGGATGGGAGAAATCCTAGGCCAAGATGTAACCAAACAAGAAACAGGTTGTTTAAATTGTCACGCGTTAGGAAACCTTTTAGCCAAAGCAGATACAGGCGGCCTCGATAAATTAGATGGAGTAAGTTGCGCTGGTTGCCATGGCCCTTCATCTAAATGGCTAGGGGAACATTCAGAAATAGCTTGGCGCAAAAAAACCCCCCAACAAAAACATGATCTCGGTTTGATTGATTTACGCGATCCCCAAGTTCGTTCCGAGCTTTGTGTCTCTTGCCATATAGGCCACGCAGGTGAAGGTAAAATAGTTACCCACGCAATGTTCGCAGCGGGGCACCCGCCTCTTCCCCCTATCGAAATAGCAACATTTTCTAAAAATGAACCGCAACATTGGCGCGACCCCAAGAGTGTGCCTTACTTTAAAAATGCAGATGCTGAAAAGAAAAAAAATTATCACATTCAAGAACCCGATTTCTTCCGCACCAGACTCGCCTTAGTTGGCGCTTTAGTATCCCTCAAAGAAACCATAAAACTTGCAGCCGACCGGGCAGATTTTAAAAATAGTAACCCTACGATGCTTTGGCCCGAAATTATGATGGGAGCTAAAGCCCCCAAGGAAGTTCCCGCTCAACAGGAACTTGCCAAAAATTCTTGGTCCGAAATCGCAATGGCTCATAGCGATTGTTACGCCTGCCATCATGACCTCAAATACCCAGGCTTCCGTCAAGTTCGTGGCTACGGTTTTCACCTAGCACAAAGGCCCCTGATGCGTGTCTCCCCAGGCAGACCTCTTCTTCGTTCTTGGCCAACTTCCCTAGTGGAAGCCGCACTTATTGCTGCCGAAACTCCCATCGATGATATTGAAAAAGGACTTAACGCAATCCTTGCTTCAAGCAACGAACGGCCTTTTGGTAACCCAGAATCTATTCGATCTGCAAGTACGCAAATTATTAAAGCCTGTGATTCGGCTTTATTAAAATTGCGAAATAAAAAACTCGATAGCGAAACTGTTGTGCGTACGCTTCAAGAACTTCTAAAACTATACATCAAACAAAATCCCGAAGGTAAATTCTTTATCCCAGATTATGAATCCGCCCGACAACTAGCTTCCTTACTTGAAGTGATGACTTCAGAATTAGGAATAGCTTCAACCACCAAGCAAGTTACAGACCTTACCACTCTCTTAAATATTCATCCTTACCAAAACCGTATCAATCGAGTAAAAGAGTTGCTAGAAGTAACTGTCAAAGCTTCTCGTTCTGATAAATCCGATTTCAAAGACGATTTTATCAACTACCTTACCGACATCTCCAGTTCCACAAAACTGATTAACCTTGTCAAGAATCCAAACTTTCTTGTCACAATGATTACCCTAGATAATTCAAAATTTAACACCGAGCTAAACAAACCGCAAGTTATCGATAAGCTACAAAAATTTGATGACGAAGAAGAAGTGATTAGCTTAAAGAGTATTTCAGATTACGACCCCGAATTGTTCCGCAAAATGCTAACAGAAATTAGCACCTCGATGCCCACAATAGGCAAGAAATAATTAAACAACCTTTGTAATCCATAGGTTCGTTTTTATTTCTTACTGATTAAATGTAGGTTAACACTGCGTAATTGCATCACTTCCTTGCCTGTGATGTTAATAGCTCGGATACTTAACACCCCTTTTTCTTTTGGAAGTTTTATTTCCCCTACCCTTAGGGCTTTGAAATCTTTCATAATAGATTCCCCCTTTGGCCTAGGTATAACATCTTGATCTGTAATTAGGGGTGGATCCCATCCAGGCAAAACCTTAGTCGTCAGAGTGTTGCCATTAAAACTTATTTCAATCGAAGATCCAGCATCTGATAAAGCAGTGGTGTAAAGAAGTTCAACCTCGTAGTTGCCTTCAGAGTAAACGTCAATATTCCAATTAATTCGATCAGTTTTGGAAGTCCAATTAACAAAGTAAGAGCAATTAGGGGCGGCAGCACTGCGCCTGATATTTCCCTCGAAGGTACCATCTCTGGCAGGAAGAGGGGTAAGGGGCATCTGAGAAAAACCGACGGGAATGAGCCTATCATCAGGCTTTTTAGGAAGCACTTCTTTACGCCAATCTTGTACAGCTTGGTTCAAGTTCTTTGTGATTTCTAGGTTGTTGCCTGCAATATTTTTTGTTTGCCAAGGGTCGTTCTTCATATCAAATAATTGCCCTTTATCATCAAGGCGATATTGCTGATTTCGAACACTTACCTTCCCTGCCCAAAAAGAAAAAAGCATCCTATCGGGCCAAGAATAGTCATCCTGTAAAAGCAAAGGTGAAAGATCTTTGCCATCAAATGGTTTAGTGCTAACACTTTTAATATTTGCGAGAGAAAGAAGTGTGGGTAAGAGATCAATTGCGCCACAAATTTGCGTAACAACTTTAGCAGGTTTAAATTTCCCGGGCCAAGAAATGAAACAAGGAGATCGAACCCCTCCCTCATCGGTGCTGCCCTTTTTACCTTTCATCCCGCCGTTGTATCGAAAACTATTTGGCCCATTATCAGAAAAATAAATAACGATGGTATTGTCATCAAGCCCGAGTGAATTAATTTTTGCAAGCACCTTGCCAACATTGGCATCAATGTTTTCACACATCGCCAGCACCGCCCGCGTTACCTCGATATCTTCTTTATCGCCTTCTGGGCCCCGCTGAGGAATTGGCTTATCTTTAAATTTATTCCAATAAGGTTTAGGCACAATAAAAGGGGAATGTGGCGTATTGTAAGGAAGATAAATTAAGAAAGGTTTTTGCTTATTCAGCTCGATGAAGTCGATTGCGTGATTAGTAAAATCGTCGACGGTGAAGCCCTTACCTTTAACAGGTAGGCCGTTGTGATCCATAGGGGCGTTGAAGTATTCGCCCCAATGCCCCGATGTAAAGCCGTAGTATTCGTTGAAACCTCGGGCGTTAGGATGATAAGGCCATTGGCTGCCGTTATGCCATTTGCCAAATGCTCCGGTGGCATAGCCTGAATTTTTGCAAGCATCCGCAAGGGTTTTTTCATCGAGGTTAAGTCGCTCTTGCCCTGTTGATACCCCACGTACTCCGGTGCGTGGATGATACCTGCCTGTAAGAAATTCTGCCCTAGTGGGAGAACAAACTGGGCAAACATAAAAGCGATCAAGCCTAACACCGTTTTTTGAAAGTGAATCAATATGTGGTGTTTGTAACATTTTATTACCGTTACAACTCAGGTCACCCCAACCCTGATCATCAGCCAAAAAGATGACAATATTAGGTTGCTTTAATTCAGCACTTACGACAAACGATGGGCTAAAAAGTAACATAAGAACCCAAAGAGATGTAGCAGTTGGAGTGGCTTGCATAAAACGCTCCTTAGATGAAAAAGATGTTTGTCTAAGTTTTACCTAACTTAAGTAGTAAAGCAAAGTGACGAGTGTAACTGTTAAGTATAAAAGTATAAATCGAAATGGATACTGATAACACACAAACTAGTTTAAATTATTCCCATAATCCACGGGCTAAATCTGCGATCAATAATAAAACTTCCCCAGCAAGCAAGACAATAATAATGATTTCAAGAATATGGCCATCTCGCCAATAACGATGATCATTAATTCGATCCACTGCGCCTTCGTAAAGGTCTTCTAAAACTTCCATTCGGTCGCTAAGAGATTCGAGTTTATTTTCTAAGTCAGCTTTACGAACAAGGGAACGAAAGATGCGCTTAGCTAGGGGTGAAAGGTCGGAGGCGGGGTTGAAAACAAGGGCTTCGAATCGAGCGAATTCGAGGCGCATTCGTGCTAAATTTTCCATTATTGACCCGATGCGCTTCCATTGCGCACTATCTTTTCTGCGAATTCGTAAAGTACCAGGTACATCCGAAATCGCAACAGATTCTATACTGGGAAGCACTTGTTGTAATTTCTGAACTTCCCGCATAACTTGATCGAAGTCTAACAGTGCCGGAATAAGTTTTTCAGATTCCTCTGCAGGCGCAATCACATTGATTTGGCAACAATGCCAGCAGATTGTGATTTCACCTTTATTCACCATAATGATATTCGTTTTATCTTTTCCTTCGAATGGCTTTAAGGACGAAAGAAAAGAAATGGTAGTGATGCTGGTATCGTGGGAATCGGGTGTTCCTTCAAATACGGTGGCGTAGGTTGGCCCTATTTCACCAAACTTTCGTTCCACTATTTCTTTTGGCTTTAAAGTTGTAGTGAAGCGAAAAGCTTTACTTATGTTGGAACCGGCACCCGATTCTAATTCTTGGTTTTTACCGGTCACTCTAAGCCTTCCTTGAATTTATTTAAGGGCAACGCTTTTACCGTACCGAGGTAGGTATTTGTTGAAGGTTGGATTCAGATGTCTGAGCAAGGATTTCTTTTTTGACCCGCTCTGCAATGCAATCAACCGCGGTTTCTGCAGAGTCTAATACCCCATTTAGAGTTGAATCAAAAAGATAATCCCCAACGAGGAATAGATTTGGATGATCAATAGGTTCGGGCAAATGGCGCGATGCAGGTTCGCGCGCAGGATAACCCATAGGCAAGCCATTTACCGAGTTAATCCAACTATGAACCTTGGCTTCAAGAATAAGGTTTCGACCTTGTTGCAAGGGCCCAGGTAGAGAATTCAAAACCTCGGTAACTAATTGCGACTTATCAAAATTAGCAAAGGTTGCTGCTGCTTCCCCTGCGATCAACCAACTAAGAACCCCATATTTATTCCCGGGGTCTCTCGAACTTTCATCGTAAACACAACAACCGCCAAAAGCATCTAAGATGAAGTAAGACCCCTTTACCCATTCGCCCCAAAAAGGTTTTTCGAAAGCAATCGTAACCCGAAGATAATGGGCAGGATGATCATAATGCTTGGTATGAGCTCGCATTGCCTTAGCAAGTTTGCGCCCTTCCCACCTGATCCTAGGAAGCCAGTTTTGTGGTAATGCGGTGATAACAAAATCAAATTCTTCAGTGGTTTTTTCTTTGCCCGACCTTGAAGTAACTTGGTATTTCCCTTCCTTAGTTAGGCCGACAGAAGTGACACTATGTTTCATCAGCTTGCGTGCAGAAATTTGCTTTACAAGTTCTTGAGGCAGCTTTTCTATTCCTCCATCGATGGAATATAGCTGCATATACCCAGGTGAATTCATTAGCCAATTTTGAATCCCATACATCGCTGTTGTATGATGTGGTTCTGTTGCTAAGTCGCTATGAACTGCTATTTCAACATAACGCCTAGCAGATTCGTCTTCAATGGAATCGAGGTATTGAGCGTAAGTAATTTTAGAAAGCCTATCCTCGTTATCTGATTTCCAATCAGATTCGTAATATTCAGCAGGGCTACAAGCAGCTTCAGCTTTAAGGTAATGGTTTTCAATGGCATTAAAAGTTTTGGCACCTAATTCATGAAGAATATCTTGATCTGTGGTAAGAAACTTTTCATCAAGAATAACAGTAGGCCCAGTCATCGGCGTTGTTTTAAGACCAAGGCTTGCGATGAGTTCTTTAAGGGGGTCAGGGCCAAGTTGGGAATAATCGTAAAGTTCAGCGGTACCTGCTTCGAAGCGTGCGTCAATAGTTTCAAAGTTTCCGGTGAGAATTTTACCACCAAGGCGAGAACTGGCTTCAAAGAGGGTAACCTCAAACTTTATGCCTGGTTCCCTGTTAAGGAGGTAAGCCGCCATCAATCCACCGGGTCCGCCCCCGATAATAGCAACTTTCTTTGGATCAATAGGCGTGGCACCACTAATACAATCAGATCCGTTATTAATTTGCATAATCAAATTCCAAAACTAGGAGAGTTTTGCCCAAATGTTCGTAGTAACCTTGCAGTTAAGGCATTTCACATTGCTATTTAAACAACAACTGTAAAAGGAATAAATGACTAAGATACTCAAATAAACAGTTTAAATAAGAAAGAGTTTCGGAAAATAGTTCTCATAATTGCTTAATTATGCATCATAGAATCAATTATTGCTTATTATTAATATATCAGTTTTCTATGAAAAAACGAAGAAATGATGAAGATTATTAAGTTGGGGGATGCAAAGCAAAATCGCAACAAATAAAGCCAACTGCATCGTTTAATTTCAGAAAAAAGTTTATCTCCTTCCCCTTTATTTATCGCCATCTTTCGTTTTGATATATTCTTTCGGAAGGGTTGCAACCCAAGCTTTTACTTTCGCTGATAGCCTAGTTGCTACCTCGGCGTTTTGACTTGCAACATTCTTTGATTCAGATGGGTCCCTATGGATATTGTACAGCTCGATTTCACCCCGTTTGCGTGTAGGCTGAATTAATTTCCATTGCCCATCACGAATACCTGCCTCACTGCCGGGCGCACTGGTTTTCCAAAATAAGGGTTTTGCTCGAACAAAATCTTTATTACCAAACCAAGCGCAGCTAGAATCTTCGCCATCAAAAGCCATTGGGTTTATTTTAATGCCTGTAATTGTACAAAGGGTTGGTAGCCAGTCTGCCCCGCTGAGGATAGATTTTTCATCAATGCGGTTCGCCGGAACTTGATTGGGCCAACGCACAATAAAAGGAACCCGTACCCCCCTTCATACATACCGTGTTTGCCGCCGCGGAATTCTCCGGCATATCCCATTGCATCTAGTCTGCGAACATCTGGATTTTTTTCTGTACTAGTATGAAGAGGTGCAGGTCCATGATCGCTACTAAAAACAATAATGGTGTTATCTCGCAGGCCCAGTTTATCTAACCGATTTAGTAGCCTGCCAATATCTTCATCCATTGAGTTAATATCAGCTAAGTACCGACGCATATGCTCGTTGACATCGCCACCATTAGATTTGCAAGCTGCAAACTTTTCGCGCATTGGTGCAGCAAATTTTAATTCATCTATTGTTACAAATTTAAACTTTTCTATATAACTGGCAGGCGGGGAAATTGGATGATGCGAAATATGACCCCATATGTTGATATAAAAAGGATTGTTCTTCTGCTGTTCCATAAACTTTATTGCTTCATCGAAAATAGGCGCATCTCGGCCTACTAAGCTTTGTTTTTTCTTTCCACCTAATTCGTTATCCGCACTTGTAACATCGATTCCATAAGTTCCTGCTTTTTGATTTGGGCCAATATGCCATTTACCAAAGTGACCTGTTGCATAACCATTTTTCTTTAAAAGTTCTGTGATGGTTGTTTGTTCTTTAAACCCACCATTTGCAGGGTAGGCAGCATAACTTGCAGGCCATTTGCTGGTCATTAATCCTGTTCGTGCAGGGCAGCAAGTCACACCCGTAGCATAAAACAGCCTAAATCTTGTTCCTTCTGCAGCAAGTTTGTCGAGGTTAGGTGTTTTGGCATAAGGGTGCCCATAGCATCCTAAATCTGCAAAGCCAGTATCATCACTTAGAATAAAAATGATGTTAGGTTTTGTTTGTATAGGCAAATCAACCGCATAAAGTGAAGTGGTGGGTGCTAAAAATATTGTCAAGAAAATTAAACCTTTGTAAAGCATTGTAAGGCCTTTCTAGGATAAATATTTCGAGTGCTTTTGTTTAAGTATAACTTTAAGCATCTTCTTTTTCTTTAAGGTAATTCCAGATTTGTGTAAGTCGAATCAAAATTTGAATAACCCGTTTCTCTTGTGAAGAAATTACAGGTAGGAAAAGAATGTTATTTTCCCTGCGAGAAAGAATATTTTCAGCAATTGCCGAGCGGACAAACCACGCCGCCATTAATTCATCCTGACAAACAAAAGCCACCCAGCCAAAATCTTCACAAGGGTAAGGTTTTAATCCAAGAGCTTCTCCCATTGCCACTTCAGATTGGTTCGCAACAACTTTATATTCTGTAGTTTGGAAAGTTGAATCAACCTCTAGGGGTGGAATGATCAATTCAGAATCATTCATAATTTTCCCAGCTTTTAATTGCTCATCGGGCGAAATATGACCAAGCCAGTAATGGCAGGTCTTGGCGATTGCAACAATCACATTTTTAATTTCTTTAGGTAGAGAAAAGTTGGGCCCCGCAGGAAGAACTACAGCGTTATCTTTACGGGAAACAAAAACATTTTCTGCAAGAATCGCCCGGTGTAGCCAAGTTGCCATCTCTGAGGAATTGCAAGGGACGGTCACCCAGCCTGGTAAAGGGCCAGCTTCAGATGTAAGCTCGGTGGAAAGTAAAATGCCTCGCTGAATTTCGCAGGCAACCTCTTTGCATTTTTCAATGTCTGCTTGTGCAGTTACTGGTGCGGTGGGTTGCAATAATTTTCCTCGGTGCGGTGGGCCACCTGCCAAAGCGAGGTCGCAAAAACTTGTCCAGATTTGATCCCAAGCGACTTTCCCCGCCTTATCGTATTTCAACCCTGCAGATCCCATTGATGTTGGTGAAACATCTTCAGAACAAGAATGATATGCCATAGGCAAAATTGCTCTAATTCTTAGCTTTAGTGCTTTTAAATCTGCAGAGGTAGAGGTTGTTTTGCTCATAATGTGCATTTATAAAAAGAATAAAATCTTACAACGATGCTAGCAAGAAAATTGCCCCAGTTCAACCAATTCATTTCGAAAAAGTGAATCTCAAAATTATGCGAAAACCTTGCATTTAGAAAAGTTAATGCATTACAATTCTGGCCATCAATGGCTAAGGTCGCAAACCTAGTAAAGTTCCATCTGCTAAACCAACCATTAGGAGATCGTTATGCCAAAGAATACTACTAACATCTTGATGCAATTGCTGTTCGGCTTTGAGAATATTAGAAGCGTCAAAAATTTGAAGCCGACCTCCCCAATAGATAACAGCAGTTCCACCTTTGCTGTTTAGTACTTGCTTAAGTTTGAATTCAGATCGTAATTTATCTTTAGGAAGTTGATTGATGTCGGTGGATAACTTAAGCACTTGCGGAATTATTTCCTTGGTGGAAGTGGCAAGTGTTTTACCTAGTGCATCAAAAGTTATTGAAGTACCATTGATTGCAATTGCTTTGCACCCATTGGTTGTGTTTGCAAGAAAAGCAATTCGATCTGGTAAGGAAGATTTCCAAAGTGTAACTGGGAGAGGAATTTTGTTGCTTGGTTGGTTTGCCTGTAAAATCGAACTGCTTAGAGGCAAGGCCAAGGGCGTAACTGGATCAATGCCTGCCATTATGGTAAAAAGAGTCCCAACCGATTCGTTAAGCCCCTCGGCATCTTGGGCAATGCAAGCAATTGTTTCAACATCGTGGCCTAAAGTCATAAGGTTCCAAGCAAGCATCCCCCGACCCTGGCCAGGGAAATCAGCACTAGGCGTGTAGGGCAAAACCTTGGCATCAAGAAGCCTTTTAATCAGGGGATTATCTTGAGGATTCCCCAGTAAGATACTTGGTTGAGGAAGGTTGTATCCTACAAGAATTGGGTTGTTCCGAGCGTTAATATCAAGGCTACCTGCTATTAAAGATCCACACCAAGTTTTAGCTTCTTCATCTGAAAGGATCCTAGCTTTATTAGCATCCGCAGAGGTAATAATAGTAGCGTTGACATTATAAGGCTTAAGGGAGGCAGCGAGTCGTTGTGCAGCTACTAAGGAAAAGGTGCTTGTGCCTGTTACAATAGAGATTTGTCTGTGAGAACGGAAGAAGTTGTAGAAGTTAGGTGTGTCGTGGGTATAAAAAATTGCCCTACGAGAAATGCCAGCTAAAGCCCCCGCCTGTGTTATTTTGTCAAAAACAAAACTGGCTTCTCCTTTTGTATTTGCAAGCAAATCTTGCACCACTATTTGCCATTTCCCCGCTGCATCGTTAATAGCTAAGGGCAAACTTATATTACAAACTCCATTCTCGGTAGCACGATACAAATCATAGCGGACTTGGCCTAGCGAATCGGTAATAGTGATTTGCAAAGGAGCTGAGCCAGCAATTATTTTTTGTTGGGTATCAACCAAAGTAGCGCTAAAGTTTAGGCGAATGGGAGGTTCAGCTTCTCGTGTAAGATCGCGGCTAATAATAGGAATAGTAACTTGAATACCACCAATAGGCCGGGCTGGTCGTGCCAAGGCAAGCATCTGACCGGGGCCAAATTCCACAGTAGAAATAAGCTGCGAACCCTTTTTTTCAAAAGAAACAGGCAATGATGTTACAGCATTATAAATTGGCCTTCCATCATCTTGCAACGCCAGTATCGTAGATGCAGCAATCGGAATTCCAAACCCGTTATAACCTTCCTTGGGTGTAAGGTTGACTCCAAATAGATATTCGATTTCACCTCGCACTTGTCTTCCGGGTGCAATGGTAGATAAGCTAGATTCAAAAGCTGGCGCAATACCTTTTGCTTGCAATGCTTTTTGTAATGCCTTTGCAGTGGGTTCTGCAAATTCCAGATAGCCTCGAAAAGAATTGACTTTAGCTTTTGCAGAGCTTGCAAGAGTTGCATCGGTAAGGTTATTACTATTTTCTTGTGCAGATTTTACCAAGGCATCAGGTGTAATATCTAATTTAACTGCCCCAGGAATAGAAATAGTGGTGTCTGAAGTGGTAAGAACAACCCCACCCTTTGCAGTAAAATCGGTCAGGCCAGTAATAACTGCGGGGTCAAGATAATTCACCCCAGCTATTACAACCGCCTTGTGCTCTGCACTAATCGTACCATCAAGAATATCTTCATCTAAAACAAAGCTAACAGGATATTGCGTAAGCCGAGTTGCAACATACAGAATCGAAAGGTCTTGAAGTTGTGTATGTTCCTTATTGAAATAAGTGTTGGACTTGGAATAAAGGATTGCCAACGGTTGCCGAGTTACCATCGGCTTGGTGAAAATGGTACCTAGTCTGGCAAAAGTTTTATTGGTTTCAATAACCCCAGAGGCGTGGGGAGAATCAATATTCATACCAGGCCAGGTTGCAATTCCCTGTATACCGGTGATAAAAGAAAGATTCTGCGTTTGTCGTAATCCATCCGAATCTACCGAACCCCAATGTGGCAGATACCAAGTAGGCTTATCAAATTGCCTAGGCATCGAAAGTTCAACATACATAGAAGGGTTAAGATTGTAGAGCCAGTAATCGCAATACCCCCCATGACCACTAACCACGGGCATACTTCTTGCAACATTAAAATAGTAACCATCGTAGAGTGCCATCCAGCCATATTGACTTTGGGTAACGGGAAGGTACCCGGGCTTCATTTTTTCAAGTGCGTGTCTGCTAGACTTCCAAAAGGCATCCATAAATCCAAGTTTAAAGTCGTTAGCTTTTTCCCATTGCGCCATACCTGCTGGTGTTTTGGTGTCGGTCTTGTCAAAGAAAGCCATTTCTTCCCCGAAGGCTCGTTTGTAAGCAGTCCGTTGAAAAGAAATATCGTGTGGTCCTGTAACTGGTTTACCATCTTTATCTTTCAAAGTAGGGTGGGGCAACCAAGTCAACCCTGGTTCATCGTGTAAATGTGCACCAATAGCGTTGGGCATTGTGCGGAATCCAAAAGCTCGGTCAACACCTCGTTGAATTGCGCCAATATAAACATTAGGATCCGACCAGTCGTTGGTGTTTTTTAAATCGTGTTGGTGTCCACCCCCCATCAGGCAAGATCCCATCACATCTTGGCCGCTAGGAATCGAAGATTCGCCCACCTCACCCCAAGCTAAATTAAAACCCATCCCATCTTCGCCTTCAACGGCCATCATATTATTGCGTGAGCCACCCCAATGAATAAGGCGGTAACTGGTTTTGCGAAGGTGAGAAAAGACAGAAATTTTAGCCTGCGCTTTATTACCATCAGTTTCAGCAGAAATCAGATAATTACCCGGGCGGAGCATCCAACCGTTGAGGCGCAAGTGTTCGACCGATTGTGCCTTACCTTCAATTAAAGCTACCGATTTAGTTGGGAAAACAAAGTTCATCAAACTTCCATCTTCACCTTTAACTACAAGGTTTAATTTTCCAGCATTTAAAATTGCCTTATCACTTCGCACCACAGCGATATCTATCAATTCGTTGGTTTGGTAATTAACTCGGTTGAGTGGCAAAAGAAGATTTAAGTCTCCAGCTTGAATAGAATTTTCCAAAATGAAGAAAGAAGAAATCAGAAAAGTTAAGGAGATAATTTTTTTCATAGAGCTACCTTTATCTTGAATTTGCAGGTGAAAAAATATAAGAAATACTGTTATTAACAATTTTACTTTTACTAATGGTATCATCTTTAAATAAACTTCTTATGTCTAGTGTTTTAATCTTGAATGAAAGATATTAGATATAAGGCTAGCGATTTAACTCAGTTTACTTTTATAAAAAACGAGTGTGACTCGATGAAGAATTATAAATATGGTTGTTTCCTGTGCGCATTTTTTTTAAATGTAAGTTTGGTTTGCGCTGAAGATGCTACCAACGACTTTACTATATTTTTAAAAAAAGCTGACGATTCCGCTACGGTTACTAAAAACAAAAATACAACTCTATTTAAAATTAAAAGTCCTAAAGGAATTAGTGGTGGAAAAATAGAAAGAAAACAAGAGAAATGGCCCGAGAATATAACCCTCTTTTTTTATTTAAAAGGTCTAGAAAATTTTAAATTATCAAACGATAAAATTAGTCTTGAATGTTCAGTGTCTTCTAATCAGAACTCACCTTTAATAAGAATTTGGCAAGAAGGGAAGGAAGACTTTCCTCTAAAGCCTGATCACCCATTTTATATAAATATTCGCCTCCTTAATAATGCAGGAAACCCCACAAAAACAATTCCACTTCAAGAAGGTTTTTTTGAAATGCAGTTGCCTAAAAGTTTCTTTCAGAATAATCCTAAAACATTTTCTTTAAATTGGATCGATTTCTATAGGAACTGATAATTAATTCCCTGTAGGTTCGTAATAAAGATCCGATCCTAAACCGAATTTGGCAGGCAATGGAATATTAGACCAGGTTGGATCATCTCCAACCCTTACTTGCCAACTTCCTGTAAGCACAAGTTTAGTCTTCCCCATCAGGGTTGCTAAGGGCATTAAATTTTTAACAAGTTCCTTAGATTCAACCCGAATAACTAAAAGATTAATATCATCTTTATAAATAAATTCAGGGGTTAATAAAGTAGTTGGATTGTTGAAATCCTTTTTGTTAATAGGAGGCGGTAGAGCGTTGCCATTGAGCCAAGCCTTAATATTTGGATTTCGTAGAGGAAGAGTAAGGGTAATGCCTTTTTCATTAATCCACGAAGCGGGAATTCTTACTGAAGCCCTAAACCAAATGACTTTTGATTGTTGTAATACAGTTGTAATTTCATCATTTGGCGGAAGGTTGATGGTAGTCCATTGTTTTTTTATGGAGTCTACTTCATTTTTTATAGATGGAGAAAAAGTTACAACATCTTTTATTTTTCTTGAATCATTTTTGAATTGAAATGCCTTGCCTCCGATAATTTGATCGCTTGTGATAGTAGAACAAACAAATCGTTCTACATGAGAAATGATCAGTTCGTTGCCTGTAAAGTGATCGACATAAGGCCACTGCTTGGGGTTGTACATGCAATCTGTCATATCGCGCATAAGGACAACATTTTTCCCCCCACGAACCATTTGCCTTAATCCGAAGGGCCTGCCTAGCACACACATATTGGTATGCACGCCTAGCAACACAACATTCTTAATTCCTTTTTGCTCTAGAATGTTCCATACCTCATCACCCTTATCGCTGATAAAATCTTTTTCAGTATCAATCTGAATCATTGAAGATTGAGATTTCCAAGGCATATTGGGGTTTCTTCCAAGGGCTTTTAGTTTCGCACTCCATTGCTTATGTTCAATCGAATCATCATCTTCCCCACCATCGGATTGGTCGATTGGATAAATAGCTTTTTCTTCAGTAGGAATACGCGAACACCAAGATTCAATATTTGCGGGGGCCGACTTAGTTTTAGGAGAATGGATTGCTCGGAATCGTGCTGGGTTATCTTTATAAGCGTCCATACAATCACTGGGGGAATGAATGATTAATGCACCATGGGCCCTAGCTTGTTTAAGGACTTTATCCATAGAGGGGGCAAATTCTTCAAGCCTACGAACTGCATTGATGCAGTGGTGATAATCCCAAACATCACAAACAATAAATGCAGTTTCAGTCGCTTTCCAAGATTGATTTTTAATACTGCGTTCAAATTCAGTTTTAGTAGAATCTTTTGCTGTTTGATTTCGTAGAGAAAGGGTAAAATCAGCAGCATTTAAATTGCAGACAAAAAAAGAAGAAGCAATTACTGAGTAAAGAAAAATATCGGATTGAAACATTTTTTATTTCCTGTGCTGGTATCAAGGCGGATGATTTCTAGTGTAAAGCATCTATACGCCATGGCAATCAGGAAGATGATTTAAACCTGAATAAAAAAGGATGCCCGAGTGACAAGGGCATCCTAGAATTGGTTGAAATCTAAATATACGGTTACTTCTTTGCAGGCGCGGTACGGGTATACCCCTCCCACATCGGGTCGTTGCTAACTTTCCAAACTTTGCCATTGTTCATATACAATTTGGAAGTTTCTTCTTTAGAGAATGGGCGGGCACCAACTCTACCAAATACCGAAAGCTGATTTCCACTTTCATCAACAGCCCTGTCACGATCCATACCTTTGCTAATACAAAGAGCGTGTCCGCCCAGAGGGATTTTGAAAGTTGCAATTAGTGCAGGAGTAGGCTTAGGACTAAACCCAGCACTACCCGGGGAATCAGGTGTGGTAAGCTGCAAAATGCGCATGCCATTCTTCCCATCTGCAATATAGGCAAATTCACTTGCATAAGTGATACCTAGTTTGACATCGTGGGCATCATTGATTTCGCCATTGGCATTATAAACCTGATCGACTTTAGGCTTCTCTGGGTTTTGAATATCTAGAATGACAAGGCCCAATTTCCCTGCTGCAAGATAGGCATAAGTTCGAGCAAGATAAATGCTATGCACATCTGGAATATCGATCTGGCTTACAGGTTTGGGCTTGGCAAGGTCGCTAACATCTAAAACCTTAACGCCTTCTTCATCGGTAACAAAAGCGTATCGGAACTGAACCGCAACGGACTTCGGTTTTTTCAACCACTTGTTATCGATGACGGAAGTAATAACCGGCTTAGTTGAATCTTCACAAGAAATAACAACCAACCCCTTATCACAAGTTACATAAACATAATTTCCTACGGTGATGACATGGCTAGCACCCGCAAGAATGTTATCGGGATTAAAAGTCCAAGCTCGATTGACGAAGTTATTAAGGGGGTCGCCATCAAGTAAGGTGCCAGCTCCAACAGCAACGAGGCCTTCAAATTTATCTGTGAAAAAAATAAGGCCATAAATTCCGGCGATGCGTTGCTCATCATTTTCGGGGTAGTGTTTGCGTGTCGGATCAGGCGCAATAGTAGAAGGAGCTGCAACACAGGTTGCATACTTACTTCGAATATAAAATTTCTGGCCAAGCGGGGAAACAGGAGCAGTAGACATTCTCTCTGAAAAGCCCTTGTGATCAATAAAGGCAATATCGAAGATACGGAAACCTGCCTCGCCACACGCTGCGTAGAGATATTCCCCACGATGCTGAATGCTTTGGATATCAGATTTCATAAAAGGTCGAAGTAACGGGTCGCTAATATCACGGCCTACATGCTCGTGAGCCCGCTTAAGCTGACTTTTATTTTTCCCGATATGTTCTTTAAAGAAATCAGGGTATGCCAAACGGTGAAGGTAACTACCTATCACAGCTTGAGGTTCATCTCGTTCGGTAGAAACAACACTCCATAAACCGTGTTCACCTGCACCAACCCAAGCGTAACGGCCTATAAAATTAAGGTAGTTAGTTCCCTGCATACTAAGCTGGGTAATCAGCGCATTATTATCATCATCTTTAGAAACATGGCAATCTTGGCATTCTTTGGTTGCCCGACCGCTAAAGGTGTGTGGCACATTAGTACTGAAAGCAATCCCGCTTAGCCCTTCGGCCGAATGCGTTTGTTGTTGTTGGTAAATGACTTCGCGATTTTGATTGTAGGAAGTCACATGGATAGCACAAGAAGATCTGGAAGGATTGATTTTGTTTCCTGTGGTGGTACCATCGCGTGCCAACATAAACACATCATCTCGAAGGGTCTGCCAATTGTAAGAGGTATAATTTCTAGTGACATCACCTTCAGCGTGAAGCTGAGGCATTTTCATATTAGCTTTTTGTGGTAAATGGCAACCATAACAACTAGGGTTCCAAGAGGAATGGCAAGAAATACAAGTCATTGTTTTGTTTGAATGAGCGCAACCAGAATCATCGCCATTGCCTTTGACATCGCCCCAGACGATTTTATCACCTTCCATACGAACAGTTTTAGCAATCGCAGATTTGGCGTTAAAGTTTTCGCTTTGAGGATCAATGGTATCTTTGGTTTGAACAACTTCCCAAATAAGATCTTTCTCGACCATACTACGCTGATAGATTTTACCACCCCTGCGCTCAAATCTGGGTTTTCCTGAGGGTGTATTTAAAGCAGTCATATCTCTGCCATAAAGAGGATTTTTAATATCTTCAGGTTTCACATCAGGGTTTGAGGTGTAAGAAGCTGGACCCGAGGTTCTTAATTTTGCAACTTGAGAGGAAGACCCATGGCAGTCGATACAAGCAATTTCAATTGCGCCACGAACTTCCATTTGTAACCGATTGTTCCCGTGCATATCTTGAATGTAATGGCAATCAATACAATGCAATCCTTTTTCGACATGGATATCAACGAGGTGCATAGGGATGCCAGCCCGCTGATGGGCTTCGATATCTTTGACAGCCTTGGCGCTAATGGGCTGAGTATTTGGATCTTTGGGTTCTTTAAATCGGGTTTGCAATTCTTTAACGATATCAACGCCTTTTTTCATATTAGTGGGGGACAAGTCTTTGACAGGTTCGCCGTTATAATCGAGGAGTTTACCTTTTTGATCCTTACGGAAAGCAGCTCTAAAGACCCAACCATGGCTATGAAAATCGGCAAACTGGCTGTGCTTAGTTTGTGTATTAAGTTCACAGACATTGTTAAGAAATTCTGGATCGGACCAGTTACCCCTTGAGGAAGCTTCTTCTGGGTTCGCCATCTGTGCCCGAATAAATTCTTCGCTACTAGGGTATTTTTGCTTCTTCGGGTACATAAGTTCTGCATCGGTTTCTAAATCCCACCACATATAGCCAATATAACTATTCATAACCGTTGTTCCGGGGTGAACATGGCAGGTCATACACTGACTTGTTGGGATTGAATTACCTTTTGCAAAACGATGTTGAATTGGATGACCCGTTTCATTTTTCGGAATCGTAGGGTCGGGCTTTACATCTTCATCTGCCTGATCGGTTGCAAAACCTTTATTGCCAAATTTTGCATAAGGCCCTGAATGAATGGGAGACCGATCGTTCGCATAAATAAAATGGCAACCGGTACAACCGCTGTTGCGGTAATCGCCAGCTTGATCGTTTGTTCCCATGAAATTAAGGGTGGGGTCGAAGAGTCGTGTTTTAGTTAAACTAACGTAGACGGGGTCGGTTCGGTTTTCAGTACCTAATCCACGGTTACTTAAACGGGAAAGGAAAGGTCTGCCTGTATCCTCGTTAATATCAGGAATGCCAACTTCAGAGCGGAATTTTCCACCTCGCTCAAATATCCGAAGAATATTCCCTGGCTGCGTCATTTCATATCGAGGTAATGGATCTAAAAACGGAATCACCCCTCTCTTCTTTTCAAATTCGGTAGGCGGGGGATTTGTCTGAATGCGTAATGACTCGCCATTCATACTATACGATTCACCATTCCTTGGCACTTTGTAAGGAACCGATCCATTATTATAAAGTGCTGCGCCCCAAAGCATACAACCGTGAGTCATCATACTTTTACGAACTTGGTTAACAATATTGGAGTGACAGTTCACGGTACCACAACTGATATGGCTGATGCGTGAGTCGCCCGGATTAACGAAGCGGATGTAATCAGGGGATTCTTGGTTTAAAAGAGTGTAACTACGAACCGGGTTCGCAGAGTTACGCCAAGCACCAGGTTTTTTTGCAATTGGCGCAGCGGGGCAAAGTCGTGGGGTGTTAGGGGCTCGCTCAGGATATCCAGGTCCTTCTATCGTGCGGATTACATTTGGATCACCACCGTGGCAATCAGTGCAGCCTATTCTTACAGTCGTTTTGCAATGGGGGTCTCTAGAATTTTCGTGACAGGAAATACAGTTGGTTGACTTTGCTTTTATTTCTTCATCGGATTGCTTATTTAAATCCAACCCTTCAAGTTCTGGCGGTAATGGGAAGGGAACATTAGCGGGCAGCACTTTTGGTCTTGGTGCTGGCCCAGCTGCCTGAGGCATCGAGCTTCTAAATAGATTACCTAATCCTAGAAAAACCCCCAGCCCAAGTGCTAAGAATGCAAAGCTATTAACAATTTTTTCACGCGATAAATTCAAGGTCATGGCCATACGCCTCCCGCGCTTAAGCCAACCGATAAAATAGCGGGCAAGATTACCCACAAGGAGGAAAGTAACTTTTATAAAAAAAGGGGTCAAGATCGATAAAGAAAGGGTTTAGACGGCATTTTGGAAGACTAGTAAAGCAAGGTAAGTTGGGCGAAACCAGCGACTAGGTTGTCCACCGTTCCAAACGGATTATTATACAACCCTTTAAATCCTGATCCGGGGATCAGCGTCGAAACTCCCATAGTCATAATTGCATTATTATTAAGAAAGGGCCGATACTCGAACCCCGAGCTTAAATCGTTCCCAATAAAATTATTAATGCCTGCTGCATAAACATATTGCTGGATCACTGCGCTATTTTGAAACCAAAGGAAGTTGCAATTATTGATCATCTTTAACTTGGGATTAATATCCAAATCGAACCCAAGATTATAAAGTAGTAAGCCTGGGTTTACATAATTTGCTTGGCCCTGCGTCTTACTGCTGCGTAAATCTGGAATCAAACTACCATTATTTACCAAGTTGACCCCAAAGAGTTTAACCGATTGTCGTTGCCAA
>Ga0209284_10000741_pt1 | contig 52832 bp, 39 predicted proteins | sample FRY03_FD_187211 | JGI IMG/M metagenome (GOLD analysis project Ga0209284, IMG submission 187211) | Freshwater microbial communities from Lake Fryxell liftoff mats and glacier meltwater in Antarctica - FRY-03 (SPAdes) (version 2) | ecosystem: Environmental > Aquatic > Freshwater > Ice > Glacier...
TCACACGGAGGTATGATTCGTAGTTGAGGTTTTTTCGACGACATTCTTTTGGGCTATATCGTGGTTCCTCGAGCTCCATTCCCTTGAAATGAATCTCGACACGTTCTTCTGAGAAATCAGCCACTGGGAAAATACTCTCGAGTGCTTCCTGGATACCGTAATCTAGAAATGATGAATATGAATCGAGCTGTGCTGCGATGAGCTCAGGCATCTGGACGATAGAACGATCCTCAGTAAAAAAGTGACGACCCGATCGGACATAGAGTGCTCCGTGTGTCGGCTTCTCGACGCGAGTAGAACGAATCTCCTGTGAAGCAGAGACATCTCTCTTTGATACTTTTGGCTCAGCCACTTTTTTCGTTTTTGTTGGCTTAGCTGGCTTTACTGTTTTAACAGCTGGAGTCTTAGGGGCTGCTTTTTCTTTTTTTGGAATTGGTTTTGCGACAAGTGGTTTTTTAGAGACTTTTGGAGTCGGTTTTTTCACCTGTTTTACTGCCACAGCCTTTGTAGGCTTGGTAGTTTTTTTGACTGTTTTTGGAGCTGATTTTGCCTTTAAAGTGCTCTTTTGAGACACTTTCGCACCTGCTTTATTCGCAGGCTTGGTAGTTTTTTTCGCAGTCATAACGTATATAAGGAGATAAAAAACACAGAAAAACCGTATAGGTATACTATACGATAGACACGGACGAGTTATCTAGTTGGTTCGTGCACGAAAATTTCGGGAAAAATCTTTATGGGGCGAGTATAGTAGGGTACTAGTTTTTGTCAAATTTATTTTTTATCCACATGAATATTTCTCAATAATTTTTGTATTTTTATAGACTTTTCTCTGGGAAAAGTCTAGAGTTCCTTATCGGGACATTCAATCAAAACTCATTTAGGAATTCTCATCACATCGACATGCCCGCAAGCGTCTTCTGGCGTAGAAATCATATCACCACCCTGACGCTCAGATGTCTTGAGAAGCATTTGAATATCTGGCGGAATTCCCTCTTGTTCCAACAAGTACTCTGCTTGTATGCCAAGTCCATTTAATACTCCTGCGACTCGATCCCCGCAGTCACAGATCTGACATTGAAGCGTACAGAGTCATGCTCTGCGTGCTATACTGACATAGGAGGAATGTAATGCAACTCTATTTGAACCTAACATAAAAACATTATACACTATAAATAAATAATGTAAAACTTAATTGCTGCAATTGACATGTATCATGAATCCGTGTGACGTCCGTCATGACCAGAGAGTCGGACTTTCACGGGATGACGATATAGATGTTCATTGGTATGGATTTTTCATCTACAGAGCCAAGTAATATCAAAAACTCCCTTTTCAGGGAGTTTTTAGTATGAATACTATTTCCAGATTCGTACTTTCATCTGCACGCTTGAAGGATAATAGCTGCTCCAATTCATAGTTGACCCTCCTGGTGGTATTTTCCCATGAAAATAACAAGGGAAATCTCTTCCAGATTGGACTTTGATTTGATTCTCTGGATTATCACTCTTATCAATCCAAAAATACATTCCCCCATTCTGACCATCAGAGAGATCTACACAAGCTTCAAATCATTCATGAATTACCTCATCATCCTTTGTGGCACTTTCTCGAACAATAGTTTGCAATTTAAATGGACGACTCGTACTGAGATTATGGACGATAGAAAATTGTTGTCATGCAGTAACAGTTTTCCAGTCTGATTCATAATCTGGAGTAGAGCTTATTCCGCCAGAACTACCGCCAGAACCTCCACAGAGTTTTTTCATAGCTAAGACAGTGTAATATGGTGTACCATTCACTCTAAAAGAGTTTTTACTATCAGCATTAATATGTGAAACTACTCATGAATGACCTATATAGACAATATTATCAGATCAAACAGCATTAATATAAGACCAGTATTCTCACTCGTTAAGCCCAAATCATCCAGCATTATTCATCTTAAATTTATACTCACAAGCAGTATCAAATGGATTTGTATCTGTCAGAGGTACATCGATCCAGTCTGATCAATTACTATTTCCTCATAATCATCCACTACTTATTGCCATCACAGAAATATCGCTAGAGTCTCTGTACTGCATATACCAATTTACCTGACAAAATGCCCAATCATTGACTGTTTTAGTCGCTCAAGAAGTATCGCAATCTGCAGCATCACCACTACTTGACCACGTAAATCGTGAACCATGTGCCATAGTTAAATAATTCACACTGGGCATGGGCGATTGCCAAGTTACTCTGTAAACACCTTCACTAACGCGCTTGACTTGGCTGACACCGCTGTGAGATTTGATAACACAGATACCACTTGGACAACTTGTCCCGTCGAATACTACCCATTTTGCATTTCCATTATTCGATCCTCCCCCACCCTGTGCCACCACTTCCAAGAGTCGATTGTATTCTGCAGCGGTCAGGATATCTCCTGTCTTTTTACCGACAAGAGGTGCTGAGGTGAGTCCTGTTTGACCAGATGGGATGAGTTCTGTCAGAGTGAAATTTGCTGCAACAGCTTTCATCTTTGTGATGACAGAAGAGATGGTAGCTGATTGAGCATAGAGTGTCGTCGCAGTGAGAGCGACGAGAGTGAGACTCGTGAGAGAGAGGAGGAGAGGGTGTTTCATAATCATAATTATACAACTCTATGAAGAAATAATCAAATAAAATATGCTAAAAATAACTGTTTCTGCAGTAATACTTGAAACTCAACGAACACTTCTGGCTCATGGCATGAATGATACTGAATTTTTCACATACGTAAGCGAGAAAACAGAGAAAAACATTGACATAAAACATCATTGATTATAAAATTTATTTGCCTTCTAGGGAAAATAATCTATCATAACCTTATGACACGTACAAATTTTTTCTTCTATTTCTTTGACCTTTCAAACTGCGGAGGATAATTTGTCGTATCACAACACATTTTTCAACCCTTCGCACTACGGAGGGTTTTTTAATATCAAAATTTCATACTATGAAAACATACATTCTCGCACCTGGAAGCTACGGAGATATCGTCGCAGATAAACTCGGCATGAAAGTACCTAACTGCCACCCTCAAGTGCAACACTTGAGGGTATTTTAAAAATATCTCTAAATATCGCAAGGATATGTGGTAAATGTTTTGAATTATTCTTTTTTTTACTATGGCGATGATAAAAAAAATTCCCGAATTAAGACTCATACTAAAATGATTCATGGTAGAAAGCTATATCCATGACTGAAGACAAGATGGAACTTGCTGAAAAATTTAATCTCTCACAAAAATCCTCTCTTTTACTTTTATCTATGTCAAAAATTAGTACTTATACTTATTACCGCTTTCCCCTCGATCGAGAGGATGTTCCATATTGCTCATAAAATAGAACAATCTGAAACAACCAAACCTATCGAGTCTTTCGAAGTGTATTTTTCTACACAAGAGCCACTTCTTTTTCAGAAATTTTTTGAACTGATCCACGAGTAAAATTGGAGACTTTGACAGGGAAAATAATGGACACTAATTGTTGAAAGACGATTTTTTTATCTTGGTTTGCATCGATAGTAAAAGCAGGATGATGTGCAAAATAATGATGATACGATGTCACATATGTTTCCTGGAGTTTTTCCACAAGACGCTTTTTCGCTTTCTTAGTGAGTTTTTCACCATCAGGAAGATAGCGAAGATTTTGGACCATGTGAAGTGAGAGAAGTGTCCCCTCTCCGACATCTCCTTCTTTTTTTGCACGTCTAGCGAGGTTTTCAAGCGTCTTTTTCGGACTTACTGAGAAAAAGATAGTTGTTGCTCTCTGAAACAATTCACGATAGACACTTTGAGCAAACCAGAGAAGCCCTGTCTCGAGTTGCTCTAGGGTATGACCCAGGGTAAGACCACGAATAACAATAGTAGGCAATGCACGATCCATGATCACTGTATGCCCCTTTATGAGATGAGGTATGACTTTTTTCTCGATTTGGTAGAGCATGTCAGCTACCTGGAGAAAGAGGTGAGATTCGGGTGATACGACATCGATACCTTTTTTGAGCTCATGTTCACCAAAAAAATCACGAAAATGTGGAGCATCCTTCCATGATACGACGACAGCGACATTACCCTCAGATTCTATTTTTTTCTTGAGTTTTTTTGCTTGTGTAGTTTTACCACTTCCGTCTGGTCACTCGAGGATGATGAGTCTACCGGGGAAATTTTTGAGAGGAGAAAAATTTGGTTTCATAGAAATGCAGAATAGAGATAAAGATAGAGGGAGGATATAATTGATATAGTGTTGTTCGTGGTAAGAAATAGATCAACCCTCTACCTATTTCTCTGCCTATTTTTGAATGTTATAATCAAGAGATTAGCTCCATGCCATACTTGCGCTGGAAATACTCACCTACCATGCGACGCATTTCAGGGGTAGTTTCATAGACAGGTTTCATAGCATCGAGGGTATACATGTTTTCAGAGTCAGCCAGACGGTCATACGCATCGACGACACGAGTCTGAAATGCATGGAAATTGTGGAGAATATTTTCAGAAAACTGCATATCCATACCTGCTTCATAGTGTTTGAGTTCTGATCGTCCAGCAGCACGCTTCATGCCAGCCTCAACGGGAAGTCGGAAATAAAGCGTCATATCAGGAATCATAAAAAATTGATCATAAAAATGCCGCAGGTCATCAATCTCGAGACCGCGAGCATATCCGCGAGCAAGTGCCGTATAGATATATCGATCACAGAGAACTATCATGCCCGCACGGAGCATACCAGCTATCTCGGTAACATATCGTTCCATGAGGTCAGCCGCATGTACCATGTCAAATACTGGTGCTGGGAGATAGAGATCCCCATTTTTAAGTCTCTTCGTCAGAGGCTTTACTCGAGGATTACTATTCCATTCTGTAAAATGAACAAAGAAACCATTTGATTCGAGAAGTTTCTGAAGGATTTTTACCTGTGTTGATTTCCCGCTCCCATCTTGTCATTCGACGACGATAAGTGTTCCCGGACGAACATCTTTGGGAAAAAATGGTTTTAAGTCTAAGACTTTCTGTGATGTCACTTTTTGTGGTTGAAATCGTGTAGTTGATTTCCTCTGTGACTCTGCAGTCGTTGTTTTCATACTAGAAATGTACCAGATTCTTTTTCATGAATCAAATACTTTCATCTAAATACGAGCTAAATGGATATTGCCAAGATGCCCTCTCTATTTCTTATCTACTTTTCCACCATTTACGAATTTGTTTCTGAGAAGAGCGGATGTATTTCATAGCATCATCACTCCAATCGATGACTTTCTCACCTGCTTCGAGGACCCATTCTGAGAGAGGACTGGGTACGATATGAGCTATTCTCCATGAACCCCACGCTATGAGGAAGAGGGAAAGAAGTTGATTAAAATTAAATACCTTCCAATCAGTGATAAAGCCAAATATATATGAAAAATTATCACTCGATGCGTCATTCCACCATTCGCCTATGAACCACATAAGACCCCAGAGAAGTGCTCCGACACCTGCAGCAAATCATCGCTCGGAGCGAAGTTTTTTGATGACATAGGTAAACGAAAATATAAAAATAATACAAAACATGTAGATAATGGCGAGTGGAAAACGTGGAAACTCAGCCAGTATAGGATTGTTGATGTAGTCGACAGAGAGGAAAGACTCACTTCGGATGCCATATGTCTGACCTCAGAAAAATGCTCATAGGTAGGCGATAGCGCCACCAAATAACCATGCTATAACTGTGATATCGAGAGCATCATCACGATCCGCCGCATCTCTCTCTCGATAAAAGAAAAGCAATGTCCCAAAAAATCCTAAAATAGCTCCTCCGAGACTAAAATAAAAATCTGACATCAAGAAAAAACTCGAGAACCAAAATTCTCCAGAGTACGCTGATTTCGTAGGAAGTCAGATATAGAGAAGCACATGAGCCAGTCGTGAAACAAAAAATGTCACGAGGAAAAACGCGAGTAAATTCGCAGAAAAAAATGATGTATTTATCTGATATTTTCTACCGAGACGCCAGAGCATCCAGTAAAAAAGACCAAAAGAAAGCGTCAAACAAACGCCAAAAGTCATCACTGGAACACTACTGTCACCAACAGTAAATGTATAAAGTTCGGGGTACATATGCTGGTAGTATATGAAACATGGAGAAGATGCAAACTGACGAAAAAATAAATTTGCAACAAAAATATTTATAAATACTATTTATAACATATGAAAAGATGAGATGAATTAGCATTACAAGAATTCCTGGGAGGACAACCCAACTTTCTTTCAAGTAATGCAATACCAGAATTAGAAAAATTAAGCACAATCTGAAGAGAGCGAGGTGGTGTGGATAATCCCTACGGCATACCCTTGCAGATGCTTGGAGGTATAGCAAATCCGACTGAAGTCATTAATTACCTCTCTGGAGTATATAGTTCTACCGAAAGAAGAAAGGCAATTGATTTTATTATTTGATGGGTAAAAACGTGAATAGACCAAACTTTACACAGAGTTTTAAATTCAAACTGAAATGCGTTAGAATGGTATATACTGGAAATGCTTATCCAAACAAAAATTCATGAAAAAAGTTTCTTTGAAAGGCCACCATATGAATTAGACGCAAATTTTGCGACCGATCTCATCTATAGCTCGCCAGAATGGCTGAGAGGAGGATTAAGAACTCTTGGCATACAAATTACCAGCACTCACCTCAGTTCACCAAGATTTCAATCCAAAAGAGTCCAAATTCGTCACGTAAATAATTGATTACAGGAAAATCAAAAAATCTTAAGACAATTTGGCTACAAAAGACCCGATAGTATGGCAATAGCAGGAATATATGGTAAAGCAGGAGATAAGGTGAGATTGTGAGGTAACAGTGTTTTTTGTCATGATCTCTGATTACCGCTTGACGAGGATCCAATAAAATTTAAAGAGGACTTGGCAGAAGAAACAAAAGATGTCGCCGATTTCCTGAGAATGTCGATTAAAACATGGAACTCCCAGTATCCCCAGAGAAGGAAATATGGTAAACTTCAAAAAAAGAGGATATCAGGAAGAGACGGTGACTATATTTTTGAGTGGAAATATATAGCACAATACAAGTCAATGGTTTTTTACCTAAAAAAAACATTATCTCTAGACAATAAGAGGTCAAATCCTTTAATAAGCTACTTCGAAATACTCGATACCAAGTAATCTATCTCGCATACTCGATATACCGATTCTCGCGACTGACCATGACCTTGACTTCACCTGGGTACTGGAGATTGTCCTGGATACCGACAGCGATGTCTCGAGAGAGCTTTTCTGCTTCGAGGTCAGAGATTTTCTTTGCGTCGACGAATACTCGCACTTCACGACCAGCAGAGAGAGCGTACGCTTTTTCTACCCCCTTGAAGCTGAGGACGAGGTTTTCCATGTCCTTCATACGTTTGATATACTCTTCGACATTTGCACGACGTGCGCCAGGGCGAACAGCGCTGATAGCATCCGCTATCATGATAATGCCTGTCTCTATGCAAGTAGCAGGTATGGCACCATGGTGAGCCTCTGTGAGGTTGATGAGCCGTTCGTCAAATCCATATTTGCGAAGTATTTTTCCTCCAATCTCTGGATGAGTACCCTCGATATCATGATCCAGAGCCTTACCGATATCATGGAGAATACCTCCCTGAAGAGCGATATGCGGATCAGCGCCGACTTGTTTTGCGATAGATTCAGCGATGTAGGCGACTTCCTGTGAGTGCTTGAGGATATTTTGACCATAGCTCGTTCGGAAACGAAGTTTACCGATGAGACTCACGATCTCATCAGGAAATCCAGAAATATTCATCTCAGAGAGGACCTGCTGTCAGAGCTTAAGGAGAAGTTTCTCTGCATCTTTTTGGTTGTTTTGAACGATTTCTTCGATACGGGCAGGCTGGATACGCTTATCTGAGAGGAGATCTTCGAGAGACTTCTTTGCGACATAGCGACGGAAGAGATCAAAACTCGAGATAAAGATAGTGTTTGGTGTATCATCAATGATAATAGAGACGCCTGTTTCCTTTTCAAATGTTGTGATATTACGACCTTCTTTCCCGATGATACGACCCTTGAGATCATCACTCTCGAGCTCGATAGTAGTCTGAGTTGTCTCGGCAGTAACCGCGCCAGCATATTGCTGCATAGAATTGACGAGAATCTCACGACATACTTCCTCTTCTCGGATACGAAGCTCTGCTTTTCTCTTCTCTATATGAACGATGAAATCTTTTTCATATTCTTCTTCTATCTGCTGGATGAGCTGAGTACGAGCATCTTCTGGCGATAGTTTTGATACTTCAGAAAGCTTCTTGCTGATGTCGGCCTTTTTCTTGCTCAGAGCTTCTTCTTCCTTTCCGAGAGCCTCCTTTGCCTCATTGATTTCTTCAGTTTTCTTGACGAGCTCATCGAGCTTCTGATCGAGCTTTGTCTCTTTTTGTTCGAGACGTTTTTCGATGTCGATAGCTTTTTTTTCTATTTCAGCAGCACGATCACGGTCCTCCTTTGCCTGATTTCGAGCATCTTCCATGATCTTCTGAGCATCACGATCTGCTCAACGACGGATATCATTTGCCTCTTTTTCTGCCGCATTGACGATACTCCCTGCCTGCATCCCCCCCTGTTTCTTTTGCAAATTCATGTAGAGAAAAAATGCTCATACACCTATGAGCAAGCCTACGAAGAGGCTTCCAAACGAAAACATATAATGAAAATTAGAGAACTAAAATGATGATTTTTCTGCTCCCGAGAACACTGTTTCAGACGCCTATCATATCACAATTTTTTTATCACAATCTTCACGCAAATCACATCTCATCACACACAATCACATCACACAAGAAACATTCTGACCTAAAGAGTTTGGAAATTTCAATCAAGTGCATAGTATAGAGAAAATATTTTTATGCAAGAACGACGTGTGTGATATGTGACCCTTCTCGGAAGGCCGAGTGCTGGGAAATCAAGTTTTGTAAATACCGCTATCGGCGATAAGGTGAGTATTGTTTCGTCTATTCCTCAGACAACGAGGAGACTCATTCGAGGTATTTATACTGATGAACAATTTCAGATTATTTTCCAAGATGTTCCTGGTTTGCACTCAAGTGCTCATACATGGAATCAATCCATTAATTGGGTGACAAAACACGCACTCTCTGATACAGATGTCATACTCAGAGTCATCGACGGCTCTCGAGAAAAATGAGAAGAAGAAGGTATCATCGATACATTAGTCAGCGAGGCAAGCGTTCCTGTTATTACTATTGTCACAAAATCAGACATACTCTCCATGAGAGATAGGAAAAAATTTCCAGCAGATTCACTCTTTGTCTCAAATATTACAGGAGAGTGAGTCACTGAGGTCATCCAGGCATTAGGGATAAAGCTCCCGATAGGACCACTGCTCTATCCCGAATCAGATGTAACTGATCAAGATGTCCACACGCGTGTCAGTGAAACAATACGAGAAAAGATATTTCAGACTACTTACCAGGAAGTACCCCATGATACCTATGTTGATGTAGAGATGATGGAAGACAAATGAAAACTCGTAAAAATACTTGCCTATATATTCTGTACCTCCGAATCTCAGAAAAAAATACTTGTCGGAAATCATGGCACAAAAATCAAAGAAATAGGCAGTCTCGCTCGACAAGACCTACAAGATTTATTTGAGAAAAAAGTATATCTCGAACTTCATGTAAAAGTCAGTAAAAATTGGCAAAGTCGGGAAAACATTACTAGGAAAGTTCTCGGAAAGATGTAAATACGAAAAAAGCTCTGATATGAGCAGAAAGCAAAAAAATACTTGTCGTACGACAAGTATTTTTTATTATCATGACACTTTTCAAATATCCTTAGTCACTAGCTTATGCGCGGCCAATATCAAAATTCACTCGACACTAATCCTTGGTCAAAAATATTAATAGGCTTAGCCGTTGTTATATTCGTTGTCTTGATTGGGAAATTTATCAGCAGCTCTGGCCCCTCACTGGAGGACGCTGCTATCAGTCTCCGACTCAGTGATGCGTCGAGCAATGCTCAGATAGTTTCTGGTGACAACGATGAAAAAAACGTCAACGCAAATACCCCACTCTCGACACTCGATCTCGTAGAAGTACGTAATGGAACTGGCCAGATAGCTTTTCTCTCAAATCAGAAAAATGTACTCAACATGAACACAGGGACGAAACTCCGCTATCTGGGTGAAGATAATAATGGAAAATCAAGTTTCCGTCTCGAGAACAAAGACCTCTGGATACAGGCTGATACAGGCACTATGGCATTTGATCTCGTAGGGCTCACGCTCACACCGAGCTCAACAACAGTCATGAATATCTCAAAAAATGAACTCTTCACAACTATCACAGTTCTTCAGTGATCAGCATCCATCAATCTCAATGGGTCCCTTCTCGAGATAGTCGCTGGGAAACAACTCAATTATTCATCCCTCAAAACTCTCACAATAGAAGACCTCACATCTCGAATATCACCCATCAATCCTGATTCCCTCTCAACAGATTGGATGAAGATAAATAACGCCGCAGCATTCGTCACTGTAGCAGCTCCTGAAAACAATGGGACGCTTTCATCTCTCACAAGTGGAGGACTTATACTCTTTGATTCTCCTGTCGATGAATCTACAGTAGAGACCAAGAGTATTACAGTAACAGGGAGAATCCTCTCACCGAGCGTAGGACGTGTAGTGATCAATGGAATTCCTGCGACAATCGACCCCGCGAAACAAACTTTTTCACTCTGATCAGTCGAACTCACTACAAAAGAAAACAACCTCGTCTACAGAGCATTTGATGTCTCAGGAGGACTTCTCTCAAAAGGAATTGTGACAGTCTATACTACTGCTAGTGGTCTCTCATCTGGTACCAGCGTTGGCTCGAGCACACGTGCTCAAGTCGAGACATATAAAGCAGACAATAGATTCAAGATTGTAGCACCAAGTACAGATTTTTATGAAACTCGCGAAACAAAAGTAAAAATCGAGGGGCGAGTTACACCAAAGGTAGCACACCATATCACTATCAATGATTTTCGTCTTGGTTCTTTCGCGGTCAATGGGTCAAGCTGGTATTATTTTGCCAATCAACAATTCGGGAATATGCAGGAATGAGTCAACACATACACTATTCGATACTTTGATGCTCAGGATAATGAGATATATAAGCAACTCTTCGTCATCAAAAAACTCCCCGCATTTACCTCAACAGGGACAAGAACAACTACTCCTCTCACTTCTGGAGAGACGAGTGCTACACGTTAATTTTTTTTCATGCGACAATCAGGATCTTCTATTATAGAAGTAGTCGTCATGATGGTCATCATGAGTGTTTCTATCGTGGGGATTTATTCTCTCGTCAACAGTGGACAAAAACTCGCAAAAACAACTGATGATAGACTCATCGCGACAAACCTCGCAAAAGAGTGACTCGAGTCAATAGGAGCTCTCAGAGACACTTTTAATCTCAGAGCGTATGATGCAGGCGACTGTTTTTTTACTATCGATACCTCCAATCAGAATAATGACAAATGCTATCAAACTGGAACCACATATTTCCTGAAAGATGATAAAACAATTACAACAACACTGACAAAAATGCCAGTGTGTATCAATACTCATGGTTGGTATTCTCAGGAATGGAGCAAAACAGACACAGCCTGTGACACAAACACGCCACGCTGCTGATGAATACAACAAAAAGAATGTGTGACACAATTTACTCGCTCAATATCCTTTTTACCCTGTGGTGCAGGGATGAGAGAATGTGTGAAAGCAGAAGTCCATATCACATGGTGAAAAGAGAAGGAACAAGCTCTTTCTCTGGGGCAGACTTTTACACGACACTAAATTATTGAATATCCCTGATCCAATCTTGTATTAGAGTGTTATCAATAGGAGTACTTCCTCCAAATCTCCCCTGTGCATCAAAAACAGTATTGATACCGATGATCTCCCCTCGGAGATTTACCAGCGGTCCTCCACTATATCATGCATGCAGTGGTATGTCTGTAAATAAAAGACCTCAAAAATCTGCTTCCTGTACTCTCACAGTTTGTTGCATCTGAGAGAGAATACCAAAATTGTGGATAAAAGATGGAATATTGGGGATAACTCCAAAAGCGAGAACGAAATCACCTGGACGAAGAAGTGACTGAGAGGATATAAATATTGGAAAAGTTCATTTACGAGGGGTATCAAGCCTCAGAAGAGCGAGATCTGAATCAGCCTTGAGAGAAATAGACACAGCCCACTCAATATCATTATTAGAAAACCGTACTGCATACTTCTTATCTGCTTGTATGAGATGTTTGCTGGTTAATATGGTCTGTTCGTCAATCAACACGCCCGATCCAATAACTCACTCGTCTACGATCATAACCACAGAAGGTGAAACAAGAGATATCGCATCGTGCACCGAGGATTGAAGTGTTGATTCAGGAAGTACGCGCGAATAAACAAAAATATATAGTAAGATTACCCCCGAGATGAGACAAGTACAAAACAATAGATATTTTTTCATAGGTGAAGTATATTTTTTCTCAGGAAAAAGAAATGCCATAATAGAAACAAAGACTATTGGATGGATAAAAAAAATATTTCACTAAAATGCGCACATGTCAGAGACTATACATCCCACATCCATCATCACCAATTGCACCATTTGAAAAAATGTCACCATCGGCCCATTTTGTCTCCTCACAGATACGATTATCCTAGACAACGTCATCATCGAGGGAAATTGTCGTATAGAAAAAAGCACACTCAGAGAAACAGTAGAAATACTCTGGTGAAGTGTCATCCGCGAATCAATCATTTCCGAATGATGTATCATCGGTTGTGAAGTAAAAAAATCACACCTCGGGAAAACGAATAAAGCGAAACACCCTTCGACAACGATTATCAGTACGACATCAGGAGAAAAAGTAAATTTTTGATGAGGATTCAAATGCGCCAACTATGATGGTACAGGAAAAGGGCATTTCATCGTAGGGAATAATGTATTTTTTGGATGTAATAGTGTCATATCAGTTCGGGCAAATCAGACGACCACGATTCATAATGGAGTCAAGATAGGTGCGAATATCCATATCTGACAAGATGTACCGGAGCATTCTCTCGTGTATACAGATAGAGAAACAGGGAAAACAACAATTCGAGAAGGCTACTATACTTCACGATAAAAATTGAGGGAATTTGAATAATTGAATTTAGGAGAAAGAGACTATACTCATACCATGAAAATTCCGACCTTCTCTCGGGAATATGACTCGATGAGTGGAAGACAAGGGAATACAAAATAAAATCACGCGATATATCATCAAAACAATTACCTAAATGAATGCATCAGATATAATTGCCTGGCATAGCCTATCACTCAAAGAACAGCTCTGAAATAATCGATCTTTTTATGGCAAGCAAATCAGACAAAAATGGCACCATACTGGAGCAATGACTGAGCTCTGTCGGGCTCAAGAATTCGTATGTGATATTTTATGGAGAAAACAAATATGGTTTAACTGATAGAAATCTCTTGAAATACTTTGATGATTTTTCGAAAATTGCCCGGAAATAGTTAATTTTTAATTTGCAATAATAAGTGCGACATCCCTATTTTTTTCTGTTCTTTGGAGTTTTTATCGTCATATATACGCTTGTTAATGGATATATATTTCTCCATGGATGGAATATGATTGGAGATTTTTGAATACCTCGAAGCATATACACGATTGTATTTCTCTGCTTTTCCTTCACCTACATCATAGGAGAGATGATACAACAGAGAAGAAGTTCGAGACTCTCGGACACGCTTATCACATTTTGATCTCTGTGGTTTGTAGGAGTAGTGCATTTTTTCTTTGTAAGTCTCCTCTATGATGTATTTTTATGAATAAACTCTCTCACAAAAACTTTTACTTCAAATGAAACACGCAACATCGCTTATCATGTCACCTATATCACCGTAATAGCTACTCTCATAACCATAATACTAGGGTATATCAACGCCCGAAATCCAAAAATACGACACTACACTCTCAGAATCAAGAAAAAAAATTCCCTCCATACATCTCTCACGCTCGCAGTCGCCAGTGATATACATCTCGGTCCTACCAATGGAAGGAGTCATATAGAGCGTATAGTTCGGAAAATCAACAATCTCAAACCGGATATCATACTCCTCCCTGGAGATATAGTCGATGGCGAGCTCGATCCTGTGATTCGTCGAGACCTAGGAAGTTCTATTCGGAAATTTCAATCTACCTACTGAGTCTATGGCATAACAGGAAACCACGAATACATAGGTGGTATGGAAAGGGCTCGAGCCTATCTCAAAGAACATGATATAAAAATACTACAGGACGAAGTCATAGAAGTAGGGTGAGTCGTCATAGTTGGGAGAGATGATATCTCGGCAACCCGTTTTGGCCGTCATAGGAAAGATCTCCGTGAACTCCTCCAGGGTACCGATAAGAAAAAACCAATTATCCTCCTCGACCATCAGCCAAAAAAACTCTCTGAAGCCCAAAAAAACGGCGTAGACGTACAATTTTCAGGTCATACCCACAACTGACAGCTCTGGCCTCTCAATCTCATCGTAAAACGCATTTTTGAAGTCCCTGTAGGCTATAAGAAAAAGGGGCATACACATATCTTTGTCTCGACGGGAGTCGGGACATGGTGACCGCCAGTCAGGACAAATGCCAGGCCAGATATACTATTTGTGACGTTGGAGTTTTAAATAGGCTCTCGACCAGAAGAGAGAAATTCATATCCTCTCTTTCTATGATTCCATACAGCAAAAAAGGACATACCTTGTATCCACGGAATTGATTTCAGCAAAAGTTTTTTTCGTTTTTTTATCTACGAGAAAAAACTTGTAAAACATATGAGGCAAGATATACTCAGAGTATGATAAATTTTTCCCTACCTCCCGTCCAAACTCTCAAAAAACTCTCACAAAAACGCCGTCATGATCTTGTCGCATTTCTTGCCTCATACACAGTGCACCTCTTTCATCCTGAAACTGTCGATCTCGATGTAACATTGAAAAATATACGAGCTCAAGCTAAAAAAAATGGACTTACCCGTCAAAAAATGAAAGAGATAATAAGGGGTGAATAAAATATGTATATTTTTGATACAAATGTGCTGATTAGTGCATTATTTTTTTCTTGAAATGAAGCAGTTGCACTTGATATTGTTCTAAAAAATTCGCAACTTATCTTTAGTGGTGAGACATCCGAAGAATTTCTCGAAGTAGCTATGAGACCAAAATTTTCCAAATATGCTTCCCAAGAAGAGAGATATGTTGCCGCACAGACAATACTCACTCGCTCTCGTATGTTTGTCTCTAAAACAATTCATACCCTCTGTCGTGACCCAAAAGATGATAAATTTTTAGATGTCTTATTGAGTTCTCCTGAGCACATTCTGGTGACAGGAGATAGGGATTTACTCGTTCTTCATGAAATTCACAATTTTTCAATCATATCAGTGAAAGTATTTCTCAGTAAATTCGCACATGCAAAAAAATAATTGAATTCAGATGATGACCCATACGGGTACGAGCTAGGGCATGAACCAGTCGAACACTGAGAGACTAATATAGCTCGGACCAATTGAGAGGCTCTCGAAGACTGTCTGTTTCCTTCCATTTTCTTCAAAAAAGGACATACCTTGTATCCACAGAATTAATTTCAGCAAAAGTTTTTTTCGTTTTTTTCTTCAACTATAATTCTTTCAAAACTTGCTCCAATGCATCAATAATATCCTCATCCGATATATTTTCTATATGTGTTTTGGAATAGATAAGAAGCGGGATCGCATTTTCTCAAACAATTTTCATGATAATGCGAAAACCTCACCGTTTCCCCGTAGGGATGCTCGAATTTTTACATCGGAATTATAGATACCTCTGCCGATATCAACGCCCAGAGCGAGGTGACAAACTTGCTGAAATTCCTCAAAGTCACGATCAATAAAACGATATATTTTACTAATTTTTTTGAGCTGGGAACGAAAGAATGGAACTATTTTCCAATGCATAATTTTTTTTCAAAAACATCGTTAACATCTTGAAAACGATTATTTTTCGCCAATTTTGCTTTCAAAATCTCATCCTGTTCACATTCGATATAAGTCAGGACAGCATCGTAGAGGATCTCACTCATCTGGTGTTGATTCGGAAGATACGAAGAAACACTCCTGGATATAGTAAAATCTAGGGAAATTTTGTGGTGTTGTGTGGGAGGCGTTTTCATACCCCCATTATATCCGAAATAATTTTTGTACAAGATAGCGAGCAGTGCTCTGTCTCTTGAGTTCATAGAAAATCTGACTACGAGCAGCCAGTCTGAGTACTTAATACTCTGTACCTAATACTTGTTCTCGGAAGGCAAAAGGACTGGGAATAATTAACGAAGACTGATTTTCTCAAGAAAATCCTGAATTTCTCTATCAGAAGGGGGACAGGGGAGAATGTAGTCTACGACTTCTTCTCGATTAATGTTGTCGAAATAGTGAAGCTGTTCCCGAAAGAGTTTCTCATTAAAAGATCCAGAAAAAAGAGTTTTTGCCTTTTTGCTAATATCTGACAACGAAAAATGTTGAAAAATAAAATACAAATCTACATAATCCTTCCATTTAGCTCGACGACCAAGAGCATAGGCTTTCATAGCACCAAGAGTCAATAAGTCTGGTATCTGAATTATTCATTCGAAATCTTCAACCGCATGGATATCAAAAGGGTAAGCAAAAAAAGTAACTTTTACTCCTGCAACAATCCCTGTCACTTCATCATCACGGGCAACTAAAAGCTGAGAGAATCTAGTCCTCCCCCGTTCCATAATTCCATCGATGCGTTTCGGTGAAAATATATGTTTGTGAAAAAGATCAAAATCAATACTAATTCTATGACCGAGATGGAGAGCTATAGCTGTTCCTCACACGAGATAATATCCACTTCTCCTGGCCGCTCTGAGAAGGGGGAAAAGCCTGACCTGTTCTGGAGAAAGTATAGATTTATGAAACTTTTTTAGAGACATAATAGTCCTGAAAATAGGATATGGTTGCAGGATGAAGATTAGATCGTTCTCTATACGCTATATTTTTGAAAAATCTCCTCCTTTGGCGTAAATCAAGAAGAGTATCGATTTTTTTGATGTCCTTCCACTGACCATAGATGAGAAATCTTTCAAAAATAACCTCATCTGAAAGAGATTTCAGAGATTTTTTGGGTATGTCCCAAAAAATTTCCGCATGAGCCTGTGCAAGAGCCGAAAGTTTCATAAAAGTATTATATATTTTTTCAATAAAATTCAATACTCCAAAATATGAAAAATAGGAAAAATATGGATACATTCTCGTGAAAAATTTTGATTTGTTGTTTTAAGCATCGAGAGATGAAAAGAGAGACTCAGCCGTTGTAAAAGTCCCATACGAAGGATCAAGGCGTTTACTAGTTTTCACATACTGAGCGAGACTTATCTCCTCTGGCTCAATAGTGAGAGTGATGTTATATTCGCCAGAGTTCACGAGGTTTTGCATATTTGCTCCCTGTGAATGAATATTTTCTTTATTGATGATAATAGTGGTCATATCTCCACTATATCCGAAATAATTTTTGTACAAGACAGCGAGCAGTGCTCTGTCTCTTGAGTTCATGGAAAATCTGACTACGAGCAGCCAGTCTTAATACGAGCAGCCAGTCTGAGTACTTAATACTCTGTACCTAATACTTGTCCTCGGAAGGCAAAAAAGGACACACCTTATATCCATAGACTCCACTTCTGCAAAAGTTTTTTTACCTATTTATTTGTAAGCATTTTTTCTGTGTCTTATGGCGATGATATGAATTGCTGATTTTTCTGGAAAAAAATTGAACAACACACGATAATCACCAACACGAATCCTGTAATCTGCTATATCATAATTGTGGAGATATTTCACCTGAGCATGTTCTATTCACTGTACAGAAAGAAGACCAATTTTGTCCATGACAACCTCACGGATATTTTTTGGTATCTTTTTTATATCGGCATAAAAAGCTTTCTCATCAATGATGATAATGCTATACACCATATTGCTTTCTAAAGTCTGCTAATAGAAGAGACCCTGAGGATTTTTTTTGTTCACGGGACATATGAACAGTATGTATGAGAGAAGTATCCCGAGATTCCATCATTTCTTCTTGTAATTGTTGTAAAACACCTGATTCAAAAAGTCGGGAAGCTAATTCTTGACTCACGATAATGCCGAGGTCCTTTTTTCCAGAAACTACTCGAGAAAAGCCATGCGTTTGAAATGCATGTGTTGGATTTTTTTTGAGAAGTGCAGAAGTAATAGTGTTCATACCCCCCATTATATCCGAAATAATTTTTGTACAAGATAGAGAGCAGTGCTCTGTCTTTTGTATTCATGGAAAATCTTACTACGAGCAGCCGGTCTTAATACAAGCAGCCAGTCTGAGTACCTAATACTCTGTACCTAATACTTGTGCTCGGAAGGAAAAAAAGGACATACCTTATATCCACGGAGTTGATTTCAGCAAAAGTTTTTTTCGTTTTTTTCTTGACAAAGAATCCAAAGAGACATAATGTTATCCTGTAACCAAAAATTATGGGAAAAAACAATCTACATACATCTATTGCCATCGCAGGATTGATGCTTGCCGCAGCTCCGAGTAAAGCTCAGGAAAAAATTACCGATGCTAGAGTGGGAGATACAAAGGCAGCTATTCAAAAAGTTATAGACTGATTAGATTCCTCCAAATATCAAGCAGCTGTAGCAAAATTCAGAGATTTACTACTGTTGACAGTAGATGGTGAGCTGACCGATGAAGAACACAAAGAAATACTTGCCGCTGCAGAATTACTTGAGAAAATTGATGAAGTTGGTGCTGAAGCAATAAAGAAAAGCGTTTTAGGGGTACCAACTATTGTGCCAACAAATCAGGGAATTACTACAGGAGTAATACCTGCTCCTCCTAAGGCTAGTATAGAGCCTGAAATAAAATCATTAAAATTAAAAATAGATAAAGACCTAATAGCATGATCCCCGGAAACTGGACCAAACAATACAATTAATCTACCTTGGCAAATTAATCCCGGAACAACTTGTACACAACATATTTTTGATAAGGATGGAGCCATGGATTTATGAGAAACATGATATCTACAAATAACTCAGGAATTTCCGACAGATAAAATATTACCAAAAAAGTTCATAACTTTTTGAGAGGCTCGAGACGGTATAACAGCAAAAGTGACATACTATCTCGCCAATAAAGAAAGAATAGAAATACATTTCCCTATGGATGGTCAATGGTCAGTTACTCACGAAGCTCCTGCTCGTTATAAAAGTGCACTGTTGGTATTAATTATAGATGCATGAAAAAATAAAGGTGAAAAAATACCGGGTTTTCAAATGAGAAAACCACAAAAAAATTAATTTATTAGACTCTATACAATTACTATCTCTTTTAGTCACACAGGTAGTAATAACATTGGATCTAGGTCAGAAGAAAATTAATTTTTGTAAAATTGCGAATCGTTGTAAACACTTCCTGCCCGATTTCAATTGTTTTGTTTGAATAACGCTATTCACATTCTTTGAAATAGGGTGGGAAATTGTTTTTACTCAGTTGAGGTTGTAAGGCCGTCTCTTCGTAAACTCCAAAAGTTGTCAATGTTGTCGATGTACATTCGGTTTCATTGTGGGGGCCCGCTATCTCGGTGGTCACTCTGTATTGACTGTCAGATAGTCGTAGAAAAGGAGTTTTATCGCACTTTTTTTCTAATTGTGTTAAAGGGTTCAAAATTTATACACAATAAAAATACAGCACTACAATATTCAGAAATATGCAAACCTTAAAAGTATCCTAGTATTGGCAAAAGTGGAAATAAATTATATAATTATAGCATGCAACAAGTAAATTTTTTTTGTATCAATTTAGATAAAAGAACCGACAGATGGGGTAGTTGTGTGCAGCAGTTTCGAGACCAGGGAATCAAAGTAGAAAGATGGATTGCTAAGCCCTTGCCAGAAAATAGAAGATTTGGTGCATGATTATCGCATAGAGAAATAATTGAGCATGCCAAGAATAAAAATTGGGAATATGTAGGTGTTTTTGAAGATGATATAAATTTTTTAAATGACGATTTTTTACTTCGAACTCAAAAGATGCTCGACATATTACATGAAAAAAATTGGTATATACTATATTTTGGTGGGTCCATGGGCAGATATAGTGAATTATGTAAAGAAAAATGACTTCCGTATGTCCTTAGAGTTAAAGGAAATTTTCAAGCGCATGCAGTAATATATCATAAAAGATTTTTTGATATCTATCTAAAAAAACATCCATCTGAATACTCCCCGAAAATTAATGAATACTATCTAGGTAATAAATACAAAGCTTTCGACGAGTGGTTTGCAAATGTAGTACAATATGAATATCCATGCTACATTAGTAATAAAATTCTAATTACTCAACAAGACGATTTTTCAAATATTGAAAATAAAATAGTTAATAGAAATAAAATATCTATATACCGCTTTTGGGCATTCAAATATCTATGATCAAAAATTTCCACCTACCTAGATATATACTTATGTAGACTAAAAAGCTTTATAAAAACAAATAAACTATAATAGGAAATTATAGAAAATATTTATTAAAAAACCATATGCAAAAACGTATCAGACCAGTATAACCATACATAATTTTCTTAATTCTTTTATTGGAGTAACGATGCATTCTGATAAAAAGATGATCACCCTCAAATACCTCAATGGCTCGTTTACTATAAACATAGGCGAGTTCATTATGCCCCTGAAGAATACTAAATAGCCAAGCTAAAATATAATCCCTCGAATTCGCTTTTATACAACCACGAAGAGAATTCATATAAGTAATTTCTGCCCAACCCGGTACAGTTGTTAAAACTTTTGAAGCAATTTTTTTTATAATGTCAGAAGGAAACAATTCATGCAATAAAAGATTGGGGATTTTTACAGTACCTTTAACATGAAATTTAGTTAAATAAAATTCTTTTTTATTCTTCATATACTCTAAACAATCCTCTATTCTATCCTCATTTTTATAGGCATCGATAAATCATGGCTCTAACTCGATAACATGCAATTTCGCGAAAAAATCAGACGACAAAGAATTCAAAAGTCTTAAATCTGTTCCTTGTGAGTCAACCTTAAACCAATCAATGTACTCTATATTATATTGTTTTAAAAAACTCAAAGGTTAATTACCTCAATTGTATCTACTTGAATTACATCAAAAAAAGTAGAGAAATTATAATCCTCCAGAGATATGTTATCTGGCTGAAGCAAACTTGAGCAGTGAGGATTCTTAGTAAGGTAAAACGAAGTTTTTCAATCTTTAAATGATTTCTCAGTAACTATTTTATTAATTTTTATTAATTTTTTATAGATATTATCTTCTTTTGATTTATCAAAATCCCTCTCATCAGCATCAAAACCTATGCAAACAGAAAAGTATGCAATAGATTTCCATAATTTGTTAAATCATCCTGAAGCTCATATATCAATAAGTACTGGTGGATTATTTTGTATTTCCTTTCTTTGAGATATCTCTTTAATTATATTTTTTAAGGTCATACAAATTATTTAAACAATATCGATAGTTTCCTCATAAATTTTTTAAGTCAATTCTTTCTGACTCCATGATATTAGAGCCTAGACTAGCGAATTCTTAAAAATGAGTTTTTTAGCTGTGTTAAAATTCCTATAATTATATCTAAATTCACATTCTTTCAAGTGGAGGTGAAATTTGTGTGTTACAATTGCAGCAATTAGGTTTACATATCCGTAAACCATAATACTTCTTCTCTGTCTCTTTGTGGGAAAGGATGTGGTAGGATGGATAAGTCCTAGCTTCGTAATCCTACCACACTATGTGTCCCGTACTCGTTTTCAGTCCATAGACTTCATTACTATAAATACTCTGTAATGATTATATCAATTGAGTATGAGTCCATCGTAGGCTTTCCATCCATCAGAATGAATAGTAGATCATTCGAGTATCTACCCTTGTATTATGGGCAATAAGAGATGCACGAGAACAATCAGAGACAATGGAAACATGTAATTTCCCATCTCTCTTTAAAAGATTAAAGACCGGTGTTTTTCCTGCAGCTCATCTTCCTCTCTTTCATCGTATTCTTTTAGCTCAAAAGTAGCTCTCATCTACTTCAAATTCTCCGTCTTATAGTTCACGGGAAGTGATAATATTCACTCGTATTTTTGATTCACGAAATCTGTTATACCAGAGGTTCACAGTATTACGTTTTATACTCATAATTTTTGCTGTTTGAGTGGCTGAAAAATCATGAAAAAAATAGTAAAACAGTTTTCATTGTTTGTAGGTGGTGATTTTACTGTATTTAATCATATATCTTGATGGTAGGAAATATTATTTCCTAGTCAAGACGCTAGATTAATTATTCACATAAAAATATTATACACTATAATACTATAATGTATAATAATTATTTCTCCAGTACTTAATTGATGACGACACTGATAAAAGTTCCATCCATATTTTGCCAAGAACTACCCGTGGCAATAATAAAAGAACTTGTTGACTTTGAATTGGGAGAACATAGGTAAGCAGGTGTCGGACCAGAAGTACAAATAATGCCATAATCAGTGTTGCTCCTTGGAGTTGTAAAATTAATCTGATACAGTCCTGCTCATAACTTTGTCACAAAAGAGATACCGTTTGCTCACTTCATCGTGATAGTCGCTGGTGTTCCATCAAAATTGACCCAAGCCGTTCAAAAAGAAGGGCCAGAAACACCGCCAGAACCTCCGCCAGAACCTCCACAGAGTTTCTCTATTTTTGTAATATTTCCATACTCTGTACGTGCAGTACCATTCATACGAAGAACAGTTTTAGAAGAAGCGACTATGTGCCATGTTTCTTCTGGGCTAAAAGTACCTAACCACCATGTTAACTGTGTTGGAGCTACTGCAATTGGGAAAAAATAAGGAGATGTGCCTACATATGGCTGTCTACCAGGATTTTGTATCTGAAATCGGTACAAACATTTATCATCAAAATTCGCAGTATCTGTAAGGATCACATCTACCCAGTCTGATCAATTACTATTTCCTCATAATCATCCACTACTTATTGCCATCACAGAAATATCGCTAGAGTCTCTGTACTGCATATACCAATTTACCTGACAAAATGCCCAATCATTGACTGTTTTAGTCGCTCAAGAAGTATCGCAATCTGCAGCATCACCACTACTTGACCACGTAAATCGTGAACCATGTGCCATAGTTAAATAATTCACACTGGGCATGGGCGATTGCCAAGTTACTCTGTAAACACCTTCACTAACGCGCTTGACTTGGCTGACACCGCTGTGAGATTTGATAACACAGATACCACTTGGACAACTTGTCCCGTCGAATACTACCCATTTTGCATTTCCATTATTCGATCCTCCCCCACCCTGTGCCACCACTTCCAAGAGTCGATTGTATTCTGCAGCGGTCAGGATATCTCCTGTCTTTTTACCGACAAGAGGTGCTGAGGTGAGTCCTGTTTGACCAGATGGGATGAGTTCTGTCAGAGTGAAATTTGCTGCAACAGCTTTCATCTTTGTGATGACAGAAGAGATGGTAGCTGATTGAGCATAGAGTGTCGTCGCAGTGAGAGCGACGAGAGTGAGACTCGTGAGAGAGAGGAGGAGAGGGTGTTTCATAATCATAATTATACAACTCTATGAAGAAATAATCAAATAAAATATGCTAAAAATAACTGTTTCTGCAGTAATACTTGAAACTCAACGAACACTTCTGGCTCATGGCATGAATGATACTGAATTTTTCACATACGTAAGCGAGAAAACAGAGAAAAACATTGACATAAAACATCATTGATTATAAAATTTATTTGCCTTCTAGGGAAAATAATCTATCATAACCTTATGACACGTACAAATTTTTTCTTCTATTTCTTTGACCTTTCAAACTGCGGAGGATAATTTGTCGTATCACAACACATTTTTCAACCCTTCGCACTACGGAGGGTTTTTTAATATCAAAATTTCATACTATGAAAACATACATTCTCGCACCTGGAAGCTACGGAGATATCGTCGCAGATAAACTCGGCATGAAAGTACCTAACTGCCACCCTCAAGTGCAACACTTGAGGGTATTTTAAAAATATCTCTAAATATCGCAAGGATATGTGGTAAATGTTTTGAATTATTCTTTTTTTTACTATGGCGATGATAAAAAAAATTCCCGAATTAAGACTCATACTAAAATGATTCATGGTAGAAAGCTATATCCATGACTGAAGACAAGATGGAACTTGCTGAAAAATTTAATCTCTCACAAAAATCCTCTCTTTTACTTTTATCTATGTCAAAAATTAGTACTTATACTTATTACCGCTTTCCCCTCGATCGAGAGGATGTTCCATATTGCTCATAAAATAGAACAATCTGAAACAACCAAACCTATCGAGTCTTTCGAAGTGTATTTTTCTACACAAGAGCCACTTCTTTTTCAGAAATTTTTTGAACTGATCCACGAGTAAAATTGGAGACTTTGACAGGGAAAATAATGGACACTAATTGTTGAAAGACGATTTTTTTATCTTGGTTTGCATCGATAGTAAAAGCAGGATGATGTGCAAAATAATGATGATACGATGTCACATATGTTTCCTGGAGTTTTTCCACAAGACGCTTTTTCGCTTTCTTAGTGAGTTTTTCACCATCAGGAAGATAGCGAAGATTTTGGACCATGTGAAGTGAGAGAAGTGTCCCCTCTCCGACATCTCCTTCTTTTTTTGCACGTCTAGCGAGGTTTTCAAGCGTCTTTTTCGGACTTACTGAGAAAAAGATAGTTGTTGCTCTCTGAAACAATTCACGATAGACACTTTGAGCAAACCAGAGAAGCCCTGTCTCGAGTTGCTCTAGGGTATGACCCAGGGTAAGACCACGAATAACAATAGTAGGCAATGCACGATCCATGATCACTGTATGCCCCTTTATGAGATGAGGTATGACTTTTTTCTCGATTTGGTAGAGCATGTCAGCTACCTGGAGAAAGAGGTGAGATTCGGGTGATACGACATCGATACCTTTTTTGAGCTCATGTTCACCAAAAAAATCACGAAAATGTGGAGCATCCTTCCATGATACGACGACAGCGACATTACCCTCAGATTCTATTTTTTTCTTGAGTTTTTTTGCTTGTGTAGTTTTACCACTTCCGTCTGGTCACTCGAGGATGATGAGTCTACCGGGGAAATTTTTGAGAGGAGAAAAATTTGGTTTCATAGAAATGCAGAATAGAGATAAAGATAGAGGGAGGATATAATTGATATAGTGTTGTTCGTGGTAAGAAATAGATCAACCCTCTACCTATTTCTCTGCCTATTTTTGAATGTTATAATCAAGAGATTAGCTCCATGCCATACTTGCGCTGGAAATACTCACCTACCATGCGACGCATTTCAGGGGTAGTTTCATAGACAGGTTTCATAGCATCGAGGGTATACATGTTTTCAGAGTCAGCCAGACGGTCATACGCATCGACGACACGAGTCTGAAATGCATGGAAATTGTGGAGAATATTTTCAGAAAACTGCATATCCATACCTGCTTCATAGTGTTTGAGTTCTGATCGTCCAGCAGCACGCTTCATGCCAGCCTCAACGGGAAGTCGGAAATAAAGCGTCATATCAGGAATCATAAAAAATTGATCATAAAAATGCCGCAGGTCATCAATCTCGAGACCGCGAGCATATCCGCGAGCAAGTGCCGTATAGATATATCGATCACAGAGAACTATCATGCCCGCACGGAGCATACCAGCTATCTCGGTAACATATCGTTCCATGAGGTCAGCCGCATGTACCATGTCAAATACTGGTGCTGGGAGATAGAGATCCCCATTTTTAAGTCTCTTCGTCAGAGGCTTTACTCGAGGATTACTATTCCATTCTGTAAAATGAACAAAGAAACCATTTGATTCGAGAAGTTTCTGAAGGATTTTTACCTGTGTTGATTTCCCGCTCCCATCTTGTCATTCGACGACGATAAGTGTTCCCGGACGAACATCTTTGGGAAAAAATGGTTTTAAGTCTAAGACTTTCTGTGATGTCACTTTTTGTGGTTGAAATCGTGTAGTTGATTTCCTCTGTGACTCTGCAGTCGTTGTTTTCATACTAGAAATGTACCAGATTCTTTTTCATGAATCAAATACTTTCATCTAAATACGAGCTAAATGGATATTGCCAAGATGCCCTCTCTATTTCTTATCTACTTTTCCACCATTTACGAATTTGTTTCTGAGAAGAGCGGATGTATTTCATAGCATCATCACTCCAATCGATGACTTTCTCACCTGCTTCGAGGACCCATTCTGAGAGAGGACTGGGTACGATATGAGCTATTCTCCATGAACCCCACGCTATGAGGAAGAGGGAAAGAAGTTGATTAAAATTAAATACCTTCCAATCAGTGATAAAGCCAAATATATATGAAAAATTATCACTCGATGCGTCATTCCACCATTCGCCTATGAACCACATAAGACCCCAGAGAAGTGCTCCGACACCTGCAGCAAATCATCGCTCGGAGCGAAGTTTTTTGATGACATAGGTAAACGAAAATATAAAAATAATACAAAACATGTAGATAATGGCGAGTGGAAAACGTGGAAACTCAGCCAGTATAGGATTGTTGATGTAGTCGACAGAGAGGAAAGACTCACTTCGGATGCCATATGTCTGACCTCAGAAAAATGCTCATAGGTAGGCGATAGCGCCACCAAATAACCATGCTATAACTGTGATATCGAGAGCATCATCACGATCCGCCGCATCTCTCTCTCGATAAAAGAAAAGCAATGTCCCAAAAAATCCTAAAATAGCTCCTCCGAGACTAAAATAAAAATCTGACATCAAGAAAAAACTCGAGAACCAAAATTCTCCAGAGTACGCTGATTTCGTAGGAAGTCAGATATAGAGAAGCACATGAGCCAGTCGTGAAACAAAAAATGTCACGAGGAAAAACGCGAGTAAATTCGCAGAAAAAAATGATGTATTTATCTGATATTTTCTACCGAGACGCCAGAGCATCCAGTAAAAAAGACCAAAAGAAAGCGTCAAACAAACGCCAAAAGTCATCACTGGAACACTACTGTCACCAACAGTAAATGTATAAAGTTCGGGGTACATATGCTGGTAGTATATGAAACATGGAGAAGATGCAAACTGACGAAAAAATAAATTTGCAACAAAAATATTTATAAATACTATTTATAACATATGAAAAGATGAGATGAATTAGCATTACAAGAATTCCTGGGAGGACAACCCAACTTTCTTTCAAGTAATGCAATACCAGAATTAGAAAAATTAAGCACAATCTGAAGAGAGCGAGGTGGTGTGGATAATCCCTACGGCATACCCTTGCAGATGCTTGGAGGTATAGCAAATCCGACTGAAGTCATTAATTACCTCTCTGGAGTATATAGTTCTACCGAAAGAAGAAAGGCAATTGATTTTATTATTTGATGGGTAAAAACGTGAATAGACCAAACTTTACACAGAGTTTTAAATTCAAACTGAAATGCGTTAGAATGGTATATACTGGAAATGCTTATCCAAACAAAAATTCATGAAAAAAGTTTCTTTGAAAGGCCACCATATGAATTAGACGCAAATTTTGCGACCGATCTCATCTATAGCTCGCCAGAATGGCTGAGAGGAGGATTAAGAACTCTTGGCATACAAATTACCAGCACTCACCTCAGTTCACCAAGATTTCAATCCAAAAGAGTCCAAATTCGTCACGTAAATAATTGATTACAGGAAAATCAAAAAATCTTAAGACAATTTGGCTACAAAAGACCCGATAGTATGGCAATAGCAGGAATATATGGTAAAGCAGGAGATAAGGTGAGATTGTGAGGTAACAGTGTTTTTTGTCATGATCTCTGATTACCGCTTGACGAGGATCCAATAAAATTTAAAGAGGACTTGGCAGAAGAAACAAAAGATGTCGCCGATTTCCTGAGAATGTCGATTAAAACATGGAACTCCCAGTATCCCCAGAGAAGGAAATATGGTAAACTTCAAAAAAAGAGGATATCAGGAAGAGACGGTGACTATATTTTTGAGTGGAAATATATAGCACAATACAAGTCAATGGTTTTTTACCTAAAAAAAACATTATCTCTAGACAATAAGAGGTCAAATCCTTTAATAAGCTACTTCGAAATACTCGATACCAAGTAATCTATCTCGCATACTCGATATACCGATTCTCGCGACTGACCATGACCTTGACTTCACCTGGGTACTGGAGATTGTCCTGGATACCGACAGCGATGTCTCGAGAGAGCTTTTCTGCTTCGAGGTCAGAGATTTTCTTTGCGTCGACGAATACTCGCACTTCACGACCAGCAGAGAGAGCGTACGCTTTTTCTACCCCCTTGAAGCTGAGGACGAGGTTTTCCATGTCCTTCATACGTTTGATATACTCTTCGACATTTGCACGACGTGCGCCAGGGCGAACAGCGCTGATAGCATCCGCTATCATGATAATGCCTGTCTCTATGCAAGTAGCAGGTATGGCACCATGGTGAGCCTCTGTGAGGTTGATGAGCCGTTCGTCAAATCCATATTTGCGAAGTATTTTTCCTCCAATCTCTGGATGAGTACCCTCGATATCATGATCCAGAGCCTTACCGATATCATGGAGAATACCTCCCTGAAGAGCGATATGCGGATCAGCGCCGACTTGTTTTGCGATAGATTCAGCGATGTAGGCGACTTCCTGTGAGTGCTTGAGGATATTTTGACCATAGCTCGTTCGGAAACGAAGTTTACCGATGAGACTCACGATCTCATCAGGAAATCCAGAAATATTCATCTCAGAGAGGACCTGCTGTCAGAGCTTAAGGAGAAGTTTCTCTGCATCTTTTTGGTTGTTTTGAACGATTTCTTCGATACGGGCAGGCTGGATACGCTTATCTGAGAGGAGATCTTCGAGAGACTTCTTTGCGACATAGCGACGGAAGAGATCAAAACTCGAGATAAAGATAGTGTTTGGTGTATCATCAATGATAATAGAGACGCCTGTTTCCTTTTCAAATGTTGTGATATTACGACCTTCTTTCCCGATGATACGACCCTTGAGATCATCACTCTCGAGCTCGATAGTAGTCTGAGTTGTCTCGGCAGTAACCGCGCCAGCATATTGCTGCATAGAATTGACGAGAATCTCACGACATACTTCCTCTTCTCGGATACGAAGCTCTGCTTTTCTCTTCTCTATATGAACGATGAAATCTTTTTCATATTCTTCTTCTATCTGCTGGATGAGCTGAGTACGAGCATCTTCTGGCGATAGTTTTGATACTTCAGAAAGCTTCTTGCTGATGTCGGCCTTTTTCTTGCTCAGAGCTTCTTCTTCCTTTCCGAGAGCCTCCTTTGCCTCATTGATTTCTTCAGTTTTCTTGACGAGCTCATCGAGCTTCTGATCGAGCTTTGTCTCTTTTTGTTCGAGACGTTTTTCGATGTCGATAGCTTTTTTTTCTATTTCAGCAGCACGATCACGGTCCTCCTTTGCCTGATTTCGAGCATCTTCCATGATCTTCTGAGCATCACGATCTGCTCAACGACGGATATCATTTGCCTCTTTTTCTGCCGCATTGACGATACTCCCTGCCTGCATCCCCCCCTGTTTCTTTTGCAAATTCATGTAGAGAAAAAATGCTCATACACCTATGAGCAAGCCTACGAAGAGGCTTCCAAACGAAAACATATAATGAAAATTAGAGAACTAAAATGATGATTTTTCTGCTCCCGAGAACACTGTTTCAGACGCCTATCATATCACAATTTTTTTATCACAATCTTCACGCAAATCACATCTCATCACACACAATCACATCACACAAGAAACATTCTGACCTAAAGAGTTTGGAAATTTCAATCAAGTGCATAGTATAGAGAAAATATTTTTATGCAAGAACGACGTGTGTGATATGTGACCCTTCTCGGAAGGCCGAGTGCTGGGAAATCAAGTTTTGTAAATACCGCTATCGGCGATAAGGTGAGTATTGTTTCGTCTATTCCTCAGACAACGAGGAGACTCATTCGAGGTATTTATACTGATGAACAATTTCAGATTATTTTCCAAGATGTTCCTGGTTTGCACTCAAGTGCTCATACATGGAATCAATCCATTAATTGGGTGACAAAACACGCACTCTCTGATACAGATGTCATACTCAGAGTCATCGACGGCTCTCGAGAAAAATGAGAAGAAGAAGGTATCATCGATACATTAGTCAGCGAGGCAAGCGTTCCTGTTATTACTATTGTCACAAAATCAGACATACTCTCCATGAGAGATAGGAAAAAATTTCCAGCAGATTCACTCTTTGTCTCAAATATTACAGGAGAGTGAGTCACTGAGGTCATCCAGGCATTAGGGATAAAGCTCCCGATAGGACCACTGCTCTATCCCGAATCAGATGTAACTGATCAAGATGTCCACACGCGTGTCAGTGAAACAATACGAGAAAAGATATTTCAGACTACTTACCAGGAAGTACCCCATGATACCTATGTTGATGTAGAGATGATGGAAGACAAATGAAAACTCGTAAAAATACTTGCCTATATATTCTGTACCTCCGAATCTCAGAAAAAAATACTTGTCGGAAATCATGGCACAAAAATCAAAGAAATAGGCAGTCTCGCTCGACAAGACCTACAAGATTTATTTGAGAAAAAAGTATATCTCGAACTTCATGTAAAAGTCAGTAAAAATTGGCAAAGTCGGGAAAACATTACTAGGAAAGTTCTCGGAAAGATGTAAATACGAAAAAAGCTCTGATATGAGCAGAAAGCAAAAAAATACTTGTCGTACGACAAGTATTTTTTATTATCATGACACTTTTCAAATATCCTTAGTCACTAGCTTATGCGCGGCCAATATCAAAATTCACTCGACACTAATCCTTGGTCAAAAATATTAATAGGCTTAGCCGTTGTTATATTCGTTGTCTTGATTGGGAAATTTATCAGCAGCTCTGGCCCCTCACTGGAGGACGCTGCTATCAGTCTCCGACTCAGTGATGCGTCGAGCAATGCTCAGATAGTTTCTGGTGACAACGATGAAAAAAACGTCAACGCAAATACCCCACTCTCGACACTCGATCTCGTAGAAGTACGTAATGGAACTGGCCAGATAGCTTTTCTCTCAAATCAGAAAAATGTACTCAACATGAACACAGGGACGAAACTCCGCTATCTGGGTGAAGATAATAATGGAAAATCAAGTTTCCGTCTCGAGAACAAAGACCTCTGGATACAGGCTGATACAGGCACTATGGCATTTGATCTCGTAGGGCTCACGCTCACACCGAGCTCAACAACAGTCATGAATATCTCAAAAAATGAACTCTTCACAACTATCACAGTTCTTCAGTGATCAGCATCCATCAATCTCAATGGGTCCCTTCTCGAGATAGTCGCTGGGAAACAACTCAATTATTCATCCCTCAAAACTCTCACAATAGAAGACCTCACATCTCGAATATCACCCATCAATCCTGATTCCCTCTCAACAGATTGGATGAAGATAAATAACGCCGCAGCATTCGTCACTGTAGCAGCTCCTGAAAACAATGGGACGCTTTCATCTCTCACAAGTGGAGGACTTATACTCTTTGATTCTCCTGTCGATGAATCTACAGTAGAGACCAAGAGTATTACAGTAACAGGGAGAATCCTCTCACCGAGCGTAGGACGTGTAGTGATCAATGGAATTCCTGCGACAATCGACCCCGCGAAACAAACTTTTTCACTCTGATCAGTCGAACTCACTACAAAAGAAAACAACCTCGTCTACAGAGCATTTGATGTCTCAGGAGGACTTCTCTCAAAAGGAATTGTGACAGTCTATACTACTGCTAGTGGTCTCTCATCTGGTACCAGCGTTGGCTCGAGCACACGTGCTCAAGTCGAGACATATAAAGCAGACAATAGATTCAAGATTGTAGCACCAAGTACAGATTTTTATGAAACTCGCGAAACAAAAGTAAAAATCGAGGGGCGAGTTACACCAAAGGTAGCACACCATATCACTATCAATGATTTTCGTCTTGGTTCTTTCGCGGTCAATGGGTCAAGCTGGTATTATTTTGCCAATCAACAATTCGGGAATATGCAGGAATGAGTCAACACATACACTATTCGATACTTTGATGCTCAGGATAATGAGATATATAAGCAACTCTTCGTCATCAAAAAACTCCCCGCATTTACCTCAACAGGGACAAGAACAACTACTCCTCTCACTTCTGGAGAGACGAGTGCTACACGTTAATTTTTTTTCATGCGACAATCAGGATCTTCTATTATAGAAGTAGTCGTCATGATGGTCATCATGAGTGTTTCTATCGTGGGGATTTATTCTCTCGTCAACAGTGGACAAAAACTCGCAAAAACAACTGATGATAGACTCATCGCGACAAACCTCGCAAAAGAGTGACTCGAGTCAATAGGAGCTCTCAGAGACACTTTTAATCTCAGAGCGTATGATGCAGGCGACTGTTTTTTTACTATCGATACCTCCAATCAGAATAATGACAAATGCTATCAAACTGGAACCACATATTTCCTGAAAGATGATAAAACAATTACAACAACACTGACAAAAATGCCAGTGTGTATCAATACTCATGGTTGGTATTCTCAGGAATGGAGCAAAACAGACACAGCCTGTGACACAAACACGCCACGCTGCTGATGAATACAACAAAAAGAATGTGTGACACAATTTACTCGCTCAATATCCTTTTTACCCTGTGGTGCAGGGATGAGAGAATGTGTGAAAGCAGAAGTCCATATCACATGGTGAAAAGAGAAGGAACAAGCTCTTTCTCTGGGGCAGACTTTTACACGACACTAAATTATTGAATATCCCTGATCCAATCTTGTATTAGAGTGTTATCAATAGGAGTACTTCCTCCAAATCTCCCCTGTGCATCAAAAACAGTATTGATACCGATGATCTCCCCTCGGAGATTTACCAGCGGTCCTCCACTATATCATGCATGCAGTGGTATGTCTGTAAATAAAAGACCTCAAAAATCTGCTTCCTGTACTCTCACAGTTTGTTGCATCTGAGAGAGAATACCAAAATTGTGGATAAAAGATGGAATATTGGGGATAACTCCAAAAGCGAGAACGAAATCACCTGGACGAAGAAGTGACTGAGAGGATATAAATATTGGAAAAGTTCATTTACGAGGGGTATCAAGCCTCAGAAGAGCGAGATCTGAATCAGCCTTGAGAGAAATAGACACAGCCCACTCAATATCATTATTAGAAAACCGTACTGCATACTTCTTATCTGCTTGTATGAGATGTTTGCTGGTTAATATGGTCTGTTCGTCAATCAACACGCCCGATCCAATAACTCACTCGTCTACGATCATAACCACAGAAGGTGAAACAAGAGATATCGCATCGTGCACCGAGGATTGAAGTGTTGATTCAGGAAGTACGCGCGAATAAACAAAAATATATAGTAAGATTACCCCCGAGATGAGACAAGTACAAAACAATAGATATTTTTTCATAGGTGAAGTATATTTTTTCTCAGGAAAAAGAAATGCCATAATAGAAACAAAGACTATTGGATGGATAAAAAAAATATTTCACTAAAATGCGCACATGTCAGAGACTATACATCCCACATCCATCATCACCAATTGCACCATTTGAAAAAATGTCACCATCGGCCCATTTTGTCTCCTCACAGATACGATTATCCTAGACAACGTCATCATCGAGGGAAATTGTCGTATAGAAAAAAGCACACTCAGAGAAACAGTAGAAATACTCTGGTGAAGTGTCATCCGCGAATCAATCATTTCCGAATGATGTATCATCGGTTGTGAAGTAAAAAAATCACACCTCGGGAAAACGAATAAAGCGAAACACCCTTCGACAACGATTATCAGTACGACATCAGGAGAAAAAGTAAATTTTTGATGAGGATTCAAATGCGCCAACTATGATGGTACAGGAAAAGGGCATTTCATCGTAGGGAATAATGTATTTTTTGGATGTAATAGTGTCATATCAGTTCGGGCAAATCAGACGACCACGATTCATAATGGAGTCAAGATAGGTGCGAATATCCATATCTGACAAGATGTACCGGAGCATTCTCTCGTGTATACAGATAGAGAAACAGGGAAAACAACAATTCGAGAAGGCTACTATACTTCACGATAAAAATTGAGGGAATTTGAATAATTGAATTTAGGAGAAAGAGACTATACTCATACCATGAAAATTCCGACCTTCTCTCGGGAATATGACTCGATGAGTGGAAGACAAGGGAATACAAAATAAAATCACGCGATATATCATCAAAACAATTACCTAAATGAATGCATCAGATATAATTGCCTGGCATAGCCTATCACTCAAAGAACAGCTCTGAAATAATCGATCTTTTTATGGCAAGCAAATCAGACAAAAATGGCACCATACTGGAGCAATGACTGAGCTCTGTCGGGCTCAAGAATTCGTATGTGATATTTTATGGAGAAAACAAATATGGTTTAACTGATAGAAATCTCTTGAAATACTTTGATGATTTTTCGAAAATTGCCCGGAAATAGTTAATTTTTAATTTGCAATAATAAGTGCGACATCCCTATTTTTTTCTGTTCTTTGGAGTTTTTATCGTCATATATACGCTTGTTAATGGATATATATTTCTCCATGGATGGAATATGATTGGAGATTTTTGAATACCTCGAAGCATATACACGATTGTATTTCTCTGCTTTTCCTTCACCTACATCATAGGAGAGATGATACAACAGAGAAGAAGTTCGAGACTCTCGGACACGCTTATCACATTTTGATCTCTGTGGTTTGTAGGAGTAGTGCATTTTTTCTTTGTAAGTCTCCTCTATGATGTATTTTTATGAATAAACTCTCTCACAAAAACTTTTACTTCAAATGAAACACGCAACATCGCTTATCATGTCACCTATATCACCGTAATAGCTACTCTCATAACCATAATACTAGGGTATATCAACGCCCGAAATCCAAAAATACGACACTACACTCTCAGAATCAAGAAAAAAAATTCCCTCCATACATCTCTCACGCTCGCAGTCGCCAGTGATATACATCTCGGTCCTACCAATGGAAGGAGTCATATAGAGCGTATAGTTCGGAAAATCAACAATCTCAAACCGGATATCATACTCCTCCCTGGAGATATAGTCGATGGCGAGCTCGATCCTGTGATTCGTCGAGACCTAGGAAGTTCTATTCGGAAATTTCAATCTACCTACTGAGTCTATGGCATAACAGGAAACCACGAATACATAGGTGGTATGGAAAGGGCTCGAGCCTATCTCAAAGAACATGATATAAAAATACTACAGGACGAAGTCATAGAAGTAGGGTGAGTCGTCATAGTTGGGAGAGATGATATCTCGGCAACCCGTTTTGGCCGTCATAGGAAAGATCTCCGTGAACTCCTCCAGGGTACCGATAAGAAAAAACCAATTATCCTCCTCGACCATCAGCCAAAAAAACTCTCTGAAGCCCAAAAAAACGGCGTAGACGTACAATTTTCAGGTCATACCCACAACTGACAGCTCTGGCCTCTCAATCTCATCGTAAAACGCATTTTTGAAGTCCCTGTAGGCTATAAGAAAAAGGGGCATACACATATCTTTGTCTCGACGGGAGTCGGGACATGGTGACCGCCAGTCAGGACAAATGCCAGGCCAGATATACTATTTGTGACGTTGGAGTTTTAAATAGGCTCTCGACCAGAAGAGAGAAATTCATATCCTCTCTTTCTATGATTCCATACAGCAAAAAAGGACATACCTTGTATCCACGGAATTGATTTCAGCAAAAGTTTTTTTCGTTTTTTTATCTACGAGAAAAAACTTGTAAAACATATGAGGCAAGATATACTCAGAGTATGATAAATTTTTCCCTACCTCCCGTCCAAACTCTCAAAAAACTCTCACAAAAACGCCGTCATGATCTTGTCGCATTTCTTGCCTCATACACAGTGCACCTCTTTCATCCTGAAACTGTCGATCTCGATGTAACATTGAAAAATATACGAGCTCAAGCTAAAAAAAATGGACTTACCCGTCAAAAAATGAAAGAGATAATAAGGGGTGAATAAAATATGTATATTTTTGATACAAATGTGCTGATTAGTGCATTATTTTTTTCTTGAAATGAAGCAGTTGCACTTGATATTGTTCTAAAAAATTCGCAACTTATCTTTAGTGGTGAGACATCCGAAGAATTTCTCGAAGTAGCTATGAGACCAAAATTTTCCAAATATGCTTCCCAAGAAGAGAGATATGTTGCCGCACAGACAATACTCACTCGCTCTCGTATGTTTGTCTCTAAAACAATTCATACCCTCTGTCGTGACCCAAAAGATGATAAATTTTTAGATGTCTTATTGAGTTCTCCTGAGCACATTCTGGTGACAGGAGATAGGGATTTACTCGTTCTTCATGAAATTCACAATTTTTCAATCATATCAGTGAAAGTATTTCTCAGTAAATTCGCACATGCAAAAAAATAATTGAATTCAGATGATGACCCATACGGGTACGAGCTAGGGCATGAACCAGTCGAACACTGAGAGACTAATATAGCTCGGACCAATTGAGAGGCTCTCGAAGACTGTCTGTTTCCTTCCATTTTCTTCAAAAAAGGACATACCTTGTATCCACAGAATTAATTTCAGCAAAAGTTTTTTTCGTTTTTTTCTTCAACTATAATTCTTTCAAAACTTGCTCCAATGCATCAATAATATCCTCATCCGATATATTTTCTATATGTGTTTTGGAATAGATAAGAAGCGGGATCGCATTTTCTCAAACAATTTTCATGATAATGCGAAAACCTCACCGTTTCCCCGTAGGGATGCTCGAATTTTTACATCGGAATTATAGATACCTCTGCCGATATCAACGCCCAGAGCGAGGTGACAAACTTGCTGAAATTCCTCAAAGTCACGATCAATAAAACGATATATTTTACTAATTTTTTTGAGCTGGGAACGAAAGAATGGAACTATTTTCCAATGCATAATTTTTTTTCAAAAACATCGTTAACATCTTGAAAACGATTATTTTTCGCCAATTTTGCTTTCAAAATCTCATCCTGTTCACATTCGATATAAGTCAGGACAGCATCGTAGAGGATCTCACTCATCTGGTGTTGATTCGGAAGATACGAAGAAACACTCCTGGATATAGTAAAATCTAGGGAAATTTTGTGGTGTTGTGTGGGAGGCGTTTTCATACCCCCATTATATCCGAAATAATTTTTGTACAAGATAGCGAGCAGTGCTCTGTCTCTTGAGTTCATAGAAAATCTGACTACGAGCAGCCAGTCTGAGTACTTAATACTCTGTACCTAATACTTGTTCTCGGAAGGCAAAAGGACTGGGAATAATTAACGAAGACTGATTTTCTCAAGAAAATCCTGAATTTCTCTATCAGAAGGGGGACAGGGGAGAATGTAGTCTACGACTTCTTCTCGATTAATGTTGTCGAAATAGTGAAGCTGTTCCCGAAAGAGTTTCTCATTAAAAGATCCAGAAAAAAGAGTTTTTGCCTTTTTGCTAATATCTGACAACGAAAAATGTTGAAAAATAAAATACAAATCTACATAATCCTTCCATTTAGCTCGACGACCAAGAGCATAGGCTTTCATAGCACCAAGAGTCAATAAGTCTGGTATCTGAATTATTCATTCGAAATCTTCAACCGCATGGATATCAAAAGGGTAAGCAAAAAAAGTAACTTTTACTCCTGCAACAATCCCTGTCACTTCATCATCACGGGCAACTAAAAGCTGAGAGAATCTAGTCCTCCCCCGTTCCATAATTCCATCGATGCGTTTCGGTGAAAATATATGTTTGTGAAAAAGATCAAAATCAATACTAATTCTATGACCGAGATGGAGAGCTATAGCTGTTCCTCACACGAGATAATATCCACTTCTCCTGGCCGCTCTGAGAAGGGGGAAAAGCCTGACCTGTTCTGGAGAAAGTATAGATTTATGAAACTTTTTTAGAGACATAATAGTCCTGAAAATAGGATATGGTTGCAGGATGAAGATTAGATCGTTCTCTATACGCTATATTTTTGAAAAATCTCCTCCTTTGGCGTAAATCAAGAAGAGTATCGATTTTTTTGATGTCCTTCCACTGACCATAGATGAGAAATCTTTCAAAAATAACCTCATCTGAAAGAGATTTCAGAGATTTTTTGGGTATGTCCCAAAAAATTTCCGCATGAGCCTGTGCAAGAGCCGAAAGTTTCATAAAAGTATTATATATTTTTTCAATAAAATTCAATACTCCAAAATATGAAAAATAGGAAAAATATGGATACATTCTCGTGAAAAATTTTGATTTGTTGTTTTAAGCATCGAGAGATGAAAAGAGAGACTCAGCCGTTGTAAAAGTCCCATACGAAGGATCAAGGCGTTTACTAGTTTTCACATACTGAGCGAGACTTATCTCCTCTGGCTCAATAGTGAGAGTGATGTTATATTCGCCAGAGTTCACGAGGTTTTGCATATTTGCTCCCTGTGAATGAATATTTTCTTTATTGATGATAATAGTGGTCATATCTCCACTATATCCGAAATAATTTTTGTACAAGACAGCGAGCAGTGCTCTGTCTCTTGAGTTCATGGAAAATCTGACTACGAGCAGCCAGTCTTAATACGAGCAGCCAGTCTGAGTACTTAATACTCTGTACCTAATACTTGTCCTCGGAAGGCAAAAAAGGACACACCTTATATCCATAGACTCCACTTCTGCAAAAGTTTTTTTACCTATTTATTTGTAAGCATTTTTTCTGTGTCTTATGGCGATGATATGAATTGCTGATTTTTCTGGAAAAAAATTGAACAACACACGATAATCACCAACACGAATCCTGTAATCTGCTATATCATAATTGTGGAGATATTTCACCTGAGCATGTTCTATTCACTGTACAGAAAGAAGACCAATTTTGTCCATGACAACCTCACGGATATTTTTTGGTATCTTTTTTATATCGGCATAAAAAGCTTTCTCATCAATGATGATAATGCTATACACCATATTGCTTTCTAAAGTCTGCTAATAGAAGAGACCCTGAGGATTTTTTTTGTTCACGGGACATATGAACAGTATGTATGAGAGAAGTATCCCGAGATTCCATCATTTCTTCTTGTAATTGTTGTAAAACACCTGATTCAAAAAGTCGGGAAGCTAATTCTTGACTCACGATAATGCCGAGGTCCTTTTTTCCAGAAACTACTCGAGAAAAGCCATGCGTTTGAAATGCATGTGTTGGATTTTTTTTGAGAAGTGCAGAAGTAATAGTGTTCATACCCCCCATTATATCCGAAATAATTTTTGTACAAGATAGAGAGCAGTGCTCTGTCTTTTGTATTCATGGAAAATCTTACTACGAGCAGCCGGTCTTAATACAAGCAGCCAGTCTGAGTACCTAATACTCTGTACCTAATACTTGTGCTCGGAAGGAAAAAAAGGACATACCTTATATCCACGGAGTTGATTTCAGCAAAAGTTTTTTTCGTTTTTTTCTTGACAAAGAATCCAAAGAGACATAATGTTATCCTGTAACCAAAAATTATGGGAAAAAACAATCTACATACATCTATTGCCATCGCAGGATTGATGCTTGCCGCAGCTCCGAGTAAAGCTCAGGAAAAAATTACCGATGCTAGAGTGGGAGATACAAAGGCAGCTATTCAAAAAGTTATAGACTGATTAGATTCCTCCAAATATCAAGCAGCTGTAGCAAAATTCAGAGATTTACTACTGTTGACAGTAGATGGTGAGCTGACCGATGAAGAACACAAAGAAATACTTGCCGCTGCAGAATTACTTGAGAAAATTGATGAAGTTGGTGCTGAAGCAATAAAGAAAAGCGTTTTAGGGGTACCAACTATTGTGCCAACAAATCAGGGAATTACTACAGGAGTAATACCTGCTCCTCCTAAGGCTAGTATAGAGCCTGAAATAAAATCATTAAAATTAAAAATAGATAAAGACCTAATAGCATGATCCCCGGAAACTGGACCAAACAATACAATTAATCTACCTTGGCAAATTAATCCCGGAACAACTTGTACACAACATATTTTTGATAAGGATGGAGCCATGGATTTATGAGAAACATGATATCTACAAATAACTCAGGAATTTCCGACAGATAAAATATTACCAAAAAAGTTCATAACTTTTTGAGAGGCTCGAGACGGTATAACAGCAAAAGTGACATACTATCTCGCCAATAAAGAAAGAATAGAAATACATTTCCCTATGGATGGTCAATGGTCAGTTACTCACGAAGCTCCTGCTCGTTATAAAAGTGCACTGTTGGTATTAATTATAGATGCATGAAAAAATAAAGGTGAAAAAATACCGGGTTTTCAAATGAGAAAACCACAAAAAAATTAATTTATTAGACTCTATACAATTACTATCTCTTTTAGTCACACAGGTAGTAATAACATTGGATCTAGGTCAGAAGAAAATTAATTTTTGTAAAATTGCGAATCGTTGTAAACACTTCCTGCCCGATTTCAATTGTTTTGTTTGAATAACGCTATTCACATTCTTTGAAATAGGGTGGGAAATTGTTTTTACTCAGTTGAGGTTGTAAGGCCGTCTCTTCGTAAACTCCAAAAGTTGTCAATGTTGTCGATGTACATTCGGTTTCATTGTGGGGGCCCGCTATCTCGGTGGTCACTCTGTATTGACTGTCAGATAGTCGTAGAAAAGGAGTTTTATCGCACTTTTTTTCTAATTGTGTTAAAGGGTTCAAAATTTATACACAATAAAAATACAGCACTACAATATTCAGAAATATGCAAACCTTAAAAGTATCCTAGTATTGGCAAAAGTGGAAATAAATTATATAATTATAGCATGCAACAAGTAAATTTTTTTTGTATCAATTTAGATAAAAGAACCGACAGATGGGGTAGTTGTGTGCAGCAGTTTCGAGACCAGGGAATCAAAGTAGAAAGATGGATTGCTAAGCCCTTGCCAGAAAATAGAAGATTTGGTGCATGATTATCGCATAGAGAAATAATTGAGCATGCCAAGAATAAAAATTGGGAATATGTAGGTGTTTTTGAAGATGATATAAATTTTTTAAATGACGATTTTTTACTTCGAACTCAAAAGATGCTCGACATATTACATGAAAAAAATTGGTATATACTATATTTTGGTGGGTCCATGGGCAGATATAGTGAATTATGTAAAGAAAAATGACTTCCGTATGTCCTTAGAGTTAAAGGAAATTTTCAAGCGCATGCAGTAATATATCATAAAAGATTTTTTGATATCTATCTAAAAAAACATCCATCTGAATACTCCCCGAAAATTAATGAATACTATCTAGGTAATAAATACAAAGCTTTCGACGAGTGGTTTGCAAATGTAGTACAATATGAATATCCATGCTACATTAGTAATAAAATTCTAATTACTCAACAAGACGATTTTTCAAATATTGAAAATAAAATAGTTAATAGAAATAAAATATCTATATACCGCTTTTGGGCATTCAAATATCTATGATCAAAAATTTCCACCTACCTAGATATATACTTATGTAGACTAAAAAGCTTTATAAAAACAAATAAACTATAATAGGAAATTATAGAAAATATTTATTAAAAAACCATATGCAAAAACGTATCAGACCAGTATAACCATACATAATTTTCTTAATTCTTTTATTGGAGTAACGATGCATTCTGATAAAAAGATGATCACCCTCAAATACCTCAATGGCTCGTTTACTATAAACATAGGCGAGTTCATTATGCCCCTGAAGAATACTAAATAGCCAAGCTAAAATATAATCCCTCGAATTCGCTTTTATACAACCACGAAGAGAATTCATATAAGTAATTTCTGCCCAACCCGGTACAGTTGTTAAAACTTTTGAAGCAATTTTTTTTATAATGTCAGAAGGAAACAATTCATGCAATAAAAGATTGGGGATTTTTACAGTACCTTTAACATGAAATTTAGTTAAATAAAATTCTTTTTTATTCTTCATATACTCTAAACAATCCTCTATTCTATCCTCATTTTTATAGGCATCGATAAATCATGGCTCTAACTCGATAACATGCAATTTCGCGAAAAAATCAGACGACAAAGAATTCAAAAGTCTTAAATCTGTTCCTTGTGAGTCAACCTTAAACCAATCAATGTACTCTATATTATATTGTTTTAAAAAACTCAAAGGTTAATTACCTCAATTGTATCTACTTGAATTACATCAAAAAAAGTAGAGAAATTATAATCCTCCAGAGATATGTTATCTGGCTGAAGCAAACTTGAGCAGTGAGGATTCTTAGTAAGGTAAAACGAAGTTTTTCAATCTTTAAATGATTTCTCAGTAACTATTTTATTAATTTTTATTAATTTTTTATAGATATTATCTTCTTTTGATTTATCAAAATCCCTCTCATCAGCATCAAAACCTATGCAAACAGAAAAGTATGCAATAGATTTCCATAATTTGTTAAATCATCCTGAAGCTCATATATCAATAAGTACTGGTGGATTATTTTGTATTTCCTTTCTTTGAGATATCTCTTTAATTATATTTTTTAAGGTCATACAAATTATTTAAACAATATCGATAGTTTCCTCATAAATTTTTTAAGTCAATTCTTTCTGACTCCATGATATTAGAGCCTAGACTAGCGAATTCTTAAAAATGAGTTTTTTAGCTGTGTTAAAATTCCTATAATTATATCTAAATTCACATTCTTTCAAGTGGAGGTGAAATTTGTGTGTTACAATTGCAGCAATTAGGTTTACATATCCGTAAACCATAATACTTCTTCTCTGTCTCTTTGTGGGAAAGGATGTGGTAGGATGGATAAGTCCTAGCTTCGTAATCCTACCACACTATGTGTCCCGTACTCGTTTTCAGTCCATAGACTTCATTACTATAAATACTCTGTAATGATTATATCAATTGAGTATGAGTCCATCGTAGGCTTTCCATCCATCAGAATGAATAGTAGATCATTCGAGTATCTACCCTTGTATTATGGGCAATAAGAGATGCACGAGAACAATCAGAGACAATGGAAACATGTAATTTCCCATCTCTCTTTAAAAGATTAAAGACCGGTGTTTTTCCTGCAGCTCATCTTCCTCTCTTTCATCGTATTCTTTTAGCTCAAAAGTAGCTCTCATCTACTTCAAATTCTCCGTCTTATAGTTCACGGGAAGTGATAATATTCACTCGTATTTTTGATTCACGAAATCTGTTATACCAGAGGTTCACAGTATTACGTTTTATACTCATAATTTTTGCTGTTTGAGTGGCTGAAAAATCATGAAAAAAATAGTAAAACAGTTTTCATTGTTTGTAGGTGGTGATTTTACTGTATTTAATCATATATCTTGATGGTAGGAAATATTATTTCCTAGTCAAGACCCTAAAAATTGAAAATTCTTTTTTTCAAAATCTAATATTGTTTCGGTTTGTTCGGGAAAGAAAGCTCTAGGAAAAGTAACATTTGATGTCCTGATGTATAAAATTCCTATCATAGAAAAAGATACTAGAGGATAATGGAAAGAGTAATAAGGATTACAGAAAGTAATCAATTACTTTAGGCTCTAAAATATTTCTATTTTACACGCTCCAGCGTACAATAAATATTGTAAGTAAAGTATTCCCGTAAAAAAGGAATGTTAGCAAATAAATTAAAAATTGACATAGCAATATTTTTTTCTGGATTTTTTTTAAAACTTGCTACATTAGTTCTGAAATCAGAAAGGACCAACCCCTCTACACCACCAAATATAGTCCTATATTTTTTTAACGAATAACCATTCAGCCCGAGGTCATAAATATTTGTTATTTTATTTGCTCTATATTTATTCAGTTTTTTGAAGAAATATTTTTCTTTAAATATAATATGTGTCCAAGGTAAAAAATGTTTTAACCTATTGTGGTCACCCCAAGGACTATTATATAAAGGACCAAAGCCTGAAATGATTTTACCTCCTATTTTTAACTTATTCTTCATTTCCACCAAAAGTATTTCTAAATCGACAATGTGTTCAAATGTGGCTTTAGAAATTATTATATCGAAATCATCCGCACTTATTGTCTGAAAATCCGTGCAACTAAAAGTGACCTTATCGGCCAGATTTGGAAAATTGGCTTTTAAATTTTCTTGAGCAAAATCCACGCGCTCTTTATCTATATCTACACCGAACACTTTATCCGCACCTTTTAGGGCTAGGTCAATTGAGAGAGCACCGTGTCCACAACCAAAATCTAAAATTTTTAATCCTTCATATTTTTGGTCTGGAAATCTGTTAAAAAAAATAGAATTTTTAACATATTTTTCTTTTTTAAAATAAGTAACATGTTCATTGTGGAGAAAACATCAACATGACAGTGGTGTATTCATTTTTTGACTAACTAAAATAATTTTCATTAGCATACTTATATGTTTTTGTTTTTCAAGATTCACATGAATTTTTTAAGGTCTAGGGTATTAGTTTGTAAAAAACTTCATAGTTTTCACGAACATTGTTTTTCAATCTACTCATTACCCATCCTTCATTTGAGCCGAGTCGGTCAAAAGTAGCTTCCATCCATTTCTAGAGTTCATCGAAGTATTTCAGATAATTCTCTTTGTAGATAACAGAGTAAAACTATTTTCAGGTACAATCAATAATACCCTTACAGGTGACGACAAAAATTCTCGCTATTAAATCTGTTGTACAGTCGTTGAAAAATACTCAATAATGTCCAGTATTTTGTTCTCTGAAAATCGTGTCTTTATTTAAAGTCGTATTTTGCTCCTCATGGAAAGAATAGTAAGAATTAGAAAAAGTAATCAATTACTTTAGACACCCCCCAAGGAAATTAAAGCATGATTGTCACGACGAGATTATCTTAAACAATTCTTGATGCTCTAACTTAGTTGACTGTTTAAGTAATTTTAAGATGAAAGAATTATATTTTCTATATAAACTATAATTTTCTGAAGAGAAAAAATGCGTATGGATAGAAATAAGAGGTAATCCTTCGAAATAAATATTATCACTAGCTAAAAACGAATCCTTTCTGCTTTGAGTATTCTCTGCTTGAAATAATCGCCACCATCCAAAATTATGTTGTATGTCAATCTCATTACAATGAAAAAAAGAAGATGCTCTCATTAAACATTCTTGCTCCATAAATTTTGAAGTCCTCGTAGCATCTCTCCACCATGAAGTAAAACTTGAATTAGCCGTTGCAAGATACCCTCCATTATATCTTCCATATTTATATTCATCTTCTAATGTAATATAGTGCGGGCTTAATCAGATACAATTAGATTCCAACCCTAGACTAAAATCATTTAAAAAAACTATATCTGAATCAACAAATAGGGTATTTTTATGGTACCTTAAAGCTTCGTCGATAATATCACATTTTTTAAGCATAAAATCAATCCATATATTATTTTTCACCATCTCTCTTCTACTCTGAGATGGTACCTCAAGAGTAGGTACTAAGTGTATATTATTTTTAACATTAATTACATCAGAGGTTTCCTTATCACACAAAATATAAATATGCCTATTATTGCCAATTAATTCAAGACTTTTTAATAACAGTTGTAAATCTTTTATGTTTTTTATTGTCGATAATGTGCAAATTGATTCCATATGCTCCTAAAAAAAATGTTTAATCTCTTCATAGATTTTCGAGATACCTATTTCAAGTTCTGTACTCGACATCCATCATAGCTGATTAATCTTTGAGCTATCCATAAGTTTTCTGGGCATACCGTCTGGTTTACTTAAATCATTTACGATTCTTCAGTGGAATCCGACTACCTTTGCAACTAATTGAGTTAATTCAAGTATAGAAATTTCAGTACCAGAACCCACATTTACAAATTCTTTTTTATTATATCTTTCCATAAGAAAATAACAAGCATCAGCGAGATCATCGACATGCAGAAACTCTCTGAGAGGAGTTCATGTCCCCCAAATAACAACTTCCGAATCTCCACTAATATGTGCCTCGTGGACCTTCCTGATTATTGCAGGTAAAACATGGCTCGTGACTAAATCATAGTTATCATTCGGTCCATAGAGATTCGTAGGCATGGCAGATATGAAATTGCAACCGTATTGATCTCTGTATGCTTCACACATTTTAATCCCCGAAATTTTTGCTATAGCGTACGGTTCGTTAGTTGGTTCAAGTGTACCTGTGAGTAAATATTCTTCCTTTAACGGCTGAGGTGCTAGCTTTGGATAAATACACGACGATCCTAAAAAAAGTAATTTTTTCACATGGTAGAGATATGAGGCATGGATAATATTACTTTGTATGGCTAGATTATCATAGATAAATTCTCCTCTCCGCGTACTATTAGCCAATATTCACCCTACTTTTGCAGCAGCTAAGAAAACATAATCCGGTCTTTCGGAGGAAAAAAAACCTTCCACTAGAGATTGTCTGCGTAAATCCAATTCTGAAGAACTACGAAGAACAAAATTTGAAAAACCTTCTTCTTTCAGTTTCCTGTGAATGGCACTTCAAACCATACCATTATGACCTGCAATAAATATTTTTGAATATTTCTCCATAAGGTTATTCGTTATCGCTCAAATTCAGGAAATCATTATCTCTCATGACTTGTTCTCTTCGAGCTAATTGTAGATCAGATGTGATCATATCAGTTATGAGTGCGTTCAAATCATGTTTTGGACACCATTGTAACTTTTCCCGCGCCTTACTCGAATCGCCAACGAGTTCATCAACCTCAGTAGGGCGATAATAAAATGGATCCACCGCCATGACTTCCATGCCAACTTTCAAATGAGAAAAATCTAAGTTCAATTCTTTCCCCTTATCGAAATCTAGTGACTCTATTAATCAAACTTCATCTGGACCGGATCATACAAATTGAATCTTTATTCATATGCACTGAAATGCTATCCTAACAAAATCTCTCACTGATGTTGTCTGGCCAGTAGCGATAACCAAATCCTCAGGAGAAGACTGCTGTAGCATGAGGTACATAGCCTCGACATAATCTCGGGCATGTCACCAGTCTCTCTTGGCGTCAAGGTTACCGAGAAAAAGTTTGTCTTGTAAGCCCTGTCAAATTTTTGTCACAGCACGCGTAATTTTTCGTGTGACAAAAGTTCATCCCCGGACAGGAGATTCATGGTTAAAGAGTATCCCGTTACAAGCAAACATGTTATATGCCTCACGATAATTCACCGTAATCCAATATGCATACAATTTAGCCACTGCATACGGTGAACGAGGATAAAATGGAGTTTTTTCATTTTGCGGAACACTCTGAACTAATCAATAAAGCTCTGAACTAGATGCCTGGTAAAATTTGACCTTATTTACAAGTCACAGTATTCGTATAGCTTCCAAAATTCGCAATGTTCCTAATCCGTCTACATCCGCTGTATACTCAGGTATTTCAAATGACACTTTAACATGAGACTGTGCTCATAAATTATATATTTCATCTGGTTGAATTTCTTGAATAAGCCTAGTTAAGCCAGAACCGTCAGTAAGGTCGCCATAATGAAGAAAAAGGCGACGATTGGACGAGTGCGGATCCTCATATAGGGAATCTACCCGGCTTGTATTAAAAAGAGAAGATCTTCTTTTTATGCCATGAACTTCGTATCATTTTTGCAGTAAAAAATCGGCGAGATAAGAACCATCTTGACCTGTAATTCATGTTATAAGTGCTTTTTTCATTAAAAAATTATTAGTAATCTATATTAAGGTTAAGATCGTCAACATTCCGACTAATATAAGCTTTTGCATCTGTATAGGTAATAAGATCGGTATTAATTTTAAAAATGTAATCAATTATTCCATTTTGAGGTTGAAAAATATTATTAGGGTAAAGAAGGGTCAAATATTTCTTGCCTAATAAATCTGAAGTGCCTTTCCGAAGTAAACTGACTTCTTTCTTATCAATATTGATAAAAACAATATATAAATCCATATTTTTAAACTTATCCATGACAACCGCTTGTCTTTTAAGTAAATAAATGTTCGCCATAACTATTCCCTCAAGATCCTGAAAGTCCATTTCTTGTGCTGCTTTTTTCTGTCTAATATTATGTAATCCCATATGAAAATTAAAATGACTAGTATAACCAATTTGTGCAAGTAAATCTCATCAACAAGGACTGGCCATGAAAAAATGTTCTTTATTTTTATTTATATTATTTATCAAAAATTGTACTCACGGATTCTCATCATATTTTTTCGCGTCAGCTCTCTTTAGAGCACCTTTACTTATACTGGAAAATCAAACTAAAAAAATAATGATAATAATAAGCAATCTGGAAAATTTTGGAAAATGAGAAATTAAATTTATAGCAATAATTGGAACCATAACAATTTCAAAAAACAACAAAATCCTTACAGAAAAATCAAATCTATTTGAAACATAAATGAATAGAAAAACAAAAATGAAAAGATAATGTTTATCAATAAATCTAACAGTTTTTTTAAAGTAAGCAACACAAGCAATTAATAAATATCATTGATAAAATAAATAATGCATAATAGGAGTCCTCGAATCTCTTGGTCCATAAAAAGAAAATCATAGATATTTTTCAGTAACTTTTCCAACTGTGTCTGAAGAAGGAAGCATTAAATAATCAATATAGTGATGAAGATATTCACTAAAATAAATAAGATAAGGTAGGCAGAGTAGAAAAGTGATTATTAATATATATATATATTTTATAAATAATTTTTTATTAGAAAAAAAAGAATTAACCAAAATAAAAAAATAAAAGCTAAATCAGACGAGAGTGAAAATCCTGTGAGACAAAAGTGACATTGCAAAAAACAGAACTCAAGCTACTGTAAATCACATATTATTTTTATGACAAAAAGACCACAAAAATAAAAGAAAAAATAATGTTCCAAGAATTTGTCTTCAAATTCATGATATATTGGAATATATATTTCAATAAAGGGAAAAATACAAAAATATACACACTATTCAAGTAAGATATGAATTCCTTTGAGATAACTTTTTACCTAAATGATATACTATAAGCACTAGTACAAAGTATGTAAACATCGAAAAGAAAACTAATATACTCTGAGTGTTAATATTAGTAATTCTTCAGAGATTCGATGTTACAGCATAAAAACCCGGATCCTGTCCAACTTTAAAAAGGTCTTTAAAATAGGTATTCTCAACTAGATAATCCTTTACTTCTATAAAATATTGACCATAATCTGTACAAGTTCGAAAATAATTATCTGGATAAAATAATTTGTTAATATTTCCTCTATAGAAAAGTAGACAACTTGCTAATGCTAACAACAAAGCAAATATATTGTATTTAATGTTATTTTTCATTTGATAAGCAAATTACTCGGTGAGCTGATAATAATTAAGTAGAAGGAAAATCAGGGCTCAATTTAATACATTATTAATTAATAGTATCTAAATCAAGAAAAAATGATTATTTCTCCTTAGGATGAAAAAAATTGCACTTAAATAAAATAAGTTACAATAATACAAAATTCGAACTAAACTATTTTACTTAGTTTAGCATCAAAACAAATATTTTTCATAAATAAATAAAATGATACCCAGAATATTCCACCAAATTTGGGTTTGAGAAAAAGAAATTCCAAGAATATACTTGGATTATATTTGAAATTGGATAGATTTACATCCAGATTACATACATACTTTATGGGGCGATGATAGTATCAAGAAGTTAAATTATCTAGAAGTATCCAAATTAGATCTCTGCCAAAACGCAAGTGAAAAAGCTGACTATATAAGAATTTGTGCGTTATTAGAGTTTTGAGGGGTATATATAGATACAGACATGGAGTGCTACAAAAACATTGATATTTTATTACAAAATGAGAATTTTGTGATTTGACAAGAAAACATAAATACATGCAATAATGCTTTTATAGCTGCCACCGAAGAACATCCTCTGCTTAAGGAAATTTATTGATGATTTGAAAAAACATTACAAAAAAAAACATTACCCACACGACTTAAAACATGACCATATTACATTTCAAACTATATTAAAAAACATAAAATTAAAATTTTACCCTGACACTATTTTTATCCAGAACATTGGAACAATCTAGAAGACGCACAAAAATATTGAAATGAAGTGTTTGCAAATCATCATTATTCTTTTTGAGGAGAGAAATATTTCTTAAGTAAAGCAATATTCGCGATTAAGAAGAAACTTGCAATGACATACCTTGGACTTCTCATGTGTAGAGTGTGACAAAGTCTTATTGATAAATTTTTAGTACTTCGTATAAAAATTGGTTTATAGCATAAACATGTTTGAGAAATGCACATTTTAAGTTTTTATAAACAATAATTGCTAGCAACTGTGGTTGATTTATTTTTAGATTTTTCTATAATATTCGATTAAATAGACCAGAATTCTTATTAGTAAATATTACCATGATAACCAAGTCAATTTAAATATAAGTAGAAATTTTTCTTACAAAATCAAACCAGGTACCAAATTTATCTTCCACAAATTTTTCATGATTAATACTCTCTATTTGATGAATATAAGAAGGCGTATTTGATGTGCTCGCAAAATATAAACCATTATATCGAACCTTTTGCCTAAATGCTTCGATATCAGATGCAATTACAGGTAATCAATAAAACTTAGCAATTTCCATAACTCCACTATTTGTCGCACTCCTATACGGCATTATAAATATATCAGCCACTGAGAAATAGAGAGGAATTTGAGAGTTATGAATATATCATATATTACTTGTTATGTATTGAGCCAAGTTATTCTGTATAATTATATTTTCATACAGCTCAAAAGAACCAAAGCATTCTCCAACAATGACTAGATGAATATCGGGTATATTTTTAATAATTTCAGGAAAAATATTGAGAAATAAATCTAGTCATTTGTATGGGCGGATAAAACCAAAAAATAAAAGTATTTTTTTTTCTGTGGGTAATCATAATTTCTCTCGAGCCAATTCTTTAGAGATCTTTGGTCCAAAATGGTCATAAATAGGATGGGGAATCATGATGTGTGATTTATCTGGAAATATGGTAGAAAACTGAGTATCTACGATAGCTGACTGAGTAACAGAAAAATCTATACAATGGAAAAATATTCTAGCCATAATTTTATCTAAAATACTCCCTTCGTGGCTATAGAGATTATCAATGATACATACAGTTTTTATATTTTTCTTGCGGAGTAAAAATGCAATAAAAACAAAGCAAGGCGCAAAATAAAAATGCCAATATTTAAAAATACAAACTGTGAATCATCCTGTTAGGATAAGTTTATAAGTCTGCCACCAAGTGACAGGATTAAGGGTGTGAATAGATAAGTGAGGCTGAATTGATGGAAAAGGATTACTTCATATCTCTTGCTGTGACTTTCCTGGATAGAGAAATCATGGATATTGAAAAGAAAAACTAAAAACTTTCGTTGGAATGTTAATTTCCCGAAAAGCATGAGCCATAGATCCTGTATGATGAGCAATGCCTCAACGCCAAGGATACGCCGGTCAAATAATAGCTATCTTTTTATTCATAATTATCTCACAAAATACCGATACTCATTCTCTCCTCACCATTTTCCACCTAATCCATCACCAGATCGAGCTCTTGATTCTGTCTTGTTATCAAAAGCACTATAAAACCCAATATGAGGATTTTTTAGCTCCGCATATCCATTACACAAATAACTACCATGACTCACTCCCCAGCTCGTGCCTCAATGATTCATAATCTGACGGAGATTTTCATACACAATCGTTTGATCATTATTCACGATATTCCATGTATCCCTACGGGGGAGATTGAAGCATCCAGATTCTGTCTTTCAGAGGACAAGAGGTCAGAGTGCCCACTCGAGGGTCCGAGCATTGCTAAATATAAATTTCACCCATTTAGTCGAGTCTCCTGTACGATTACGAATCAGCATCTCGTACGATCAAAGCTTTATAAAATGAGTATAATTGAGAAGTCCTGCGAGGTTTGGCTCATCATAATTGCTCATATCCAAAACTGGCTCTGTGGTCATCGTCTCCCTCATTTCGACGAACGATTTCGCTATAGGTGATTCCGCATAGCCGTTATTGGCATAAAAAAGTGTCCAGCCACCTCCATCAGTCTGCATGTCACAGAAAACTTTCGTCTCACGACCATCTATATCGATAGTATATGCTCCTGATTTTGGTCTTGCAATAAAATCATTTTTAAAATTAAAAATATCCAAACAACTCCCGAAAGGTTCTAATCACATTTTTCTGCGTACATCAGGCAAGGTCATATCAACTGAATTAGCATCCATCTGAAGTGAAGTAAGTATCTGATTCTTTGAATTTAAAACAAAAAGATCAGGAACTCAAACGGAATACACCCTTTGATTACCTAGAGATGCATTTGCTCTTTGTTCATCATCGATATACACAAAAATCTGATATTTCAGACCACCAGGAGAAATAGCATAAAAATAGGGCTCATTCGCCACTGGGTTAAGGAGTTCATTGAGTCAAATATTTGCAAAAAGAGAAGAAGGAATATATCACTGTGTGCTGAGTGTTTTTTCAAAAAATTTTAATTCC
>Ga0209284_10000742_pt1 | contig 52820 bp, 43 predicted proteins | sample FRY03_FD_187211 | JGI IMG/M metagenome (GOLD analysis project Ga0209284, IMG submission 187211) | Freshwater microbial communities from Lake Fryxell liftoff mats and glacier meltwater in Antarctica - FRY-03 (SPAdes) (version 2) | ecosystem: Environmental > Aquatic > Freshwater > Ice > Glacier...
TTCGCGTTTCGCGGTTCGCGGTTCGCGGTTCGCGGTTCGCGGTTCGCGGTTCGCGGTTCGCGGTTCGCGGTTCGCGGAAATGGCTGAGCGTGGTGGAAGTCTCCCAAATCAAGTGGGAGTTGTGGCGCACACGATTTTCGAAGCCGCAATCAACCTTGGTTTGTGCTCATCCAACGGTTTTGGCGGCGCTCAGGCCGATGCTGCCGCCGTTTGCAGGTGCTCCTGGGTTGTTGCCATCGATTCCGGCCTGCTGGAAACGGGTTCCGGGAGCAGCGGAACCGGTTCCGTCTCTGCGTTCACCGGTCGGCCAGTATGGGGGAGGTTCCGGCCTCGGCGGAACCGGTTCCCACGCTGCCGGGGGAGCCGGAAGTGGCGGTGGGGCGGCTGTTTTTCTGGCCGGAACTCCTCCCCAGCGGATCAATGCCCACGGAATGCACGGATTTTTTACCCGAAGGCGAGCTGAAGCTCAGCACTACTTTAAACCTGAAACCTTGAACTGTTAACCCTGAACCTACCATGACCATGCCCCGTAAAGATTACATTCCAGACAGTGCCCAGAACCTGCGTGAATGGGCCGCCAACTACCTTGCTGAATCGACCCCATCGCCACGCGCATCGGCTGGCCGGCGGCGCAGGTCACGGCCTTGAAGGCGCGCCTCACCACCCTGCGCGACGCGGCGCAGGAGGTGCTGGACAAGCAGAATGACCTGGATGTCGCCACCGGCCAGTTGACGGAGAAAAAGGACCAGGAGCTGCCGGAAATCCGCATGGACACGAACAACCTCAAGTCCACCCGCGGCTTCACGGATGGGGATGCGCGCACGCTGGAGGTCGCCACGCACAGCGGCAGCTTTGACCCGGACACCTACAAGCCGCACCTCACGGCGGCGTCCATGCCGGGCCGGGTGGAAATCACCGGCAAGAAGACCGGGGCGGACGCGCTCAATCTCTACGTCCGCCGCAAGGGGGAGGCCGACTTCCGCCTGCTCGCCGCCAAGCGCTCGCGCTTTCCTTTCGATGACACGGCTCCGCCCGTCACCGCCGGGCAGCCGGAGGAGCGTGAGTACCGTGCCATCGGCGTCCTGGGGGATGACGAGATCGGCCAGCCCAGCGACATCGTGAGCGCCATATATACGGTGAAGGAGCGGCTGGTGTACCCGGTGGCGGGAATGGATGACGAGGATGCGCCGAAAACGACCTATGCGCGCAGCTATTTCAGTGAGGGCACTGACGAGACGTTCCAGGTGCAGGAGCTGACCACGACGCAGGCGGTGGTGCCCACGACGGAAAACGGCAGCGGGGTGGCGGGGGTGATTACCACCAGCGGGAACGACCGCATCACCAGCTACGCTTACGACTTCCGTGATCGCCGCGACACGACGACGCAGACGGACGGCACCATGGTGTGGATCACCCAAGCGACTTACGACAACCTGAACCGCGTGACGGCGAGCGTGCGCTATCACAGCAGCGTGAGCAACGCGAACCGCATCACGCAGGGACGCACCTATTACGATGACTTGGGCCGCGTGTTCAAGACGGAGACGGACGGCATTGATCCGGCCACCGGAAATGTGACCGGCACGCTCACCGGGCAGAGCTGGTACGATCTGGTGGGCAATGTGATCAAGCAGTCGCAGGCGGGCAGCACGGCCTTCACCAAAACGGTCTATGACGAGCTGAACCGGCCCAAGGTGGCCTACCTGTGCTGCCGTCCCGGTGTGGCCGGTGTGCCTGCGGGGGATGACAACAGCGTGGTGGATGACACGGTGATCGAGCAGAGCAACACGCTCTATGATGCGGCGGGCAACGTGCTGCGGCAGACGCGCAAGCAGCGCTTTGATGATGCGGTGGGTACCGGCGTGCTCAACGGCCCGCAGACGGAGCCAAAGTCCCGCGACACCTACGGGATGACCTGGCCCGATGCGCTCGGGCGTCCGCGAGTGAGCGCGGACTACGGCACCAATGGCGGTAGCGTGCCCACACGTCCCGCTGTGGCACCGCCAAGGAGTGACACCATCCTGGTGTCCACCAACCGCTACAAAGACAGCGGCGACGCCAACGCCGCCGTGGACCCCATGGGCATCGAAACACGCTGGGAGAACGATCAGGCGGGCCGCCGCATCCGCCTCATCGAAGGCATCGCCCCAGGGACCACCCTGACGTCGGCAGCCTGCACCAATCCGCCCTACCCGCCGCCGCCTGCGCCGCGCTTCACGGAATTTGGCTGGCATGCCAGCGGGCAGTTGAATAGACTCACGCTCGTGAATGCGGAAACAGGCAATCAAGTCACGCGCTGGCTGTTTGGCACGACGCTGGCGGACAGCGCCATCGCCAGCAACAGCCTGGTGCGCACGAAGATTTATCCCGAGAGCGACGACCGCCCCGCCCCTGCGGCGGACGGCCCCGATGGCGTCTATTCGCGCCTGGAATACCGCTACAACCGGCAGGGTCAGCAGACCGCGTTCAAGGACGCGGACGGCACCACGCATGAGTACGCGTATGACAAACTCGGCAACCCGACGGCGGACCGCGTGGCGGTCTTGGCCGCTGGATTGAACGATGACGTGCTGCGCATCGCCACCACCTACGACCAGCGCGGCCTCACCGCGAAGGTGACGAGCTACGATGCCGCCACGGGTGGCATGGTGGTGAATGAAGTCGGTTTGGAATACAACGCGTTTGGTCAGCTCGCCGCCGACAAGCAAAGCCACGCGGGAGCCATCGATGGTTCCACGCCGAAGGTGACTTACAGCTACGAAAGCGGGGGCACGAAGAACAGTGTGCGCCGACTTAGCACGACTTACCCGACCAGTTCCCGCGTGGTGGAAGTGAGGTATGGCGCGGCAAACTCGATCGACGACCATCTGGGCCGCGTGTCCGCCCTGCAAATGACCGGAGAGGGAACCGAACTCGTGAACTACACCTACTGCGGGCAGGCATGGCAGGTGCGCGTCGGTTATCCAACACCGGGACTGGAGCTGAAGTATCGCCGCCTTTCGGGCGAACCCGTTGGCGACGCCGGTGATCCCTACTCCGGCTACGACCGCTTCGGCCGCACCGTGGACCTGCCCTGGATCAAAACCAGCGACGACAGCATCGTCGAGCGCAGCCAATACGGCTTTGATCGCGACAGCCGCCGCACTTGGCAGAAACGCTCGCTGACAGACGCGCAGGATCAGCAATACAATTACGACGCCCTTAGCCAGGTCGCCGCTGCCACCCGTGGGAGCCTGAACCTCAACGCCACCGCCATCAGCGGCACGCCTGCCGTAGCGCAGAGCTGGGACTATGATCCCACCGGCAACTGGCGCGGCTACCACACCGCCGCCAACGGCACATCCACGCTGGATCAACATCGTGTGCATGACCGTGGCAACCGGATGACTCAGATCGAGGACAACCCCAACAACATGATCCTCGACCGCGTGGGCCGCATGCGGCAGATGTCACCGGATGCTGCAGGGGATTGGGACGGCAGGCTGGAGATCACCTGGGATGCCTGGAGCCGCATCACCCGCGTGAAGGACAATGGGACGGTGGTTGGTGAGTATGCTTACGATGGTGCCCACCGTCGAGTCACACGGGAAGTGGGTGGGGAAACCCTGCACAGCTACTACAACAGCCAGTGGCGACCGGTTGAGGAGCGCAAGAACGCCGAAACCACAGCAGCCATCAGCTACTTGTGGGGCGCACGGCATCGGGACGACTTGGTGCGGCGGGACCGTGCCGTGAGTGGCACGACGCTCAACGAATCACGCTATGTGATGATGGACTACTTCAATCCGGCGGCGATCACAGATGCAAGTGGTTTGGTGAAGGAACGCTATGCGTTTAGTGCGTTCGGCGTTCGCACGATTCTCAACCCGGACTTCACGGTAAGAAGCGCTAGCGAGTGCGGGATGGAGTTTGGGTTCCAGGGGCAGTTCCTCGACGTGGAGAGCGATCTGATGAACTACGGCTACCGCTATTACTCACCACAACTGGGACGCTGGACCTGCAAGGATCCGATTGGAGAAGATGGTGGATTTAATTTATATAGAATGGAACACAATGAACCGATGAACAAGGTGGATGCTCTTGGACTAGAACCAATCGACCCGGGAGCGTGCGGTGATTGTCAAGTTCGCATCTATGTGGGGCACAACACACATGTGGCTTCTGTTTTAAAAAATCGCCAGAAGGAACTAACAGAAAAGCCAAACACTTGCGTGTCGTATGGTTCGGTTTCATGCACAACATGCGACATCAACAATAGTTGGGAAAAGCACATGTCAGACAATGCGGTGGACGGGCTTGGAAATGCTTTGAAGAAATATGAAACCAATGACCCTGCTCGTACTATTTCTGGAACTACTAATCATCCTTCACAGGCAGCAGACTATGATGGTGGCATGCAAGGAGCTCTACGTAAGGCTCGCGAACTTGCGATATCCGAGGCTAAGCAGCTATGCGGCAAGGAGCGTTGCAAATGCAAGACGGTTAGTGTAGATTTTAAGCTCGTTGATGTAACGGATTACGCTAAAGATGACAATGGATGGTTAAAAGCAATCAAGCAGCCTGGTTGGGATGTTTTTTTTTCCACCTCTGCATACAATTGTGCCACAGGAAACGTGAATACGACGCTCGCCCCGGGTGCGCGATAGCTTTCTACTTTTATGATTCGAGATCGTCTTTTTGTCCTGCTGTGTCTGTTTCTTTCGTTTGACGTTATTACTTGCAGCCGAGATGTCCGTCCGGTTTCTCGAAAGATATTGGTTTACTCCTGGAAAAATGCATATTTTGACGATTCCGGAGCTCGGTGTTTGGGTGTTCCAGTGGCGGAAATTGTGGAGGCAGAAGTATTGAATGCCTATGACATTCTTCCAAAGTCAAACGAAGCAAAGCCAGTGACTGGACCACCAGATCCAATTCCAAATTCTCCTTGGTTAGTTGTTATAGATCCGATTGCCACACCTAAGGTTGCGTGGTTGATTCATGTCGACGGTAAAACTTTTTGGCGTTACGATTCAGCCACAGGCTATTCTAATAAATTGGTCTTGGGTGCTCCGACCGTTCAGGTGACGAATGACGTATTTACTAAAATACTAGCGATTCGATTGGCGAAAATTAATAGAAATATTCTCAAGCCTTATGAGCTGATGTCTTCCGGCGATCCTTTTGCAATAAAATGAACCCACGCACCTAACCAATAGCGCGGGACGTGCCAACCGATTTGGGGAAATGAAATCAAGAAAGCTGCTCGATTCTGAACCCTCCTATGTTGAAGCTGTCTCCGCAGAGTCTTCGTGACCAGCGTTCTCACACTGTGTGGTCACAAATCGTTAATGGAACTGACGACGGTGTTGACGGAGAAAAAGCGAACCTACTCTAACTTAACATGCCAATGCAAAGCCTTCCTCAAATGCAGTTGATTCACCTGCTCCCCGCAGGTTCGCCCCTCTGGGCTAGTCCTGCGAGCCGTCTCAAACGCTTCCGTCCCTCGGAGTTTGTCGGGTCCGAACCCTCCTATGTTGAAGTAGAACTCCATCGCCGAAAGAAATGAAAAAATAAAAACTACTCTGGATTTTTCCTTCTTTTCTCTTTTTCGGCCAACCACCGCTTAGCCATGTCCACCACGCTCGAACAAATCCAATACGGCTTTGACCGCGACAGCCGCCGCACCTGGCAGAAGCGTCCACTGACCAGCATGCAGGACCAGGCGTATCAGTATGACGCGCTCAGTCAGGTGTCTGCCGCTGCACGCGGCAGCCTGAACCTGAACATGACGGCGATCAGCGGCACGCCTGCCGCAGCGCAGAGCTGGGACTACGATCCCACCGGCAACTGGCGCGGCTTCCACACTACTGCCGCTGGCACCGCCACGCTGGATCAGCATCGCGTGAATGATCGCGGCAACCGTCTCACGCAGATTGAGGACAACCCCAGCAACATGCTTCTGGATCGCGTGGGACGCATGCGACAGATGGCCCCGGACGCAGGCGGAGATTGGGATGGCACGCTGGAACTGACCTGGGATGCGTGGAGTCGCATCACGAGTGTGAAGAACAACGGGGAGGTGGTCGGTGAATACACTTACGACGGCACGCACCGCCGCACGACGCGTGAGGTCGAAGGCGAAACCCTGCACAGCTACTACAACAGTCAGTGGCGGCCGGTGGAGGAACGCAAAGACGCCGAGACCACGGCAGACATCAGTTACCTGTGGGGAGCGCGGCATCGGGATGACTTGGTGCGGCGTGATTGTGCGGTGGGCGGCACGACGCTCAACGAGACACGCTATGTGCTGATGGACTACTTCAACCCTGTGGCGATCACGGATGCAGCGGGTGATGTGAAGGAACGCTACGCGTTCAGCGCGTTTGGGGTGCGCACGATCCTGAATCCTGACTTCTCCGTGCGCAGCGATGGTGAAAGCGAGATGGAGTTCGGTTTCCAAGGGCAGTTTCTAGATACAGAGTGTGGGCTGATGAACTACGGCTACCGCTACTACTCGCCGCATCTTGGAAGGTGGACGTGCAAAGATCCCATCGGAGAAAAGGGTGGAATCAATCTTTATGGGATGGTTGACAACTATCCTATAAATGGAATTGATCGTTTGGGTCTTGTGGGTGGTGGTGGGATTGGCGGGCCACAGTGGTTTTCGCCTGGTGGAATCAAGGCACCCCAACCCGGAGAGACTCGTTTTCCGAAGTTAATTAAAACTGCCCGTCAGCTTTTTATCAAAGATATTGATTCATGGGTATCACAGAATTGCGGCAAGACGCCGTATCCTCCGCCATCTAGGCGTATCAACGTTTATGCCAACATCGACAATCTCAATCCATATCCTATACGTGATAATGTCGATCCAGATAACCCTGGGCAACCACTTTGGGACGACCAGCTTGGTGACGCCGGGCAAGGCAAGATTGAAAGCACCACTTATGGCCTTGGTTCTTTTTCTTTGGACATAGAGACGCCTGTGAGCATATCCTATCGTGAATACGGAAGTTCAAATGAGTATAGCTGGGAAGCTCTCATGTACCTTGAAGACAGTGTGGGCGATAAGTATTTATTCGGTCAAGTTCAGAAAAAAATTTCAACGTGGAAGATTTGGAGCAAGGGGGCTTGTTGCAAGAATGGCTGAATCATTTCATGACTGTTTTTAAAATAATAATCGTTGTTGTTGTGACTACCATTTGTTTGGCGATCCACTTTTTATCAGGTCATCGTGAACGAAATATTCAACGATTGCTCGAAACAGGTGTTGTTAAAAAAGGTGCGCTGGTTGATTTAATTTACTCAACGGGATATTTCCGAGACAGCATGCATTTGTTTCGGGTGTCACAAGGATTGATAAATATTGATGAGTCTAAAATTTTGGGTGTAGATGATCCTTTGGACAAGCGTCTTATTGAGGATGCGCGCAAATTTATTGAGAGCAAAGCACGAATTATTATCGGTTGGGATGGCGCAATGATTTATGAGACAAGTGGTGCCAAAATACTGTCGGTGGTGACAGTGGTTAAAACTAAAAAAGACGGCGATTACATAGTGATGCGCGTCTTTTAGTAAAAAAATGAACCCACGAGACTATCAATGGAGCAGGGCGTGCCAGCCTATTAGGGAAAATATGAAATCAAGAGAACTGTTCGTCCAAACTCCTTTACCATGTACACCACGCTCCAACAGACCCAATACGGCTTCGACCGCAACAGCCGCCGCACCTGGCAGAAGCGCCCGCTGACCAGCATGCAGGACCAGGCGTATCAGTATGACGCGCTCAGCCAGGTGTCTGCTGCCGCACGCGGCAGCCTGAACCTGAACATGACAGCAATTAGTGGCACACCCGCCGCCGCGCAGAGCTGGGACTACGATCCCACGGGCAACTGGCGCGGCTACCACGTTGCGTCCAACGGCACGACATCACTCGACCAGCACCGCGTGCATGACCGTGGGAACCGGTTGACGCAGATTGAGGACAATCCCAACAACATGATCCTGGACCGCGTTGGGAGGATGCGTCAGATGGCACCCGATGCGAGTGGGGATTGGGATGGAAAACTGGAGATCACTTGGGATGCCTGGAGCCGGATCACGAGCGTGAAAAACGACGGGACGGTGGTCGGCAGCTACGCCTACGATGGCACACATCGGCGCACGAACCGTGAGGTGGGCGGCGACACGCTGCACAGCTACTACAACGACGCGTGGCGGCCTGTCGTGGAACGCAAGGACAGCGAAACCACCGCGAGCATGAGCTACCTGTGGGGATCACGGTACCGGGATGACCTCGTGCGGCGAGACCGGGCGGTAGGAAGCACCACGCTCAACGAAACACGTTATGTGCTGATGGATTACTTCAACGCGGCGGCGATCACGGATGCAGCGGGTGATGTGAAAGAACGCTACGCGTTCAGCGCCTTCGGGGTGCGCACAATCCTCAATCCTGACTTCACCGTGCGCAGTAGTAGTGATTGCGCGATAGAATTTAGGTTCCAGGGGCAGTTCCTGGATGGGGAGAGCGGGCTGATGAACTACGGCTACCGCTACTACTCACCGCAGCTAGGACGGTGGACGTGCAAAGACCCGATTGGTGAAAGAGGAGGAATGAACCTCTACGGTATGAGCAAAAATGCTGCAACAAATAAAATAGATCTGCTAGGCCTGTTACCAAACCTCGTAGAGCTTTTGAGGTTTTTAATGGATGAAAAAGGCAGGGAACTATTTGATCATTAGCTTGCTGGCACGGGGTTGCCTATAGTCTCTGTTGATGGAAGTTGGGGTAACTATCTGAAAGCAAACCGGTTGTTGCGCAATCAAGTGAAAGACAAGATTCGACAAGACGCCATAAAGCGATATCAGAGCGGGTATTATTCGACCCGCTTTCATGCTGAAATTGAAAACGGCAATGCTACCGGCTATCAGATGCTCCATGGGTCAAATGCGGCTGTTGGCGATTTTATTATTGCAACAACGAGGGTGAGCGATATATCCTCATCACGAACGATAACATATAGCACTGTATCATTTGCATGGAATGATATAATTGATGAAAATAAAAAGTACACTAGTGATATGAGTCTTGTTCAGCTAGTTAAGGATTTGGGCTATACCCCAAAAACATATAATGTGCGCCTTCAATGGATTACATATTTATTCTCCATTAGAGTGGAGTGTGATCAAATCACAAATGAATCTGGAGGCTATCCTTTCGATGAGTAAGATTTTTTTACTTACTTGGATGTTACAGCTTGGATTTTTTACTATTCAAGCAAACGACTCGAAAGGCTCGCTGTTTGTGCGGTTGGGTATAAATAAAATCTCAGAAAATATCGTTTTAGAAATCGTTGAAAATGACGAAGGAATACTTGAGGCTTCACTCAAATCAAAAACAACTGGTGAATTATTGATTGATGACAGGACTAGAGCAAGTCAAAACCAAAGATGGTTTTATTGCTGGGATATGAAAACAAGGGATTTGTGGTTTTGGAGTTCTGATGTGGGAGGGCATCGGTGGCGATGGACCTTAAATGGGAAGTATTCAAAAGAAGAACTTACAGGCATACACGAGAAAATGATGCCGATCATTTTTTTGGAAAAAATACCGCTATCGGTTCGCAAATTATGGGGGCAATACCGGTAGAAAAATGAACCTATAGGCCAACCATTAGCGTGGGTTGTGTCGCGCTATTTAAAAAAAGTAGAAAGTACTCAGTAGCCTCCTGCGCCGGGCTTCGAATCTCGGCTATGAATGACTCATGAAGTCAATGGACTTGATGCTGGAACTCCCGCCTCGCAATTGCAAACTACCCGCGACACGTTGGAATCAAGCTTGACACGAATCCCTGATCTTTACTTTACCATGACACCATCCCGATCCCTCTCCAAAGACGGTCCTGATCTTACTGCGTTGCATTCTCCCAAATGGCGGGAGGAGAACGATGTGCCAGTGCGGCAGCTTGGGGAGCCGGTGCCGTTCTTTTACACGCGGGCCGGGGCGGTGCTGGCGCTGGAAGGACAGTATCGCGGCGGGCATGCGTTTCTGATGGCGAACGGGCCTTCGGTGGCGGCGCTGGACCTGGACCCGCTGCACCGGCGCTGGGTGATGACGCTGAACAACGGGGCGCGGACCTTTCGCGGCAACGCGAACTGCACGGTGGACGAGCCGTCGCGCTTCAGCCTGTCGATGTGGCTGGACCCGACGATCTTGAAGTTTGCGCCGATGTCCCACTTTGAAAAAAGCCTGTGGGACAACCGGCTCGTCCATACGGATCAAGGCTGGGTGCAGCGCTGGGAGGCGTCGAAGCTGAAGCTGGGGGACTGCCCGAATGTGGCGGGCTACCGGCGCAATGAGAAATTCCACGCGCCGCGCTGGCTGAACGAGGAGACAGTGAACTGGGGCAACCACGGCAAATGGGGCGGCGGGCGCAGCGTGCTGCTGGCCTCCCTGCGCATCCTGCATCTGCTGGGCTTCCGCCATGTCTATCTGCTGGGGGTGGACTTCGACATGTCAGCGACGAAGCACTATCACTTCACCGAGGGCCGGACACCGCAGGCGGTGAAGGGAAACATGAGCACCTATGCGAAGCTGCAAAAATGGTTCACGGAGCTACAACCGCAGTTTCAAAAAGCGGGCTTTAAGGTCTTCAACTGCAACCTGGAGAGCAAGCTGACGGCCTTTCCCTTTCTGCCCTATGAGGAGGCGCTGGCGGCCTCGGGCGCGCAGATAGGGGCGCATACCCAGGAAAAGACTGAGGGGATGTACACGCGGGTGGCGGAGCAGAAGAAGGCGGCCTCTGCCGACCCGGCAGAAGCGGCGGCGAGCAGCCGACAGGGAGCCGCCGCCCCGCCAGTGGTGCCGAAGCCTGAGCCGGCGGCATCTACAGCGGCGACGTGAACGCGTGTGGCGTTCGAGGTTTCACCGCGCTGGTTTTACGGAGTAGATCGCTCAATGCACCAGGAAGGAATGGTCGAAAAAAACCAAAAATAGAAAAAGGCGAGAGTCCTGCCTTGGTCGGCGCAGAAGTTCCCCCCCAGTGTGACGCGAATGAAAATTGAGATCGTAACCCACTGCTACCGCTACGCGACGCTATTGCGTCATCAACTGAGCAGCTTGGTGCTGGGACCACCACCGCCGGGCGTGCAGGTGACGGCGACGGTGTTTTACACACCAGAAGACGAGGAGACCACGCAAGCCCTGGCGTGGTTCACGACACAAGCGGTCCTCGGTGTGACGTGGAACTGGCAACCGCTGCCGATGGCGGAGCTGTGTCGGCGCTCCATCGGGCGCAACCGGGCGGCACTGGCGACACAGGCAGACTGGGTGTGGTTTTGTGACGCGGACTACTGGTTCACCCCGGCCTGCTGGGAGGCATTCACACGTCTGGATAACAAGAATGCGCGATTGATCTACCCGCGTGAAGTGAACGGGCACCGTTCCCATGACCTGGGCGACGCCTGCATCCAACGGGCGCGGGAAACGGCGGGGCTGGTGAGTGTTGCTGAGTCCGAATTTGAACCGGAGCGGATGCGGCGACCAATCGGCGGCATCCAAATTGTCAGCGGAGACTATTGCCGAGAGCATGGATATTTGAAAAACAGCCGCCGTGCCCAGCAGCCCAGGGAGGAATGGAAGCGCACGCACGAGGATGTGTGGTTCCGCCGGGAGCTGGGTGGCGGCGGATTGCCGGTGGACCTGCCCGGCGTGTATCGCATCCGCCACGGCCAGGCCGGGCGGATGGTGCCAGGACTGATCTTATGAAACTCGAAGACATCACTCTGATCTTGGGCGTGGACGCGGAACATCTGGAAGAACTGCGCATGGTCTGGCCCACCTGGATGCGGTTCAAACCCGAGCTGCTAAAGATGCCCTGCGTAGTCTTTTACGATGCGGGGCAGGTGAACAGGGGTGAGCTGGAATTTCTGCGCAAGCATCCGCAGGTGCGGTTTGTGGCATGGGACCTGCCCAATGCGCTAAGCCAGCGGGAGAAGATGCTGACTGGCTTTGTGCATGTGCCGGCGCGTGAGGTGCAAACTACGTGGTATCTCAAGCTTGACACGGACGTGATCGCCACGGAACACGGCGAGTGGATCAATCCGGAGTGGTTTGAGCCGGATGAGCAAGGGAAGCTGCCGGTGTTCATCGCCCCAGCCTGGGGCTATTCCAGACCCCGGTATGTGATGGACCTACTGGATGACTGGGCGGACAGGCAGGCTGCTTTTAAGCGAACGCAGAGACTGAACCTGCCCTACTCCAGCCAGTCCTCGGTGGTGCGGCATCCACGGATCATTTCCTGGTTGTTTTTTGGCCTCACCGATTGGACGAAAAAAGCGGTGGCATGGTGCGGCAATGACGGCCGCATGCCGCTGCCGTCCCAGGACACGTTTGTGTCTTATTGCGCGGATCGGCTGGGCTGCCGACAAGTGCGCACCAGAATGACCCATTATGGCTGGAAGCACCGGCGTCCCCGCCTGCACCGGCCGATCATGATCGAAACGGCAACGCCGCCTGCTGAGTCTGATGGCAAGCGCGGAGTGATCTACTACAACATGGGGACGAGCTGCACGGTGAGGCTGCTGGTGTCACTGGTGTCGTTGCGGAAGCATTACACCGGTCCGGTGACGATCCTCTCCGAAGGGGAGGAGTCGCACGCGCTGTGCGAGCGGATTGGTGCCGCCATGAATGTCCCGGTGCAGCGGTGGGAGCCTGGCGTGTGTCCTGGCAGGCATCTGCCCTTTCTCAGCAAGACACGGCTGCACCTGGGGACGCCCTACGAGGTGACAGTGGCACTGGATTCAGACACGCTGGTGGTGGGGCCGATTGATGAGCTGTTCGAGCATGCGGAGCGGGATTCGTTTTGCGTCGCCCAACTGGGAAAGTGGCGGACGGACGGCAAAATCATCGAAGCCCGGCTGCAAAAGTGGGCGGACATCCTGCCGGATGATCTGGGGGCCGCCATCGCCTTTGGTCCGGCCATCAACACGGGTGTCATGGCCTTTCGCAAGGACGCGCCGATCTTTGCGGAGTGGTATGCGGCGGCAGTGAAAGGGCGGGAGAGCTTCATTCCCGACGAAGTGAGCTGCCAGATGCTGCTGCATCGGTTTCCGCACCGGGTTCTTGATGGTCAGTGGAACCGTTCCTGTCGGCATGACGATCCCGATCTGCCGGACACGCGGATCATTCACTATCACGGCAAGAAACACTGCCGGGACGGGCTGCCCTTTCATGGGGACAAGTGGATGGCGGCGTATGACGAGATTCTGCAACGAAATGTGGCGGACATTCAAACCTGGACACCTGCTGGTGACCGGCAGCTAAGGCGTCAGCTCAAAACCCGCCGCCAGACTGCGTCAGATGCGAAGACAAGCTCGGTCTATGAAACCAACCTGTGGTGCCGTCGTGGACACCTGAACCATGACCAAGCCGATAAGTATGCGGAAATTTGCGGGAATGTGCAGCCGAGAAGTGTGCTGGAAACCGGCTTCTGCACTGGGCGATCCGCCGCCTGTGTTCTGTATCACAGCCCCGGGGTCGTGCGGATGGTCAGCATCGACATCAACCTGGATTACCAAGCCCCGCATGGCCGCAGGATGGCGTCCTTGCTCAGGGAGCGGTTTCCCAGATGGGAAGTCATCGAAAACTCCTCGCGAGTGGTATTCACGCCGGAGTTTTTCCAACGCGAGTTTCCAGAGGGCATTGATCTGGCAACAATTGACGGAGACCATACCTATGAAGGATGCCTGTTCGATTTGGAGGCAGTGGCTCCACATCTGAACCCTGCAGGAGTCATGATGGTGGATGATTATCGCTCGGGTCCGCCCAATGGCACCCGCATCGACAGCGTGACCCGGAGCGTTAATGATTTCCTGGCCAAACATGCAGGAGTCTTTGTCGGGGAACGCTGGCACAAGCGCGGGAAGGGCTTTTGCATCATCAGGCGGGAAGCACAGCCAAGGCGCTGATCTTCGACCGCACTCTCATGGGCGACATCTCCGCCATTCGTGACAATGCAATCGCTTGAAACCAGCCCCGTCCACGCGACGTATCGACCTGACGCGCTTATCCTTCGAAATTCACTCATGCACACCACCCCCCGCCTTCTCGCTCTCGTCGTTGGACTGAGCACCGCCTCCGCCTTTGCGCAGGCCGATCTCGCCGACGCCTTCCTCCCCATGTTTCAGCCGCTGCCCGTCCAGGTGCTGTCGCCGAACAACGAACTCACCGAGGCGAAGATCAACCTCGGTCGCATGCTCTATTATGAGAACCGCATTTCCAAAGGCGAGAAGCTCTCCTGCAACTCCTGCCACATGCTCGACAAATACGGCCAGGACAATCTGCCCTTCTCCCCCGGCCATGAAGGCAAGCTCGGCGGCCGCAGCTCCCCCTCCACCTACAACGCCGCCATCCACATCGCCCAGTTCTGGGATGGCCGTGAGCCCACTGTCGAGGCGCAGGCCAAGGGCCCCGTGCTCAATCCCGTCGAAATGGGCATGCCCAGCGCTGACTTCGTCGTCAAGGTGCTGAAGTCCATGCCCGGCTACGTCGCGGCCTTCAAGGCCGCCTTCCCCGGCGAAGCGGACCCGATCACCTATGACAACTTCGGCAACGCCGTCGGCGCCTTCGAGCGCGGCCTTCTCACCCCCTCAAACTGGGACGCCTTCCTCAAGGGGAACAAGGACGCCCTCACCGCCGAGGAGAAGAAAGGCTTCGCCACCTTCGCCAAGACCGGCTGCGTCACCTGCCACAACGGCCCCGGCGTCGGCGGCATGATGTATCAGAAGCTCGGCCTCGTGAAGCCCTGGCCCGATCTCAAGGACAACGGCCGTGCCGACTTCACCAAAAACGACGGCGAGAAGTTTTTCTTTAAGGTGCCCAGCCTGCGCAACATCACCGAGACCGGCCCCTACCTCCACGACGGCTCCGTCAAGACCCTCGAAGACATGGTCAAGAAGATGGCCGAATACCAGCTCGGCAGAGAGCTCTCCGACGAGGACACCGCCTCCATCATCACCTTCCTCAAGGCCTTGAAAGGCGAGCTGCCGACCGAGTATGTCAAGGTGCCAAAGCTGCCTGAAAGCACCGCCAACACGCCGAAGGCGTGATGCCTCTCCAGCGCACTCATTGACCTCATCAGCCGGGGCCGCAAGCCCGGCGGATTTGTTTTCAGCCGTAGGGCGGATGTGTTCGGCGAATGGGACGCCGCAAGCATGCAGGCATGTTGCGCCGAACTATCCGGCTGGATTGGCGGCGCGGCGTGTCTCGGTAACGCACGCAGCGCCGGATAGTTTGGCGGCGGATGCAGAGATGATTGCGCTACCATTTCCGCCAAACACATCTGCCCTACACGCCGCAGTCAGTGAGGCGTTCGCCCCGGCTGTGTTTGAAAAAACTTGATGCGCCCCCTCACCCGACCTCTCCCCGAAGAAAAATCTGCTGCCTCAGCGTGAGAGATCGACGGAGGGAGGAGATTCGTCCCTCGTCGTTTTCAATGCGGAATCCTTCTCCCCAGCCCAAAGCTTCGCCGATACCTTTTACCCCATTTGGGGAGAGGTTAGGTGCGGGGACCATCAGAAGTGTCGAGAGCTGCTTCCCCATAGTTTTTCAAACATCGTCTAGCGTCCGAACAGCCGGCTGAAGAAGCCGCGCTTGGGCGGCGGCGGTGGCTCGGGTTCCACGGGGATCGCTTTCACGACCACGGGCACCGGCCGGGGCACAGCAGCCGGGCCTTCGATGATGACGGTCATGCCCTGGGTGATGTTTGGGACAAGACGAACGACATCCCAGTTCGCCGTGCGCATGCAGCCGTGGCTGGAGCTGCGGCCGATGGTCTGGGGCGAGTTGGTGCCGTGAATGCCGATGCCGGAGCGGTTCAGCCCGATCCACATGACGCCGACGGGATTGTTCGGACCGATGGGCAGTTCATAGGACTCCGTGCTGCGCACGCCGTAGTTCAGCATGCTTTGATCCCAACGGAAAGTGGGCATCTGGGTGATGCCGACGATGCGCCAGGTGCCAGGCGGTGTGGCCAGATAGCCGCTGCCGGGCGTGATGGGGAGGCTGGCGAGCAGCTTTTCGCCTTCCCACAGCCCGAGCAGCTTCTCACGAGTATCGATCTTGATGACACGGGTCAGATACTCCGGCACTTCAGGTAGCTTGGCGATTTCGGTGAGATCCTCAATGCGGAATGGCGTCACGCTGGGTACTTTCACCACTTCACCGTCCTTCAGAGAATTCAGTTTGAGCGGGCGGTTGATGAATTCGAGGAAATCGGGAGAGCTGTGAAAACGCTCGGTCAAGAACTCCAGCACCGAGTCATAGGGCAGGTACTTGCGTTTGCTCTGCGCCGAGGGCTTACTGGGCAGGTCGCCGATGAAGGCGCGGTCTTCGGCGCGGAAAGCATAGGTGGTGTAATTCTCCGGCACGCTGGAGAGATCCAGGGTGTGCGCGTCGATCTCGGTCTCCGGCAGCCCTTGGGCGTGCTGGTAGCGCTTCAATGCCTTGGTGGTGAACTCACCGAGTCGCCCGTCGATCTTTCCCGGTCCAAAGAGCTGCGTGTCGAGGAAGATCTGCAGCCGCAGGATGTCATCCACCGGCTCCGGTGCGGGCGGTAGTGGGTCAGGAATCGCTGCTGCTGCAGAAGCGAGAAGCAGCAGAGGAAGAACGGAGAAAGGAGATTTCATGCGGAATAGATAAACCCAAGGCGGCTGGGAGTATCACCACCTATCAGCAATTTCAACAACGGCTTTCATGCCATGCGTAGCAATGCTGACACCTCACACGATCAGCATGCAGTCACCGTAGCTAAAAAAGCGGTAACGCTCGCGGATCGCCTCCGCGTAAGCCTGCAACGTCAATTCTTTGCCAGCCAGGGCGCTGACCAGCATGATGAGCGTGGATTTCGGTAGATGGAAATTCGTCAGCAATCCGCCCGCCACACGAAACTCGCAGCCAGGATGGATGAAGATGTCCGTGCTGCCCTGCGCGGCGATGACGCGGCCATGATCACGCGCCACGGTCTCCAGCGTGCGCATGGCCGTGGTGCCGACGGGAATGACGCGCTTCGCGGTTTGAATCGCCTGTGCGGTCGTTGCTGTCACCTCATAGACCTCGGAGTGCATCTTGTGGTCGGCGATGTTCTCCACCTTCACCGGCTGGAACGTGCCGACGCCGACATGCAGCGTCACAAACGTGTGGGGCAGGGGATTCAGCACCTCCGGCGTGAAATGCAGGCCCGCCGTCGGCGCGGCGATGGAGCCTTCTTCGCGGGCAAACACCGTCTGATAGCGTTCACGGTCCGCCGGCTGGTCCGCGCGGCCCATGTAGTGCGGCAGCGCCAGATGGCCGTGCTTCGCCTCATCCACCACGCGGTCGAACTCGATGATGCGATCGCCATTTTCCGCCAAAATCTCCACCACCGTGCCCGTCGCCTCGCCAATCGGCACGCTGTGGCCGAGGCGGAATTTCTTCCCCGGCTTCACCATGCAGCGCCAGCGTGTCGGTGTCTGCGGCTCCAGTCGCAGCACCTCATGGCCGTGATTCGTGAAGTAGCGGGCCGGCACGACCCGCGTGTCATTCAAAACGAGCATGTCCCCGGCCTCGCGGGAGATGAAATCGCCGATCTCGCGAAACATCTGGTGCTCGATCTTCCCTGAATCCCGATGCAGCACCAGCATCCGCGACGCCGAGCGATCCGCCAGCGGCTCGCTGGCGATCAGTTCAGGTGGCAGATGGTAATCAAAGTCCGAGGTCAGCATTGAGGGAGTTGACGGTTGTTTACAGTTGTTGACGATGGTTGACTGTGGTTCTTCCACGTTCGCGCAGCGAGCCATACTTCCAACAATTGTCAACGCCCGCGCAGAGGGCTTCCCCCGTCCGATTCGTCCCAAACTTTGTCCTTCCCAGCCACCACCGCTCAAGCCTATAACAGCCACTCATTCATCCACCACCATGTCAGACAAAAAGCTCAACATCGCCGTCGTCGGCCTCGGTTTCGGGGCGGAATTCATCCCCATCTGGCAGCGTCATCCGCTCACCACTTGCTACGCCATCTGCCAGCGCGATCCGAAGAAACTCAAGACCATCGGCGACGCCTTTGACGTGAATGTGCGCTACACGGACTTCAAGGCGATGCTCAAAGACCCGAGCATCGACGCCGTTCACATCAACTCGCCCATTCCCGACCATGGCTGGATGAGCATTGCGGCGCTCAAGGCTGGTAAGCACGTCGCCTGCACCGTGCCGATGGCCACCAGCATCGAGGACTGTAAAAAAATCTGCGATCTCGTCAAAAAGACCGGTCTCAAATACATGATGATGGAGACCGTCGTCTATGCCCGCGAGTACCTCTTCATGAAGGAGCAGCTTGATCAGGGCAAGCTTGGCAAGCTGCAGTTCGTGCAGGCCTCGCATCAGCAGGACATGGACGGCTGGCCGAACTACTGGCCCGGACTGCCGCCGATGTGGTATGCCACGCACTGCGTTGGTCCCGTGGCCGGTTTGATCGGCAAATCCGCCGAATACGTGAGCTGTTTTGGCTCCGGCACCGTGCGCAAGGAGCTGCAAAAGTGCTACGGCAGCCCGTTTGCCGTCGAAACCGCCCACATCAAATTTAAAGGCACCGATGTGAGCGCCCGCATCATCCGCAGCCTGTTCGACACCGCGCGCCAGTATCGTGAGAGCATCGACGTCTATGGCGACAAGGCCTCCATCGAATGGCCGCTGATCGAGCACGAGCCGTTGATTATGCACCGTGCCAAACTGCCGGAGCACAAGATTCCGAAACTGGTGAAGACCCCCGACTTCGCCAAACGTCTGCCGAAGCCGATTCAGCGCTTCACCACGAAGGGCGTCTATGATCTTGGCAAGAAAACGCACTTGAGCTTCACACAAGGCAGCGGTCACGGCGGCAGTCATCCGCATCTGGCCAACGAGTTCGCCAATGCCCTCGCGGAAAAGCGCCAGCCCTTCCCGAATGCCGCACAATCGGCGAACTGGACCTGCGTCGGACTCTGTGCCCATCAGTCGGCCATGGGGGGTGGAAAAATCGTGAAGCTGCCGGCTTTCACGCTTGGGTGAGCGTGAATGGTCCACACACTCCGTGTGCGGACCACGCCGTTCTGTGGCCCTGCTTCCTTCTCGACCAGCACTTGACCCATTGACCTGCATGTCATCCACGACTGGCACTTCACCACGCACCGTCGTCATCACCGGCGGCGACGGCGATTTGGCACAGTCGATTGGTGTCGAACTCAAGCAGGCGGGCTTTGATGTGTTGGCACCGGGGCGTGACGCGCTTGATGTGACGAGCGCGGCCTCGGTGAAGGCGTTTTTTGCCGACGTGAAGCAGCTCGACCTGCTGGTGAACAACGCCGGTGTCTGCCGTGATGTCTCAGTGGTCAAGATGGAAGACGCGGACTTCGCGCACGTCGTGGATGTGAACCTCAAGGGAGCGTTTCTCGTGGCGCAGGCGGCGGTGAAGCTCATGGCGAAGCAGCGCAGTGGTCACATCGTGAACATCGGTTCCTATTCGGCGCTGAACGGCCCGGCAGGCCAGGCAAACTACGCTGCGGCGAAGGCGGGCCTCATCGGACTGACGCAAAGCATCGCCAAAGAGTATGGCGCGCGCAATGTGCGGGCAAACTGCGTGCTGCCGGGCGTTCTGGAGACGAAGATGACGCGGCATCTGCTCAATGACGCCGCGTGGCGTGATGAACTGCTCAAAATACATGCGCTTGGCCGTCTGAACACATCGCAGGACGTCGCGCGCTTCATGTTGTTTCTCCACAGCATGGAGAACGTGAGCGGGCAGGTCTTCCAGCTCGACAGCCGCATCCGGCGCTGGGCTTGAGTTCGTAGTTCCGCCTTTAGGCGGTTCTGAACCGGCTAAAGCCGGTACTACACAACAAATTCGGCAGGTAGCGGCGCTTCCCAGAAAGTCGGAAAGCCCGCAAGATTGAGTTCGAGACGTGAGGAGTGCAGCGCCTGGCGCGGCAGCAGGAGTTTTTGCGCGAGCGCCTCGGTCCAACCAGTTTCGATGAACTCCAGGTAGCAGCGGTCATCGCGGCCATAGAGTTTGTCGCCGACGATGGGCAGGCCGAGGTGATACAGATGGACGCGGATCTGATGCATGCGGCCGGTTGCAGGCTTCGCTTCGATTAAAGCGTAGCGCAGGCCGTCGCGCTCGAAACGTTGGAGCGTGCGAAATGCAGTGCGGCAGGCGGCTCCTTGCGGATGGACGATTTGTTTGACCCAGATGTCGGCTGGCTGGACTTCACCGGCACGCAGTATGGGAGCATCGAGTATGTGCTCTTCCCACTCCGGCCAGCCATGCACGAGGGCGACGTAGGTCTTGTGGATTTTGCGTTCCATCATCGCCATGCCGAAGAGCCGCGCCAGCGCGTGGCTTTTCGCTACGAGGACGACACCACTGGTTTCGCGATCAAGGCGATTGATGATGGAGACCTGGCCGCCATTGGCGATTTCATAGGAGAGCAGGTCGCACAAGCGATGCCAGAGCGTTGGCGGGCCGTTGGGAGCGCTGGGATGGATTTGCAGCGGCGCGGGCTTGTTGACGACGATGTAGCCGTCTGTCTCGTCGATGACGGTGAAGGTGGCGTCGTTTCGAATGCTCACAGCGCTGGAATGGCGAGTTCGTGACCGTAGATGATGGGCTGCGGATTGTTCACGAAATCACCATCATCAAAGTGCCACCATTCGGCCCTGGCCTGGGAGAAACCCGCCCGCAGCATCGCCCTTTGCAGAAGCTGGAGATTGCGGGCCACGACGGGATCGCTGCCTTGATATTTTGCCGAGGCGTTGCGCAGGCCGGCGTCAAAACCGGTGGGCATGCGTTGCTCGTGATTGCTGGCATCGACCAGCGTCACATCGACGGCAATGCCGCCGCAGTGGCGGCTCCAGCCCATGGTTTCAGGCGATAAAAACATGTGAGTGCTGGCTCCTGCCGCATGCAGTTTCTCCTGCACTGCAGGCGGGCGGTAGGCATCCCACACGCGGATGCCATATCCCTGCGCGCGTAGCGTCTCATGGGCTTCTTTCAACTTCGCCGCCGTCTCCCGCCGCAACAAGCACGGCATGCGCCCAGAATACAGCGGCCTAGCAGTGACATTCTCCGCCGTGGTGTACCGCAGATCAATGGAGATGCCGGGGATGAAGGAGCGGACATCAACCAAATCGTAGGAGCGAGCCCGGTCGCGGATGGTGCCGCTACGTGGAGCGGTACGGGAGGCGGACTTGGCAGCCACTTTCCCACTGCTTTCATCCAGAAATAAGGTGTTGCTGTTCCCACGCCTGATACCAGATCCCGCCGCACGCGGCCCACCGCAGGCAGGGATGAGCAGAAGGGTGGTGATGAGGAGCGGACGCCAGGAATCGAAGGTCATGTGGAGTTTTTGCTTCCGTACACACGCACGGCAGGCCAAGTTTGCAAATTCTGCCATCCTCATGACTCGTTTTGATCTCCTTAACACTCTGCTGCACTTCCTGGCCTGCTACATCGGCGCGGGTATCGGCTCCTTCCTCAATGTGGTCATCTACCGTCTGCCACTGGGAATCTCGGTGAACAATCCCCGCCGCAGCTTCTGTCCGTCCTGCAAATATCAAATTCCCATGTGGCAGAACATCCCACTGCTGAGCTGGGTACTGCTGCGCGGCAAATGTGCGAACTGCGGCGGCGGCATCTCCGTGCGCTATTTCATGGTCGAGCTGCTCACGGGTGTGATGTTCTACCTCGTGTTTTTGAAGATCAGCGGAGAATACGCTAACCCGTGGCCCTTCATCAGCGCATGGGGGCCGCAGGTGCTGTGCCTGTGGGTGTTCATGAGCCTGCTTATTTCCGGCACGTTCATCGACATCGACCATTTTATCCTGCCACACACGATCACCATCGGCGGCGCGGTGGTGGGCGTGTTGTCATCCTGGTGGGTGCCGACGCTGATGGGAGAAACGGAACACCTGCGTGGGCTGTTGTTCTCGCTGGCGAGCGCCGCACTCGGCCTTGGCGGACTCTGGTTGGTGGTGGAGCTGGGCAAGCTGGCGTTTGGTCGGAAGAAATTCGTTTTTGCTAAGGAGGAAATCTGGGAGGTGACGCAGCCGGATGAAAACCAGCCGCCCGTGGTGGTCTTTGGCGAGCACAAGTATGAGTGGCAGGACCTGTTCATGCGCGCCACCGACCGCATGGTGATTTCCTGCGGCAGTTTGCAGGTGAATGACCGCACTTTTGGTGCGGTGACCGCCGAGCTGTGGATGGAAAAACTCAAGGTGCGCGATGGTGCGAACCTGGAGGAGTTCTTGCTCGAAGGCGTGACCACGCTGCGCGCCAAGACATCGCAGGTCGTTATTCCACGCGAAGCCATGGGCTTTGGTGATGTGCTGTTTCTGATGATGATCGGTGCCTTCACCGGCTGGCAGGCGGTGCTATTCACGATCCTGGCCGCCTCAGTGCTCGGCACCGTGTTCGCCGTGATCCACCGCGTCACCGGCAAGGCCGAGTGGGGCGCAAAGATCCCCTTCGGTCCCTATCTCGCGATGGGCGCGGTGCTGTGGGTCTTCTACGGCCCGCAATTCGTGGAATGGTATGTGAGCAAAACGATGTGGCGGTGAAGTTCAAAATTTGAACACGACCTTGCAATCCAGCGCATGTTTGAATGCGTTCACGTCATGAGCACCTTGGAAAAAATCCAAATCGAGACGTGCAAACTGGACACAGACAAGCAGCAGCAGGTCTCGGCTTATGTGGAGTTGATTGCGGTCCACGACCAGACCGCCGTAGTGTCGTCTGGTGATGACGATGAACGTGAATGGGCCGTGTTTGAAAACCATGCGGCGGAGGCGAGCATCTGATGGCCCCGTGGGAAATCTGGACCTTCGATTTCCCCACCGAGGGCGCACATCCCTGCGTCATTTTCAGTAGTGAATCGCGGATCACCAATCCTGCCTTTGATCGTGTGAATGTGCTGCTCTGCCGCACGCTGCGTGCGAACCTGACCAGGGAGGCAAAGACCACGGAAATAATTCTCGACGAAGCGGGCGGCCTGGAATGGCCGACCTTATGTCGAGTGGACACAATGCACTTTGTTCCAAAGTCGGGCCTGCGTGAACGACGTGGCATGGTGAGCAAGGAACGGCGGAGGCAGATCACGCAGAAAATGCTGCGCCTGCTGCCGTTTGAATATTAGCGCTAAGTCCATGAGTAGCATCAAACATCGTCGAGCCAAGCAAGACGCTTCGCTGAAGAAGGATCATCGTGTCTATCCGTGGGGAGGTGACAAGACGTTCCGTGGTGCGTGGAAGGAGGAAAAGAGACGCCTTGCCAAGCAAGACCGCGCTTCTGGAAAAGTTGGAGTCCGCAAAGCTGCCGATGGGAAAGATGACCAGGCATCTGCGAAAGCCAAATAGCCCAAATCCCTTCGTAAGGCGGGTGTGGTGACTCTGAAGCGCGATTTGGAAATAAAAGAAGGCGAACCACAAATGCGATTCGCCTCCTTCAAATACTCCTGCGAGCAGTTTACCCGCTGAGGTTACTCCGCTTTCTTCGCCCCAGCCTTTTTCTTGCCCGCGCCTTTGCCCTTCGGCTGTTCGGGCGGCTGCGGCTCGTTCTCGAAGGGCTTGTTGCCGTGGGTGAAGCGGGGTGGCGGCATCGTCTCCTGCACTTCAGCCTGGAGGCGGAGAATCTCGGCCTTCAGCTCCTTCACGGTGTCGGCGTAGGCGGGATCGTTGTAGAAGCTTTTCACTTCGAGCGGGTCGGCCTTGCGGTCCAGCAGCTCCCAGTCATCCACATCCGGCTTGTAGTAATGCACCAGCTTATACTGGTCGGTGATGACGCCGTAGTGCGGGCGCACGCGGTGCGGCACGGGATACTCGTAGTAGTGGTAGTAGAGGCTGTTGCGCCAGTCGGCGGGCGTTTCGCCTTTCAAGAGCGGGACGATGCTGCGGCCATGCACGTCGGCGAGATTGGGGGCACCGGCGATGTCGAGGAAGGTGCTGGCGAAATCAATGAGCGACACGATTTTGCCGGTGCTGCTGCCGGGTTTCGTCACGCCGGGCCAGCGCACTAGCAGGGGTGAGCGCAGAGACTCCTCAAAGATCCAGCGTTTGTCGAACCAGCCGTGCTCGCCGAGGTAGAAACCCTGATCGCTGCTCAGCATGACCACGGTGTTTTCCGTGAGGCCGTTTTTGTCGAGGTAATCGAGCACGCGGCCCACGTTTTCATCCACCGCTTTCACGCAGGCCAGATAATCGTGCATGTAGCGCTGGTAGCGCCATTTCACGAGGTCACGGCCAGCAGGTGCGGCGGCACGGTATTTGGCGTTGCGCGGGTTGTAGTATTCGTCCCACTGCTGGCGCTGCTCGGGCGTCAAATTGCCGGGTGCCACGAGTTTCGCGTCGCGTTCAGTGAAGGTGCGATCGATGCCCATGTCGTGGTCGCTCACCGCCTTGCTGCGGCCGGAGTAGCTGTCGAACAGGGTTTCCGGCTCCTCATACACGCGGTCGTTGTCAAAGCCGAGCAGGCGCAATGGCGGCTCCCATTCGCGGTGCGGGGCCTTGTGCTGGCTCATGAGCATGAAGGGCTTCGATTTGTCGCGCCCGTCGAGCCACTTCAAGGTGAGATCGCCGATGATGTCCGTCGTGTAGCCTGCGTACTTCACGTTCTTACCGTTTTCGATCATGGGCGGGTTGTAATACGCGCCCTGGCCTGGCAGCACGTTCCAGTAGTCGTAGCCGACAGGATCGCTGCCGAGGTGCCACTTGCCGATGACGGCGGTTTGGTAGCCGCTTTTTTGCAGCACGTTCGGGAAAGTCGGTTGGCTGCTGTCGAAGCGGCTGTTGCTGTTGTTGTAGAAGCCGTTGGCGTGCGAGTACTTGCCGGTCTGGATCACCGCACGGCTCGGGCCGCAGATGGAGTTCGTCACGAGGCAGCGGTCAAAGCGCATGCCCTCCTTCGCGATGCGGTCCATGTTCGGCGTTTCGAGCAGCTTACGCTTGTCGCCATAGCAGCTCATGGACTGATACGCCAAGTCATCGCAGAAGATGAAGACGATGTTGGGTGGTTGTGCGGCATGCAGCGCAGTGGCGCAGACGAGGAGAGAGAGCAGGGTGCGGATCATGGTTGTATCTAGGCAACGGTGGAATTGGGGGCAGTTTTCAAATTTCACCCAGCATGGCCCATCGCGGCGGCCATGAGCTTCTCCTGCGTGGCCTCGCTGCGGGTGAAGGAACCGCCGATGCGGCCGACATTGAGCATCAAAATGCGGTCGCTCATGCCGATGAGTTCAGGTAGCTCGCTGGAGACAAGGATGACCGCTTTACCAGCGGCGGTGAGCTGATTGATGATCTCGTAGATTTCCAACTTTGCGCCGACATCAATGCCGCCTGTGGGTTCATCCAGTAGGATGATCGAAGGCTCGGTGAGCAGCGCCTTGCCCAGCACGACTTTTTGTTGATTGCCGCCGGAGAGTTTGCCTACAACCGCTTCTAGGCCGGTGGCTTTGACACGCAGGGAGTCGAAGATGCCCTGATTGCGGCGGATTTCCGCGTTGCGCTGGATGAATCCGCCGCGCGTGACGGTTTGCAGCGAGGCGAGCGACAGATTGAAGCCAATCTCCTGCTCCAGGTGCAGCCCGTAGCGCCGCCGGTCCTCAGAGGCGAGCACGAGGCCGCGCTGGATCATCGTTTCAGGCGTCAAGCCGCTGATGGATTGACCGCGCAGTTGCACTGTGCCTGCCACGCCGCGCCCCCAGGCCCCAAACAGGTGCATGAGCAGTTCCGTGCGGCCTGCGCCCATCAAACCGCCGATGCCGAGCACCTCGCCGGCCCGCAGCTCAAAGCTGATGTCGTGCAGTCTGGGCAAGCCGCTCTCCGCATCGGTTACGGCAAGTTTTTCGACCCGCAGAATGACCTCGCCAGGATGCGCGGTGCGGCGTGGGAACAGATCGCCCAGCTCACGTCCGACCATGTGACGAATGACCGCGCCCTTGTTCGTGTCGGCGGCTGGCTGGGTGCATACCGTGGTGCCATCACGCAGCACGGTGATGCGGTCGGCGATGTGGAACACCTCATCCAGCTTGTGCGAGATGTAGATGCAAGCCATGCCGCGCTGGCGCAGGTCACGCAGGATGTCGAGCAGGATCAATACCTCGTGCTCGGCCAAGGCGGCGGTGGGTTCATCGAGAATGAGGATCTTCGAGTCCTTGGCGAGCGCCTTGATGATCTCGACGAGCTGCTTCTGTCCCACGCCGAGCGTGCGCACCGGCGCAGCGGGATCGAGCACGACCTTGAAACGATCCAGCAGCGCCTGCGCCTCGCGATACATGCGCGGCCAGTCAATGAACGCGCCCCAGCGTCGCGGCTCACGGCCGAGAAAGATGTTTTCCGCCACCGTCATCTCCTCCACGAGCGCCAGTTCCTGGTAGATGACTGCGATGCCCAAGCGTTCGGCATCGCTGATCGAATCAAACCGCGCCTCGGTGCCATGCACCTCGAATTTTCCTTCGTAACTGCCGTGCGGATGAATGCCGGAGAGCAGTTTGATCAGCGTGCTCTTGCCTGCACCGTTTTCACCGCACAGCGCGTGGATTTCCCCCTCGCGCAGGTCAAACGACACGTCTTTGAGCGCGATGACGCCGGGGAAGCGTTTGGTGATGTGGTCGGCGCGGAGGAGCATGCTGGGGGAGTTAGAGGTTAGAAGTGAGAGGTAAGAGGTGGATTCGGGGACTTCTGACTGCTCACGTCTGACATCTTACCTCTGCCCTCTTACTGGAACACATCACTCTCTTGGCGAAAACCATCTTTGACGACGGTTTCGCGGAGATTGTCTTTGGTGACGGCGACGATGTCGAGCAGGATGGATGGCACATCAATCTGGCCGTTGGCGACGGCATCGCGGGCGATGACTGGCTGCCTGCGAGCGAGTTTGAGGGCGAGGTCGGCGGCCTGGGTGGCGATGCTGTGGATGGGTTTATAGACGGTCATGGCTTGCGTGCCTTGCGCGATGCGCTGGCAGGCGGCGAGATCGGCGTCCTGACCGGTGACGATGATTTTTCCGGCGAGTCCTTCCTCGGTGAGTGCCTGGATGGCTCCACCAGCGGTGCCGTCGTTGCTGGCGAGGATGGCGTCGAAGTTCGGGCCGTTTTTGGTGATGGCGGCGTTGGTGATTTTCTTGGCGCTCTCGGGCTTCCAGTCTTCAAAGATGACCTCCACCTTTCCGGCGGCGATGAGTGGTTGCAGGATGTTGTCCTGGCCCTGTTTGAAGAGCTTGGCGTTGTTGTCCGTTTTTGCGCCGTAAATGCGGATGAGGCGCAGTTTGCCGCTCTGCGGGATGCGATCGGCGAGGAATTGGGCCTGTAGCTCGCCGACTTTGACGTTGTCGAAGGTGAGATACAAATCGAGATCGCAGCCGGTGATGAGACGATCATACGAAAGCACGGGGATGCCGGCTTGATGGGCCAAGTTCACGGCCTTGGCCATCGCCGCGCCGTCATGCGGGATGATGACGAGCGCATCAATCTTCTGTGTGATGAGGCTTTCGATGTTCTGAAGCTGCACGGCGTCGTTGCTGTTCGCAGACTGCACCAGCACATCTGCGCCTGCGGCCTGCACCTTGGTGGTGAACAGATCGCGGTCCACCTGCCAGCGCTCCTCTTTGAGCGTGTCCATGGACAGGCCGATGAGCGGGCGCTGGCGCGTTGCGGTGGCTCCCACGCCGCCGCGTGCGATCACCAGGCCGGTGACAATGCTGAGGGCGCAGGAAACGATGACGAGCAGGATGTGGACGGGCATGCCTGCTGTTTAGCGAATATGGCGTTGTAGCGCAAGCGTCCCGCTTGCAGTTCTTGCACACCACCGGGACGGTAATGCTACTTCTTCTTCGCGGCTTTTTTGGCGGGAGCCTTTTTGGCCGCGACCTTTTTCACGGCGGTTTTCTTTACCGCTCTCTTTTTGGCCTTGGGTTTCGGCTCGGGGGCCGGCTCCTCTACGGGCAAGACCAGCTCTGGCGCATCGCCCCAGAGTTCTTCGAGGGCGTAGTACTCGCGTTTTTCCGGTGTGAGCACATGCACCATGACGCTGCCATAGACGAGGATGATCCATTGGCTTTCGAAGTTGCCGTCCTTGACGCTCGGGCCGATGTCGTGCTCGTCCCGCATGCGTTCGATGATCTCATCGCGCACGGCACGCAGTTGCGGCGTGGAATTGGCGGTGACGAGCACAAAGTAATCAGCGATGGGTGAGAGGCCGCGCAGGTCGAGGATGCGGATGTTCTCCGCTTTTTTGTCATCGGCGTAAAGGGCGCAGGCTTGGGCGAGTTCGAGGTCTTCCATGGTTCAGTATCAAGGATAAAGCAGGAAACGCTGTCTTTGCGAGCGGAAGCTCTGGTTATAACCCTGCCAGCGGGCGACGATGCTGGTGGCGGGCGTGCCACGGCGCAGATCGGAGTAAAGCGATTCGCTGCCATAGACCTTGTTGAAGAGATTGAGCTTTGACCCGCTCATGCGGCCTACGACTTTGCCGCCGCTGAGGCGGTTGATCTCGGCGAGGAGGAGAACATCGAGCGCGGTGAGGTCGGCGGTGGCACGGGGCGAGATGTTGATGCGGACGCCGCCGAAGCCGTTCTTGGAATAGGCCGAGAAACTGACGCCGGGCGTGTTCAAACGCTGGCAGTAGGCGAGCAGCGCCTGCGCATTGATGCCGCTGCCACCGGCATAGCCGAAGGGATTCTCGGTGCCGATGCCAATATCGACCGAGGTGGCCCCGCCGAGGATGCCGGTGGTGACATAGTAGAAGGGCGAGGTGGCGTGCGGGATGTTGGGCGAGGTTTGATACCAGCGCAGGCCGGTGTCCTGCCAAACCATGCCGCGCTGCCAGCCCTGCATTTTCACCACATCAAGGCGCGGCGCACGCGCCATCCAGCTATTCGCGGTGGCCATCATGGCGAGTTCGCCTGCCGTCATGCCGTGGACGTAAGGCACAGGGATTTGACCGACGAAGGACTTCCATTTGGATTCGAGTGGCGGGCCTTCGACACGCCAGCCGCCCATGGGATTCGGCCGGTCGAGCACGACGAACTGCTTGCCGTTTTCAGCGGCAGCCTCCATCGCGACGATCATGGTGCTGATGTAGGTGTAGCTGCGGCAGCCGATGTCCTGAAGGTCAAACACCAGCACATCAATCGGCGCGAGCATCGCGGGGGTCGGCTTGCGCGTGGGGCCGTAGAGGGAATGGATCGTGAGGCCGGTTATGCTGTCCCGCCGCGTGCTGACATGAATGCCTGCGCCAATGTTGCCATCAATGCCATGCTCTGGCGCATATAAGGCGGTCAGATTTGCCCCCAAGGCGCGCTGCATGACGGTGCGGGTGCGCTCGCCACGTCCAGTGAGGCTGGTGTGATTGGTGATGAGTCCGACTCGTTTGCCACGCAGCAGATCAAAGCCGCGTGATGCGAGGACATCGATGCCGAGCATGAACGGCCCGGTTTGGGCCGCCTGTGGCTGCGTCACTTGCGGTGCCGGCACTTGGCAGGCGGCCAGGATGAGTGCGGTGGATGCGGCAATGAACCGAAGAAAAATGCGGGAGGAAAGCATGCCGAGCTTTAGCGGAAGATCGCTCTTACGGCAACGCCACCGATGCACAAAATCGTAATGCCATGAAACAGACTTTACTCGCTGGAGTGCGTGATCACCGGGGTGTCGAGTTTCAGCAGGCGCTGCGCTTCTTCGAGGACGAACTTGGCGTTGGTGAAGGGCTGCCAACTGATGTCGAGCCAGCGGAGTTTGCTGGTGGGATCGATGAGGAAGGTGCCGTGGAGGGTTTCTTTTTCGAAGTCGTCGTAGGCGCGGACGGCTTTGAAGGCGTTCAGGCTGCTGTCGCTGAGGATGGGGAAGGGGAGCGGCTGGTCTTTTTTGAGCGCGAGTTTTTCGCGGATTTTCCCGGCGATCTGAGTCGGTTCCAGCGTGACTGCGACGAGTTGGATACCGGCCTTGTCGAAGTCGGCGGCGGCTTTGCTGAAGGCGGTGATTTGCTCGACGCAGTGGCTGCAATCATGGCCGAGGTAGAAGATGAAGAGGGTGGGCTTCTTCGTGGTGTAGTCGGTGCTTTTGACGACCTTGTTGTCGAGCGTGAGGGCTTCGAAGGTGGGGGCGTCTGGAGCGTGCCAATGCACGGGACCGAGGCTATCAATCGGCGGACGGGTGCCGCTGTCGGTGCGTTTGGGGGTGAGGGCGGGCCAGTCGCCGGTGATGGCGAAGGTTTTCGCGAGGGTGTCGAGGCGTTTGGTGATGGGGAGGTCGCGATCAAGGGCGAAAGCGGCCTTGCGGGTTTCTTCAAAGGCTTTTTTGGCGTCGTCGGTTTTACCGCAGGCTTGCAGGACTTCGGTTTTGGCGGCGAGTCCGGTGAGGTCTTGTGTGAAGTTCTTGGCGAGGTCGGCGGCCTTGGCTTTGTCACCGAGTTTGAGCCAGTAGGCGGCTTGGCGCTCCTTGGGGGTGTCGCCGTCTTTGAGTGTGTCGAGGAGTTTTTTGGTTTCGGCGGAAGACGGCTCTTTGAGGAGGGCCGCGAGAGCTCTGAGTTCGGCGAGAGCGTTGGCTTTCGCGTCGAGTTTCGGTTTGGGTTTTTCGGCTAACTTGTCGGACTTTTTGGCGGCATCGGTCGTGGCGATTTTCTTGGGGGCTGGTGGGGCACTTTTGGCGGTGTCCGTGGCTTTTGCAGCGGTGTCGGATTTGCTGGCAGGAGTGCTCGCATCACTTTTGGGTTTGGGCTCGACCTTTGCGGTTTCGAGTTCCTTCAATGTGGCTGCGAGAGCTTTGGGATTGTTGAGCTGATAATGGACGAGTCCTTGGGCGCGGAGGCGAGTGATGTCGTGAGCGGGCTGACCGGCGGGGGTGGCGGTGAAGATTTTCAATGGGTCCCACAGCTCCCATTTGATGAGGGTTTCGATCAAACGCGTGCGGCCGTAGCTGGCGGAGTTGCTCTGCTTGTCGAGGGTGTTGTAGCTCGGGTGACGCGGGTTGCCGATGAGGCTGTGGGCGAGGCCGATGGCGTCTTTGACGCGGCCGAGATCGTTGTAGGTGCGGATGAGCCACTCCTCGTTGTGCGCGTAGTTGTGAATTTGATCCGGCAGGACGAATTGGCGGATCATGTAGGCGTGATCCACGCGCGTGCTGGCCTCCTGCTGCCAGGCGGCGTCATCGGGGCGCTTCAATTTGGAGAAGGTGTGGCCGGGCATGTGCCACATGTGGGCGATGCCGGGCGCGGCCTGACCGCATTGCGCGCCGGATTTGAGGGCGAGGATGGGCTTGCTCTGATCCCATAAGTGAATGCGGTAGTGATGCGCGGGGTGATTGGGAACCGCGGCGAAGATTTGATCGAGCAAGGCGTCCACGGCCTGATTGCTGGAGATGGGTGCCTCGGTACGCGAGAACCAGATGCGCCAGACGAGAAAGGCCTTGGCCTCGATGTCGTTGCGGTCGTCTTGCACGAGGTTTTCTTGGTCTTTGATGCAGTCGAGGCTGCGCTGCTTCTTGTCGCGCTTGTCCTCGCGGTAGAGGTTTTCGAGCATGCCGATCCACTGCTTTTCGCGGGCATTGGCCTTGTCTTTGAGCTCGGTGGCTTTCTTGATGAAGGGCTTGGCACGTTTCTCGTTGTTTACGTTGGCCATGCTCATGCCCCAGTAGGCCATGGCGCATTCAGGGTCGATGGCGGCGACCTGGCGGAAGGAGCGCTCGGCTTCGTAATACCAAAAGCCGTGAAGTTGGCCGACTCCTTGGGTGAAAAAGGCCTGCGCCTCGGGCTTTTTCGAACTGATGGGAAATTTCACCGCATCGCCACAGCCTGGAATGAGCACGGCGGCCTGCCGCGGGCCTTCATTGAAGGCTTCGCCGTGCGCGGAATGGCCGGGGAGTTCGTCGGCGGGCACTGGGATCGCGGTCAGCAGGAGAAAGCAGGGAAGGAAACGCATGTGGAGGCGGAAAGAACGCGGCTGGGGATGGAAAATTGAAAATGGATGAAGGAAAAATGAAAAATGCCCGGAGCGGCGGCTCCGGGCATTCGAGAGAGAGATATTTGAGCTTCAGCGCGGCCTATTTGCCGTATCCGGGTGCCGCTTGGCCGTTCTCGTTGATGTGGCCGGTGGTCCAGAGGATGCCACGGGTCACGAGATCGAGGTAGCGGGCGTCGGCGACGGTTTCGGTGTTGTGGCCGATGGTGGTGCTGAAGATCTTCGTTTTGTTCGGGCCGTATTCATTGGTCCAGGCGACAACGGCGGTTGTCTCCGTTTTGGGGGCGTCGGCGGGAGCTGTCTCGCCCTTTTTGACCTTCGGCCCAACCATTTGCACGCCGGAAGCGAGCGGTTTGCCGGTGAGGATCTGGATGTTGTTGTAGAGCTCCTCGTTGATGGTGGTCCAGTCTGCGAGTCCCTGGGTAATGGGGTGAGTTTTGTCGGTGAAACTGATGGCGATGGGTTCCTTCGGGCCGTGGGCGGTGGATTGCAGGCCGAGCATCTCATACCATGCGGCATTGTCGGCACCAGCGGCCACGGGTTCGCGGAAATTGCCGGAGCGGTAGCTGTGCATGGCGCAGTGCAGGTTCACGGCGGGCTTGCCGGCCTTGTGCGCACCGAGGATGGCACCGACGTAGGCCGGGTCGGTGACATCAGCGCTGCATTCGTCGTGGATGATGACATCGAAGTCCTTGTCCCAGTCCTTGGCACTGTAGATCTCAAAGGTGGCCTTGGTGGTCTTATCGGGGTTGTAGGCGACATCGACGATGGCGTTGATGCGTGCCTCGATGCCTTCTTTGAGGGCGAGGGGTTGCTTGTCGTATTCATGGCAGCAGCCACCGGCGACGATGAGGACGCGCAGTGGTTTGACCGGCGCATCTGCGGCTTGGGCCAGGAAAAGGGCGGCGGTGACGCCGAGGGTGAGGAGGGGAAACAGCAGTTTCATGGTGGGGGTGGTTGGATTGACTGACCTGATGATAGCAGCGTGATTGGAACGCGCTGTCGAGTGGGAAATTGCGACGGCTGCTTGTGTATGCGCGAAAAAAGCAGCGCAGGAAGATGGACGATTGTAAAAGACCTCATAGTATGGCGTAACTGTCACCCACCAACCAGCGGGTCTTCTGTGCCCGTATTCCATCATGTCCACCGCCACAGCCTCTGCTCCGTCCTCGTCCGCCTCTGCTCAAACCCTGCGCAACGCCGTCATCCGCCTCGCCGGGAACTCGCAGGACGGCATTCAGTCCATCGGCGGCTTCCTCGCGCGTCTCGCGGGTCGCACGCAGCACGATGTGATGACCTACATGACTATCCCGTCCACGATTTCGGGCGGACCGTCCATTTTCCAGCTTCACCTCGGTTCCGGCCATGTGCTCACGGCAGGTGACGAGGCGGACGTGCTGGTGACCTTTTATCAGCACAGCTACGACAGCCACATCGGCTCGCTGCGTGATGGTGGCATCTGCATCTACGAGAGCGCCGAGGTGACGGAGTTCAAAAACGAGCGCGGCATCCACCACATCGGCGTGCCTATGACCGCCGCCACGATCGAGGCCATCGGCGGCAGCGCCCGTGACCGTGGCAAGAACATGTTTGTGCTCGGCCTGCTCTGCGCGGTGTATCAGCTCGACCGCGACAAGCTCGCCGGCATCGTGGCACGTCAGTTCGGCAAAAAAGACGAAAGCGTGCTGCGCAATGCGATGCTGGCTTTCGATGCGGGCTACGCCTATCCGATTGGCGACATCGGCACCTTCAATTTCGAAGCAGGCGAGCATCTCGACGAGCACCGCCTCAGCACCGATGGCAACACGCTCATGACCATGGGCCTGATCGCCGCCGGGGTGCGCTACGGCTCTGCCTATCCGATCACGCCGTGGTCTAGCATCATGGAGACGCTACGTAGCGAGCTGCCGAAATATGGTGGCATCTATGTGCAGGCGGAAGATGAGCTGGCTGCCGTCTCCATGACCATCGGTGCGGCATACGCCGGTCATCTTGCCGTTACCGGCAGTGCGGGACCAGGTCTCAGTTTGAAAATGGAGGCACTCAGCTACGCCAGCATGGCGGAAATCCCACTCATCGTCATCAATGTCCAACGTGGTGGCCCTTCCACCGGCCTGCCGACGAGCGTGGAGCAAAGCGATCTGCTGCAGGCCATCTACGGCAGCCATGGCGACTGCCCGCGCATCGTGCTGGCTCCGCAGGATGTGGAAGACTGCTTCTACATCGCTCTCGAAGCTGGTCGTCTCGCCCGCGAATACTCCTGCCCGGTCATCATTCTCAGTGACCAGGGACTGAGCAGCCGCATTGAGGCCTTCACCGAGCCGGATCTCGACAAATGCTGGGTGGAGCCGGGACTTGATACGTCAGATCGTTCTGCGGACTTCAAACCCTATCCGCTGGATGCCGTCACTCGTCACGCACCGCCGGGATCGAAGATGCTGGGCGGTCGCTATCCGCACGTTACCGGTCTCGAGCACGACGAATGGGGCCATCCTTCGGGTAATCCGAAGATGCATCAAAAAATGACCGACAAACGCCGCAACAAGCTCATTGAGCTGAGCAAGAAGTTGCCGCTGCCGGAGATCTTCGGCGAGCAGGAGGGCGACGTGCTCCTCATCGGCTGGGGCAGCACCTACGGCCCGATCAAGGAAAGCGTGGAGCGTCTTCGTGCCGAAGGCCACAAGGTCGGCTCAGCGCACATCCGCCACCTGCACCCCATGCCCGCGAACCTCGACACCCTCTTCGCCAAATTTAAGCAGGTCGTCGTCGTCGAGATGAACGACTCCGGCATGTACGGCTACGGCCAGCTCGCCACCATGCTGCGCGCTAGCCTCGCTGATCCCAAAATCCAGTCTCTCTGCAAAACCGACGGCCTCAACTTCCGCATCCGCGAGATCGTCACGGGTGTGGAAAAAGTCATGGCTGGTTGAGCTTGCCGCAGACTGTTGTACCCTCCCACCGCATGAATCCCGAGTTTAAAGAGCTGGCCGATGACCTCTACCGCCGCCGCGTACTGCGCGCGCGCGCGATGACGGTGGGTGCGCGGCTTGCAGCGACACTCGAGATCATGGATCACACGCTCGCCATGATAAAAGCCGGAGTGCAGGCCATGAATCCGCAGGCCGACGAAACCGAAATTCACCGCCTGCTGCGCCAGCAACGTGATCGTCTTCGTCAGGTGGCTGATCATGGCATTTTTCAATCTGCCCCCGTCTTGGCATGACTGCGGTGGACGCCATCCGTGAAATGATTCAGGCGATCAATGCCGCAGGCATCTCGTATATGGCCACGGGTTCGCTTGCCAGTACGGCATATCCTTTCCCGCGCGCCTCCAAAGACGCTGACTTCGTGCTCGAAATGACGCAGCGGCATCCAGACGAGATCATGCGGCATTTGAGCAATGAGTTTGTGCTGGACGATCAAATGAGCTTTGAATCCATCACTGGCAGCATGCGTTGGATCGTCCGGGTTCCAGCCATCGATTTTGATCTTGAACTATTCCTACTGAGTCAGGACGCTTTCCATCAAGAGCGTTTTGCCCGCCGCCGCCGCCCCGTTGAGTATCATCCGTTGCTGCAACGCGAGGTGTTCTTGCCCTCTCCCGAAGACGTTATCGTCCAAAAAGTGCGCTGGGGCAGACTCAAGGATAAGCAAGACGCCCTCGACGTCATGGCCGTGCAGGCCGAGAACCTCGACTGGTCTTACATTGAGTCCTGGTGCGACCGCCATGGTACGCGGGCATTGCTCGAGGATCTGCGTGCTGCCGTCCCTTCCATTTAGAACCCACGTTCGTTACTTCAGCTCAACCAACCACCCTTATGTCCACCGCCACCCTCGACGCCCCCGCCGCAGCGCCCGCCCCTGCCGACGGCAAACTCACGAAAAAAATGCTCACCGCCGACCACCCGACGTGGTGTCCCGGCTGCGGTGACTTCGCCGTGCTTGCCGCCTTTTACAAGGTGCTCGAAAAGCTCCAATACCCGCACGAAAAAATCGTTTGCGTCGCTGGCATCGGCTGCTCCTCACGCTTTCCGTATTTCGTGAACAGCCACGGCATCCACTTCATCCATGGTCGCGCCATTCCACTCGCCACCGGCATCTCCCTGAGCCGCCCCGATGTGCATGTGTTCGTGTTCGGCGGTGACGGCGATGGCTTCTCCATCGGCGGCAACCACCTCAATCACGCGGCGCGCAAAAACATCAAGCTAACCTACGTCATCATGGACAATTGGGTCTATGGCCTGACCAAGAAGCAGACCAGCCCGACCAGCCCGCAAGGTTTCAAATCGAAGACCGACCCGACCGGCAGCATTGACCGCCCGATCAATCCGATGAAGCAACTCCTCGCCAGCGGTGCCACCTTCATCGCCCGCACGCATGCCGCGCAGGTGAAGCACATGATGGACATCTTTGAGCGTGCCATCCTGCATGACGGCTTCAGCGTCGTCGAGTGCCTCAGCGAGTGTACCATGTTCTACGCCGGCTCCTTCGACGACAGTTGGCCGAAAAAAGGCGGAGCCTTTGACATCATCGACGAAACCCAGCACGACGTGAAAAACGATGTCGCTGCCTTCGAGATCGCCAACGAGCCATCCCCCGGCAAGTTCGGTGTCTATTATCAAGTCGAGCGCCCCACCAAGAACGCCATGGAGCAGAAGTGGATTGATGCCACCCAGGCGAAACTCGGCGGCATGTCGCAGAAGGAGATTCTGCGCAAGCGGCTCGAAGTGATGCGCTAACCTCCTGGAGTGCCGACGAATCGTCGGCAAAAATGAACTGGCAAGCCGACGAATCGTCGGCACTCCATAACTCATGCGCATTCACCTGCTCGATCTTCAATTCCAAGCCATCCCTGGCATCATCGCCGCGTATCTCATCGAGAGCGCGGGCGAGTTCGCGCTGGTGGAGACGGGACCAGGTTCGACGCTGCCGACGCTGCGTGCGGCCATTCGTGAAGCGGGCGTGGATGAAACTGCGATCAAGAAGGTCTTCCTCACGCACATTCATCTCGATCACGCGGGAGCCGCCGGCTGGTGGGCGCAGCAGGGTGCGGCCGTTTACTGCCATCCAAGCGCCGCGCGGCATTTGATCGACCCCACGCGGTTGTTTGAGAGCGCCCGCATGGTCTATGGCGATCAAATGGACTCGCTGTGGGGCGCGATGCAGCCTGCACCCGCAGAAAACGTGAAGGTGCTCAAGGATGGCGAACGCGTCACGCACGGAGCCATCGAAATCACCGCCTGGGACACGCCCGGCCATGCGCGGCACCATCTCGTCTTTGTCATTGGCGACATCTGCTTCACCGGCGATGTCGCGGGCATGCGGCTCGAAGGTAGCCCCTACATCTCCGTCACCGCCGCACCGCCGCAGTTTGATCCCGTCGCTTATGTGCAGTCAGTGGACCGCCTTGCCGCCGCGAACTTCAAAACGCTCTACCTCACGCACTACGGCCCGGTGCATGATGCCGCCGCGCATCTCGCCACCTACCGCCAGCGCGTCACCGACGTGTACGAACGTGTCGCCGCCGGTTTCAAGGAGGGCCTCAGCGTCGAAGAAAACCGCAACCGCTATGCCGCTGCCGAGCAGGAAATCGCCATGCAGGCCGACGTCAGCCCCGATCTCTGGCTGAAAGGCGAAGGTGCCAACCTCACCGCGATGTGCGCTGACGGCGTGCGCTTATACTGCGAAAAGGGCAGGTGATTTGATCTGGGTTGGGGGAAAATCGGCGTAATTTTAGCTTGTTGGAAGTGGTCGGCTTTTTTAGCATCGAATCCGATGATCTACGGACGCACGCCTCTTTTTCGCCAAGTCATGAAGCTGTTGCTGCAAAGCATGCCGGAGCAGGAGGGGCGGAGGCGGTTCATCAAACAAGTCGCGATGGCGGGCGCGGGAATGCTGCTGCCAGCTTGTGCGACGACCAGCGGGGGTGAAAAGAGGACGATTGCCATCGTGGGCGGCGGTATCGCCGGGCTGACGGCGGCGTGGCGGCTGGTGAACAAAGGTCACATGGTGCATCTTTACGAGGGCAGCAACCGCACCGGCGGACGCATGTTCACCAAACGCCAGTTTAATGCGGACGGGCAGTTCGTGGAGCTGGGGGGCGAACTGGTCGATACCAATCACCAGCACATCATCGCGCTGGCGAAGGAACTAGGTGTGAAGATGCAAAAAACCTCCGTCGTGATGAGAAAGGACTCGATTTCGTCTGGCTGGAGGACCGCCTGCGCACGGATCATGACATTCCCGCCGCTTTCAAACCGCTGGGGGCGAAGATTGCGGCGGATGCCGATGGTTTGTTCGATGCAGAGGGCAATTTCACGGACAAGGCGCGTCAATTCGACCGCATATCTCTCGCCGCTTATCTCAAAGATCGCGGTCGTGGCATCGAGCCGTGGGTGATTCAGCTCCTCATTGCCGCCTACGAGCCGGAACTCGGCGCGACTGCGGAGAAGCTGTCCTGCTTGAACCTGATCGACTTCATCAATCCAGACGTCTCAGAGGGATTCGAGATCTTTGGCGACAGCGACGAGGCTTGGCGCGTCCAGGGCGGCAACGATACGCTGCCCACCGTGCTCATGGAACGGTTGCGTGGCAAAATAGACCTGCATCTCGGCCATCGCCTTGCTGGCATCGCAGACAGAGACGGGCGCGTGGTGCTCGAATTCTCCACGAAGGACGGGGTGAAGACGGCAGACTACGAGCGCGTCATCTTGGCCATGCCGTTCACCGTTTTGCGCGGCGTGCCGGGTGTGTTTGATCTGCCACTGACGGCCTCCAAGAAGCGCTGCATTCGTGAGATGGGTTATGGCAGCAATGTGAAGGTATTTCGGAGCTTCAGCAGCCGTCTGTGGCGTGAGCCGGTGCCTGGGCATGACTTCATTGGCAATGGCAGCGTCTTCGCCATGGAGCCGACTTATCAGAACGTGTGGGAAACCAGTCGTGGCCAGGCTGGTGCGCGCGGCATCATCACGAATCTGCTCGGCGGTCGTCGTGGCGAAAACTACTCTGAAGGGATGATGGCGAATTATCTCAATGAGCTCGACGCCGCCATCCCCGGTTTGAAAAAGGCCTTCGACGGCAAGGCGGCGGCGATGAACTGGCCGAAAAGCCAATGGGTGAAAGGCAGCTACAGTTGTCCCTTCGTCGGCCAGTACACCTGGATGTATGAGGAATCGCCCAAGCCTGCGCTGGACGGCCGTCTCATCTTTGCCGGTGAGCACACCAGCACCGTTTCTCCTGGATTTATGAACGGTGGTGTCGAGTCCGGTGAGCGTGCGGCCCACGAGGCAGTTGTTTGACGCAGATCACACCTTCCTGCGCCACCACCACGCCAGCAGCAGCCCACCGGTCAGCGCTATCACGCTAATCGTTGGGATCATGCCATTCGACGTCGCGACAGCTTCCGCCGCCACTTTTTCCGCCTCCTGCACGAACGGATCGTCCGCAAAGCCCGTGTCATAGAGATACTCCGGCTCCTGCACGCTGAACGGCACCTCCAGAATCTGCCCATCCTGCTCGTAGATGCCGCGAATCGTCTGCATCGGCCCCGTTTGCTCGAAAATCTCGAAGCCCAGCCAAAAATCCTCCAGCAAGCGGCCTTCGATGTTCTGCGTGAACGTCACATCCACGTTCCGCGCCGCATATTCAAACTCCGTCATCGGCGGCGTCTGCGCCGCGTCCGGCCACAGCGGCTCAAACTTCACCTTCGTTCCCAGCGCCGCCTTCTGCTGGTTGATCTCGATCAGCACATGCCGGTTCAAATACGCCGTGATCGCTCTCTCCGCCGCTGTCAGTTCCGCCACGCTGATCTTCGCGTCCCCATCCGCATCCATTGGCGCAAAGCGTGTCAGCGTCAGGATGTTGAAAGTCAGCCGCACCTCCAGCCGATGCGGCTCCGGCCGCGCCCGCATCTCGCTCTGATCCGCCGGATGGCCGCCGGCGGAATGATGAATGGCGAATGAGAGAATGACGAATGCCACCATCAAGGAGAGCCTGTTCATGCCTGATGTCGGTTATGGCGGCGGACTCGAATGATTCCATAGGCTAGGGTGGACAGAGCGAGGCCGACAAAAAGCACCTCATCCCACATCCGTTCGTCAAGCCCTCCGCTTAAATGGGTGAATGCTGCCATGATGGGCAAAGACACTCCCACGATCATCGTTAGTGCCGCGATTACGGTCCACCGAAACAACCGACTCGATGGTGCTTCATTTGAAGTCAGATTGATCAGTCCGAAGCCGATGCTGAAGGCTGCAATGCCAGTCAGTAACGACCAAGTCTCTTCTGGGAACACGTTTTGCATCCAAATCGTCAGGCGGGGCCGCCTTTCATTTGGAACTGAATGCCCGGCATACTCGGCGATTTGGATCAGATGTCCGACCGCAACGTGGCCCATGAACAAAAACCAACCGAACAACAGACCCTCCCAGGCAGCCAACGGCCACCTCATCCAGTGTTTGTCCGGTTCATTCATCATTCGGCATTCTGATTTCGTCATTCCACCGTGATCCACATTGGCGAGACCCACACCAGCTCGCCATTCGTCTGTTCGCCACGGAAGTAGTAGTAGCTGGTCTTGCCTTTTTCGGGCGCGGGATCGGTCCAGGTGAGGTTTAGCTCTTGTTCCTTCGGCGCAGGGATTGGGATTTCGATATTGTCTTTGATCAGCGTGACCTTTTCAAAGGGCATGGTGCCGATGAGCTTGAGCGTGATCGTGGGAGCGCCTTTCACGGTGAATTCGTCGCCCATCATGCGTTCGGTGCCGTCAGCGGCTTGGCAGCGGCTGTCGGCGATGATGTTGTCGGTGGCGCCGTAGGTGTGGCGTTTCTGCATGGCTTTGAGGATGCCTTCGCGGCTGTAGTCCTCGGCATAAATCATGGCGTAGCTGATGTGCGTGCTGCCGTGGTCGCTGCTACTCTGAAAGCTGAACTTGTAGCCTTTGGCGAAGGCGTTGCAGATAAAGCCGGCGGGTTCCCAGCCGCCGATGGCGTCGTCTTTCGTCGGGCAGCGCGGGCAGCCGGGGTATTCGTAATTCTGACGCGCGCCTTGATACACTTCGACCATCGGCTCGACGACCGGATCCCAGTTGCGCCAGTCGGTGCCCATGGTGCCGACGCTGGTGTGGCTGGCGCAGACGCCGCCGAACTTGTGCAGGTATTTGTACAGCATGCTGGTGTCCGGCGCGGCTTCAAACACGCGCGGATCGCTGATCGGCAGGCGGGGCAGCGTGCGCACGCCGCGCTGGGCGAAGACGACATTGCGGTGGCCCTCAGGATAGCTCACGCTGCGCTCGTAACTGAACATCGGCGTGAAGGCTGCCGGCAGCATGAAGGCGTCTGTGGTCTTCTGCGTGAGCCACCAGGTGTATTCGCGGCCACCGCCGTTGTCGTGGTCGCCATTGCCCAGCCAGTCCATTCCGGCGGCATCAATGCCGTAGCGCCACATGTCCTCCAGCGGGCCGTCACCACCGCCGTCCCCGCTGATCTCGGTGTGGCGATGAAATTCACCACGCAGGATGCGCAGTTCTTTGCCCGCCACGTTCGTGCGATAGCCGCGAATCGCGCTCAGTTCAGCACGCTCGGCTATAGTGCGCTGGCTGGGCTGTGCGTCGGCATTCGGAACTTCGGCAAGCGGTTTCAACGCGGCCGGTTTGACCTCGCCAGTGACTTGCAGGCGGCTGAAATAGACATCGTTGTCGAAGGGATCCATGCTGGAGTCCAACGAGGCGTTGCCGCCTTTGCCTTTCGGGTTCTTCGCCTGATTGTACACGTTCATGCGGTCCATGCGGTGGTCGCTACTGTGCGCCACGAAGAGATTCTTCGGTCCGGCGGCGAGCGCGGGCAGGTTGTAGATCAAGTTGTCGCTGTGCGGGATCGTAATGGGGCCGACCCACTGGCCGCCGTCGAGATAGGCTGCCACGCTGCCCCAGGTGCTGCCCACCGGGCCGCGAAAGCTGTTCAGGCGCGTGCGGGCGATGAGCCAGATGCGGCCCTCGGCATCGCAGAGAATGCGGCCGAGGTTGTTGTAGGTCTGCGGGCCGGTGGCTTCCGCATGGGCTCCAGGTGCGCCCTTGCGCAGCGCAGGTTGGAGGAAGGCCACGCCATCGGGAACTTCGGGGCTTTTCGGCGGTGCTGGCGTGGTCGCATCGGCTCCACGGCCTTTTTTTCCTTTGCCCTTCATGACACCACCCGGCAACGCATCGGCCACGCTGCCCTGCGGCTCCTGCCATGCGGCTCCGTCCCACACCGCGAGGCCGATTTCGCGATTGCGATACAAGCCGATGCCGTCGCCACCATCGTAAGCGCCCCAGTCCTTGCCCCAGGTCGGGTCGCTCTTTTCAAAGGCGATCCACACGCGGCCCTGTGCGTCATAGGTCACGGAGGCGCGGGCTTCGTAGTCCGGCGAATTCGCCACTGGCATCGGCTTGAGCGCATCACCGCCGAGCACGCACATCCACACATCGTAATCCCCCTTGTCATAGCTGTCCCAGACGACGGTACGCTGGCCGGAACCGTCCGCACGCGGATCAGCGGCGATGGCGGGATTCCAGCAGTTGCCGCCGCTCTTGGAAAGCGTCTGCGTGTCGCCCCAGGCTCCGCCGGTGAGTGCGCGGGCGCGGATTTCAAACCTGCCGTCTTTCGATGCCATCCATGCCACCGTCACCGCGCCCTTGCTCGAAGTCGCCGCCACGGGGCAAAGATCGTTGCCGGGAGAGGCGGAAACGTTCTCCTGCTTGCCGAGTGCACCGTTGGTGAAATGCCGCGCAAAAACTTCAAAATTGCCCTCCACTCGCTCGCTCCACACGATCCAGGCACCGTCCTTGCCATCCAGCGTGACGGCGGACTTGTAGATGTCGCGGCCGGTTTCTGTCACAGCGATGCGCTCTTCCTCCCACTGGTTCGTTTTGCGCAGATGCAGCCAGAGTTGGTCGCCGCCGACTGGCTTGGCAAGGAAGGCGAAATCCTCCGGCTCCTTCTCCCAGCGCTGTGCCCGCTCATCGCGATCAATGCCCGGCGTGAAACTCTGATACACCAGGTAGCCGTTGCCATTGCCAGCGATGGCGAGCGCAGGGAAGTCATCCTCCGTGCGTTCGGGCGACATCTTCTTCAAGACAAAGGCCGTGCGCTGCACTGCCACGCGGCCTTCCAGCAGGTCCACTGGCTCACCCGGCTTTAAATCAGCCAGCTTGAAGGTGAAATTGCCCTGCTGCGTTGTCACTTCCACGCTGCTGTCCGCCGTCACATCCTTGAGCTTCACGAACACGCCGTTTTCAAAGATGGGGCCGAGCTGCTTCGCCATCGTGCCGATTTTCTTCGGGTTGTTGGTGCGTCCCTTCACCGCGCCTGCGGGTGTGCGGGTGCTGACCTGCCAAGAGTCCTTGCCCTTGGTGGCGTCCTTTTGCTCAAAGCGATAGCCGCTCACTTCGGCTATCGTGCCGGGTGAAACTTTGGCGCTGCCGTCCCAGACGGTGGATGCCTGGTCTTTGAGGCCGAGTTGAATGAGCAGCTCGACGTCCTCAGCGACGGCGGGCAGCGTGAGCAGAGCGAGGGAGAGGATGATTCGTTTCATGGCGGTTGGTGGCTGGGAACGCTGTGATTCTGCCAATCTCGCCACCAGATGGGAAGAAGATTGTTTGCTGAGCCAGGGCGTGCTTGATTTCCGCATGGCAACTTCCCGCGCGCATCACGTCAGTATTTTCGGTCTCGGCTATGTCGGGGCCGTTACGGCGGGCTGTCTGGCGGAGGCCGGACATCACATCATCGGGGCCGATGTGCAGCAGGCAAAAGTGGACGCGTTCAAATCCGGCATCTCGCCGATCATTGAGCCGGAACTCGAAGCCCTGCTGCAAGCGGCGAAACGTGAAGGACGGCTCGATGCCACCACCGATGCCGCAAGCGCGGTGAATGCCTCCCAGGTGAGCATCGTGTGCGTCGGCACCCCTTCGCTGTCCACTGGCCGGCTCAATCTGGACTTCATCCGCAAAGTCTCCGCGCAGATCGCCGCCGCGATTCGCGCGAAGGGAGTCACCCACGCGGTCATCTTCCGCAGCACCATGCTGCCGGGCAGCACGCGGGCGATTGTGGGCGAGTTTTTCAGCGAACTCAGCGCCGCCGGCCTGCTGCACGTCTATTACTGCCCCGAATTCCTGCGGGAAGGCACGGCGGTGCGTGATTTCCGTGATCCCTCGCTCTGCGTCATCGGCACACATGATGGCAATGCGCCTGCGACATCCGAGGCGCTCGATCTGCTCGGCGCAAACGCCCAAGTCCTCGCCTGGGAAGGCGCGGAGCTGATCAAGTACTCCTGCAACTACTTCCACGCCCTCAAGGTCGGCTTTGCCAACGAGATCGGCCGCATGGCGAAGCATCTGGGCGTCGATGGAGCCCGTGTCATGGACGTGGTCTGTCGCGACGAGCGGCTGAACATCTCGCGCTACTACATGAAGCCCGGCAATCCCTTCGGCGGCTCGTGTTTGCCGAAGGATGTGAACGCGTTGAGCGGATTGGCGCGGATCGAGGGCGTGAATCTGCCGCTGCTGGATGCCGTGATGAATTCCAATCACGCACACCTCGAGGCGCTGCTGAATCAGATCACCAGCAAGGACACGCGGCGCATTGGCCTGCTCGGTCTCGCCTTCAAGGCGGACAACGACGACATGCGCGGCAGCGCCATGGTCGCCATCGCCGAAACGCTGCTCGGACGCGGCTACCAGCTCCGCATTTTCGACCCGTCCATCAATCTCACTCGCCTCATCGGTGCCAACGAAGCTGAAATACAGCGCCGCATGCCGCATCTGGCGCAACTCCTCTGCGATTCGGCAGAGGAAGTCGTGCGCGAGAGCGAGGTCATCGTCGCCTCGCAGAAGTGTGTCGATTTGCCGTCGCTCAGCGGCGTGCCGTTAGAGGGGAAGCAGGTCATCGACGTGAACGGCTGGCCGGAGCTGAAGACGCTGGCTTGGCGCTACGAAGGCAGTTGCTGGTGACATGAGGTTCTTGCACGCGGCGTGTGTCTCGTCATCATCCGCCTACCATGCCGATCACCTACCACATCGTCCCCACCGAAGCCCACAACGATCTTGTCCGCGCCGCCTACCAGCATCGCGGCTACACGAAGGCGGAGGCCGAGGACGGCGCACGGTTTTGCGAGATGGCCTCGGCTCATGGCATCCGCACGCACAACGCCATCAAGGCGCTGCATCTGGACCACCTCTTCGGCAGTGCCACTGGCGGCTGTAAGCCGGGCGCGGAGATCGAGGTGATCAAAAAGAATTTCGCGGCCAGCGAGGCCTGGGACGGCAAATTGAAGCTCGGCCAAAGCGTGGCCTTTAGCGCCATGGAGCGCTGCATGGAGATGGCGGACAAATACGGCATCGGCCAGGTGAGCGTCGATAATGCCTTCCATTACCTCTGGGGCGGCGGCTACGTCATGGACGCGGCGAAAAAAGGCTACATCGCCTACACCAATTGCACCTCCACGCTCGGCGAGGTCGTGCCCTTTGGCGGCAAGTTCCCCGTGCTCGGCACCAATCCGCACTCCTGGGGCCTGCCCACGCAGGACGCTTGCGGATTCCCCATCGTCATCGACTGGGCCACCTCCACCGTCGCCATGGGCCGTGTGCAGCAGCTTAAGCGCGAAGGCAAACCGCTGCCTCCCGGCGCGGCAGTCGATAAAGAAGGCAAACCCACCACCGACGCGAACGAAGCCGCGTGGCTGCTGCCTTTCGGTGCGCACAAAGGCTACGGCCTCTCACTGCTCATCGAAGTCATGGGCTGCATGATCGGCGGCGGTCTGCCCACGCTGCGCGGCGGTGGTGCGCATCCTGACATCAAATCCAAGCCGTTCCCGGCGGGCGAGAAGCGCACCAGCAGCTTCTACTTCCAGGTCATCCATCCCGACGCCATCAGCACTGGCCTCTTCTCCAACGGCCGCAACTTCAACGAGAACATCAAAACGGTGATCGACGACATCCTCGGCCACGGCAACGAAGGTTGCCTGCTCCCCGGTCAGCCCGAGGCACAAAACGCGGCGCACACGGCCAAAGCGGGCGGCCTGCTCTTCAGCGCCGCAGAAATCGAGGCGCTGAACGAGATCGCCGATGAAGCTGGCTCAGCGCGGTTCGACGTGGCGGCGCTGGGCACCTATGATTGCTAAGGTGACGTGCGACCAAGAGGGCTGCAACCCTCTTGGAATGCCTGTCTCAAGCATCTATTCATCCTTCCAGCGTGTGGATGAACAGGCCGCTGCGCAGCTTGGGTTCAAACCAGGTGCTCTTGGGCGGCATGATCTGGCCCACGTCGGAGATGGCCATGAGCTGAGCGACGGTGGTGGGGAACATCGAGAAGGCGACGCTGAAGTCGCGGCTGTTGACGAGCTTTTCCAGCTCCGCTGTGCCACGGATGCCACCGATGAAGTCGATGCGCTTGCTGGTGCGCGGGTCGTCGATGCCGAGCAGGGGTTTGAGCAGGCGGTCCTGCAGCACGCTGACATCGAGCTGGTCGATGGGGCTGGCGTCCTTGCCGACCTCCCAGGTCAGCTCATACCACTGGTCCTTGAGATACATGCAGCACTGGCCGGGCTTGGTCGGGGTTTTGACCGTGGTGGGTTTTACGGTGAACACCTCGCCGACTTTTTGCAGGAACTCCGCGCGGTCATGGCAGTTCAGATCCTTCACCGCCCGGTTGTAGGGCAGGATTTTGAGCTCGTTGCCGGGGAACAGCACGCTGAGGAACCAGTTGTAGTTTTCCGCGCCGTCGTGATTCGGGTTGGCCTCGCGGCGCAGTTTGCTCACGCGGAAGGCGCTGGCCGCGCGGTGATGACCGTCCGCCACATAGGCAAAGGGCACTTGGCTCTCGAACAAGCTCGTCAACGAGGTGCATAGGCCCAAGCCGACACGCCAGAGCTGATGGCGCACACCGTCGGCCGCCGTGAAGTCGTTGATCGGCTTCTCTGCCTGCATGAAGCTTTCGATCAAGGCGCTGATGCCGGGGCGCTGCCGGTAAGTGAGAAAAATCGGCCCGGTGTTCGCATTCAACGCGTCCACCAGGTTGGTGCGGTCATCCTCCTTGTCGGGCCGCGTTTTCTCGTGCTTTTTGATGATGTCCTTCTCGTAATCTTCCGTGTGGCAGACGGTCACGAGGCCGGTCTGGCTGTGGCCGGCGATGATCTGGCGGTACAAATACATCGTGGGCTTGCTCTCGCGCACCAGGATGCCCTGCGCCTGCAGCCGGTCGAAATTCTCCCGTGCCTTGGCATACACCGGGGCCGAATAGGGGTCGATTTCATCATCGAGATCGATCTCGGCACGATCCACATGCAGGAGGCTGAAAGGCTTGCCCTTGGCGAGTGCGGCGGCTTCCTCCCGGTTCACCACGTCGTAGGGCACGGCGGCGACTTCGGGAGCGTTTTTGGGATTGGGGACGAGACCTTTGAATGTGCGGATGCGCATGGGGCGGGATAGAACGCCACAAGGGCCTTGTCAATCCGCACTCTTGAGCTGGGCCGCGTCAAAACTGTCACGCGCCACTTTGCGTGCGGCAGAGACGACGTGCGTGCAGGCTTCGATGCAGAGCAGGGGAATAGCGTTTGGGGCGTGACTGGCCCGCGTTTTGGCGGCGGCTGCGCCTGCCATCGGCTGCGAGTTCATGAGCGGCCAGAGGATGCGGCGTAGGCACTGGTCATTCGCGCAGTTTTTGCCGATCATCGCATGCGCTTGCTCGTCGGTGATGTTGTTGGCGAAGCGATACATGCCAGTCTGTCGGCCCAACACCTCACGCAGCGGCACGGCGGCCAGTTGCTCTTGCTCCAAGGCATGTGCCATGCCGAGAGCGGCGGGATAGAAGAAATCGAGGGCCAGCCGCAGCTCGTCGAGTGTGGCGAGATCGAGCCGCCAGCCGCGATTCAGCGTGGGCGCGGAATGCAACGGACGAAACGCCCCGCTGGCATCGCAACGGGCGATGAACAGCGCTTCCCCGGCCTCGTGATGGACCTGCAGCCCATCCTTGCCGCGATCGGCGATATGACAGAGCGAAAAACTCCCATCCGCATTCGAGCTGATCGCGATCTCGCCAATCTCGTCGCGGCCCGATTCGAGCCAAGATGCGAGCGTACTTCTCACCTCTGACTTCTCACCTCTGACATCTGACCGCACGCCGTGCTTCGCATCAAAGTCATGCACCTGGTCCAGAATCACTTCCGCCATGTGCGCTTCGGTGCCGATCGCGCCGCTGTAATAGAGCAGGCGTCCCTGGAGTTGGTGCGGATTGTGGTGAAACACGCCCAGCTCGCTCAGCGCGGCCCCGGTTTCCTCGCGCATGCCGAGCAGCACGGGGATGTCCTGAAAGCTGTGCAAGCCGTCGGCGATGAAGAAGGGCACGACGACGACATCCGGCGCGGTGGTCAGTTTCGCCCACTCAGCGACGAAGGGAGCCTCCTCCATGTAAGTATCCACGACTTCGGCGAAGCCGTGGTGACCGTCGCGGATCAGAGCGACTTGGTTTTCGATCACCTTGCGCGAGTTCTCGTTCAGGTTCGTGCCATGGCCCACGATGACGAGGCTGGTGCGGTCACGCGGCACGCCGGGGGCGACTTCATCCGCACGTTGCAGCAGCAGGCGGGTCATGTTCGGGTGAATGCCCACCGGGTCGCAGTAATAAATCGTCCTGCCATCGCGCTGCGTGACTGGGCCGTCGAGCCGCAGCTCGCGCGGCAGCACCTGCTGGCAGAAGTAGCCCTCGCTGATGAAATTCGGCACAATGTAAATCACCTCGCTGTCCACCATCTCAAACACCTCGCGCATGTTCGGCTCTTCCTTCCAGAAGCAGCACACGACTTCACGAAACAACCCTTGGCGGCGAATGGCGTCTGCATGGAGGTGCGTCGGGGCGCTGGAGTCCGGATTCACGGTGGAACCGTGACCGACGATGATGAGGGCGGCGTGTTGGTGGAAATTCAAAGCAGGAAGTTTAAGGATGAAAAGCGAACTACGTCAGCCATGCCGGAAGCGGATGTCACGAATCTTGGCGTCTGGCAGCTTGGCTTGGAGACGCTTGAGGATCTTGGTTTTTTCCAGCATCAGCGCGTGGTGGGCGGTGGGCTGCATGAGGCGCACGGTGAGGATGCCGCGCTCCATCGTATCGGGACGGGTGAGCTTGAACAAAAACGCGCCGACGATCTCCTCCCAGGCGGCCAGCACGTCCTCCAGCTTCACCCGGTTCGCCAGACCGGCCTGCGCCATGATTTTAGTCGCCAGATCGCCCACCTTGAGCACCGGCAGGTCCATCAGCGGTCCGTCTTCCATCCCACGCCACGCGGCGATGAGGTTGTGGCGCCGGCGCATGGCGGCAGTGGGCTTGCGGTCGTTCATGGCCGCATGCTAGACGGCAATTGCCGCATGCTAAATCGCAAATTTCAAATCTCGCAATCCGTGCATGCCCCGCTAAGGGTTTCGTTCCTCATTTCAGCCATCATGTCCGACGTTTCCCTTCCCACCGAGCACACCGACCCCATCAATGCCCAAATCCTTGCCGTGAGCGAGGACTGCATCAAGGGCTTCACGCCCACGCCGTTCCAGGACATCGCGCAGTTGAGCGGCCTGCCGCTGGAGACCGTGACGGCGCGCATTCAGGCGATGCTGCAGGCCGGGGTGATCCGCCGTGTGCGGCAGACCTTGCTGGCCAACAAGCTCGCGGAAGGTGCGCTAGTGGCCTGGAAGGTGCCGACGGAGAAGCTGGAGGCCGCCTTTGAGTTTCTCTTCAAACAAGACCCGTTCAGCGGCCACGTCGTGCTGCGCAGCACCGACCGCGAGGTCAGCGGCAGCGACTACCGTCTGTGGACCACGCTGAAAGTGCCCCAGGGCTACGAGATCAACACGCATTGTGATGTGCTGGCCCGGCTGATCGGTGCGGAGAGTTACTACACCATGCAGGCGCACGGCATCTTCGCCCTCGGCGTCGGTCATGTGCGCCGCAAGACCATGGAACCCGGTGAAAAAGCCGAAGTGCCCGCCAAAATGATGACCACCAACATCGCGGAGCTGGATGCGGAGGAGTGGAATGTGCTGCTGCACCTCAAGGGCGATCTGTCCGTCGAGGAAATTGGTCCGAATCCATGGGCAGGCCGCGCCAAGGCCGCAGGCGTCTCCTTGGAGACATTCTGTGAGGTCGCCAAGCGTCTCGATGAGAAAGGCGTCATTGGCCGCTTCTCCACCTTCCTGGAACACGTCAAGCCCAGTGCCACTGGCGTGCGCGTCACCCGCTTCAATGCGCTTTTCCACTGGAAGGTGCCGAAGGGCATGGAAGAACGCGCCGGCGGCGAAGTCGGGCGTCATACCATCATGACACACGCCTACTGGCGCGAAGGCGGCGACCGCTTCGCCAACGTCAACATCATGGGCGTCATCCACGGCACCGACAAAGACACCGTGCTGACCCACAAAGCCGCCATCGACAAGCACCTCATTGAGACCGGCATTCCGCTCGAATACACCAACGTCTTCTGGGGCGGCCGCAGCGAAATCAAACCCAGCGAGATCTCACCGATCGTGTTCAAGGAATGGCACGCGAAGTGGCAGGACGTGCCAGGGCCGGTGGTGTGAAGCCGAGCATGTGACGGGCTTGTTAGCGCGCTGAGGGCGATCGTTGCAGCCCAAACCACACCGCCGCGCCGAGTGCCAGACCTGCGCCGGTGCCGAATGCTACGATAGGTCCATGCAGCGTCCACAACCAGCCCATCAGCAGGCTCGCGGGCAACGCGCCGATGCCCGTGACGAGATGGAAGGCCCCAAAGGCGCGACCCCGCTGGGCATCGGGATAAAAGTCGGCCACCAGCGCACGTTCGGCGGATTCGGTCATGCCGTAAAAGATGCCGTAGGCGAGGAACAAGGCCCAGATGTGCCACGGCTGGCTGGCGAAGCCGAAACCCAGATAGACCAGCGCATACACACACCAGCCACCGATGATCAGCCCGCGCCGACCGATCTTGTCGCTCAAAACGCCCGCCGGATAGCTGCTCGCCGATTTGACAAGGTTCAGCGCCAGCCACAGCAGCGGCAGACTGCTCACGGGGATGCCCACCGCCTGCGCGCGCAGCAGCAGGAAGGCATCACTCGAATTCCCCAGCGTGAAGAGCAGCACCGCACCGAGGTAGTGCTTGAAGGCGGGCGTGGCCTTGAAGGGAACCGCTGCCGTTTTGACGGCGCTCTCCGCCACCGCTTGCTCCTTCGCGCCGAAAATGAGCGCACCCATCGCGCCGATCATGGGTATGACGGCGATCCAGAACAGCGTGCGGTAGTCGGCGCTGAACCATTCCAGCATGATCCACGCGAACAGTGGTCCGACGACAGCGCCCGCGTTGTCCATCGCCCGCTGCACGCCAAAAGCCGCGCCACGCCGCTCCGGCGGCACCGCGGCGGCCAACAGCGCATCGCGGGGTGAACTGCGGATGCCTTTGCCAATGCGGTCAATGAAGCGCGCGCCCAAAACATGCGTCCCGGTCGTCGCGAGGGCGATCAGCGGTCGCGTGAGCGCACTGAGGCCGTACCCGGCGATCATGAGCGGCTTGCGCTTCCGCACGCGGTCCGACCACCAACCGCTCGCCACCTTCAACACGCTCGCCGTGGATTCGGCGATGCCTTCGATCAATCCGACAAACGCCATGCTCGCTCCGAGCGTCGTCGTGAGAAACACCGGCAGCAGCGGATACACGATCTCCGAGGAAACATCGGTGAAAAAACTCACCCATCCCAGCGCCCAGACGGTCGCGGGCAGTTTGAAACGGTGTGGAGATAACGAAGTCATTAGCGCACTGCTCAATACACTCATCGGACACACGAACAACCGGCAGCGTGCGGGAGGTGCCGTAGCTTCGGTTGGCAACCGCAGCCGCACGGATCGCGAGTATGGCGAAGCCTCAGACATCCTGACCCACAGCGAAAGCCGATGAACTCACGAGCGCTTTCGTCCTACTCTTACTCGTCCTCGAAAGGCACCGCAGGAAAGCCAGGCGAGTTACGAAACTCGCCCTCCTACCGCCGCAGCGCGTTGATCAGCTCGTCCAGCTTGTCGGCGATCTGCTGCACCTCTCCCTGCGTCGGCGGATCGCTCACGGCCATGCCCAGCGTGCTCACGCCATTGCTGTTCGTGCTCGTGCCGCTGACCGCCGTGCTCAGGTCCGCGTTCGTCACTTCTCCAGGCTGGCCTGGTTCACCAGCGCTACCGGTCCCGCCGTCATTCCCGCGTGGGATGCCGAACTGGAAACGCACGTTGCTGCCATCAAAGCTCACGTCCACCGTCGCGTTGTCGCCGGGGTTCAGTGTCGTCACCCCATCCACCACCGCTTGGGCAAAGGGCGGTCCCGGTTGGCCGTCGCCGCCCGGTTGGCCGTCAAAACCGCGGGGGATGTCGAAGATGAAGCGCACGTTGTTGCCATCAAAGCTGACCTGCGCCGCTGCCGCCGTGCCGGGGTCCAGTGTGTTCGTCGCATCCACCAGGTAGCTGGTGATGGGCGTCGCACTCGCGCCATCATTCCCGCGTGGGATGCCAAAGCTGAAGTGCAGCACGCTGCCGATCACGCTGAGGCTCACGCTAGCGGCATCGCCAGGGTTCAGCGTGTCCACCCCATCCACCTGCACGGAGGTGACGGACTGCACCGCGTCGATGAGGTCTTTGAGGCCGGTGAGCTGGCCGCGCATCTGCACGGCGTCGATCTCGGTGTTCTCGATGGGAAGATTGGGGTCGAACATAGACTTTGAGAGGGGGTGATCTGGGTTCCGGGTTCGTAGTTCCGCCTTCAGGCGGTCCGGGTGCTGGGTTCGTAGTTCCGCCTTCAGGCGGTCCGGGT